>Ga0209690_1001979_pt1 | contig 11756 bp, 11 predicted proteins | sample GraSoiAngelo_150_FD_186164 | JGI IMG/M metagenome (GOLD analysis project Ga0209690, IMG submission 186164) | Grasslands soil microbial communities from the Angelo Coastal Reserve, California, USA - 14_1009_09_40cm (SPAdes) (version 2) | ecosystem: Environmental > Terrestrial > Soil > Grasslands ...
GACCACAACATCCCGGCGAAACCTTGACGCATGACGTTCTGGGCATCCGCCGAGAGGTCCTGCGGAATGATGGTTGTGTAGAACTCGTCCGCTTCTTTCCGACGCAGCGCGAACGTTTTGTCGAAGCCGGCAAAAGCGTTCTTGCCTTTGAAGTCGGAGTCGGCGAGTCGCAGGCGGACTACCACTGTCTCTCCCGCACGGACCGTCAGCTTGTAATGAGCTGCAGCTTTCGTGCCCGTGTGCTCAGGATTGACCGCCTCCGTAGCGCCATGCACGATGTAGTCATTAATGCCATCCTTCACATAGGGAGTGTGGTTCTCCACTCCAAACAGCCGCCGGACGTTGGTCTCGTTCTCTGTAAACAGCAACTCTGGAGAGCCCTCACAATGCAGCCAGCGATTGCCGGCCTGAGCATGATTCAGCTCGATTACCGGGTCGGGTGCCGTGCGTGCCTGATGCAATTCCGGGCGACGGCTCGAGCTCTCCCATGACCAGGTATTACGGAACCACGCCGTTGGCAGGAGTCGCAGGTTCGCCGTTTTCGGCCCACGGTTCGCGACCGTGATCTTGATCAGGATGTCCTCGACCTCAGCCTTGGCGTACTCCACGAAAACATCAAAGTAACGGTTATCGTCGAACACGCCCGTGTCGAGCAGCTCAAACTCCGGCTGGTTCTTGCCTCGACGCCGGTTTTCGTCCACTAACTTGGTGTAAGGAAATTCCGCCTGGGGATACTTGTAGAGATATTTCATGTAGGAATGCGTGGGCGTGCTGTCGAGATAGAAATAGTGCTCTTTTACGTCCTCGCCGTGATTGCCCTCGCTGCCGGTCAAACCGAAGATCCGTTCTTTCAGAATGGGATCGTGCTCGTTCCACAAGGCCAAGGCAAAACAGATCATCTGACGCCGATCGCTGATTCCCGCCAAGCCGTCCTCGTTCCAACGATAGGCGCGCGATCTTGCCTGGTCGTGAGAGAAGTATTCCCACGCATTTCCGTACGGGCTGTAGTCTTCACGCACTGTGCCCCAGGCACGTTCGCTTAGGTACGGTCCCCATCGCTTCCAGTGCTTCCGGCGTGCTCCGGATTCTGACAGTCTGATCTCTTCCTGCGTCATGAGAACTCTCCGCTTCTCCTCAAATTACCTCGTCAAATAAGTAAACTCGTCCCAAACCTTTAGATCCCCGTACTGAAGGGCGAGTTCGATATCGCTCGTCGGCCCCTCGTTGTTCGCATCTTCTTCCCGAAGTAATGAAGGCTGCCGATACTCAAGCTCCAGGCACAGAGCCTTTTTGGTTAATGCACTTTGGATGATGCTTCCACTCACAATTCCTCCTACTTCTCCTCAATTTCGATTGCGTGGCCGTCGGGATCGCGTGCCAGAAAAGCCTTACGAAACCCAAGCTGTTCGTTTTGATTCGCAACCACGCCGGAAGAAACAAAGTTTACTTTGCTGACCTGCAATTGATGAGCAGCAGCATCGGCACCTGACGTTGAAAGGATGGTGTGCCGGTGAACAATATCATTGGCATGTTCATCCGTGGGGAAAGGCCGTCCGTCGCGGGGCGCGAGGTACTCCAGCAACTCAATCCCGGGTCCACTATTTGCGCGCAGAGCTGTGATGCGCAAATGGGCGCCAAATACGTTGTTCAGATGCTCCTGCTCTGTTCCATAATTCTCGCTCTCGCCGGCCACGCGCATTCCGAGCAGGTCGCGGTAGAACTTGAGGCTGGCCTCGGTGTCCCACACCACGATGGCCGTGTGATCGATGCCGAGGAAGAGTTTGCCGGTCGGCCGGTGCCATTTTTCTGGGCCCTTATCCGGCGGGAACTGCAAGACCTCCACGGGATGCTCATCCGGATCTTTGAAATAGAAGGCGGAGATACCGGCTGCGTTCTTGTTCCAGTCCGGAAGTCGCTGCGGCCCTGATGACGCATGTTCCACTTTCGCTTGACGGAGCTGAGCGTATGCCTTGTCCATGTCGCTGACGATGATCGCTATATGCTGAAACCAACGATCGTTGCTACGGGAATCAATGGGGATCGGCCGTCCTTTTGGTACCAGGTATTCCGTCAGCTCGATGAACTCGTCGCCGAGCCGCATTCTTACCACCCGCATTCGCAACCCGAACACACCTTCCAGATGCTCGTAGTTTTCGCCAGCGACTTCAGTGTCGGATACTTTCTCGAACGTCAGCACTTTGGAATAAAAATCCACTGCGCGATCCATGTCGGTGACTGTGATTCCAATAGCGTCTACGCCCTGGACGAGCGGGTCGCGTTGTGCGGAGGAATGGCTGGCGAGTGCCAGCAGGACAAGTAATAAGGCGGCGTGAATTCCGCGCTGACAGGTTCGAATTACGCGTTTTGAGGACATTGAATTTCTGCCCGCTCTACAAGGATTGCGATTTCCATCTGCGGCGGAACACCGCAAACCGACAGCAGATTCCTCACCGCTAAAGCGGTTCGGAATGACAAACAAAAAGGGTTTAGCGGCACCAGTAAACCCACGGCCTTCCCAAATAGCTTTCAAGCCAGACCTTTTGCGCAGCCTGTGGAAGCCGTGCCCTATCACGAAATTCTACTAGTCTGCAGTGCTAACCAGTTCCTGGTTTCGTGACTGTCTGGCACTTGTTGCGCCTAGGCGGCCCAACAAATGATCGCCCACCCGCAGCGCATTCGCCATGATGGTCAGCGCCGGGTTTACGGCTGCGCTCGACGGGAAGAAGCTTCCGTCCACGACATAAAGATTGTCGAGGTCGTGGGCTTTGCAATTCGCATCCAGCGCCGAGGTCTTCGGGTCATTTCCAAAGCGAATCGTTCCGTTTTGGTGGGCTACACCCGCGAGTGGGATCTTCTGTCCGACATACAGGTTGCGAGCAAACAATCCCTGGTGGCATTCGTGACCGTGAATTGCGCAGTTCGTCTGTTTCATCGCCTGCTTTAGCTTCGCCTGCAGCCGTTCATGTGCTTCAAGGTTGTTTGGGGTGTAGGTCAGAACGATCTTGCCGTCGCGGCCAATGGTTACCCGATTATTCGGATCGGGCAGATCTTCCGAGGTGAGCCAAAAATCGAGCGAGTGCGTTGCCATCAACTCCAGAGTGAAATTCGGGGCGATCGCTGGCGCGCCCGCTTTCAGTGTGATTGCGTCCAGCTTCCCGACGAACGAGATGTGCCCCATCGGGTACTCGAAGTCTTTCGAGCCGAAGTAAAAATCATTTACTCCCAAGGTCTTCTGAAAAATTGTAGGATTCGGACACTTGGAAATGGCCATCATCACTGAATTTGTATGTCCCATGTAATGGCGTCCCACGACGTCCGAGCTATTGGCCAACCCACGCGGGTGCTTGTCATCGGCCGAGCGCAACAGCAGCGCGGCGGAGTTGATGGCGCCGCAAGAGACGACAACCAGATCTGCGGAGTATGTCTCCAGACTGCCGTTGCGCTCCACAAGCACACCTTTTATTTCGCGTCCGGATGAATCGGTTTCCAGCCGCTTCACCAGCGAATTTGTCAGCAGGCTTACGTTGGAATGCTTGATCGCCTCATCGATGCACACAACTTGCGCGTCGGACTTGGCGCCCACCAGGCAGGCGAATCCGTCGCAGGTGTTGCAGCGAATGCAGCGGCTCTTCTGAGGATTCTTTTCGTCGAGCATGACCCCGACCGGAACGTGGAAGGGCTTCAGGCCGGAACGCGCAAAGTCATCAGACAATTGCTGAATACGTGGCTCGTGGCTGACGGCAGGCCAGGGATAAGGAGTCTTGGCCGGCGGTTCCGTTGGATCCTCGCCGCGATTACCATGCACTTGATAAAGATTCTCGGCCTGCGTGTAATACGGCTCCAGTTCGTCATAACTGATCGGCCACGCCGGCGAAATTCCGCCGTGGTGTCGTAGCTCACCGAAATCTTCTTTGCGCAACCGGAACAGCGCGGCGCCGTAAAACTTGGTGTTGCCGCCCACGTAGTAATTTGTGTGGGGGTGCAGTTCCTTGCCATCCTTATCAAGCCAGGACTCTTTGGTGTTGTAATGGGCGTCCACGTTGACGACCTGGGGATCCCAGTTCGCTTTCTCACGCGGAACATAGTCGCCACGTTCGAGAATCAGGATCCGCTTACCGGACGGGGCCAAGTGGTAGGCGAGCGTTCCGCCACCCGCGCCGGTTCCAATGATGATTATGTCGTAACGATTGTCGGTCATGATGCGAATCCTCCATTTGCTCCGCAAAAGATGCAGCGTTTGTTGTTATCGTGGTGTAGCTTGCAGCACTTCACTGCGAGCCGTCCTTTGCGCCAGAGGTAAAGCTCGGCGGCGGTCAGCATGCCGAGCGGGGGTGCGGTGAGATAAATCCACAGCCCGTTCCAGACTTCCGCAGAAAAGCCCGAGCCGAACGTCCTCGCAGGATTCATGCTCATCCCGGAGAACGGCGCCTCCAGCGTGATGTAAGTTGCAACCAGCAGGCCGGCAAACAATCCCGTGTAGCGATCAAGCCGATGATGATTTGAAAAATAGAGAACGGTGGACATTAGGCCGAACGCGATGATGAACTCCGCCAGGAGAGCAACCCACGGCCCGTGCGGTCCGGGAACAGTGACCACGTACCGAACCGCGGGATGGGAAATTTCTTTGCTCAGAAACTGCACTACGAACAGGACACCGAGAACGGCGCCGGTGAACTGCGCCGCTATATAGAAGATGGCATCCCATAACTTGACCTTTCCCAGCCGGAAAAAAGTAAACGTCACAGAGGGATTGATGTGCGCGCCCGACTGCTTACCCCAGGGCGAATAGATGATGGCGATCGCCGTCAGCCCCATAGAGATTCCCATCAGCATTCGCCGAAACAATTGCGAAGTGATGGCTTGGCGCACGGGCGAGTGCGGAAACTCATACAGCGCACCAAAAATACACGCTGAAACCATGAATGCACCGAGCAGGCCCGCTTCCATCAGGTACTCGGGCCAGTGAACCCGTAGAGATCCCAATGGGCCCAGTTTGGGCGGTTGCTCGAAAGATGCCGCAGCAGGCGGCGTGGGCATTGTCGCCAGGTTTTGCGCGTTTGCCACCAGGTTTTGCGCGGTGCAATTCATGGGAATCTGTGCGGTGTGATTCTAATCTTTGGCGAAAGTGACAGGAAAAAAGCTTTGTAACACTGCTGTGGTCTCGGCAGGAATTGGGAATAGTGGGTTCTGTGTCCGGCGAGATTGCCCTTGGCCAGATGCTCATGATGATCTGAAGAGTTGCGGTTTTGGGAAAAAGGAAAAGACCTGGCGGCACGAGTGAAGGCGTGCACTGAGGAATCTGCTTTTCTGACTCTTTCTTCAGCCTTCTAGAGTGCCGGACGCGATGCCACCGCCTGCATTCCGGCGGCCACTGGCTCATAGTCTTTGTGGTAGATGTCGACAATGGCCTGTCCGATGATGCGCGTGCGGGCTTCGGAGTGGACATGCACCGGGAAAGTGAACGGACCGAAGTCGGCGTAATCCTGCGCGAATTCGATTCTCTTGACGAAGAAAGAAGGCGATTTCACCGCCCTGCCCTCGGCACGCACCAGGCTGCCGGTGTGGGCGTCAAGGTAGATGTGGCCTTTGAACAGGCCAACACGTTTCTTGTGCGGCTTTAGTTGGTAAACGTGCAGCAGACGGCCATCGACTTCTTTGGTCCCTTTGTAGGAAAACTTGTAGTTCGCTGGAGTGATCGCGGTCTGCGAACTGTCTTCGTTTTGCACATGATTCACTTCCGACTGAAGAAGTCGCGTGATCACGTTGCTCTTCACAAAACCATCCCCGGTGAAACGCAAAGCTTTGAATACCAGACTGTGGGGCGCTGTGTAATGGCGGCGAAGCTCGTATTCCCCGCGTTGCGAAGTCTCGGGAAGCTCGGCGCGAATCAGCGTCGTCGAAGAGTACTCTGCTAAAGCGGCAGCCTGTTGCGCACTGCGGCGCTGATAAGTCTCCAGCGCCAGCTCGGGTGCCATGCGCGGCAACTCTACCGGTGCAATGAAGGCAGATGGACGGCGATCCGAATTAGCAAAGAGCGCTGCCATAAGACTGTCGCTCGTGGGGATCAGGAATCCGTGCCCGCTATCGGGTGAAGGACCGGAGGCAATCAGAACCGAGTTCTGGCCGACGGCAATACCCGCGAGGCAAAGCCAGAAAAATAGAAAATTAAGAAAATTGCGATTCATAAATCATGAACTGGAATCTACCCTTATACCTGATGCTTTATCTTGAAAAAAGTAACAATAGTAAGACCTGGCTTGCCCCGCAGTACCTGCACGGATAGCGCAGATTTCAAACGTACTTAAATCACCGGGTTCGATTTTGGGAGCCGCAACTCAGATTCAGCCCACTTCTACTGTGGCGCGGGCGGCGGCGGTGCCTGTGCCTGCGCTGGCGCTGGGGGAGCGCCTGTGTTCACCAGATCTTTTAATTCCTTGCTCGGCTTGAAGAATGGGATTTTCTTCGCCGGCACTTCCACACGCTCGCCTGTCTTCGGGTTGCGTCCAACGCGAGGCTTGCGCTGGCGCGTGCGGAAACTGCCGAAGCCGCGAATCTCGATCTTGTCGCCTACGCGCAGAGAGCGCACGATGCTGTCAAAAATCGTCTCAACAATCACTTCGCTATCTTTGCGCGTCAATTCTGCCAGCCGGGAGACTTCATCGATCAGATCCGCTTTAGTCATACGCCTCCGTCAAAACTGTTATTAGTCAGTGGTCGGTCGTTGGCCAAAAGCCGATGAACCCCATTTAACGACATTCGGCTGCCCTTTTGGACTGCATAACCTTCTCAAATTTCAGGGGTTTTATGCAAGTGGCATTTACAGCCACTGAGGCGTCGACGGGTTTGCGATCGGGCAGTTATTTCCAAAGATAGTAAAACCCGGTGTGCTGATCCAGCAGCTTCTCGCGGCTGGGGAGCCATTCGGAAACATCACCGAAGAGCAGATCGAGCAAAGTCTTGCGGTCTTTTTCCGGATGCACCAGCACCGGCTTTCCGGAGATGTGGACGGATTTAGCGGTGTCATCTACGGCGGCTTCAAAGTCGGCGACCTGATCGATGAGTTTCATACCCAGCGCTTGCTCGCCGGTCCAGACTTTACCGTTGGCGATGGCTTTGATGTCATCGAACTTCGCTTTTCGTCCGTCCGCCACTGCGCGGATGAACTGGGTGTGCATGTTGTCGATAAGCGATTGCAGATATTCCCGCTCAGTTGGGGTCAGGTCGCGCACGGGAGAGCCGGTATCTTTGAACTCGCCGGCTTTCATGGTGATGTCTTTCAGCTTGGCCCAGTGCAGCAGGTCGCCGTAGTTCACCCACTCCGCGATTACTCCGATGGAACCGACAATGCTGCCGCTATCGGCGTAGATTTTGTTGGTCGCCGAAGAAACGTAATATGCGCCGCTGGCGCCCACGGTCTGGATCGAAGAAACAATCCTTTTTTTCTTTTCATCGCGGATGCGCTTGACTTCGCGGTAGATTTCTTCGGAAGCAGCCACACCTCCGCCAGGTGAATTTACGTGCAGAATGATCGCTTTGATGGAATCGTCATCGCCGAATTTCTTGAGCTGCTGGACGACCGTGCTGGGATCGATAATGACGCCTTCGAGATCGACCACACCGATCTTGTCGCCAAAGCCGCCAAGCGCGCCTCGCTCGCCGCCAGCGTGCAGCGTGAGATACACCAGCGTGAACACTGCCAGCACGAAGAGGAAAAACGCTCCTCCTCCAATGATGATCCAAAGCCAGGTGCGCGAACGACTGTTATCTGCCATAGATGGGAATAGTGTAGCAAGTTTCGCATTCCCAGTTTTGTGGAAGTGGTCTTATAAGTGGTTTTGGGGAGGCGGCTTGAAGTCGTGCCCTTGCCAAAGTACATCGTTCCCACAGGACACGAGGAACGAACTTTTTCCGCTGTCTGTTATCCAGTTGCCCGATGAGGGAGGACCTAGCTTTGACCGAAGCCTCTAAGCTTCGGTTCGGACCGGAAATCGTTTAGTATCCCTCGCATGTACGCGGCCGCTCCTCAGATGAGTGCGGGCGAAGTGCTGAGCGCATTTCATCATCCGAGGCAGCGGACTCGATCATGTCTTCAGTCCGGCAGTGGGCGGCGAAACAAGAGGATGATTTAACAGTGCTGGTCTGCGATTACGTTGGGGACGGAGCAGTCGAGCAGGGGAAAGAAAGTTAACGCCGTCAAATAGGCGAATGTTTTTCTAATCAACAGTTGGCAATTGAAAATCGCAGATTGACGCTTGCACCCTGAACTCAAGCACGCTGCGCATCGTCCATGGCCGCTTCCTTCCGGACCGTGGGTGATGGCGCAGACGTGGCATGATCTGCTCTTCGCGCACTGGCCCGTTGAGACTGGCGCCTTGCGGCGGCTTATTCCGCGCGACCTGCCCCTCGATACTTTCGAGGGCCGCTGCTGGGTCGGTATTGCGCCGTTTCACATGAGTCATATTCATGCGCGCGGCTTGCCGCCGTTGCCGGGACTCTCGCGATTTCCTGAATTAAATGTTCGCACCTATGTCACTGTCGGCGATAAACCGGGTGTCTACTTCTTCAGCCTGGACGCGGCACATTGTCCGGCAGTGTGGGCAGCGCGGCGTTTCTATCAGCTTCCGTATTTCCATGCGCGCATGTCAGTCGTTGCGCGCGAGTCTTGGATTACCTATGAGTCGCGCCGATATGCTGGGGAGGCACAGTTTCGCGGCCGTTATCGCGCAGTCAGCGAAGTTCGTCTTTGCGAAAAAGGATCACTGGAGAACTGGCTGACCGAGCGCTACTGCCTTTACACGACCAGAAGCGGCAGAGTGTATTGCGCCGAGATCCACCATCGGCAATGGCCATTGCAAGATGCCGAAGCGGAAATTGAAATCAACAGTATGGCTTCAGCCGCAGGAATCACTCTCCCGCAATCCCCACCCTTCCTCCATTTTGCACGCAGGCTGGACGTGCTCATCTGGAGCCTACGCGAGCTGAAATCGTAGTTATTCAACTCAGCATTCAGCCTGGATGCCGCCATGCCACTAAGTCGAAACCGGCTGATTGCTGCGCACTAACTGCTATTTTCAGCAGCTCTCGAGTTTTGTTGCGAGCTACCCTGCATTGCCATATGCTGCGCCTGATATGCCGCAGGGTTCTGAACAGTTGCTGCTTGAGCTTTTTGCCATCTTTGTAAGTGCCAAGGTAGTCGGAGAAATATTCGAGCGCCTGAACCTTCCCGCAGTGCTGGGCGAAATTCTTGCCGGTATCGGTCTCGGACCGTACGCGCTGGGTTGGATTATCCCAACCGACACGATTCATTCCGTTGCCGAAATTGGCGCTATCTTCGTGCTTTTCAGCGCGGGGCTCGAAACCAGCCCGCGCGATCTTATCAGCGTAGGCCGCAAATCGCTGTTAGTTGCTGGCGCAGGAGTCGTAGTTCCGTTCATCCTGGGCTTCGCGTATATGAAGGCGCGCGGCGACGTTACCCACGAGGCTGTCTTTGTGGGCGCGGCCATGGTCGCCACCAGCGTGGGGATCACCGCCCGCGTGCTCGGTGACATGCGCGTGCTCTCCACGCGCACGGCCAAGCTCATTCTTGGCGCCGCAGTTTTTGATGACATTCTCGGGATGGTGTTGTTAGCGGTTGTTGCCGGCCTTGCCTCCGGAAGCTTGGAATGGCTGCATTTGGGAATCCTGATCGGCGAAGCTGTGACGTTCGCGCTGTTCATGATCTTCATCGCGCCGCGCCTGGTGCGCCGCATTGAGCCGCAGATGGAACGGCTCTCCACCCAGAACGCATCGCTTATCGTGGCTCTGGCCATTTGCCTGCTGCTTTCATGGCTGGCGGCAAAGATCGGGATTGCCGCTATCATAGGGGCCTTCTTCGCAGGGCTGATGTTCGCCGACTATGCTCCGCGGTGGAACCTGCTGCCTCGGGTTGCAGGAATCACCGAATTCCTGGCACCCTACTTTTTCTTCGCGATCGGCGCGCGGCTCAATATCCAGCTATTCAGCGGGGACGTGCTGGTTGCGGCAATTATGATTTCACTGCTGGCTATCATCTCTAAGGTGATCGGCTGTGGGCTGCCTGTTCTGAACGAAGGCTGGCCGACGGTGTTTCGTGTGGGCATTGGCATGATGCCTCGCGGCGAAGTCGCGCTTATCGTGGCACTTGTCGGATTGCAATCCCGAATTGTGACTCAGTCGACCTACGCCATCGTGGTATTCATGACGGGAGTTACAACGCTGCTTGCGCCCCCGCTTTTGCGTTATTTGTTCCGCGACGAAATACCTCAGGACGCGGAAAATGCTGAAGTCGCGTCCGTCCAGTTATAATTCCCGCTTTCCGATGCAAGGAGAATTTCATGTCCCTTTCAGGACGTGTAGCGCTGGTCACCGGCGCGTCGCAAGGAATTGGCAAGGCCTGCGTTCTCAAATTGGCGGAGCGTGGCGCGACTGTAGCCGTGGTCGCGCGGAATGAGGAAAAGTTGAAAGAACTGGTGAGTCACATCAGCGGCACTGGCGGCAAGTCGGCTGCATTCCCGATGGACGTTGCCGATGAAGAGCAAATCAAGAATACTTGTAAAACAGTCATCGCTGAATTTGGCAAGATCGATATTCTGGTCAACAATGCTGGAATCACCCGCGACCAGCTCGTCATGCGCATGAAACGCGCCGACTGGGATGCGGTCATCAATACCAATTTGACTTCGGCATATCTGTGCACTCAGCAGGTCATCAGTGCGATGCTTCGCCAACGCTGGGGAAGAATTATCAACATTACATCCATTTTTGGTCAGATCGGCCAAACCGGCCAGGCAAACTATGCCTCTTCCAAAGCAGGACTCATCGGCCTTACCATGGCAATTGCCCGCGAAGTTGCTTCGAGAAACATAACCTGTAACGCCGTAGCTCCGGGATTCATCGAAACTGCGATGACTGCCGCGTTGCCGGAAAATCTCAAGCAGGAGGCGGTGAAACTGATCCCGCTTGGTCGCGTGGGTGCTCCGGAGGATGTTGCGAATGCGGTGGCGTTTCTCGCCTCTGATGAAGCTTCGTATATTACGGGTCATGTGCTTAATGTGAATGGGGGAATGCTGATGGGGTAGCGCACGGGATTCCGCGGCTCACGATCGGGGAAGCTGAAACAGCCGCAGAGATCGCGCAAGTCCGCGAGCTTTTTCTTGAATACGCCAGCTCGCTTGGCTTCAGCCTATGCTTCCAAAATTTCGACCAGGAACTGGCCGGGCTTCCGGGCGACTACGAGCCACCCGATGGCCGCCTGCGGCTCGCTCTGTATGAAGGCGAGCTGGCAGGATGCATGGCTCTGCACAAGCTGGACGGCGAAATCTGCGAGATGAAGCGCCTCTATCTTCGGTCCAAATTCCGGGGCAAAGGCCTGGGACGCGTGCTGGCAGAAAATATCATCAGCGAAGCTCGGCAGATTGGCTACAAGCGAATGCGCCTCGACACCGTCGAGCCAGTGATGAAAGATGCAGTCGCCATGTACCGCCGTCTTGGCTTCAAAGAGATTGCCGCGTATCGTGCGAATCCGATGCCAGGTACGTTATACATGGAGCTCGAGTTATGACAGTAGCGCCGGCGTCTCGCCGGCTGGTGGGCGGGCGCCCTCGCCCGCCTTGCTTGAACGACTACAAGTTGCGAGGTTTTATCATGAAGACTCTTCTTGCTCTTATCCTTTGCTCCGCGCTTTCTTCCTTCGCCGCGACCGGCAAATCAGTCTCCTACAAAAGCGGTGATGAAACCGT
>Ga0209690_1001980_pt1 | contig 11753 bp, 15 predicted proteins | sample GraSoiAngelo_150_FD_186164 | JGI IMG/M metagenome (GOLD analysis project Ga0209690, IMG submission 186164) | Grasslands soil microbial communities from the Angelo Coastal Reserve, California, USA - 14_1009_09_40cm (SPAdes) (version 2) | ecosystem: Environmental > Terrestrial > Soil > Grasslands ...
GAGCCACTCCCTCGCCTCTTCGACCGAGGCGAAGTACCGGATCTGGATCGCGCTCTTCGGCATGCTGCCGAGCCTCTCGCGAAGGTGGTTGGATGCGATGTCGCTGACCGGCGGCACGATCGCGAAGCGTTTCAGGCCCGCCTCGATCACCCGCGGCGTCCACTCCCGCTCCGCCCGCTCCTGGTCGGCCCGGTTGAGCACGCGCTGCCGGCGACAGTCCGCCAGGAGGCGCGACCCTTCGCGCTCCTTCAGCGCCTTGATCTCGGCCTCCAGCATTGCCGCGAACTCGGCGGTGTTGGCCCAACCTTCCCACTCCACAAACACGGTGGCATGAGTGTCGTCCCACCGGACGCTTGCGACTCCCGGGACGGAGAAGTAGACGTCATCGCCCACGCGAACAGAATGCCAGGCCCAACGCGGAGTAGGTCCTTATTCGGGGCGGCAGGCCCAGGCCTCGATCTCCACTTTGTACTGGGGCGCCGCCAGCGCGGCGACGTAGACGAGGGTCGACGCCGGCTCATGGCCGTCGAGCCAGGCGAGGGTGACCTCGCGCCGGCGCTGGGCATCGACGTCGCCGACCAGGTACCAGTTCCACTTGACGACGTCCGCGACCGACATCCCGGCCGCATCGAGGTTGCGCCGCAGGTTCTCGAGCGCGACCTCCACCTGTACGATCGGGTCCTCGGGCACACGGCCGTCGCGGCTGCGTCCGACCTGGCCAGAGATCGCCAGCCACCTCACGCCGCCTGAGACCTCGACCTGATGGCTGTATGGGCCAATCGGGGGGTGGATGGCGTCCGGGTTGCGCAAGGTTTTCACGCGCTCATTGTTAGTCGAAGGTCCATCGCATCGCGTTGAGGGACTCGTCCGTGCCGAAGCCGAAGACCCTTTCCAGCACGAGCTCGTACAGGTGCAGGGGCGCCGGCCCGGCGGTGGGAGCGCCATCGCCGTAGAACGCATCCTCACCTGGCTCCGCGTCCCATCCGTACTTCGCCCTGTAGGCATGGGCCGCGCGGACGAGCGTGCCGCTGTCAGTAACGCGCACGGCCCGGCCCTCGACGACGACGTCCACCCCCTCCGCGGCGGTGGTCAGGACGCAGCGGGAGTCGCGCGCAAGGTTGCGGGCTTTCTGAGTCTTCGGACCGGCACAAAAGTAGATCTTCTCCTCGACGCATACGGCCAGAAGGGGCATCACGTGGGGAGGACCCGTTCGAGAGGTCGCCAGCCAGAAGGTCTTCGACTCCGCTACGCGCCGGAGCAGGCTGGACCAGGAGACCCCAGGCCTTGTGTCGCTGCGGAGATATGGCTGGGCAGTCACCGGCTCGCGTGCCGACATCAGAACGTCTGCGCCCAGGCGACCTCGGGCTCGATGAGATACACGACCCGATCCTCGCGCAGTGGGTACGGACTACCCAGATACTTGTGCGACATCCGGTCGATGATCTTCCATGCCCGGTCTCCGTCCACGCGCTCTCCCACGCGCCCTCGGATGTGCGCCATCAGGTTGGGCTTCGCCGAGTCGGTGACCGACAGGGAAACCCGCGGGTCGCGGTCCAGGTTTCGCGCCTTCCGCGAACCTGGGCTGGTCAGGACGGCCAGCCGATTTCCCTCGACCCCCACCCAGACCGGGACGCTGTGCGGCGCGCCGTCCGGAAGCACGGTCGCGATGTGTGCCACGTTCGCTGCGTCGACCAGCTCGCGGACCTCGTCAGGAATGCTCGTCCGGCCCATAGGTCAAAAGTACATTGCCGTTACGGAACTCGCGGCGGGCGCGCAGGCGCAGCGGCAAGCGGCGCGTTGCCGAGCTGGCGAGTGATCTGCCCGAACCGATCAGCACCGGATTGACCATGATCCTGAGCTCGTCAAGGAGGCCCTCTTCGAGAAGGCCGGCCGTCAGCACAGAGCTGCCCAGGACCAGCTGCCTCCTGTCCGACCGCAGGTCGCGCGCGTCCTTGACCAGCGTGGTGTTGCGCCACGCCGGCTCCGGCGCATCGAGGGTCCGTGAGACGACGACCTTCTGGGCCTCGTTCATCCGAGATGCGACCTGCGGGTCGCTCCTGACCGCCTCTTCGCTGGGCCAGTACTGAGCCATGCCCTCGTATGTCGCGCGACCGAAGATCAGCGTGTCGAACTCGTCGAGTTGATCGGCGGCGAAGTCGTTGAACTCCTCGTCCGTCCGGTGCCACTCGAGGTCCCACGGTTTCTCGCCCTCGAAATAGCCGTTCAGCGTGACCATGATGAAGCTGGCGATCATGCCGCGGCCTCGCACTCGATGCACTGCACCTCGTCCGCTCGTTGCCCGGCACGCTTCTCGCGGAGGAGGACCGCTGCGGCGGTCATGGTGAGGACGAGCATCGCCGTGCATACCGCCCAGGCGAAGTGGTAGCCGCCGGACAGCGCCGCGATGCCATCGACGCCGCCACGAACGAGCTCGAGCGTACGGCCGCCGGCCATGGTGGCGAGCACCGCCAGACCGAAAGCTCCGCCGACCTGGCCGGTCGTGTTCAGCAGACCCGAGGCGAGACCCGCGTCGGCCGGCGAGACGTCGGCCATGGCGATCATCGTCAGGGCGGGAAACGAGAGGCCGCCGCCCAGCCCGAGCAGCGCCATCGGCAGCATCAGGTAGACGAAGTAGTTGGGGTGGACGGGGCCGAACGCCACCATCGCCAGCGCGATCATGGCCACGACCTGGCCCGCGCCGAGCATGGCGCCCGCGCCGAACCGCCCGATCAGCTGTGCCGAGAACCGCACGGAGAACAGCGCCATCACAATCGCGACCGGCAGGAAGGCGAGGCCGATCGCCATCGGTCCGTAGCCCTGCACCCGCTCGAGGTCGAGCGAGCCGAGGAAGAAGAATCCGAGGAATGCGCTCGACATCAGAGCCTGGACGAGGTTTGTGCCTGCGACCTTCCGCGAGCGGAAGAGGCGAAGTGGCAGGATCGGGTTGCGTTCTCGAGCCTGGCGGATGACGAACGCCGCCAGCAGCGCGACCGCGACCGCGGTGAGGATGGCCGTGCGCGCGGACAGCAGACCGTAGTCGGACGTCTGGACGATGGCGTAGACGCCGAGCATCAGGGCCGCCGTGACCATGACGGCGCCGAGAAGGTCAGCTCCTTGTCCGAAACCGATGCCCTTGTCGTTGCTGAGCAGCCTTGCGGACACGACCGCGGTCGCGACGCCGATCGGCAGGTTGACGAAGAAGATCCAGTGCCAGCTCACGGCCTGCGTGATGAGACCGCCCGCAATAAGGCCGACCGCGGCGCCCGCAGACGCGACGAAGCTGAAGATGCCAAACGCCTTGGCGCGCTCGAGGGGCTCGGGAAAGAGGGTCACGATCATGGCGAGGATCACCGCCGAGCTCACCGCCCCGCCGATGCCCTGGACGAAACGCGCCGCGATCAGCATCGGCTGCGCGAAGGAAAGGCCGCACAGGACCGACGCGCTGGTGAAGATCGCGAGACCGGCCATGTAGACGCGCTTGCGTCCGACCAGGTCGCCAACCCGGCCGGCCAGGAGCAGCAAGCCTCCGAACGCGATCAAGTATGCGTTCACGACCCAAGCCAGTCCGGACTGGGAGAAACCGAGGTCCTTCTGGATCGAGGGAAGGGCGACGTTGACGATCGTCATGTCGACCACGATGAGGAGAAACCCGGTGCAGAGAACGATCAGTGAAAACCAGCGCGAGTTCTTCATGCTCGGTTAGACCACCATCTGCGGCGAAACTCATCGCTCACGAACCGATGAGTTTGGCGGTGCTATTCCGTCTTAATTTCGATGGCGCCAGAATCGGTCATCGTGAACTGCGCCCGGATCGATAAACCGGACCTGGCCGCTATCGACTGCCTCGCCCGGACTCAGCTGGCAGAGCGGCGATGCGGCCGCGACGTCCGATTGAGAAGCGCGAACGCAGATCTACTGGAGCTGATCTGCCTGGCCGGACTCGACGGCGTGCTATGCGTCGAGGTGAAGCGGCAGCCCGAAGAGGGGGAACAGCTTGGCGGTGTCGAGGAAGAAGGTGAACTCCCCGATCCGTCCGTCTGAGATGTCGAGCACCTGGAGCGCCCAGGGGTCGTAGCCCCCGTTCGGGCTTGGCTTGTACTGTCCGTACGTCGGCATGCCGTTGGCGCTGAATGTCGGAATGACGCGCGAGCCCTGGCAGCCGATGCCGGGTCCGAACCACCACGCGAGGATGTCGTACGGCGGCATCGACTGGCGGGCGTCTTCCTGGATCAGCGACGTCAGGGCTTTGACGTCGTAGCGCTCGAACGCGGCGACGTAACGCTCGAGCATCGCGCGGTCTGACTCGCTCAGAGACTGCGCGCCGTTCGATGTGCTCGCGTTGCTCTTCGCTAGCGTTGCGCGTGCACGCTGCAGCGCGCTGTTGACCGAGGCAACCGACGTGCTGAGCAGCTCCGCGACCTCGGAGGCCTGCCAGTCGAGGACGTCGCGTAAGATGAGCACGGCCCGCTGGCGCGCGGGCAGGTGCTGAAGCGCCGCGACGAAGGCGAGCCGGATCGACTCGTTGGCGACCGCAACGTCGGCGGGGTCGCGCTCTGGGGCGACCAGGTGGAGCGGGATAGGTTCGAGCCATGGGATCTCCGGGATGTGCAGATTGGACTCGATTGGCTCGCACGAAGGCCCGAGGTCCATCGGCCTCGCCCGGCGCTCCTTGCCTTTGAGCATGTCGAGGCAGACGTTGGTCGCTATGCGATACAGCCACGAGCGCATCGCGGCGCGGCCCTCGAAGCGATCGCGACTCCGCCACGCGCGCACGAACGCGTCCTGCACGGCGTCTTCCGCATCGAAGGGCGAGCCGAGCATGCGATAGCAATACGCGGTCAGCTCGGCACGGTAGGTGTCGAGCTCGCCGAACGCGTGGGCACCCGAAAGAGTCGCCTGCGCCATTCAGCCGATTGTAGAGAGGTTCGTCAGGCGGTTTCTGTCAGGTCGTCGAGGTGCTCGTCGAGCCACGCCTGGCCGCATTGGACGGCGGTCTCGATCGTCCTATGTTCGTGCGAGCAGCCCCACTTGCGCTCGCGAAACCGGTCGTTGTCCTCGTACGCCTCAGCTCGATAGATCAGCGCGGAGAGCCCACCCCGGCCCGGTGAGCCATGTGAGGCCATGACCCGGATCTTCAAGGCCACGCCCGAAACCTAGAACCCCGCCGCTTGCCCTGTCATCGTGCATTTGTGGTACGCGGCGAACAAGTGCTCGCTAGGTGATATTGCTTCCCAGCTCCGCAGGTGGATCGGGAGCGAGCAAACGAAGCGTGCCATCGGCCTCGGTCGCGGCGAGCACGAGCACGTCGGAGTTGACACCGGCCACGCGGCGCGGCGGCAGTTTGAATACGCAAACGACCTGCCGATCCGTCAACTGCACGCGCGCGTGTAATCGGTCTTCGCGGCCGCGACGGACTGGCCGTGTGCCCAGCACTCCGAAGTCGATGGTGAGGCGAAATGACGGCTTGCGCGCTTGGAGCAGGTCTCTCACGTCGACGATCTTGCCGACACGTATGTCGAGCTTCTGGAAGTCCTCGATGGTCGCGGTCATGAACGCGAGCCTACCCTGGGTGTGATCGCGTCCGCGTCAGTGAAGTAGCGCTGGAGCGTCGGCCCGATCCATCTCGCCAACCTGTCCGCGCGCGCCGAGGCCAGGGGTTCGACCTTCACCACATAACGCAGCATCGCGAGACCGACGAGTTGGCTGGCCGCGAGGCTTGCGCGCGTTTGCGGATGATCGAGCTCGAGAGCTTGCGCGAGGCGAGTCAGGATCTCTCGACTCACGAAGTCGCGCATCAGCGCGGCCGCGTTCTCGCTCGCCACCACCGAGCGCACAAGCGCATGCGCACGCGCGCCCGCTGGCGAATCCCACAGGTCGATGAAGAAGCGCGCGAGGCGGATGCCGAGGCCGGCGAGGCCCGGCTCGAGCAGTCCGGGGATAGCCTGCGCCGGGTCGAACGGAAAATCCAGCGCCATCCTGAACAGCCCGTCTTTGGTTTCGAAGTAGTGCAGAACGAGCTTTGGATCGACCCGCGCGGACGCCGCGATGCCCCTGATCGTCGCGCCTTCGTAGCCGTGCCCGGCGAACTGGGAGCGGGCAGCGGCGAGGATCTTCTCGCGAGTCCCGCCGGCGCCAGGCCTTCTACCGGTTCGGGGCATGAGCGGCCACGTCGCCCCGGATGCGATCGCCGGCAGGGGCTGCGGACCTGCGCGCGACCATCTCGCCGACGGCGAGGAGCGCCAGGCCACCGGCGAGCCAGAGCCCAAGCACGGCCAGGGGTATGCCGAGCCCCGCGTTGTCGAAGTAAAGGACGCCCCGAATGGCGCTGTACAGCTGTCCCGCCGGCATCGCCGGCGCCAGCCACCGGTACGCGTCGGGGAGGAGCTGGCTGCCGATCGGGCCTCCGGAGCAGACCAGGTCGAGAAGCACGGCCACCAGCGCCGCCAGAGCGATTCCTGGCCGGCCGAGCAGGCGGGCTGCACCCGCGACCACGGCCCCGATCGCGGCGGAGCCCAACCCGACGAGGGCGGTCGCCGTCCAGAATCCGGATCCGTAGTCGCCCGCGATCCATGTCGCAACGCCCATCGCGATCGGAGCCGCGGCCAGAGCGTAGGCAACGACGACGAGGCTGCGGCCGCTGAAACCAGGCCCTCTTCGCAGACCCAGGAGGGCCTGGGCGATGAGTGTGGAGACGAGAATGGCCAGGACTACGAAGAAGAGGATCAGCCCGTGTGGGTCGCCGGCGGTGAATGGATGGACGGTCTCGATCGGTAGCGCCTGACCCTGGGCTTGAAAGACTTTGGTGAATGCGCCCGTGATCACGCCGGTCGCGCCATCACCGGCAGCGCCCGCCACGATGAGGCGCGGACCACCAGGACGGATTACGAGCGCCCCGTCGACGGAACGAGAGTCGATCGCGGCGCGCGCGTCCGCCTCGCTGGCGTAGGTCGTGAACTGGAAGGCGCCCGGCGCATTGGCTGCAAAGGCGTCAGCGATCGGCTGGGTTGCTGCCGGCGGCCCGGCCAGCCCTACCGAAATGTCGTGCGGCTGAGGGCTTTTGATCGCGGGCGCGATCAGGCCGATCAACGTGATCAGCGCCAGCAGGCCGGCCAGAACCGGCTGCAAGTATGTCTCGATCTGATTTCGGACTGCAGGCCTATCGCTCATGGCGCCACCCTCCAACAATTCATCCTGCGTAGAATTCTACATCTGATGAATTACCGCGGTCAAGTCAGAAGTGAGAGGACGAGCAAAGCCTCGCCGACGTGGTAGGGAACGATGTTCACGATCCTGCCGTACCGGATCGGTTTCACAAACCGGTTCCACGCCAGGATCGCGTCCGAGTAAAAGAACAGCAGCGCACCCGCCAAGGCGACCACCGACCCCGTGGCCCCGGCGCTGGCGACCATGACGACAAAGACCGCCACGTAAGCCAAGACCGGCGACACCAGCGAAGGTCGCGCCTTTTTCAAGGCGCGGTAGATCGGGGGCAGGAAGATGGCCGCGGAAACGAGCGCGATAACGAGCGCCACCGCGAGCAGGGCGAGGTGCAGGTCGCGCGCACGAAAGCCCGCGATGTAAACGAGATGCTCGACTAGGGCTGCGACCAATCCCGCCAGGAACATGTCCCGCGGCATCATGAGGAAGAGGTCGCTGAGCAGACCAAACGCGAGCGCCGCGAGGAAGAAGTCGCGCTGCACGGCGCTCGCTGGGTGCATCGCGACGGCGACGGCGATCAAGCCGACCATGACTCCCGGCTTGGCCGCATACTCCAGCGCTCTTTGCGAGGTCAAGACCGCTGTCCAGTCCGCGACGGCAAGGCCGGCCGTCGCGGCCAGCAGGACCGCGGCTGTTGTCGTCAGGAGGTCTTGACCGGCTCGAACTCGAGGATGACGATCCCGGAAGCGAACCGCTTGGTGTCCGTCAGACGAAGCTCTCGCCGCCCGGGCTCGTTGTCGAAGAGGCGCCTGCCCTCCCCGACCACGACCGGGTGGACCATGAATCGGTAGAGGTCGATCATGTTCTCGCGCATCAACGCGTTGAACAGCATGCCGCTGCCGGCGAGGAGAAGGTCCTTACCCGGTTGCAGTTTCAGCCTGCGGACCTCCTCGACGACATCGCCCTTGACCGCTTTCGAACCCGCCCACTTCAGCTTGTCGAGGGTCGACGTGACCACGTACTTCGGCATCGTGTTCATCTTCTCGCCGAATTCACCAGTGCCCTCCATCGTCGGCCACGCGGCCGCGAAGCCTTCGTAGGTGCGCCGTCCCAGCAGCTGCGCGTCGCTCGCGCGCAGCTCATCGAACTTGAACTGGCCGGCCTCCTCATTGAACCACGGTCCCGACCAGTGGCCGGGCTCCTCGAAAACTCCGTCCAGCGACACGTACTCCGTGGCGACAAGCCTCATGCTCAGCCCTCCTGAAAAAACCTACGCACGCTGGTTTAGACGATCGCGCATGGCGCGAATCATCGGTCAGCCGCCAAGCGCGCGGAGGAGGTCCTTCAGCTGCGCCGTCTGCCACGCCTGGAACGTGGCGTTCGCCGGAACCATCGTCTCGGTGATCTTGACCACGGGGATCGACTTCGCCGTCGCCTTGTCGACCACGCCCTGCACCTCCGGGGTCGAGTTCTGAGAGTTGAAGATGAAGACTTTGATCTGCCGGGTCGCGATCTGGTTTTCAACCTGCGCCTTGTCGGCGGCGCTCGGATCGGTGCCTTCGCTGATCGCGTTCAGGTAGCCGGGAGGCGTGATCAGGTCGAGGCCGGTGGATTCCGCGTCGTAGGCAAAGATGCTCTCGGTCGCGCCCACCTTCGTGCCCGCGTACTTCTGCCGGATGACGCCGATCGTGTCGTTGTAGTCCTTGAGACCAACGCTCTTGTACTGCGCCGCCTGCTGCTTGAAGTACGACGCGTCCGCGGGGTCGAGCTGTCTGAGGTCGGAGGCGATCCGGTCGACAACCTGGTCGACATAGGACGCCGAGTACCAGAGGTGCGGGTTGTCCCCGTCCTTTTTGCCGACGAGCTCGCCCACGGTCAGGACGCTGCGGCCGGTGACCGGGTTGGCTGCGATCAGCTTCGATGCCCATGCGTCGTAGCCCACGCCGTTGACGATCACGTAGCGCGCCTGGGCGAGGAGCCGCGCGTCGCTTGGCGTCGCGTCGTAGTCGTGGGGATCGGTGTCGGGATTGACGATGATGCTCGTTACCCGCGCGTGCTCGCCCCCGACCTGGGCGGCGACGCTGCCCCAGAAGTTCTCCGCCGCGACGACCTGCACCTTGCCGGAGTCAACGGGCGTAGGAGCCGAGCTCAGCCCACATCCGGTGAGGGCCAACGCCGCCGGCAGAAGCACCGGGATGCGCCGCCAGAACCGCGAGACGAGGTAGGCCGCGAATGCAAGGGCGGTGATGAAAAAGCTCGCCGGGTACGAGATGTAGAAGGAAAGGACGATCCCCACCCAGACCACGCCGACCGCAATCAGTGCCGACAGGGTCATTGCCACCCAGGGACGGGCGGAGATGTTTTGCGCAATCGCGGCCGGCGTCACCATAAGGGCGAAGATCAGCAGCGCCCCCACCGCCTGCACTGACTCGGCCACCGTCACCGCGACCAGGACAAGAAAGAGTGCTGTCAATCCGCGGGCGTGGACGCCACGCGTGACGGCAACGTCAGGATCGATGCTGAGAAACAGCAGCGGTCGGGCGACGACCAGGAGGGCGACGCACGTCGCGATCCCGGTGACCGAGCCGATGATCACCTGCGCCGACTGTAGGCCCAGGATGGAGCCGAACAGCACGGTGACCCCCACCGTGCCGGAGGCCGCGCTGCGTGACGCGGTGTAGAGGCTCAGGAACAACACGCCGACGCCCAGCACCCATGCGAAGACCGTTCCGATCGCGACGTCGCGACCACGCCCTCGACCGCCAAGGGTGCCGATCGCAAGCGCGACCGCGATGCAGCTGCTGAACACGCCGACCAGCAGGTTCAAGCCAACGAGCAGCCCGCCAAGGCTGCCGGTGAAGGCGACATGTCCCAGCGCGTCGGTCGTGAACACCTGGTTGCGCAGGACCACGAAGTAGCCAACGAGACCAGCGGCCAGGGCGATGCAGCCCCCGGCGACAAACGCACTGCGCATGAACTCCAGCGCGAGCAGGTGCTGCAGGCCGGTCATGCGTACACCGCCCGCGTGCGCACCGGCAGCGTTTTCGGCGCGCGGATCACCACGTACGCGCCGAACGCCAGCGACGTGACGAAGAACCCAACCGGAAAGTCACTGAAGTACGCGAGCGCCAGGCCAACCCACGTGAACGCGAGCGCCAAGACAATGCTCAAGACGAATCCGAGGCCAGGCCGCGCGGTGAGCTGGAGAGCTGAGGCTCCGGGCGCGACCAGGAGCGCGAAGATCAGCAGCGTCCCGACGATCTGGACCGTGATCGCCACCGCGAGCGCGAGGATGACAAGAAAACCGATCGACACCAACCGCACGGGCACACCACGTGCGGCCGCTACGTCGGGGTCGACCGAGGCGAAAACCAGCGGACGTCCAATCCACACGAGGACGGCGAGACCCGCTGCCGCGATGGCGAAGGTGAGCAGCACGTCGCGATCGGCGATGCCGAGGATGGACCCGAAAAGAAAGGCATAGATCCCCTGCGCGCTTCCGGCGTAGAGCCGGAAGAACAGCAGACCCAATCCAAGCGAGAAGGCGAGGATGGAGCCGACGGCCGCCGACTCTGCGCGGTTACCCGCCTCCACGTCGCGGCCGAGCCAACCGATCCCGACAGCGGCCGCGACGCAGAACGTGATCAGTCCAAGGACGGGAGAGACGTGCAGGAGCACACCGGCGGCGGCGCCTGGAAAGCCGACCTGCGACAGCATATGTGCCACAAAGCTCTGGCCGCGCAGGACGACGAAATAGCCTGTGGCGCCGGCGAGCAGGGCCACCAGCGTGCCGGCGAGAAACGCGTTCTGCATGAAATGGAACTGGAGCAAGAGCTGGATGTCGGCCACGACGTCCCAAGAGGGACCCTGCCCGACCATCAGTGATCGATCGCGTGGTGGCTGACCGGCTCGTACTGGCCGACCACGACCAGCCGACCGTCGCCGGTGTGCAGCACCTCGACCGGTGCACCGTACAGCCTGGTCAGGGTCTCGGTGCGGATGACGTCGCGAGGCTGCCCGGACAGAACGTGGCCGCCCGCCACGTAGACCACGCGGTCGATGAAGGGAAGGATGGGGTTGACGTCGTGGGCGACGAGCAGCACCGTGACGCCCTGCCTTTCGCAGATGCCGCGGATGAGCTCTGAGATCGCCTGCTGGTTGCTGAGGTCGAGGCTCTCGAGCGGCTCGTCGAGCATCAGCATCCGGGCCCCGCTCACGAGCGCCTGCGCGATCAGGACGCGCTGCTGCTCGCCTCCGGACAGCTCGCCGATCGCCCGGTCCTGATAGCCGGTCGCCCCGACCAACTCGATCATCTGTGCCACGCGCCGCCTTTTCGCCGCAGACGGGAGCGGCACGCCCCACCTGCCGCCATCGAGACCGAGGCGGACGAGGTCGGTGGCGCGGATCCTCAGATCGGGGTCAAACCGGCGCCGCTGCGGCAGGTAGCCAACATCGTCGTTGCCCCGACGGACGGGATGGCCGAAGACAAGGACGCTGCCGTGGCTGAGCGGAACCAGGCCGAGCAGCGCTTTGAGGAGCGTCGACTTGCCCGCCCCGTTGGGCCCGAGAATGGCCACGAACTCGCCCTGCTCGAC
>Ga0209690_1001981_pt1 | contig 11745 bp, 10 predicted proteins | sample GraSoiAngelo_150_FD_186164 | JGI IMG/M metagenome (GOLD analysis project Ga0209690, IMG submission 186164) | Grasslands soil microbial communities from the Angelo Coastal Reserve, California, USA - 14_1009_09_40cm (SPAdes) (version 2) | ecosystem: Environmental > Terrestrial > Soil > Grasslands ...
ATGCCCGTCGGCTCCCCCGTGCGCGCGTCGCGCAGGATCTCGCCGCCCGGGGGCGTAGGCGTTTCCTTGGTGACGCCCGCCGCGCGCATCGCCGCCGCGTTGGCGAGCGCTTCGTGCCCGTCCAGCCGATTCACGAAGACGGGATTGTCCGGCGTCACCGAATCGATCCACTGGTGCTGGGGCAGCCGCTGTCCGGGCCAGCGGGTGTGATCCCAGTCGCCGCCCAGGATCCACTCGCCCGGCTTGAGCGTCTTGGCGTATGCCTGGATGCGACGGATGAACTCCGCGGGTGTCGCCGCGTCACGCAGGTCCACGGACGCGAGCTGGAACCCGCCGTCGATGAAGTGGGTGTGGCCGTCGGTGAAGCCGGGCATGACGAGGCCGCCGCGGGCGCGCACGATGGTCGTCCGCGGACCCAGGTACCGCGCCACCGCGGCGGAATCGCCCACCGCGACGATCTTCCCTCGAGCGATCGCGACCGTGCCCGGTCGCGGGGCGCCGCGTGACAGTCCGGTCCACAGCACTCCGCCTGTGACCACCAGGTCGGCCTTGCCGCCGCAGGCGGCGAGGGAAAGGCACAGCAATCCCGCGGCCAGGCTCCGGATCATGTGCGTATCCTCAGCGCAGTTTGGTGATGCGATGAATGGTCTCGAGCGCGGCGATCGGATCCGACCCCGCTGCCTGGTCGCCGCGGCCTTCGCCGCGGGGCGCGGCTCCGGTCGTGAGGGCGTCGCGGATGTCCAGCAGCACTTCGAGCAGCAGCTGCTCCCGCTGGTAGGCGGCGTCGAGATCCGCCATACGGGCCTGGTCGCCTGCGGCCTTGGCACGATCGTAGGCTTCGCGGTAGATCGCCTCGAGGTTCTGCAGGACGCGGTCGCGGGGTCGCGGCATGGTGCGCTACCTCAAGGACCGCAGGACCAGGCCGCTCGGCACCTTCGGCACGAAGTACGTCGACTTGGGCGGCATGACCTCGCCGGCGTCGGCGACCGCGAACACGTCGTCGACTTTGGTGGGATTGAGGAGGACAGCTGCGGCGGCTTTGCCGTTGCGCACCGCGTCGAACGCCGCCCGGGGATCGGCCGTGTAGGCGAGCGACGGCGTCGCCGGATCCGCGCCGAGGATGTACTGGACCACGAGTGCTTCGATGCGGGCGACGTCGAGCGCGCGGATCGCGGGCGAGTTTCCGAGACCCGGGGCGCCATCGAGCGACACCCCGCGCTTCAAGACCAGGGTCACGTCGTAGGCCCCGGGGAACGCGACGATGCAGGCCGTCCCCTGCTGTCCCAACTCGGCGAGCCGTTCCACCCGGTCCATGCAGGGCGCGACCCGTCCCACATCGAACCAGCGGCGCCACCCCTCGAGCAGCTTGGCGGCGTCCCGTCCGGAGCCAAAGATCATCCGATGAGTGGGGAGGATCGCGAGGCCGGGATCGCCCGCCGACACGACGAAGGCGAGTAGGCGGTCGGCGCCGGGCGTCTCCTGCGCGTAGGCGACCGCGGTCTCGTAGCGGTGGTGGCCGTCGGCGATATACAGCTGGGCGCGCCCGGCCAGGCGGGACAGCTCCGCGGCTTGGTCCCCGGACACCACCCACAGACGCATGCCCACGTCATCGAGCTCCGCCCGGGCCGCGGGCGCGCCGGACGCCGCCTGCATGAGGGCGCGGGCCAGGGCGCGATCCGGATCGGGGGCGAGTAGAAAGATGGATTCCAGGTTGGTCCGGGTGGCGCGGAGCAACGCGAGCCGGTCCGCTTTGGGCGCCGAGTGCGTCTGCTCGTGCGGGCGCACGCGGCGGGTGGAAAACGGCTCGGCTCGCACCGCGGCGAACATCCCGGTGCGGGTGCGCCGCTCTCCCGAGGGAACCGTGTAGTCCTGCGCGACGACGTAGACCGAGTCCGCGGGGTCGGCGCGCAGCACGCCGGCGTCGCGCCACGCAGCGAGCTGGGTCGCGGCGTGCGCATACCGGTCCCCGCCGGCGGCTTCCGGCAGGATGAGGTGGACGATATTGTGGGGGTCCCGCGCCGCGTAGCGCGCGCGCTCCTCCTTGGAGATCACGTCGTAGGGGGGCGCCACCAACGCGCCGAGGCGGTCGCGGGAGGCAAACCGCTCACCGCGAAACGGCGCGACGAGCGGCGGCAGTTCGGCGTTCACGATTCCCCGGAGTCTCTCGTGTCCTTGCGCGAAGCCCAGCAGGCGGTCGACCGCTGGATCGGTCAATATAAGGAGGGCTACTTCTCGCCGCTCACCAACCTGGCCCGGCTCACCGAAGAGGTGGGCGAGCTGGCTCGCGAGATCAACCACCGGTTCGGGGAAAAGACCAAGAAAAAGGGAGAAGCCGAGGGGTCCTTAGCCATGGAGCTCGCTGACATCCTGTTCGTCGTGATCTGCATCGCCAACTCCCAGCACATCGACCTGGACGACGCGTTCGCCCGGATGATGGCGAAGGTCACCTCGCGCGACGCCGACCGCTGGACCAGGAAGGAACGCTGATCTCCTCGTAGACCTTCTGGTAGGACTCCAGGCGGTCGGGCTCGACGACGTGGTGCGCCGCGGCCTGACGCACCGCGCATCCCGGCTCGGCCAGGTGGCGGCAGTCGTCGAAGCGACATTGATCGAGGAAGCGGCGGAACTCGGGGAAGCAGAGCGCCAGGAGCTCCGGGTCGATCCCCCAAGTTCCTACCTCCCGCAGCCCGGGCGTGTCGACCACGTAGCCGCCGCCCGCCAGCGGCACCAGCAGGGCGGCGCGCGTGGTGTGCCTCCCGGTGCCCCATTTCTCGCTGATCTCGCCGATGCGGAGGTTCAAGCCGGGGTAGAGCGCGTTCAGGAGGCTCGACTTGCCGACGCCCGACTGGCCGGCCAGGACCGACTCGCGGCCCCGCAGCAGGTCGCGCAGCGCGGGCAGGCCCACAGGATGGGTGACCGAAGTGGCCAGGACCTGGTAGCCGGCCGGCGCATAGCGCGCGACCAGGCGCTCGAGCGCGGCGCGGTCGAGGTCGATCTTGTTCAGGACGATCACGGCGGGCAGACGATTCGCCTCCGCGATCACGAGGAACCGGTCGAGCATGCGCGGATTGGGCTCCGGGTCGCGCGTCGCGGCCACGACGACGACCTGGTCCACGTTGGCCGCGATCGGCTGAGCGCGCCACCCGACGCGGTCTCCCGCGGCGGCCCGGCGCGCCAGCACCGAGCGGCGGGGCCGGACGCGGGAGATGGTGGCGGTGCGGTCGGCGCGCACCTCCAGATCGACCACGTCGCCCGCCACGACGCGGTCGTCATCCTTGTGCTTGAGGCGGCCGCGCAGCGTCGCCGTGACTTCTCCCTGGTCGGTGTGCACGCGGTAGCTCGAGCCGGTGCGGGCCAGGACCACGCCGCTGGTCACGCGGGTCCCTGCCGCTCGATGCAGCGGTCCAAATGATGCTTCAGCTCGTGCAGCGTCAGCGCGAGCAGCGGCGCGAGCGCTTCCGCCGGTGTGGCGCCGGAGGCGAGGTACTCGGTCTCGAGATGCCCGACCGGCCGGTCGCCGGCGTCCGACCAGCGCACGAACAGCAGTGCGGCGCCGTAGCGGCCGTGCGCGTCCGGCGCTTCGTCCACGAAGCCGAACGCCGGGGCGCGCTCGTGCACGCGCCAGTACCCGCCCAGCGTGTCGTCCGTCAGCTCCGCCGTAGAGACTCCCGCAGCACGTTGCCGAGCAGGAACGCCAGGTTGGCGGGCCGCTCGGCGAGGCGGCGCATGAGGTAGGGATACCACTGGGTGCCGAACGGCACGTACACGCGGACGTTGAACCCCTGGCGTCGCAGCGCCAGCTGCAGGTCGCGTCGCACGCCGTACAGCATCTGGAACTCGAAACGGGCGGGCGGGATGCCCTTGTCGCGTGCGAACGTCCTGGCGTGCTCGATGATGCGGGCGTCGTGCGTGGCGAGGCCGGGATACGTACCCCGCAACAGCAGCCGCTCCATGCAGCGCACGTAGGTCGCATCCACGTCGCGCTTGTCGGGGAACGCGACCGTGGCGGGCTCCTGGTAGGCGCCCTTGCACAGCCGCACGCGCGCGCCGAGGGCGATCATCTGCTCCACGTCCTGCTCGGTGCGACGCAGGTACGATTGCAGCACCACCCCCACCGTGTTTCCGAACTCCGGGTGCAACGTGCGCTTGAACAGCTGCAGGGTGCGCTCGGCGTACTCGGACTGCTCCATGTCGATCCGCACGAACGAGCCGTGCGCCTGCGCCTTCGCGCTGATGGCGCGGAGGTTTTCGATGCACAGCCGCTCCGCGATGTCGAGCCCCATCTGTGTGAGCTTCAGGGACACGTTGGCGTCGGCTCGGGCGGCCTTGATGCGGTCGAGCGTCTCGAGGTAGGTGTCGCGGGCGGCATGCGCCTCGGCGGCGTTGTGCACCGATTCGCCCAGGACGTCCAGGCTCGCGGTGATGCCCGCCGCGTTCAGGTCCGTGAGGGCGGCGACGCCGGCGATAAAGCGGAAAACGCGGGGCTGCTCGCTGAGCCACAGGAGCCCTGTCCGCAGCATCAGGGATAGAACTTGCCACCATGGGCCGCCTGGTCGCGCAGCGCCTCGCTGGGTGCGAAGCGGGGGCCGTAGCGCTCGGCGAGGCGCTCGAGCTCCCCGACGATGCGCGCCGCGCCGAGGTCGTCGGCGTGCCGCAGTGGCCCGCCGCGGAACGGCGGAAACCCGAAGCCGAAGATGGCCCCGATGTCGCCATCGCGCGGCGTGCGGACGATGCCCTCCGCCACCGCGCGCGCCGCTTCGTTCAGCATCATGAGCACGAGCCGTTGGATGATCTCCGCCGGCCGGGGGCCGCCGTTGGGATGCACGCCAATCAGCTCGTACACGCCCGTGTCCACCGCCCCTTTCTTGCCGCCCGCGTACTTGTAGAATCCCTTGCCCGTCTTGCGCCCCAACCGGCCGCTCTTCACCATCGCGGCGAACGCGGGCGCCGAGGCCAGCCGCTCGCCGAAGGCCGCATGCATCACGCCGGCCACCTTCTCGGCCACATCCATCCCGACCTCGTCGAGCAGCGTGATCGGTCCGACGGGGAAGCCCCAGTCGGCCATCAGCCCGTCCAGCTCCTCGATCGCGACGCCTTCGGCGAGGAGATAGCCGGCCTCGTTCATGTAGGGCGTGAGAATCCGGTTGATCCAGAATCCGGGGCTGTCCTTGACGACGATTGCCGTCTTCCCCATGCGGCGGCCGAACGCGACGGCGGTGCTCACGACACCCGGACTGGTCCGCGCCGACGGGATCACCTCGAGCAGGGGCATGCGGGCGACGGGAGAGAAGAAATGCATCCCGATCACGCGCTCCGGCCGGGTGGCGACCTCGGCGATCCGGTGGATGGGAATGGTCGAGGTATTGGACGCGAACACGGCCTCCGGGCGCGTCGTCGCCTCGACCTCGCGTAACACCTGCTGCTTGACCCCCAACTCCTCGAACACCGCCTCGATCACCAGCTCGGCGCGGCCGAATCCCGCGTAGTCGGCGCCGCCCGACAGCAGGGCGATGAGCCGCGCGTGCTCGTATTTCGTGATGCGGCGTCGTTTGAGCCGGTCATCCAGGATCTCGCGCGCGGCCGCGAGCCCCTTGGCGACGCGCGGCAGGTCGGCGTCCTTCATCCGGACGTCGACCCCGGCTTGCGCGATGGCCGTGCCCGCAATCCCCGATCCCATGAACCCCGCGCCCACGACTCCGAGGCGTCGCACCTCGCCCGGTGTCGGCGGGTTCGGGACACCGAAGTCCTTCTTGAGCGCGGTGGTCGCGAAGAAGATCTGGACGAGCTTGCGGGACACGTCCGACACGGCGAGCTGGGCGAACAACTGCGCTTCCCGCTTCAGGCCGGCGCGCAGGCCGTGGCGCAGGCCGTGCTGCACCGCTTCGAGCGCGGCGAGCGGAGCGGGATAATGCCCGCGCGTCTGCCGCAACACCTGCTTGCGCGCCGCACGGAACACCACCCGACGCCCGAGCGGGTTGCCGTCCAGCAGCCACGCCACGAGGCCACCGCGCCGCTTGCGTCGGGGTCGCCATCCCCCGGCCAGTCGCCGCGCGGCGTCCAGGGTGACGTCCCGCAGGATGGCCGGGTGGACCAGCTCGTCCACGATTCCCAACCGGAACGCCTTCTGGGCGGGCTCGACTTTGCCGGCGAGGATGATGTCGAGCGCCGCGCGCGCGCCGATCAGCCGGGGCAGGCGTTGGCAGCCCCCCGCGCCCGGCAGGATGCCGAGCTGCACTTCGGGGAGCCCCAGCTGGGTCTTGGCGTGGTCGGACGCGACACGGTAGTGACACGCGAGCGCGAACTCGAGCCCGCCGCCGAGGCACGCTCCGTGAATGCCCACGGCGATCGGCTTGGGGAAGCGGGCCACGCGGTCGAGCAGCTCCTGCCCGTCGGCGGAGAGCCGCTCGGCTTCGGCCGCCGTGGTGAGGCGGACGAACTCCTCGATGTCCGCGCCGGCGATGAAATTGTCGCGCTTGCCCGAGAAGAACGCGACCGCCTGCACGGCGCGGTCGCCTTCGAGCGCCGCGAGGGTCGCGAGCACGTCGTCCTTCACGACCCGGGAGATTTTGTTGACCGGCTCGTTCTTCAGGTCGAACGTGACGACCGCCACCGCGTCGGCGAGCTCCCAGGTGAGCGCCGCACCGCCGGGCCCCGCCGGCGGCATCAGCGGCGCTCCAGGACCATCGCGAACCCCATGCCACCCTGCGCGCAGATCGACAGCAGGCCGAACTGAGCGTTGCGACGGGCCATCTCATTCGCGAGTGTCGTGACGATGCGCGCGCCCGTCGCGCCGAACGGGTGGCCGATGGCGATCGAGCCGCCCATCACGTTGATCAGGTCCTCGTTGATTTCCCACCCCTTCGCGGCCCACCCCTGGATGTTCGAGAGCACCTGCGCCGCGAACGCCTCGTGCACTTCGATCACGCCCAGGTCCCGCCACCCGATGCCGGCGCGGTCGAGCGCCTGGGGGACCGCGAAGATCGGGGCCTGCAACAGCTGCCACCCGGGATCGACCGCCGCCACGGCGTAGGAGCGGATGTAGGCCAGCGGTGTGTAGCCGAGCGCGAGCGCCGCGGCGTCGCTCATGAGCAGCACGGCCGACGCCCCGTCGGTGAGGGGAGACGAGTTCGCGGCGGTGACGCTGCCGTAGCGGCGGTCGAACACCGGCTTGAGCTTCGCCATCTGCTCGAGTGAGGTATCGCGGCGGATGCCGTTGTCCGTGGTGACCACGGGGTCTCCCGGCCGCGGCGGGAACCAGGCCGCGACTTCGGCGGTGAGGCGGGCGTCGTCCGTCCCCCGAGCGGCGAGCTGATGACTCCGCAGCGCCCAGCGGTCCTGCGCCTCGCGCGAGATGCGGTTCTCCTTGGCCATTTTCTCGGCCGATTGTCCCATCGATTCGCCGGTGGACGGCTCGGCGATCGCGGGCGAGACCGGCACGAGGTCGCGTGGCCGGATGCGACTGAAGGCGCGCACCCTGGCACCGAGCGATCTGGCTTTGCTCGCCTCGACCAGAATATCGGCGAGGCGGCGGGAGGCGAGGATCGGAATGTCGGAGAGCGACTCGACCCCACCCGCCAGCACGACGTCGGCATGACCGGAGACGATTTCGTCGTGCGCGTTGGCGACGGCCTGACCGGACGAGGCGCAAGCCCGGTTCAACGTGTAGGCGGGGATCTCTTTGGGAAACTGGGGCAGGAGGCTCACTTCGCGGGCCACATTCGGCACGAGCGCCGACGGCACCACCTGACCGAAGATCACCGCGTCCACGTCGGCGCCGGCCAGGTTGGTGCGCTCCAGCAGCTCGCGCGCGACGAAGCGGGCGAGATCCACGGCCCGGACGTCCTTGAGCGCGGTGCCCGAGCGGCAGAAGGGCGTCCGACATCCCGCCACGACCGCGACACGCCGCCCGTTTCCAGCTGGCATTACATTCTCCTCCGCGCTCACGGATCGAAACCTACCACCGTGCCGGGGCGCGGGCCAAGCCGGAGGAACGCCGACGAGCGAAACAGAGTTCTCGCACCGCACGCGCGCCAAGGCCCTCGCGGCAATGGCGGCCGAGCCCGTGGACGTGCTCGTCGTCGGCGGCGGAATCACCGGCGCGGGGATCGCGCGCGATGCGGCGCTGCGCGGCTTTCGCACGGCCGTGGTGGACAAGGGCGACTTCGCGAGCGGCACGTCGTCGCATTCGTCCCGGCTGATTCACGGCGGCCTGCGCTACCTCGAGCAATACGAGTTTCGCCTGGTGCGCGAAGCCTCGCGCGAGCGACGCGTGCTGCTCCAGGTGGCGCCCCATCTGGTCCACCCGCTCGCGTTCGTGTTGCCCTCGTACCGGGGCGCTCGGGTGCCCGCCTGGCGGCTCCGGGCCGGGCTGTGGCTATACGACCTGCTCGCCAGCTTCCGCAACGTGGGCCTGCATCGCTGGCTGGGGCGCAAGGCGACGCTCCGGCTCGAGCCGGCCCTGCGCGACAAGGACCTGCAAGGCGCCGCGCTCTACTTCGACGCGCAGACCGACGACGCCCGGCTCACCCTCGCGACCATGCGCGCCGCCGCGCAGGCGGGCGCCCTCGTGGCGAGCCACGCGAGCGTCACCGCATTACTCAAGCCGGACGGACGGATACGCGGCGCCGCGGTGCGCGACGTGCTGACCGGCCACGAGTACGGCGTCCGCGCACTCGTCGTGGTGAACGCCACGGGGCCCTGGGTGGACGAGCTGCGGCGGCTCGAAGCGCCGGACGCGGAGCCGCTGCTGCGCCTGACCAGGGGTACGCACGTCGCCGTGCCGCGACAGCGCCTGGGCCATGTCCGCGCGATGACGCTCACCTCGCCGCTCGATGGGCGCGTGATGTTCGTGCTGCCGTGGGGCGATCTCAGCTACATCGGCACGACCGACACCGACGACGACACTTCGCCCGACGACGTCCGCGCCACCGGCGAGGACGTCGTGTACCTGCTGCGCTCCGCCAACTGGTTCTTCCCCACGGCGCGTCTCTCGCCCCGGGACGTCGTGGCGACTTGGGCGGGCCTGCGCCCGCTGCTGCGCGCGGCGGCGCTCGACGTCGCGCCGTCGGCCACGTCGCGGGAGCATCGGGTGGTCGAGGGCCCGGGCGGGTTGCTCACGATCGCGGGCGGCAAGCTCACCACGTACCGGCTCATGGCGCGGGAAGTGGTCGACCGTGTCGCCGCCCGGCTGCGCGCGCTGGACGGTCGTCCCCGCGCCGCCGCGCCCCGGACCGACCGACTGCCGCTCCCCGGCGGCGAGACCGCGGACCTCGAGGGGCTGGTGAAGGCGGCGACCGCGCGCGGCGCCCGGGAGTCGACCGCGCGGTATCTGGTGGGGGCGTACGGGAGCGAGGCGGCGGCGGTGCTGAACATCGTGGACCGTGACCGCGCCCTCGGGCAGCCGATCGTGGTCGGACGACCGGAGGCCTGGGCCGAGGTGACGCACGCGGTGGAGCGAGAGATGGCACTGCGGCTCTCCGACGTGCTCATCCGGCGGCTGCATCTGTTCTACGCCACGCGGGACCAGGCGCTCTCGGCCGCGGGCGTCGTGGCGGACCGCATGGCGGCGGCGCTTGGCTGGGACGCGGCGCGCCGCGACGCCGAGCTGAGCGATTACGAGAAGCAGGTCGCGCGATCGCGTGCGTTCGCCGAGGAAGTGGCGAGGCTCACGATTGGCTAAATCGGCTTCCTGACGCGCGGCCGTACGCGGACGCGCACGGGCCGCTCGGAGTCGATCTGGTCGAGTGCCCAGCCCGCCGCATCCTGAACGTCTGGGGACTCGTCGTGCAGCGCCCCCTTGAGGGGTTCGACCGCGCGGGAGCTCTCGATCTGCCCGAGCGCCCACGCCGCGGCGACGCGCACTTCCGGCTCACGATCCTTGAGCGCACCCGCCAGGGCGTCGATCGCGTCCGGGTCCTCGAGTTGACCGAGCGCCCACGCGGCGAGCTGTCTCGCCCGCGGGTCGGAGTCTTTGAGGGCGATGCTGAGCGGGGCGACCGCGCTTGGATCCTCGATCTGGCCGAGCGCCCAGATGGCGGCGCGCCGCACGTCGGGCGACGTATCTCGGACGAGCGCCCCGAGATCCCGGACGGCACGCGGGCTTTCGATCTGCCCCAGCGCGTGCGTCGCGGCGAGTCGCACCCCGGCGTCGCGGTCGCGCAGCAGCGGCAGCAGCAGATCGACGGCGGCGCGATCCTCGATCGCTCCTAACGCCCAGGCAGCCGCCCGGCGCACGCCGGCCGACGTGTCCTTGAGCGCGCCGCCGAGCGCGGACAGGGCACCCGGGCTCTCGAGCTGGCCCAGCGCCCACGCCGCGGTCTGCCGCACCGGCGCGGCGTCATCCCCCAAAGCCTTGGTGAGCATCACGACGGAGCTCGAATCCCCGATCGCTCCCACCGCACGTGCCGCCATCGCGCGAACGCCGGCGTCCCGATCGCGCAGCGCATCCTGCAGCGGGCGGAGCGCGCGACGGTCCTCCAGCTCACCGAGCCCGAGCGCTCCGGTTTCCCGCAGGCCGGGAGCCGCCTCGCGCAGCAACGCGACGAACGCGTCATAGCTCCCGGACGCCCCGGCCCGGCCGAGCACCCGCGCGGCGAGGGTGCGCACGCAGCGGTTGTCGTCGCGCAGCACGGCGCGGAACGCGCCGAAGGCGGCGGAGTCCGCCGCGCGCCAGCCCGGGCGGTGGTTGACGCGCACCCGCACGTGGGGGCCGTGGAATCCCTTGCGCATCATCGGCATCGGCATCGGCGCGGGCATCGGCATCGGCATGGGCGTGGGGAACAACGGAGGCTGCCAGGACCACCCCCAGGCGTTGCCGATCGCCTGTGCCGCCAGCTCGCACACCGTGGAATCGGACGTCTTGAGGAGGGCGAGCACGCGCGCCACGCGCGCCGAGTCCGGAGGAGTGTCGGGCGACTGCTGCGCGGCGAGCGCAGTCGCGGCCAGGAGGAAACAAAGTGGCCAGCGGGGCATCGATGAACCTCGATGGAAGTGGCGCCACGGAGTGGGATGTGTGACGGTGCCAAAAGGTTGCAGGAGGGAGACGGAAGTGGCGACACTCGACAAAGCGTGGTAGAATCCGCCTCGCGATGCACCCCCTCGCGTCCCTGGGCCTAGTTGCCGCGGTTGTCCTCGCGGGTGCCTGTCGTGTGGGTCGCCCGAGCGCCGCCGCGGCCCACGCCACGGTGCACGGCCCCTCCGACTCCCTCATTCCCGACGGTCCGCTCGGCCTCGCGATTCGGCGCGGTCGCGCGCTGCTCGTCGCGACGGCCGAGAGCCTGCCCGGGCACGTCGGCAACAAGCTGCGGTGCGTGAGTTGTCACCTGGATGCCGGCCGCCGCTCGAGCGGCTCCTGGGTCGGCGTGTTCGCGCACTACCCCCAATATCGGGCCCGCAGCGCCACGGTGGAAACGCTGCAGTATCGGATCAACGACTGCTTCCGGCGCAGCATGAACGGTCAGCCGCTCACGACCGATGGCGTCGACATGCGCGACATCGTGGCGTACCTGTGGTTCCTGTCACGCGACGTGCCGGTCGCCCCGGCGTCCGTGTCCAACCGGCTCGCCACGTGGGCGGCGCTCACCGCCGACACCACAGCAGGCGCCCGGGTGTACGCGACCAGCTGCGTCAAGTGCCACGGCGCGGAAGGCGAGGGGACGGCCGTGGCCCCGCCGGTGTGGGGGCCGTACTCGTACAACATCGGCGCAGGGATGGCGCGGGTGCGCACCGCCGCGGCATTCATTCGCG
>Ga0209690_1001983_pt1 | contig 11742 bp, 10 predicted proteins | sample GraSoiAngelo_150_FD_186164 | JGI IMG/M metagenome (GOLD analysis project Ga0209690, IMG submission 186164) | Grasslands soil microbial communities from the Angelo Coastal Reserve, California, USA - 14_1009_09_40cm (SPAdes) (version 2) | ecosystem: Environmental > Terrestrial > Soil > Grasslands ...
TGCTCAAGCCAGTCGGTGAGGAGCTCGCAGCTCGCGGCCGGCTCGCCGACGCGAACGACATCTTCTTCTTGACCCTGCCGGAGGCGCGGCGAGCGGTGGCCGGTGAGGATCTCCGCGAGGTGGTTGCGACTCGTCGCGAGATTTTCAATCGCGAGCGTGGGCGCCGGCACATCCCGAGATTGCTCCTGTCTGATGGCACAGACGCGGAAGTGGCGCTCGTTACCCCCGGCGAGGGACTGCGGGGGTCGCCGGCCTCCCCCGGCGTCGTCTCGGGGACCGCGCGGGTGATCCTGTCACCTCAGGGCGCGCACCTCGAGCCGGGGGAGATCCTGGTCACGCCGTCAACCGATCCCGGATGGACTCCGCTCTTCCTCACGGCCGGCGCTTTGGTGATGGAGATGGGCGGCATGATGTCGCACGGCGCGGTGGTGGCCCGCGAGTACGGCATCCCCGCCGTCGTCGGTGTCGCGGGCGCGACGGAGCAGATCACGACGGGGCGGCGGGTGACTGTCGACGGGTCCGCGGGCACGGTCGTGCTCGAGGCCGAGCCTGAAGATCCAGAAGACTCCGCCGGGTCCTGACTGGACCGTGACGAAAGCGAAGGGCTCTGACCAACTCGACGCACGCCTGACCGATGCGCACCGCCTGGTCCATCCCCGCCACCGGCGCCGGGGCCGGGTCGGCGTCTGGCGACACCTCGGGCCTGGGCTGATAACCGGCGCGGCCGACGACGACCCGTCCGGGATCGGGACCTACAGCCAGCTTGGGGCCCAGTTCGGGGTTGGCATGCTCTGGACCGTGCCTATCTCGTTCCCCCTCGCGGCCGCGGTTGAAGAGCTGGCGGCCCGACTGGGACTGGCAGGTAAGGAGGGCCTCGCGGCGCTCATCAAGCGGAGCTTTCCTCGGCCTGCCCTCTACGGGCTCTCCGTTCTGGTAGCCGCGGCCAACACATTCAACGTGGGCGCGGACCTGGGGGCGATGGCTGCCTCCGCCCGGTTGGTGGTCCCGATCCCATTCCTGGTCCTTCTTGTTTGCATCACCGGGGTGCTGCTTTTCCTCGAGATCGTTGTCACGTATCACAATTACGCGCGCCTGCTTCGACTCCTGACCCTTTCGCTGCTCGCCTACATCGGGGTTCTCGCGGTGGTGAAGGTGGACTGGCTCGCGGTCGCGAGCAACCTGGTCGTGCCGCACCTGAGTCTGCAGAAGGAATACATCGCCGGCCTGGTCGCCATCCTCGGCACGACGATCTCGCCCTACCTGATGTTCTGGCAATGCAGCGAAGAGGTCGAGGAGACTGCCGACCGAAAGGCCGGCATCCGGATCACCAGAACGCGGATCCTCGGCATGCGTGTCGACGTCATCGCCGGCATGGCAGCAGCGGTCGCGATCATGTTCGCGATCATGGTCGCCTGCGCCTACACATTGGGCGCCCACGGGGCGAGGGAGATCGGGACGGCGGACCAGGCAGCCCAGGCGCTCGAGCCGCTGGCAGGCAACCTCGCCGGCTTGCTGTTCGCGTTGGGGGTAATCGGTACCGGCTCCCTGGCGGTGCCAGTGCTGGCGGGATCGACCGCCTATGCGCTGTCAGAGACTTTCGGCTGGCGCGAGGGACTGGCGATGCGCTTTCGGGAGGCGAGTGGGTTCTACGGGGTCATCATCGCCTCGATGTTCGCCGGTCTGGCCATGAACCTGGCCGGCATCGAACCGATCCGCGCGCTGTTTTACGCGGCGCTGCTGAATGGTCTCGCGGCACCGCCGGTGATCGGCTCGATGCTGGTTCTCGGTAACAGAGCGGGTGCGGTCGGCCGGCACAGGAGCGGCTGGCTTTCCAACCTGCTGGTGGGCTTCGCCTGCTTGCTGATGACAGCGCTGCCTCTCATCTACCTCGCCCTGCGGTGAAGCTCGCCGAGCTCCGGCTACAACCAGTGCCTGCGTCTGAACAGCAGGTAGAGCGTCGCGCTGGTCAGCACCATGAGACCCAGGGCGAAGGGATAACCGAGCAGCCAGTGCAGCTCCGGCATGTGATCGAAGTTCATGCCGTAGACAGTGCCGATTAGGGTCGGGGCGAACAGGATGGCCGCCCAGGCCGACACCCTTTTGATCTCCTCGTTCTGGCTGTAGCTCGCCTCGGTGAGCTTCCTCATCTCCTCGTTCTGGGCCTGATTGACGAGGGTTGTGTTGACCGTGAGGATGTCGGTCAGCATGTGACGGAAGCCGTCCACGCGCTCGACGACGGTCGTGACGTGGTCGGCGACGTCGCGCAGGTAGCGCCTCAATTCCTCATCCCTTCCGTAGTTCTCGAATCCGGCGACGAGCCCATCGAGAATGCCGAGCAGCGGACGCGTGGCGCGCTGGAACTCGATCACTTCCTGGGAAAGCTCATAGATGCGGCGGGAAACGCGCGGTGCGCCACCGAACACCTCGGTCTCGATCTCGTCGATGTCTTTCTGCAGCCCCGCGATCACCGGTGCGTAGCCGTCCACCACGCCGTCCACGATCGCGTACAGCACGGCTTCCGGTCCGCGTGCCAGGAGCTCGGGATCGCCCTCCATGCGCCGGCGTACGGCGGCCAGGTCTGGGGCCTGGCTGTGCCGAATGGTCAACACGAAATTGGGGCCGACGAACACGTGGATCTCGCCGAACTCGACCTCTTCGGGGGCGTCCTTGTAGCGGGCCGGGCGCAGGACTACGAACAGGGTGTCGTCATAACGCTCGAGCTTGGGACGCTGATGCGCGACGATGGCGTCCTCGATGGCAAGTTCGTGCAGCCCGAACTGCTCTCCGGCGGCCAGTATCTGCGCCTCGGCCGGCCTGTACAGTCCGAGCCAGGCTATCGTGTCGGGGAGCTCGCGCAAGCGTTCGTAGGTCGCGGCCAGGGTCTGGGGACTCTCGATGCGGCGACCATCGCGGTAGATGGCCGCGTCGATCAAGCTGTCTTCGACCGGCGCCATCGTGGGGCCGCTCCGCGACTCCATCGACACTTCCGGCGCCGGTGGCTCAGCGGGCGGAGCTTCCGTCTTGCGCTTGGGCCGCCGAAACGGGGTCAGGGCACGCGGGCGCCAGCTCGACATCGAAACCTCCATCAAAAGGTTAGGGCGTCGGTCTTTTTTGTGGTCCGAGCGGCCGCAGTGCTATTGGACCGATCTCGGCATCGAACTCGATCTTCCGATTTGAAACGCTGCCCGCTGTCAAGTGTGGCTTGATCGCGGTAGGTCGAACCATCGGCTTCTGGGCTGCCACTTGAGTGTCATGTTGTTCCGGACTATGGACTCTTCGATCCAGACGATGTACAAGGATGGTTGGGGCGGGCGAACCTGGCAAGCTGCCAATCGTGGGGATGGGCCGGAGGGCGGTCGGATGGCGGGAGGTAACTGGGAAATGAGACACGCTGCTGTCATCGCGATTGTGGTTGCGATGTTGGCATTCGGCGGCGTTGATATGCAGCCGGTCGAAGCCTCGGCCGGCGACGGCGGTCGGCAGTTCTTTGTCCAGCCGTATTACGTGTACCCGCATGACCAGCCGTATCACGTTGAATATGCCCAAGCCATCGACGGACTTAGCAGCGAAATTCGCCATTGGTACGCCGACCGCGTAGGCAGACATTTCAGGTTCGCGCAACTGAAGGTTGTTCGATCTCCTGACGACTACCTGGTGATGCGATGTGGACCCCAACCAGACGCTTCGTGCCGTGACGACAGGCAAGCGATCCCCTTCATGTTGGGCTCAGTTCTCCGCGCCATCGGAGGGCTACCTAGCCGACAGAGCACGTGGATCTTCGCTCAGGGTGCAGGAGGCTTTGCCGGCGCCAACTTATTCGGCGATTACGTCGGCTTTGCGATGCTCGGTGACTGGGTTCTCGAGCCGATCTCCGGAGTGGCCGAGCCTGCCGGCATCCCGTGCATTTTTGCGACCTGGCAGTGCCAGGGCGGCGTCCCGAAAGGCGCCGCCGCGCACGAGTTAGGCCACACTTTCGGGCTGCATCATCCGCCTGCGGAATTTCCGGGACAGTCGCTGATGCGCTGGCATGGAGACTATCCGGATACGGAGTTGCTTGCACACGAAGTCATGATCCTCCGCGAGTCACCGCTCTTCGTTGGCCCCTCGGCTTTCGACGAGCGTGGACCGTGGTTGGATTTCGAGAACGCCGATTTCCTCGCCTGGGGCCAAGTTGCCACATTGAGTGGGCACAGCTTCAGTCCCGGAGACGCCCTCGAGCTGCGCGATGCTAGGCATTCGATTTTTCTCACGCCTGACTTCCTGACCCCATTCAGCATCACCTTCCTCGTGCCTGAGGGCCTCGATCCGGGCTATGCGCGCGTCTGGCACGGCAGATTGCAGAGCAACGCCGTTCCGATCAACTTTGTGCCGACGTTGTGAGGCCGTAGTCGAATTTTTCGAGCGCAAGGTCAATGGCGCTCGCGCACGGCCTCCGCGACTCTCTGGCACGCGAAGTCCTGGCCGATAGGCGCGAGTCTTCGAAGGAAATTTAGATGACCTTCTTCACCCGAGTCGTCGGCATGATCAGCCGGAAGATGATCTTCTCGTTGCGGCCGAGGATCGATTCGACGGTCTGCCGGACCTGACCGATCTCGACCCCCGCGTTTGTTCAGGACCTACCCGGCGAGGCCTGGCACGCTCGGCGTGCCACACGGCAGGAGAAAGGCCCGGGAGACTTCGCCTCGGATTGAGGTAGCGGTGTTCCGCTTCGCCGCCGGGCCCTGGAGAGGAGCGATGCGGCTTTCTGCTAGGGAGGCATGCATGAAGGCGGGGACCACGATCAACCAATCTGGCAGTGGGACGCGCCCGCACTCTGCTGCAGGTCGGCGAATAAGAACCGGCGTTAAGATTGAATTCTCCTGCGGCCCACATTGAACATGTGAGGGGGGTTGCTGCCATGACGCACCGAAAGAAGCGGGCCAAGTCAGGCTGGTCGCGTAGAGACTTCCTGCGAACAGCTGGGGTGGCAGCGGCCGCCATCGCCTTCCCCGAGATCATCATCTCGTGCGGTCCCCAATCTGGTGGGACCCCCACGGCCGCCATTCCCAAGCCGCGGAAGGGCGCATCCATACGGCTGCTACAGTGGACCAGCTTCGTCAAGCCCGCCGACGCCGAGTTCAAGCGCCAGGCTGCCGAGTGGGGCACCGCCAACGGCGTGACGGTGGCGATCGAGACGGTCACCGGCGACCAGCTACAGCCCAAAACGGCGGCCGCGGTTGAAGCAAACTCTGGTCCCGACATCATCCAGATGCAATATGGCTGGCCGCAGCTCTACACCGATGCCTGCCTGGACGTGACCAACGAGGTCAACATCCTGATCAGCAAGCTGGGCAAGCCGGACCCGGTCAACGAGGCGTTCTGCAAGGTCAACGGGACATGGCGGGCGATCCCCTACACGGTCGTTCCCAACGCCTGGACCTACCGCACCGACTACTTCCAGCAAGCGGGCGTGACCAGCTTTCCCAAGACGTGGGACGAACTCGCGGCCGCCGCCGCCAAGCTGAAGACCACCGGCAAGCCGATGTCACAAACCGACGGCCACGCCTACGGCGACTCGCTGACCATGTGGAACCCGGTGCTCTGGGGCTTCGGTGGAAAAGAGGTGAACGCCGACGGCAAGACGGTCGCCATCAACTCCAAAGAGACGCGCGACGCCATCAGGTGGGCGCAGGGAGCGGTCAAGGCAGGATTGGTTGTGCACCCGGAATGGCTAGACCCCGACAACAACCAGGCCTATCACGCCGACCGCATCAGCGGTACGTTGAACGGGGCCAGCATCTACATCCGGGAGAAAATCGAGTTTCACAAGTACACGGACGTGACCAACAACGCGCCCATGCCCAGTGGCCCAAAGGGTACGTTCGCGATGAACCTGATCTTCAACCACGCTGTTATGAAGTGGTCGCCGGACGCTGACACCGCCAAGGCGATGCTTCTCGCCCTGATGGAAAAGGACCAGTACCAGAAGTGGACGATGATCGCGAGCGGTTACAACGCCGGCCCGTTCGAAGCGCTCCACGGCGACCCCGTCTTCAAGACCGACCCCAAGCTCACGGCGTTTGAGGACGTGGTGGCGCCGGGCAAGTGGCCGGGCTGGCCGGCTATGCCAAGCAAGAAGACGGCCCAGGCGCAGACGCAGTACATCGTGGCCGACATGTTCGCCAAGGCGCTGGCCAACGGCGGCACAGGTGATATGGAGGCCGCGATCAAAGGGGCCGAGACTTCGCTGAAGGCGATCTTCGAGCGGCCCTGAGCCAAGTTAGCCCGGGCGCATAGAGATGGGGACCGCGACCAGGACGGACGCCGTCCCCGTTTGGCGCCGGCGACGCGCGCGAATCTATGACCGCGAGGCGCCGCTGGGGTATCTGCTGCTCGCACCAACCCTTGTCGTCCTGGGCATCTTCCTGCTGTATCCCTTCTTGTTCGGGATCTGGCTGTCGATTACGGACTCCGAGCTCGGAAAGTTGGGTGAGTTCATCGGCCTCGGCAACTACCGCTTCGAGTGGCGGAACACCGACGGCGTCTTCTACACAGCGGTCGTCAATACCTTCCTCTATACCGGGGTCACGACAGTATTCAAGCTCGGCCTGGGTCTGGTCATGGCGCTCTTGCTGAACCAGGTCATTCCCTTCCGGCGCTTCGTACGGGCGGCTCTGCTTCTTCCGTACATCATCCCGACCGTGCTCAGCTACGAGGCCTGGAGGTGGATGTTCGACCCCACTTTCAGCGTCGTCAACTGGCTACTGGTGCACACGCACCTGGCGGCATACCCTGGACCCAACTGGCTCGGCGTGCCCGCCAACGCGATGGCGGCGCTGATGATCGTGAACATATGGCGCGGCACGCCCTTTTATGCCATCTCCTTTCTGGCGGGCATGCAGGTCATCCCGGTCGACCTCTACGAAGCCGCGCGGGTTGACGGTGCCACCCGCTGGCAGCAGCTCACCAACATCACGCTGCCGATGCTGCGGCCGGTGCTGCTGGTCGTCCTGCTCCTCTCCACGATCCTCACCTTTGCCGACTTCCAGGGGCCGTTCGTGCTCACCAACGGAGCGCCCTACAACAGCACCCAGCTGCTCTCCATCTGGGCTTATCAATGGGGCATCCCAGGAGGCGCGATCGGGCTCGGTGCCGCCATCTCGCTGGTGCTTTTCCCGCTGCTGACGATCGTGGTTGCCGGCGTCCTCTTTCTGCTCCGGAGGCCCGAGTAGATGGCCGTCCCAACGCTCAAATTTGCTAAGCCGGGGACGGGGCGCGTCATCGGCGACAGGTTTGTCGGCCGCGCGATCCGGATCTACATTCCCTTGCTCGTTCTGTTGATCGTCACCCTGTTTCCGTTCTACTGGATGGCGGTCACGTCGTTCAAGTCGGCCTCAGAACTGTTCGACTTCTCGGTCAGCCCGCTCTGGGTCCGGGAGCCAACCCTTGACTGGTACAAGCACCTCTTCACCCAGACCAACTTTCCGCACTGGGCATTCAACACGGCGGTGGTGGCAACCGTCTCGACCATCATCTCTCTCTTCTGCAGCGTCCTGGCCGGCTACTCACTGGCACGTCTGCGATACCGTGGCGCCGACACCATCGGCTGGGGCATCTTCGTCACCTATCTGGTGCCGCCCACTCTGCTCTTCCTACCGCTTACTTTCGTCATCCGAGAGCTCCATCTCTTCAACAACCTGTGGGCGCTTATCCTCACGTATCCCACCTTCCTGATTCCCTTCTGCACCTGGATGCTGATGGGCTTCTTCAAGGGCATCCCGCGCGAGCTGGAGGAGGCGGCCCTGGTGGATGGCGCAACCCGCATCCAGGCCATGGTGCGGATCGCGATCCCGCTGGCGCTCCCCGGCATCCTTGCTGCCGCGCTCTTCGCCTTCACGCTCTCCTGGAACGAGTTCCTCTATGCGCTGATCTTCATGAACGACAGCCTGGTCAAGACCATCCCGGTGGGGGTCACTCAGGAGCTCATCCACGGTGACGAGTTCTTTTGGGGCGAGCTGATGGCCGCCGCCCTTCTCGGGTCCGTCCCGGTCGCGGTGCTGTATTCCTTCTTCGTCGATTACTTCGTCGCCGGAATGACCGCGGGCGCGGTCAAGGGCTAGCCGTGGGCTGGCACCTGGTCGATTAGGATTTTTCCGTGGCGTCCGTCACCTACGAACACGTCACCAAGAAGTTCTCGGCTGAGACGACGGCCGTCAATGACCTCAGCCTTTCGATCCGGGACACCGAGTTCATGGTCCTGGTCGGGCCCTCTGGCTGCGGTAAGTCGACCGCGTTGCGCATGCTGGCGGGTCTAGAGGACATCACCGCCGGCCAGATCAAGATCGATGACCAGGTAGTCAATAAGATGGCTCCCCGCGACCGAGACGTGGCGATGGTCTTCCAGTCCTACGCGCTTTATCCGCACATGAGCGTCTACGACAACATGGCCTTCGGCCTGAAGATGCGGGGCACTCCGAGGACCGAGATCGGATCGCTGGTCAAGGAGGCAGGCCGCATCCTCCGGCTGGACAAGCTGCTCATCCGCAAGCCACGTCAACTCTCGGGCGGCCAGCGGCAGCGTGTCGCCCTCGGTCGCGCCATCGTCCGTCACCCTCGGGTCTTCCTGCTCGATGAGCCCCTCTCCAACCTGGACGCCATGCTTCGCGTGCAGACGCGGATCGAGCTGCAGAAGATGCACCAAAGGCTGGGCACTACCTTCATATATGTCACGCACGATCAGGTCGAGGCGATGACCATGGGCGACCGCATCGCAGTCATGAAGGACGGCGTGCTGCAGCAGGTGGCGCCACCGCGGGAGATCTACGACAAACCTGTGAACATGTACGTGGCGGGCTTCATCGGCAGCCCGCGCATGAACTTTCTACCAGTCACGATCTCCAACCGCCAGGCGAAGGCGTCTGGATTCGACCTCAACTTGCCCGAGGCTCCCGGCCTGGCGCATGGCATCCTGGGCATCCGCCCGGAGCACTTTTTGCCGAATTTCTCCAGCGACGCCGCCGCCATCGATCTCAAGGTCGAGGTGCTAGAAGTCCTGGGCGCGGACCAGTACCTCTATGGCAAGGTAGGGTCTGACGACCTCACGGCGAGGGTCGATCCACAGCTCAAGGTCACCGTGGGTGACCGTGTGCGGTTGGGGGTCAATATGCAGCGGCTGCACCTCTTCGATCCCGCGACCGAGAAAGCTGTCTTGTAGACGGATCGCGGGTCTCGCGAGACAACACGTTCCGCAATGTCGCTTGGTAATTCGTTCGTGAGCAAGGGGACACCAGACCATCCCCTGACCGGAGTCCGCGTGATCGAGGTCGGCATCTACATTCTGCGCGATGCAACTGGCCGACCTGGGCGCCGACGTGATCAAGATCGAGAATCCCGATGGCGGCGACATCGCGCGCGACTCGGCGCCCTTCCTGGACGGCGAGTCATCGCCTTTCATCAGGCTCAATCGAAACAAGCGCTCACTCGCGATGAACCTCAAGGCTTCCGAAGGCAAGGAGCTCCTCCGCGAGCTGGTCCAGGGCGCGGACGTCATGGTCGAGAATCTGCGACCGGGCACGATGAGCGACCTCGAGCTCGACTACCCGCGACTTTCGGCGCTCAACCCCGGCCTGGTTTATGTCGCCGCCTCGGGCTGGGGCCAGACCGGTCCTTATTCTCAGCTCGCGGGGTTGGACATCATGGCCCAAGCGATGAGCGGGCTGATGTCAATCACGGGCGAGCCAAACGGCAACCCGGTCAAGGTCGGCGTGCCGATCTGCGATCTGGCCTGCGCGCTGTACGGCACCATAGGCGCCGTCGCCGCACTGCTTGTACGCCAGCGGACCGGTCGCGGGCAGTTCATCGATGTGTCGCTGTTCGAGGCTGGAGTATCTCTGGAGGTGTGGGAGGCGGGGCGCTACTTCGCGACCGGCGAGGTTCCAGGGCCGTTGGGTTCCGCCCACCAGACCTCGGCGCCCTACCAGGCGGTCCGCGCCGCCGATGGCTACTTCACTGTCGGCGCCACCACTCCGCGCAACTGGCGGTCATTCTGCGATGTGCTCGACCATCCGGAGTGGGCGAGCCAGGAGCGGTTCAAGGACAACCCCTCGCGTCACGCGCGCCGAGACGTCCTGATCCCGATGATCGAACACGTGACGTCGCGCAAGCCGCGGGCCTACTGGGTGTCCCTGCTGCAGCAAGCGGGCGTGCCCTGCGCCGAGATCCAGACCTACGATCAGGTCTTCAACGACCCGCAGCTTCAGGCCCGCGACTTCTTCTGGAAGGGGCGGCATTCGAAGCTCGGCGACGTCGAGCAGATCGGCTCCCCGATCCATTTCTCGGACACGCCAGTACGGCAGGGCTGGGCCGGACCGGGGCTTGGGGAGCACACTTCGGAGGTGGTGCGGGCTCTCGGGAGGACGGATGCCGAGATCTCGGAGCTCAAGGCAAAGGGGATCCTGGGCGGGATATGAACGAAGACACTGTCGGGCGGGTTGAGCCGGAGCTGCTCGAGGAGCGCCGCGGGGACTCGGGCGAGATTCTCTGGCTGACGCTCAACCGCCCGCGAGCGCGCAACGCGCTCACGTTCCCCATGTATGAGCGGATCGGCGAGGTCTGCCTCGAGGTCAACGCCGACCCATCCGTGCGGACGGTTGTGTTCACAGGCGCCGGTGGGCACGCGTTTGCCGCTGGCACCGACATCTCGCAGTTTCGCGCCTTCGACAAGGAGGAAGACGCGCTCGCCTACGAGGAGCGGATGGACCGCGTGCTGGGTGCTCTGGAAAGCGTGCGGGTTCCGACGATCGCTGCCATCGCCGGGGCGTGCACCGGCGGTGGTGCCGGCATCGCCGCCGCATGTGACCTTCGCATCTGCACGCCGTCGCTGAAATTCGGTTTCCCGATCGCCCGGACGGTTGGGAACACGCTCTCGATGGCCAACTTCGCGCGCCTGACGATGCTGATCGGTGCCGGCCGCGTCAAGGATTTGATCTTCATGGCTCGGCTGGTGGGCGCTGACGAGGCGGCAGCGATTGGGCTGGTGAATGAGGTCGTCCCATCCGAAGAGGCGCTGGAGCCGCGGGTCATGGAGATATGCTCCATCGTCTCCACAAATGCACCGCTCACGCAGGAGACGGCCAAGGAGGCGCTCCGCCGCATCCGCGTTCAGATGACGCCGCCGGACGGGGGTGCGGACCTGCTGATAAAGGCCTACATGAGCGAAGATTTCCGGGAGGGGATAGAAGCGTTCTTCGCGAAGCGCCCCGCACGGTGGAAGGGCCGCTGAAGTCTGGGCCTCCCAACAGTGAGGAGGTCGCAATCGTCAAGGCCGTCAGCGGTTGCCTGATACCAGGGGCTGTTTCGTCCATTGCGGCAACGCCGGCGGCAAACCGCGGAGTTGTACACCTGACTTCTGGTTCGGGTGAGTTGCCCCATGCTTTTGGCAACGACCGATCTTTCAGGGAGGCCGAACCATGACACAGGGCAACGTCGGAGATCGCGTGATTGTTGAATCGGAACGGACGGGGCGGTCGGCACGCGAAGGTGAGATCATCGAGGTGCTCGCTACCGGCGAGTTGACCCACTTCCGAGTTCGGTGGAACGACGGTCACGAGAGCACAGTCTTTCCAGGCCCGGGCACCATCAGCATCATCCCCAAAGGAACCAGAGTTGGGCTGCCCTGAGACTTGCTACGTTCCGATTGATTCCCACCTTTTCGAAGCGGCGGATGAAAAGGCCCCGCAACCTCGGTGGCGGGCCTGATTGGGT
>Ga0209690_1001987_pt1 | contig 11728 bp, 6 predicted proteins | sample GraSoiAngelo_150_FD_186164 | JGI IMG/M metagenome (GOLD analysis project Ga0209690, IMG submission 186164) | Grasslands soil microbial communities from the Angelo Coastal Reserve, California, USA - 14_1009_09_40cm (SPAdes) (version 2) | ecosystem: Environmental > Terrestrial > Soil > Grasslands ...
CGTTGCCCGCGGGGCTCGTGGCCGCGCTCGCCCCGCACACCCTGTCCTCTGACGCGGCGCGTGCCTCGCTCGGGGTGGCGTCTCCAACGACGGCACGCTCGCCCCAGTCCTCCTGAAGCGCTTCCCCGACCCCCGACTCCTCGCTCTCCTCGCGGCCGGCGCCGCATGCGGGCACGGACCCGCCGCCTCCGGCGGGGTCCGCGCCGTCGTCATCCGGCCGCCCAGGGACACGGTACGGTTCGAGGTTCCCGCGAGCGCCGACCGCTGCGACGCCGCGGGAATGGGAGGCGTCGTGTTGCACGGCGCGAGCGAGGGGAACGGGGTGATCGTGTGGCTGCGCCAGCGCGACTCGTTTCCGAACGGCGACTGGCCGGTGCTGCAGCGCGGCGATACCGCGGCGGCGCGCGGCGCGATCGTCGCCGCGCGCTTCATGATCGGCGAGGTCGCGCACGGCGTGCCGCTCGACAGCGGAACCGTGACGGTGACGCGGGAAGGCGGCGGCGTGATCTCGGCGCACGCGCGGGGCTCGGGACTCGAGCTGGCCGCCGCCGGGCGCGTCACCGTCGACGCCGCGTTCGCTGCGGTGCCGCTCGGGGCGGACCCGGTGCCGTGCGGGACGCAGCCGTGACCGTGTAGATTGGTCTCGTGGAGCAGACCTACTTCCGGCGGGGCTTCGGCCTCAAAGACCACATCGAGGGTGCGCTCGCGGCCGACTACCACAGCCGCGTGGTCGACCGGATCCGCGGGCACGGATACACGCTGTCGCTGGGCGACCTCACCTTCAAGCTGGCCCGCGAGTTCGGGTTCTGCTATGGGGTGGATCGCGCCGTCGAGTACGCCTACGAGACCCGCACTAAGTTCCCCGACAAGCGGATCTTCCTGGTCGGCGAGATCATCCACAATCCTCACGTCAACCGGAAGCTGCACGGCATGGGGGTGGAGTTCCTCCACCGGCCGGAGGCCGGGGACTTCGACTTCAGCGCGGTCACGCCCAGCGACGTCGTCCTTCTGCCCGCCTTCGGCGTCACGGTACAGGACTTCGAGCGGCTGCGGGCCGTGGGCTGCGTGCTCGTCGACACGACCTGCGGCTCGGTGCTGAACGTGTGGAAGCGGGTCGAGTCGTACGCGAAGGACGGCTTCACGGCGATCATCCACGGCAAGTCATACCACGAGGAGACGAAGGCGACGTCGAGTCAGGTGACGAAGTATCCCGCCGGGCGGTACCTCGTGGTGCGCGACATGTCCGAGGCGCGGGAGGTCTGCGACTTCATCGAGGGAGCAGGGAGCAGGGAGCAGTTGCTGCAGCAGTTCGTCGGCAAGTTGTCTCCCGGTTTCGACCCCGTTCGCGATCTCGTGCGCGTCGGCGTGGCGAACCAGACGACGATGCTCTCGGGGGAGTCGCTCGCCATCGCCGCCGAGCTGCGGAAGAGTATGACGCGACGCTACGGGGAGGCCGCCCTGCCCGAGCACTTCCGCACGTTCGACACCATCTGCTCGGCGACCCAGGACCGGCAGGACGCGGTCCTGCGGCTGATCGCCGAGCCGCTCGACCTGATGGTCGTGATCGGCGGGTACAACTCGAGCAACACGACGCACCTCGCCGCGATCTGCCAGGAGAAGGTGCCCACCTACCACATCGAGGACGCGGCCTGCATCGCTCCCGAGGAGGGGACGATCCGGTTTCGCCCCGTCGGGACGAAGGAGGAGCAGCGCCGCGCGGCGTGGCTGCCGGCGGGCCCGGTCACGATCGGCGTCACGGCCGGCGCCTCGACGCCCAACAACAAGATCGGCGAAACCATCGAGCGGATTGCCGCGATGCGGGGGCTGGCGCTCGAGCCGGTCAGCGGGGCCTAGCGCCCGAGCGATCTGCCGAGCCCCTAGGCTTCGGGGTATATTTGGTCCCATGCCGCTGTCGGGTTTCCATCCCGCCATCGCCCGCTGGTTCACCGACCGGTTCGCCGAGCCGACCGAGCCGCAGCGCCGTGCCTGGCCGCTGATTCAGGGGGGCCGGAACGCCCTCATCGCCGCGCCCACCGGCTCGGGGAAGACGTTCGCCGCCTTCCTCGCCGCGATCGACTCCCTGCTGCGGCAGGGGCTCGACGGGACGCTGGGCGACGAGACGCAGGTGGTCTACGTCTCGCCCCTGAAGGCGCTCTCGAACGACGTCCAAAAGAACCTGGCCGAGCCGCTCGCCGAGATCCGCCGCACGCTCGAGGCGCTGTGCCTCCCCGACGTGGACATCCGCACCCTGGTCCGCACCGGCGACACGCCGGGGTCGGAGCGCCAGCAGATGGTGAAGCGGCCGCCCCACGTCCTCGTCACCACGCCGGAATCGCTGTACCTCATCCTCACGTCCGAGCGGGCGCGCGACATGCTGCGCACGGTGCGTACGGTGATCGTGGACGAGATCCACGCCGTGGCGCGGGACAAGCGGGGCAGCCACCTCGCGCTCTCGCTCGAGCGGCTCGAGCATCTCGCCGGCCGGCGCCTACAGCGCGTCGGACTCTCGGCAACGCAGAAGCCCATCGAAGACATCGCGCGGTTTCTAGTGGGCGCGCGGAGCGAACTGCCCGAGATCATCGACGCGGGACACGCGCGCTCGCTCGATCTCGCGATCGAGGTCCCCTCGTCGCCGCTCGAGGCGGTCATGGCGGCCGAGGTGTGGGACGAGATCTACGAGCGCCTGGTGCAGCTCATCGGCGAGCACCGCACCACGCTGGTGTTCGTGAACACCCGGCGCCTCGCCGAGCGCCTCGCGCTGCATCTGTCCGAGCGCCTCGGCGCGGATCAGGTCACGTCGCATCACGGCAGCCTCTCGAAGGAGAAGCGGCTCGACGCCGAGACGCGGCTCAAGGAGGGCAAGCTCAAGGCGCTCGTGGCGACGGCGTCGCTCGAGCTGGGGATCGACATCGGCGCGGTCGATCTCGTCTGTCAGATCGGCTCGACCCGCTCGATCGCGACGCTGCTGCAGCGCGTCGGCCGGTCGGGGCACCACCTTGCCGCCGTCCCCAGGGGGCGGCTGTTCCCGCTGTCGCGCGACGAGCTGCTAGAGTGCGCCGCGCTGGTGCGCGCGACGCAGGAGCGGAAGCTCGACCGGCTGGTCATCCCCGAGCGCCCGCTCGACATCCTCGCCCAGCAGATCGTCGCGGCCGCGGCGGGCGACGAGTGGGAGGAAGACCGGCTGTACGAGCTGGTGCGTGGCGCCTATCCCTATCGCGAGCTGTCCCGCAAGGCTTTCGACGACGTGGTGCGGATGCTCGCCGAGGGCTTCACGACCCGGCGCGGGCGGCGGGGCGCGTACCTCCATCACGACGGCGTGAACCGCCGGGTGCGCGCGCGCCGCGGGGCGCGGCTCGCCGCGCTCACCTCGGGCGGCGCGATTCCGGACATCGGCGACTACCGCGTGGTCCTCGAGCCGACCGAAACGTTCGTCGGCACGCTCAACGAAGACTTCGCGATCGAGAGCATGCCGGGTGACATCTTCCAGCTCGGCAACACCTCGTACCTGATCCAGAAGATCGAGGCGGGGCAGGTGCGTGTCGTGGACGCCCACGGGCAGCCGCCCTCGATCCCGTTCTGGTTGGGGGAAGCGCCGGGGCGCACGCCGGAGCTGTCGGAGGAGGTATCGCGGCTGCGCCAGGACATCGGCGACCGACTGGCCGACCCGGGCAGCGCGGTCGCGTGGCTCGCGAGCGCGATCCCCGGGCTCCCCGAAGCCGCCGCGCGGCAACTGGTCGACTATCTGGACGCCTCCAAGAAGATCCTCGGCGTCATCCCCACGCAGCAGACGCTCGTGCTGGAGCGCTTCTTCGACGAAGCCGGCGGCATGCAGCTCGTGCTACACGCGCCGTTCGGCAGCCGCCTCAACCGCGCCTGGGGCCTGGCGCTCCGCAAGCGGTTCTGCCGCAGCTTCAACTTCGAGCTCCAGGCCGCCGCCACCGAGGACGCGATCGTCCTCTCGCTCGGGCCGCAGCACAGCTTCCCGCTCGAGGACGTGTTCCAGTACCTGAAGCCCGAGACGGCCGAGCACCTGCTCGTGCAGGCGATGCTCGACGCACCGATGTTCGGCTCGCGCTGGCGCTGGAACGCGACCCGGGCCCTGGCGGTGCTGCGGGCCCGCGGCGGCAAGAAGGTGCCGACGCCGCTGCAACGCATGGAGGCCGAGGACCTGATCGCCGCGGTCTTCCCCGACCAGCTCGCCTGCCCCGAGAACCTAGTCGGCGACCGCGAGATCCCCGATCACCCGCTCGTGAACCAGACGATCGCCGACTGCCTGCTCGAGGCGATGGACTTCCCGGGCCTGAAGCGCGTGCTCGAGGAGATGGCGGCGGGCCGGTTCACGCTCGTCGCGCGCGACACGACGGAGCCGTCGCCGCTGTCGCACGAAGTGATCAACGCGAAGCCGTACGCGTTCCTGGACGACGCGCCCCTCGAGGAGCGCCGCACCCAGGCCGTGATCACGCGGCGCGGGCTCGACGTGAAGACGGCCGAGGAGTTCGGCAAGCTCGACCAGGCGGGGATCGATCGAGTGAAAGAAGAAGCGTGGCCGGACGTCGGCTCCGCCGACGAGCTGCACGATGCACTGCTCGTCGCCGGTGCCCTGTCGAGTGCGGAATGCGGAGTGCGGAATGCGGAATGGAAGGGGTATTTCGCGGAGCTCGTCCAAGCCGGGCGGGCGGGCGTGCTTCAGACCGGTGCAGGGCTTTGGGTCGCCGCCGAGCGGCTACTGATGGTGCAGGCGGTGTTCCCCGGCGTCGCGTGTGAGCCCCCGCTCGTGCCGCCCGAGCGTGAGCGCGCCGAGGTGTGGACCCGCGAGGATGCGCTGCGCGAGCTGGTGCGAGGACGGCTCGAAGTGGTCGGGCCCACCACGGCGGCGGAGCTGGCCCGCGCCCTCGGCGTTCCGGTCTCGGACGTCGACTTCGCGCTCGGCGCGCTCGAGCACGAGGGGTTCGTGCTGCGCGGCCGGTTCACCCCGCACGTGGCGGAGCTCGAGTGGTGCGAGCGGCGGCTGCTGGCCCGGATCCATCGCTACACGCTCGACCGGCTGCGGCGGGAGATCGAGCCCGTCAGCGCCGCCGACTTCATGCGGTTCCTGTGCCGCTGGCAGCGCGCCGCGCCGGAGGCCCGGGCGGAGGGACCGGAGGGGCTCGCCGCGGTGCTCGAGCTGCTCGACGGCTACGAGGTTCCGGCAGGAGCGTGGGAGTCGGACGTGCTGCCGGCGCGGGTCGGGGAGTACGATCCGCTGTGGCTCGACGGGCTGTGTCTCTCCGGCGAGATCGCCTGGGGCAGGCTGTCGCCAGCCGGTCCCTCGAACGGCCACAAGTCCGGACCGATTCGAACGACTCCGGTCGCCCTGTTCAGAAGGGAGAGGGGAGTGGTCTGGAGGTCCCTAACGGCCCAGCTTGATGCCGCGGCCCTGCCGCTGTCGCACTCGGCGCGCGCGATCCTCGATGTGCTCGACGCCCGCGGCGCCTCGTTCTTCGGAGACCTGGTGAACGCGACCGGACTGCTCCGTACCGAGGTCGAGAAGGGGTTGGGGGAGCTCGTGGCGTGGGGACTCGTCACCTCGGATAGCTTCGCGGGGCTGCGGGCACTGCTCGTGCCGTCCGATCGGCGGCGGCCGATCGTGGGATTCCGCCGCCGCGGCCGGATCGCGCCGTTCGGCGTCGAGACGGCGGGTCGCTGGTCCCGCGTGCGTCCCGGCTCGCCGCTGCCGGAAGACCAGATCGCCGTGGCGATCGCGTGGCAGCTGTTGCGCCGCTACGGCGTCGTGTTCCGCCGGCTCGTGGCGCGCGAGACGCTGCTCGCCCCCTGGCGCGACATCCTGCGCGTGTACCGCCGGCTCGAGGCGCGCGGCGAGATCCGCGGCGGCCGCTTCGTCGGCGGCTTCTCGGGCGAGCAGTACGCGCTTGCCGAGGCGGTGGGCCTGCTGCGCGCGGTGCGGCGTGAGGAAGCGAAGGGCGAGCTCGTGACCGTGAGCGGTGCCGATCCCCTCAACCTCGTCGGGATCATCACGCCGGGCGACGTCGTCACCGGCCTCGCGACGAACCGCGTCCTCTACCGGGACGGGATCCCAGTAGCGGTGAAACAGGGAGAGGGGAAAGGGGAGCGGTTCCTGGTGGAAGTCACGCCCGACGAGGAGCCTACGCTCAAGGCCGCGCTCGTGCGGGGACGCGTGGCGCCGCTCGTGCGGACGTATCTGGGGAAGAGCCGCGCCGGCGCGTAACCGCGAGTCAAGTCGCGGCCCGTCGCCCCAGGTGAGTGTGCTCGGGCGGCAAGGTAGAAAGCGGCGAGCAGGGCGTGCACCCCAAGGCTCGCCCACACGTTCACGAAGGCCAGGGCCATCAGGCCGGCTGCTTCAACTTGTCCAGGTAGAGCTTGCGCACCTTGGCCACCTTGGGCGCGATCACCGCGCGGCAGTAGCCTTGATTCGGGTTGCGGCGATAGTAGTCGCGGTGGTACTCCTCCGCGGGATAGAATATCTCGAGCGGCTTCACCTCGGTCACGATCGGATCATCCCACACGCCCTCGGCCTGCAATTCCGCGATGACCCGCTCCGCCACGGCTTTCTGCCCGGGACCATGGTAGAAGATCGCCGAGCGATACTGCGTGCCGACGTCCGCTCCCTGGCGGTTCAGGGTCGTGGGGTCGTGGATCGTGAAAAAGACGTGCAATAGGTCGTCGAACGAGATGATCGCGGGATCGAAGGTGATCTGCAAGACTTCGGCGTGGCCGGTCGTCCCGGTGCAGACTTGCTCGTAAGACGGGTTGGCGACGTGCCCGCCCGCATAGCCTGACTCGACCTTTTCGACACCGTTGAGCTGCTGGAAGGCGGCCTCGAGGCACCAGAAGCAGCCTCCGGCCAGGGTGGCGACTTCGCGCTGCGGTGTGGCAGCCACAGGGCAGGGTCCTTTCGTTGTCTCACTTCAATCTTAATGGGTTCGGGCGCGTTCTTCCGCGCCTAACGGCGTGCGTTTGATGGCGGTTCCTCGGGCGTGCCGCTCTACCGTGCGTAGGTGCGCCCTTGCTTTCGACGCCGAGCGCCGAGCACGTTATGGTCATGCCGACTGTCAGCCATCCGATCACGACCGTGGAAGCGCTGCTCGCCCTGCCGGACGACGGGCTGCGGCACGAGCTGCTGGACGGGGAGCACGTCGTGACCCCTGCACCGGCGCTCGCGCACCAGCGGGCGGTGCGGCTGCTGATGTATGCGCTGCAGTTGTATCTGACCGGTCGGTTTGACGTCGAGCTGTTCACGAGCCCCGCCGACGTGATCCTGGGGCCCAAGATCCTGGTGCAGCCGGATCTGTTTGTCGCACGACGGACCCCAGCGGGCCTGCGAACGTGGGCGGACGTGGGTGTTCCGGTCCTCGCGGTAGAGATCCTATCGCCCGGCACGGCAGGGCGCGACCGCGGCAAGAAACGGGTGATCTATCAGCGTGAGGGTGTAGCGGAGTACTGGATTGTAGATCTCGACGCTCGGCTGGTCGAACGGTGGCGGCCGGATGACGAGCGGCCGGAGATACTGCGGGAGCGGCTCGAGTGGCGGGCGACGGAGGCAGCGCCGTTCGAGCTCGGGCTGCAGCAGTTCTTCGGGGCGGTGTGGGAGGACGTGAGGGAGTAATCACCCCCAGTCCTTCGACTCCGGCGCCACGCGGCGCATGGACTTCAAGAAGGTCATTTCGGATTGCGGATTTCGGATTGCGGATTCGACGGGCGGCTCTTCGATTCCGCATTCCGCATTCCGCAATCCGCAATTGATTTGCAGTCCCCGCGCCTCTTCCGCGATCACGTTCACCGTCCCGTCGTCCTTCGCGAGCCTGCCGCGCACCCACAGGAGCGGCTCACCGCGGATCGCGGCGCGGTGCCGCTCGTACACCTCGGGCCGCACGATCACGTTCACCATCCCCGCCTCGTCCTCGAGCAGCACGAAGATGAACCCCTTCGCCGTCTCGGGGCGCTGGCGCGCCACCACGAGCCCGGCCAGCTCCACCCACGCTCGGTGCTCGAGTCGGGGAAGCCTGTCGCTTTGCACGACCGCGGGCGGTAGCGCGCCGCGCAACAGCGAGAGGGGATGGCCGCTCGCGGAGAACCCCAGCACCGCGTACTCGGCGAGCAACCGCTCGGCCGCCGCGAGCCCGCCGAAGCGCAGGCGCTCGTGGGGGTGGTTGAGCGCGAGCTCGAGCTGGCGGCGGCCGCGCGCTTCGCCGCCGCGCTCCGCTTCGGGCGGGAGCCACAACCCCACCTGCCACAGCAGCTCGCGCCGCGTGAGCCCGAAGCCGTCGCACCCGCCCACCCGCACCAGGTGCTCGATCGCAGTCCGCTTGAGCCGGGGCGGCGCGCGGCGCACGAAGTCACCGATACTCCGATAGGGACCGTTTCGCTCGCGCTCCTCCACGACTTCGCTCGCCGCATCGTCCCCCCAATCCCGTACGAACCCGAGCCCGACCCGCACTGCGGCATGGACGGCAAGGGCGGCAGAGGCGGCACGGTTTCTGCCGCCCTTGCCGCCCCTGCCGCCCCTGCCGTCCTCAACCGTACAATACACATCGCTCAAATTGACATCCGGCAGCCGGATCGTGACGCTGTTACGCTGGGCATCGCGCCCCAGCGCGTCGAGCGAGTAGAATCCCATCGGCTGGTTGTTGAAGAGCGCACAGTAATACTCGGCCGGGTGATAATGCCGGAGCCACGCCGACTGGTAAGCGAGCAGCCCGAACGCCGCGGCGTGCGACTTGGGGAAGCCGAACTCGCTGAAGGCGATCACCTGCGAGAACACCCGCTCGGCGGTCGCGACGGGGACGTCGCGTGCCGTCGCCCCGTCGCGGAACTCCTCCCAGAATCCCGCCATCAGCTCGCGGCTGCGCCGGCGGCTCATGGCGCGCCGCAGCGCCTCCGCCTGGCCCGGCGTGAACCCCGCGAGCGCCTGGCACACCTGCAGCACCTGGTCCTGATAGAGGATCACGCCGAGCGTCTCCGCGAGACACTCTTTGAGCAGCGGGTGGTCCAGCGGCGGCTCGTAGCGGCGGCCGGCGGTTTCCGCCCGGCGCTGCTCCTCGCGGCGCCGCACGTACGGGTTCACCGCGCCGCCCACGATGGGGCCGGGACGCACGATCGCCACTTCGACCGCCAGGTCCTCGAGATTGCGGGGCCGGGTGCGCCGCAGCATCTGGATCTGGGCGCGGCTCTCGATCTGGAACAGCCCGACGGTGTCGCCCCGGCAAATGCGGTCGTACACAGCGGCGTCGGCGATGTCGATGCGCGAGAGGTCGGGGGGCCGTCCTCCCCCTGAGCGCGCGGCGACCAGCTCGACGCACTCCTCGACGAGCGACAGCATGCCGAGCGCCAAGAAGTCGATCTTGATGAAACGCGCGTCGTCGCAGGAATCCTTGTCCCACTGGCACACGACGCGGTCCTCCATCGCGGCCCGCTCGAGCGGCACGAGCTCCACGAGCGGCCGGCTCGAGATGATCATCCCGCCGACGTGCTGCGACACGTGGCGGGGGAGCCCCGCGATCTCCTCCGCCAGCTCGCACAGCTCCTTCCACAACGGGGCGGTCACCCGACCCCCGAAGCCGGGAAGCTGCTCCAGCTCGTCCGCCAATCCCCCTGACCGCCGGTCCGCCAGTTTCGCGACCTGCTCGATCTCCCCCAATGGCAGATCCAGCGCCTTGCCGATCTCGCGCACGGTGGAGCGCAGGCGGTAGGTGGGGAACGAGCACACCAGGCCGACGTGCTCGTCGCCATAACGTTTGTAAACCCGCCGGATCAGCTCTTCACGGATCTCGCGCGGGAAGTCGAGATCGATGTCGGGCACCGAGGCGAGGCTCTCGTTCAGGAACCGCCCGATGAACAGCCGGGTGGCGACGGGATCGACGTGCGACAGACCGAGGAGGTAGCACACGACGGACGACACCGACGAGCCGCGGCCGCGGCCCGGGAGCAGGTTCCCGTGGGCCCGGCGGCTGCCGCGCCGCACGTCGGCCGCCACCGCGCGGGCCAGGTCGAACAGGTCGTGGTACACGAGGAAGAACCCGCTGAGTCGATGGTGTTCGATAAGTGTCAGCTCCGCGGCGAGCCGCCGCTCGGCTTCGTCGCGGTGCTCAGAGCCGGGTGGGTAGCGTTCCTCGAGCTTCGCGTGGCAGAGCTCTGTCAGGGCACGGGGAGCGGGCAGACGGTCGGCGCCGTGGAAGTCGGGGAAGCGGTAGCCCAGATCGCGGGTGAGATCGAACGCCCGGCAGCGCTCGGCGATCGCGAGCGTATTGGCGACAGCATCGGGACAGTCAGCGAACAGCGCCGCGACTTCCTCCGGCGGTCGCAGGTAGAACTCGCTGTTGGGGCGCCGCACGTGGTGCGAGCCGTCGAGCGTGGTGCGGTGCCGGATCGCCACCAGCACGTCGTGCAACCGGTGCCGCGCGCGCTGGTGGTAGTGCACATCACCAGTCGCCACGACGTCCAGACTCGTGGCGTCGGCCAGGTCCGAGAGCGTGGCGGTGAGCGCCCGGTCGCCCCGCACATGATTGCGCTGGAGCTCGACGAAGAAGTTCTCGGGCCCGAACACTGCGCGACAGCGCTCGGCGAGCCGGCGGGCCGCGGATCTCCCGTCGCGCTGGAGCACCGTCGGCAGGAGACCCGATCGGCAGCCTGATAGCACGATCAACCCCGCATGCCGGGCTTCGAGCGCCGCGAAGTCGAGCCGCGGGTCGCGCCGGTCCGGCCGGCCGAGATGCGCCTCGGTGACCAGCCGGCACAGGTTCGCGTATCCCTCCGGCGTCTCCGCGAGCAGCGTCACGTGAGACCCGTCGAGCAGCGTCAGCTCCGCGCCGGTGATCGCCTGCAGACCGAGCGACTTCGCTTGTTGCGCGAACGCCATCGAGCCGTAGAGGCCATTGTGATCGGTGAGGGCGAGCGCCGGAAGCCCAAGCTGGGAGGCCGTGAGCGCGAGCTGCTCGGGGAGCGAGGCACCGTCGAGAAACGAGAAGGCGGAGTGGCAGTGGAGCTCGATGTACATAAAAGTCGGAACGCGGAAAGCGGAACGCGGAACAGTCAAGCCGGCTTCTGTATCCACCACTCGCCCGTCGACAGGTCCTCGAATAACACCACCCTACCGCCGCCTTCGAGGATCACCTCCACGTATCGCCGAACGATTGGTGTCCGCCACCATTCATCGTCGATGCGCCAGACTTCACCGATAGACTCAATACGCCTCCCGCTTCCCGCTTCCCGTTTTACGACGACCGGCACTCCACGCTCATCTAGAGTGACCTCGACTCGCTGTTGCACGTTGAGGGCCCGAAGTCTGTCCGCTCTGTTTCGCGTTCCGCGTTCCGACTTCCGCGTTTGTTCACGGTTCATAGTCGATCAGCGCGTAGCGTCGTTCGGGGAGGCGAGACCACGGCTGCACCTCGATCACGTGATACAGGTACGAGCGCTTGAGCCGGAGCTTGATTTCCTGGGCGGCGCTCGTGAGGGCGCGCCGCCGCCCGGCCCGCGCGGCGGCGCTCGCGTCCCGCGCGAACAATTGCAGCTCCGCGGTGCCCGGCGCGAACGCCGTGAACTCGACGGCGAGCCGCTCCACCGCGCCGACGGGCGGCGCATGCTCGAGCCGCGTCTTGAGCGGCGCGGCGACACGCTCCCGGTCGGCGGTGGGATCTTTGAGGGTCGCCTCGACCAGCCACGACGCGCCGTGCTCGAGCTCGGCGCGCGCGCGCACCACCTGCACCTGCCA
>Ga0209690_1001995_pt1 | contig 11703 bp, 9 predicted proteins | sample GraSoiAngelo_150_FD_186164 | JGI IMG/M metagenome (GOLD analysis project Ga0209690, IMG submission 186164) | Grasslands soil microbial communities from the Angelo Coastal Reserve, California, USA - 14_1009_09_40cm (SPAdes) (version 2) | ecosystem: Environmental > Terrestrial > Soil > Grasslands ...
TTGAGGACGAGCTTGCGGATACCCTTCCGGATCGCCTTGATGAGACGGCCGGCCGTATACGCGTCCTCCAAGGCGAACTGCTTATCCCGCCCGCCGCACACGATCACCAAGTCGCCGCGCTGCGCCAGGATCGCCCGCGTGCGCTCGGCCAGCGCCTTGAAGTTCGCCGGGGCACCCACGAGCACGGGGTCGCCGCCCTGCGTCGCGACCAGCGCGGGAGTGCCGTTGGTGGTCGCCAGCACGATGGTCTTGCCGGCCACCGCCGCCGCGGTCATCTCGCGGGGCGAGTTCCCCAGGCCGAACCCTTCGATCTTCACGCTGCGCCGCTCGCCTGCGAGGACCACGCCGTCCTTCTCGAGGTTCGAGGCGAGCCGCACCGCTTCCTCCGAGGTCGCCGCGGGAATCACGGCTTTGGCGCCGTTGGCGAGCGCCGTGACGATGGTGGTCGTGGCGCGCAGCGCGTCGACGACGACCACGCCCCGGCCGGTGAGATCCCCCGCGACGAGGCCGAGCGGCGTGAAGTGGACGTCGATCTTCATGCCGGGGGGGGCGACTGGAGGAGTTGGGGTTCGCGCTCGAGGAACTTCGTGTCCACCCGGCCGGCGATGAAGTCGGGATGGCGCATGACCCGACTGAGAAAGGGGATGGTCGTGGTCACGCCTTCAATGATAAACGAGTCGAGCGCCTGCCGCATGCGGGCGAGCGCCTCGTCGCGGCTGTTGCCGTGCACGATCAGCTTCGCGAGCAGGGAGTCGTAGTACGGCGGCACCGTGTAGCCGGCGTAGATATGGGTGTCGACCCGCACGCCGGGACCACCCGGCGGGTGGTACACGGTGATCGTCCCGGGGCTCGGCTGAAAGTTGCGGGACGGGTCTTCCGCGTTCACGCGACACTCGATGGCGTGGCCGCGCAGCCGGTTCCCGTTCATCACGAACGACAGCGGCTCCCCCGCCGCGACGCGAATTTGCTCCTTCACCAGGTCGAAGTTGGTGCACATCTCGGTGACCGGGTGTTCCACCTGTATCCGGGTGTTCATCTCCATGAAGTAGAACGAGCCGTCCTCGTCGAGCAGGAACTCGATCGTTCCCGCGCCGACATAGCCGATCGCCTCGGCGAGCCGTACGGCCGAGTCCCCGATGTCGTGCCGCAGCGTTTGATCCACGGCCGGGCTGGGCGCCTCCTCGATCAGCTTCTGGTGCCGCCGCTGGACCGAGCAGTCGCGCTCGCACAGGTGCATGATGCGCCCGTGCGTATCCCCCATGATCTGGATCTCGATGTGGCGCGGCCGCGCGAGGTACTTCTCGATGTACACTTCGTCCGAGCCGAACGCGGCCAACGCTTCCTGTTTCGCGAGCGAGAACGCTTGTGGGAACGTCTCCTCGTCCTGCGCGACGCGCATCCCCTTCCCGCCCCCGCCGGCCGCGGCCTTGATGATCACCGGGAAGCCGATCTTCTCGGCGATCTTCGATCCCGCCTCCGCGTCCTCGACGGGCCCGGGAGAACCGGGCACGGTGGGCACCTTCAGCTTCTGCGCCAGGTTGCGGGCCGCGGCCTTGTCGCCCATCTGCCGGATCTGGTCCCCGCTCGGTCCCACGAACGTGATGTTCGACGTGCGGACGATGTCCGCGAATTCGGCGTTTTCCGCCAGGAAGCCGTAGCCCGGGTGGATCGCGTCGGCCCCGGTGATCTCCGCGGCGGCGATGATGCGCGGAATGTTGAGGTAGCTGTCGCGCGAGGGCGCGCGACCGATGCACACGTCGTCGTCCGCGAACCGCGTGTGCAGGCTGTCCCGGTCCGCCTCCGAGTAGACGGCGACCGTATTGATGTCCAGCTCCTTGCACGCACGGATCACCCGCAGGGCGATCTCCCCGCGGTTCGCGATCAGCACCTTCTTGAACATCAGGGCGTGATGTCGCCGCGCAGCCCGGCCGCGGCCGTGGTGCCGCCGAACGCCTGGCTCTCGCCCGAGTCCACGCCCGAGACCTTCAGCGCGAACTCGCTCGGATTCGTGGCGTAGAAGATCGCGCTCTCATAGCTGACCGTTCCCTGCTGGTACCAGTACATCAGTGACTGGTCGAAGCTCTGCATGCCATACTGCACCGAGCCTTGCGCGATCAAGTCTGGAATGCTGAGCGATTTCGTGAGATCGCGCATGTTCTCCTGCACGGCCGCGGTGTTGATCAGCACCTCCGACGCCGGGACCCGCCCCTTGCCGTCCTTCCGCGGGACGAGCCGCAGCGACACGATGGCCTGCAGCGCCGTCGACAGGAGGTGGCGCACCTCGTCGTGCTGATGCGGCGGGAAGAACGAGATCACCCGATTGATCGTCTGCGTCGCATCCGTGGTGTGCAGCGTGGAGAACACCAGGTGCCCGGTGTCCGCCGCTTTCAGCGCGGTGTCGAGCGTCTCCATGTCGCGGATCTCGCCGATCAAGATCACGTCGGGCGCCTGCCGCAGCACGTGGCGCAACGCCGCATTGAACGACAGCGTGTCGTTCCCCACCTCGCGCTGGGAGATGTTGGCCAGGTTGTCGCGGTGCAGGAACTCGATCGGGTCCTCGATCGTGATGATGTTGACCCGCCGGTTCGTGTTGATGTGATTGATCATCGCCGCGAGCGCCGTCGACTTCCCCGACCCCGTCACGCCGGTGACCAGCACCAGCCCCCGCGGCCGCAGACCGATCTCCTCCAGCACCGGCGGCAGGTTCAGATCGTGGATCGTCTTGACCTCGTACGGAATGGCGCGGAAGGCGAACGCCACAGTTCCACGCTGCTGGTACACGTTGGTCCGGAACCGCCCCACGCCCGGGACGCCGATCGCGAAGTCCGCCTCCTTGTGCTCGGCGAATTCCTTCACCTGACGGGGCGTCATGATCTGCTCGGCGAGCGACTTCAACTCCTCCGGCTTGAGGGGCGACGAATCGAGTGGCACCAGCTCGCCGTTCACCCGAATGGTGGCCGGCCGACCCACCTTGAGCAGCAGGTCCGACGCGTTGCGCTGCACCATCTGGGTGATGGCTGCCTTGAAGTTGAACGTCGCTTGTCCGGCTTGGGGTGCGTCAGGCATGGGGGTCCACCCGGAAGAGGAGCTGTCCGAACTCGACGGGCTGCGTGTTCTCCACTAGGACCTCCCGCACCACGCCCGCGACTTCGGACTCGATTTCGTTCATGATCTTCATCGCTTCGATGATGCAGACGACTTGGCCGGTCGCGACCCGAGTCCCGGCCTTGACGTAGGGCTCGGCACCGGGCTCCGGGGCCGAGTAGAACGTCCCCACCATGGGAGACTTGATCTCCACCAGATGAGACGGAGGCGCCGCTGCGGGTACCGCCGCCGGAGCGCCGGGCGCCGCCGCCGCTGCCGGGGCGTGCGCCTGCGCCAGCACTACGTGCTGGCCGCTCTCGTTGGTCGTGTGCCCGGCCTTGCTCACGCGCACCGACGACCAGGCCCCGAACAAACCCCGGCGGACCTCGATGGCGCCCAGCTCGGGCGCTTCCCTCAGGATCTTCACCAGCTGGGCGATGATGTCGAGGTTCATGGCTCCCAAAGTTACACGAGCTCCAACAGGTCCGTCAGCCCGTCGCTCAAGAGCTGTGGCCCCGCCGCGGCGAGATGCACGTCGTCTTCGATCCGCACCCCGCCGTCCCCCGCGAGGTACACGCCCGGCTCGATGGTGACCACCGCGTCGGCCGGCAGGGGATCGGGGTTGGTCTTCGAGAGTCGCGGCGCTTCGTGCACCTCGAGCCCGAGCCCGTGACCGAGCGAATGGCCGAACGCCTCGCCGAACCCCCGCGCCGCGATCGGATCGCGCGCCAGCGCGTCGGCATCCCGCCCGGTCATGCCGGCACGCACACCGGCACGCGCGCGCTGTTGCGCTTCGCGGACCAATCCGTACAACACCCGTTGCCGCTCGGTTGCCCGCGCCCCCACCACCACGGTGCGCGTGATGTCCGCACAGTAGCCGTCCACCTGAGCCCCGAAGTCTAGCAGCAGCCACTCGCCGGCCGCCACCGCTCGGCGACTCGAGCGCGCGTGCGGCAGTGCGCTGCGCGGTCCCGACGCCACGATGGTCGCGAAGGGATGGCCCTCGCTACCCAGGCGGCGCAGCGCTCCCTCGAGCACCCCCGCGATCGCCAGCTCGGTCATCCCGGGCCGCACCTGCACGAGCGTCTGACGCAACGCCTCGCCCGCGAGCTGCGCCGCGCCGCGGATGGCCGCGACCTCGCCTTCGTCCTTCGCCGCGCGCAGCCGCTCCACCAGCTCCGTCGTGGGCACCCAGCGCCACGCCTTCCCCGCCTGGGCAAACCGCTCCGCGTCGTGCACCGACAGGGCGTGGGCCTCGTACCCCAGCGTGCCGAGCGGCCCCAAAGTGGCGAGCTCCTGGAAGAACCGATCCCACACACTGGTGCTGTCGACCTCGACCCGCGCCACCTCGCCGGCCTCCGCCCGCGCCTGCTCGTCGTAGCGGAAGTCCGTCACCACCAGCACATCGGCTCGGGTAACCGCGACCACCGCCGCCGAGCCCGAGAACCCCGTCAGGTAGCGGATGTTGGCGTGCGACGTGACGACCAACCCGTCCAGCGCTTCCGCGTCCAGGACCCGGACCAGCGCTTCCTGCCGGGCGCGCCGCCGATCAGCCGCCATGGCGGGCCTGGAGAAAGCCGACCAGACCCTCGAGTCCCAGCCGATAGCTCTCGGCGCCGAAGCCGGCCACCAGCCCTACGGCGGCGTCCGCGAGCACCGAGCGGCGCCGCTCCGGCTCCCGCGCGAAGATGTTCGAGAGATGCACCTCCACGAACGGCACGCGCACCGCGAGCAGCGCGTCGCGCACCGCGAGACTGGTGTGCGTGAAGGCGGCGGCATTGATCATCAGGCCGTCCGCCTTCCCTTTGAGCCGCTGGATCGCATCGACCAGCTCACCCTCGTGGTTGGTCTGCGTCCACGACACCTGGACCCCGAGCGCGCGTGCCTGCTCGCGCGTTCGCGCTTCGATTTCCACCAGGGTGATACGCCCGTACAGCTCCGGCTCCCGCTCCCCCAGCAGATTCAGGTTCGGGCCGTTCAACACGGCGATGTGCACTAGGACTTGAGGCCCCTGAGCCAGGCCTGGAACTGATCGAGGTCCCCCTCGTCCTCCACCGGCGGCCGGAGCCTCCCGCCCGAGCTCCGCGCCGGCGGCTCGGGCGTCGCAGGTGCGACCTCTCCGCCGCCCGCCGGTTGTTCGGTCGGGCTGAAGAACTGGTCGAATGAGAACCCACCCGTGTCCGGCGCAGCCGGCGACGGCGCCGGGGGCGCGGCCTCCGGTGCCGCACCTGAGCTGCGCGAGCCTTCGTCCCCGAACACCTGGTCGAGCGAGATGCTGTCCGTCGCCGGCCGGGTGGCCTCGCCCGGCGACACTACCTCAAGAGCAGAGCTCAGCTCGGTATCGGAGTGCGCGAGCGCGAACGCGTCCTCGAGCGGCGACCTGGCCGCCGGCGCCGAGTGCGCGGGGGCGCCCGGTCGGCCGGCGAGAATGCGCTTCAGGAAGCGCTGCACCGTCTCACCGGTGCCGCGCCCCGCTTCCCTGGTCCCACCACGCGCCAGGGCTTCGACTCGTCCCCGCAGGCGCGCGTCCGTCGGTCGCTTCGCGAGGAGCGCCTCGTACACGTGGAGCGCCTCCTCCTGGTGACCCTGTCGCAGGTACAACTCGGCCATCGTCTCGGTGAGCACTGGCTCGGCGTGCGACAGGGTGGCGGTGTCGGCTGCACCATCGTCGTCCGACAGCGCGACCGCCGCAGGCGGCGGCGCGGGCGGCGCCGAAGCGGCACCCCCCGGAGCAGCGGGCGCCCGCTGGGCTGCTGCGAAGGGGGGTGCCGTTTCGGCGACGACCGGCGGCGGAGGGGGCGCGGCGTCCAACCCGTCGTCGGGCATGATCAGGGGCAGATCGATCTTCGGCTCGTCTTCTGCTGCTTCCGGCGGCATCGTGAAGATCCCGCTCTCGAACTGCGTGTGCGCCAGGCCCTCAACCACCAAGTCCTGGGGCTTGAGCACGACCTCTTCCTGCACCTCGATCCCGTCCGCCTTGGCGGCACTGTGCGCGACGGCGTTGAAGTCGAGCGTCCCGTCAAATGTCTCGATGTCGGCCGGCGTGCCCTTCACGTCGAGCCTGGGTGACGTCGGCTCCTCCGGCGCATGCTCGATCACCAGATCCCGGTTGCGCTGGGGCGGCCGAGCCGCTTCGGGCACGAGCCGCGCGACCGGCTCGGAGGTCGGCTTCGCCGCCGACTGGGCCGCCCTGCCCTTGGCTCGCGCCAATGCCTCAGCCGCATCGCCGTTCATCGGATCGGCCGAGAGCAGGCGACTCAGCCAGTCGGCCGCTTCGTCGTACCGACCGCCGCGCCCGGCGATTTCCGCCAGGATCTTGAGCGCCAGGACGTTCTCGGGGTCGAGCGCCAGAACCTTGCGAAACACTGCGGAGGCCCCGGGGTCGTTCTTCTGATCGATCAGGCAGCGCCCGAAGACGATGTGCGCGCTGACGTAGTCGGGGTGCCGCTCGAGACCGGCGGTGCACAGCTCGATGGCCCTATCTAGTTCCCCTGCTTTACGATAGGCGTCGGCCAGGGGGGCGAAGTTACGTCCCTTAGGGTTCTCCGCCCACCGCTTTTCTAGCTTCTCTATTTCGCTAGTGTAGGCCACGCCCTAAGTGCTTGCGGGAGTTGGACAAAGATAGTGTTTGCTCGGGCGCGCTGTCAATCGGAAACGCCCCCGCTCGCTTGAGTTTTCGCCTTGTCGTTCTTAGACTTAGGCCCCTTCTCACGTGCTCTGGTAGGAGTTTTTCGGTATATGATGCGCGCGATGCGCGAGATCACAAAGCCTGTCTTCTGGGTGGTGGCGGTCAGCTTCATCGGTTGGATGGCGTACGGACAAATCACCGATATCGTCGGCGGTGGCAGAGACGTCGTCCTCAAGGTGGACGGCACGATCGTGCGCTCCCAGCCGTTTCAACAGCAGTATCAGGCGACCTTAGAACAGTATCGACGGCAGCAGGGAGGCGGACGGCTGAGCCGCGAGGACGAGCGACAGGTACAGGATCGAGTCGCCGACCAGTTCATCCAGAAGATCCTGCTCGATCGGGCGTACCACCGCTTCGGCATCACGGTTTCGGACGACGAGATCATCCAGGCCGCACGCAGCTCGCCCCCGCCGCAGATCCTGCAGCAGGTGCTTCAGGACCGGACCTTCCAGACCAACGGTCAGTTCGACATCACCAAGTGGCAGCGCTACATCTCGAGCGCCGGCGCGGAGTTCGCGTCTCAGGTCGAGCAGCTGTACCGTGAGTACCTGCCGCAGCGCAAGCTGGAAGAGTACCTGACGGCCGACCTCTACGTTTCCGACGCGAGGCTGTGGCGCACCTGGCGTGACCAACACGAATCGGTGACGGTTGCGCTGCTCGCCGTCCACCCGGAGGAGATACCGGACTCGCTCGCTCCGGTCTCGGACGCGGAGCTGGAGCGCTACTACGGCGTGCACCGGGACGATTTCAAGCGACCCGCGGCAGCCTGGCTCAGCTACGTCGAGTTGTCGCGCATCCCGAGCGCCGCCGACAGCGCGGCGGCCCGCGCGCATGCGCGCGCCTTGCGGGATGAGATCGCGGGAGGCAAGGCCAAGTTCGACGACGTCGCGAAACGGGAGTCCGCCGACTCGGGATCGCGTGCGCGTGGCGGGGATCTGGGGTGGGCGAAGCGCACCGGGGCCGGTTTCGTCGCGCCCTTCGCCGCCGCCGTGCGGCGCCTGACGCCGGGCGCGCTCAGCGAGCCTGTGCTCACCCAGTTTGGGCTTCACCTCATCCGGGTCGACTCCGTGAAGGGCGATTCGGTACGGGTGCGTCACATCCTCGTTCCCATCGCCCTCCAAGGTGCGCATCTGGACGCAGTGGATGCGCGCACGGACACGCTGGACCGCCTGGCCGCGGACCAAAACAACGGCAGCCGGCTGGACAGCGCCGCCCACCGCCTCAACCTCCCGCTCGCCCACGCGCCGAAGCTCATAGAAGGGGAGCGGTTGACGCTCGGCACGTCCACGGTACCGGACGTGAGCGTGTGGGCCTTCGAGGCCCGACCGGGCGAGACGAGCCCGGTGATCGACGCGCCGCAGGCGAGCTACGTCTTCCGGCTCGATTCGCTCGAGGCGGCGGGCGTCCCGCCGCTGGCGAGCATTCGGGCCCGTGTGCTCGCTGCGGCGCGCTACGAGAAGAAGAAGGAGGTGGCGCGCGAGCGGGCAAAGCAGGCGATTACGGTGCTGCGCGACGCCAGCGATCTCGTGGTGGCAGGCCGGGCACTGGGGTACCAGGTCGAGAAGCTGGGCCCGTTCACTCGCGTGACCGCGCCCGCGCAGTTCGCGCGCAATCCGGTCGTGCTGGGGACGGCCTTCGGGCTACGGCGGGGTGAGCGCAGCGGCCTCGTTGCGGGCGAAACGGGTTGGTTCGTGCTGCAGGCCCTGGCCCGCACCGGCGCCGACTCCGCCGCGTGGCTCAAGCAGCGGGACCAGCAGCGCGAATCGCTGCTCCGGCCCGTCGAGCAGGCGCGATTGCAGCAATTCATCGCCGCGCTGCGCGCGGACGCCAAGATCGTGGACCGTCGCAGCGAGATCTTCCGGCCGGCGGCCGGCGGCGAGAGCTAATCGCTCAGGCGCTTCGGATCGCCCGAGGAGAGAGGGTTCGAGGTAGGCGGCTGGACGCCGCGCGGGGGCGTGGTGGGCGGGTCGTCGCTCGTGGCGTCCTTGAGGCTGCGCTTGAACTCTTTGATCCCCTGCCCCAACGAGGATCCGATCTCCGGGATCCGCTTCGCGCCGAAGACCAGCACCAGCACGAGCAGCAGGATCAGGATGTGGCTGAACGACAGGTCCCCGAACATAACGCGCCTCGCTTCAAAAGATCGATCGGGCGACGTAGTACGCGATCGCCACTCCCACGAGCGCGAGCAGGGACACGTCGAGTCCGATCGGCCCGAGAGTGATCGACACCACCAGCAGGTCCATGTGGACCGGCCCCAGCGTGGGGGTCACCGACCAGGTGAAGATCTCCTTCGCCGGCCCCTGCGGCAGGAAGCGCCGCAGCAGCGAGTGGACGAAACCGCCCAGCACGAAGCCGGTGGCCAGCACGCCAAAGTAAAATAGCGGCCTGCGCGGGCCTTGCGCCACGGGTTAGCTGCGCCGCTCCACGGCGTACGCAATGCTGTCGCGCAGGGCATCGCGCGCCGGCGACATGGGCAGGATGTCCAGCTCCGCGTCCGCCTGCTGCGCCAGCTCGAGCGCGCGGCGCCGGGCGTAATCCAGGCCCCCAGCCGACGCCACACACCGCACCACCTCAGCCACCAGCGCGTCCGCCGGCTCGGGTGCCGCCATCAGCTCGGCCACGAGCCGGCGATCGGCAGGTGGCATGGCGCCGAGCGCCGCGATGAGCGGCAGGGTGACCTTGTGCTCCCGCAGGTCGAGCCCCGAGGGCTTGCCCGTCACCGCCTCCGCCTCGGTGTAGTCGAGCAGATCGTCGGCGATCTGGAAGGCCATGCCGAGTCGCATGCCGAAGCGGGCCAACGCCTCACGATACGCCTTCGGTCCCTGCAGCGCGCCGACCTCGCACGCCCCCGACAAGAGCGAGGCCGTCTTCGCGCGGATGAGCTGGTCGTACTGATCCTCGCTGTACGCGAGCTTATCGTGCGCCTCGAGCTGGCGCATCTCACCGATCGTCATCTCGTTCGTCACCCGGGCGAACACCCGCAACGGCTCGCGATCGTCCAGGCGGACCAGCTCGATGATCGCCCGCGAGTACAGGTAGTCGCCCATGATCACGGCGACCTGGTGCGAGAACAGCGCATTGAGCGTCGGCATCCCCCGCCGCAGCACCGAATGGTCGACCGAGTCGTCGTGCACCAGGGTGGCGAGGTGAATCAACTCGACGACCGCGGCGAGCGTCACCGCCCGCGGATCCGTGGCGCCCGCCGCCTGGCTCGAGAGCAGCAGCAGCGTGGGGCGGAACAGCTTTCCCTTCATGCGCACCAGGTGCTCGTTCACCTCGGCGATGATCGGAAAGTCGGCCGCAATGATCCGCCCGAGCTCGCCGGCGACGCGCTCGAGCTCCCCGGCCACCGGCCGTTGGAGGTCTCGCAGCGCGACCGGAACGACCTGCTGGCTCACGTTATTTCGCCTTGGCGAGCGCCTTGGCCCGCTCCCGCACGTCCCGGAATCGGATGTCCACGGCGAACACCCGGCCGTAGAGGTCGCGCGCTTCGACCCGCTTGCCCTGCTCCTCGAGCGCGCGGCCCAGCCAGTACAGGACACCCAGGCGCTCCTGATCACCGGAGGCCGGCAGGTCGAGCGCGCGCCGCAGGATCGACTCCGCGACGACGTAGGCGCCCTTGTCGAGGAAGCACACGCCCAGCGCCTCCGAGCTCCGCAGTTTTCCGTCCGGCGCCCGCAGCGCTTTCTGCAGCTCTGCGATCGCCTCGTCCAGCAACCCCATCTCCTTGAAGGCGACGCCCAGGTCGTAGTGCGACTGGAAGTCGCCCTCGTCGATGTTTTCGTCGATCCCCTGCTTGAAGCGCGCCAGCATCTCCTGGAAGTCCCGTTCCTCGTCTCCGGTCGGCTCTTCGTCGGCGACCTTCATGCGCGTGTCGCGCACGGGCAGGTCCTCCTCGAGAATCATCGCGCTCAGGTCCACGAAGTCCCCCGCCTCCACCGCCTCGTCCCGCACCGTCATCTTCGCGTCGCGAGCCGCGGTCTTCCCCTCCGTCTCTCGGACTTTCGCTTTCGGCTTCGCCGGCGGCTCGGGCGGCGGCGTCGCCACCGGCGCGAGCATCGCGAGCGCAGCCTTGGCGCGCTCATTGGCAGGATCGTGCTCGGCAACGCGCTTGTAGACGGCCCGCGCCTTGTCGGGGAGGTCGCTTCGCAGCAGCGTGTCCGCCAGCTCGACGTAGGCGTCGATCAGCTTCGCCTTGTCGCCCGACTTGAAGGCGAATTCGACCTGCTTCTGTCGGTGCCGCACGCTGTTGGGATCGAGTCGCAGGATCTCGTCCACCAGATCCTGCGCCTGCCGCAGGTTCCCCCGGGTCTCGAACCCGGTCGTCGCCAGGTCGAGCTCCTCGACGCCCCGCTCCCGCTCGCCCGCTTCGATCAGCGCCTCGCCCAGCGCCTTGTGGCCCTCTGGATCGTCCGGGTCATCGGCGACCCGCCCCTCGAGGTCCTCGATCGTCGGTTTCACCGGGGGCGCATCGATGTTGGCGAACACGAGCGATCCGGGTTCGTCCCCCTGCGTCACGACGCCGTCCAGGCTCAGGTCGATCGCCCCTGAGCGGCGGCCGCCGCCGACCCGCCCTACGCCCGCATCGTCGATTGCCAGTGGCCGATCGTCGACCTCGTGCCCCCCGTCGGTCGCGCCGGTGTCGAAGTCCGGCTCGAGCTCGAGCGGCGGCACTTCCACCATGGGCTTGCGGGCCGGCGGGCCCGGGCGCTTCGGAACGACCGGTTTGATCTTGGGCGACTCGGGCGCCTTCGGACTCGCCCCTCCAAATCGCGGCGGCGCCCCGACGCCGGGCCGCTTCGGCACGACCGGCGCCCCCCCCGGCGGAGCCTTCGCCACCGGCGCCTCGATCTCGATCTCCGTTTCCAAGAGTGGCTCGAGCTCGATCGCAGCATCGGGGGCGCTCTCCTCCTCGGCCACGGTTGGCTCGA
>Ga0209690_1001996_pt1 | contig 11703 bp, 3 predicted proteins | sample GraSoiAngelo_150_FD_186164 | JGI IMG/M metagenome (GOLD analysis project Ga0209690, IMG submission 186164) | Grasslands soil microbial communities from the Angelo Coastal Reserve, California, USA - 14_1009_09_40cm (SPAdes) (version 2) | ecosystem: Environmental > Terrestrial > Soil > Grasslands ...
AACCAGCTCTCCGTGTGGGAGCTCGGCGGCTCGCGGTCGCAGATACCTGCCTACCCACGAGAAGTGAACGACCTCCAGTTTGTCACTACACCGGTGGCGGCAGACATCAACGGCGATGGCCTACAGGAGCTGCTCAACGGCAGCGCCTACTCGGACTTGCATGCCTTCGACGCCACGGGCATTGAGCCCGGGTTGAACACACTCTCGTCCACCGGCTGGCCGAAGTTTACCGGCGGCTGGACCGTAGGCCCACCCGCGGTCGGCGACCTCGACGGTGATGGACAGCGCGACGTAGCGCTCAGCATTCGCGAGGGTCGCCTGTTCGTCTGGCATGGCAACGGCGCCGGTGTCTGCGCCCCTGCCTCCTGGCCTGAGTACGGGCACGACGCGTGGAACACGAACAACTACGAGACAGACGCTCAGCGGCCGCGCGTCATAACCGACCTGACGCTCGCCGGCGCTACCCCGGGCGCAGGACAGACGAATATCACATTGCGCTGGAGGGCGCCCGGCGATGACGGCATATGCGGGCAAGCCCAGAGCTACGACGTCCGCTACTCTGGCTCGCCCATTACTTCGCAGACCTTCGCGCAGGCCACGCAGATAAACGGGGAGCCCGCGCCCGGAGCGAGCGGCTCGCAGCAGCAGATGACGTTCTCGGTCCCGGCCGGCACTCTCTACTTCGCCATCCGAGCGCTCGACGACGCCGCCAACCCAAGCGCGGCTTCGAACAACGTCTCGGTAGCCGACAGCGACGCCGACGGCGTGTTCGATTCGAACGACGCCTGCCCCGGCACGTCCGCTGGAGCGACTGTCGACGCCAACGGTTGTTCGCGGGCACAGGTCGACTCGGACCTCGACGGCGTCTGCAACCCAGCCGCGTCCAGTACCTTCTGCACAGGCTCAGACAACTGCCCGACAGTCGCGAACCCGACCCAGAGCGATCTCGACGGCGACGGCGTCGGCGACGCGTGCGACCCGGATCGCGACGGTGACGGCGTGCCCAACGCCTCCGACAACTGCCCGAACGATGCCAACCCAACCCAGTCAGACTCGGACGGCGACGGCTTCGGCGATGTCTGCGACCATGACGTCCGCGTGAGCAAGTTCTCGACCGGCGGCCGGGACCTCGGACTGGGCGCGAACGGTTCAGTCGAGCGGCAGGTGCTGGCCCGCTGCCAGAGCCTGAGCACCCACACGGATACGGTCCGCTGCACCGGGGAGATCGTGGGCCTGCCTTCAGGTTGCACGGCGCAAAACGTGGACGCCGGCCTCACCGCCTCAGCGCCGGGTGGTCTGGTCATGGACAACACCTCGAGCTACGCGCCCGGCCTGGAGCGAAAGTTCGACTTCAAGCTGCGCATCGCCTGTTCGCCCACCCCACCGCAGACGGCGATCGCGCTCGTCGCCCGGGCGGACCACGGCGCAGACGACGGCCTCGGCCCGGATGACGAAGATACCAGCCCCGCAAACAACAGAGTGACGCGACTTCACATGCTAAGGCCGTGATGCCCCGAAGAGGTCTTCAAGGCGGGAGGTACTAGAGTGAGACACTTGCTTGCGCTTGCGGCCATTAGCCTCGTCGCCATCGCCTCCACCGGCTGGGCGAGCCATTTAGGAACCACTCGCTTCCCGAACCCTGACCCCAATCCTCGCGTTGGCACGCCGGACGACCCTAAGTTTGACTGCGCGGAGCTCGACGACGAGGACCTGACCGCGCCCAACTGCTCAACGGTCTTCGAGGAGCAGTTCAACCTCTTCGGCTTCCCGCCCGATTCGACAACTGCCTCGGCGCAATACCATGATGCGGCGCACCTGGGTCAGGGGCAGGTCTCCGGCGTCTCCGCCGACCGCGCGTGGAAGGTCACCACCGGCAGCCCAGAGGTCGAGATCGCCATCATCGACACGGGCATCCGCTGGGAGAACCCGGAGCTTCGCTCGAAAGTCTGGCTCAACCGCGGAGAATTGCCGCTTCCCCGGCTCGCCGATGGTTCCACAGCGTCCTCCTACGACGCCAATGGAGATGGCACGTTCAACGTTGATGACTACGCCAACGACTCGCGCGTGAATCCGAGCGGCGGGCCGAACGGCATTCCCGGCAAGCTCGATGGCGAGGACCTGATCCGTGCCTTCTCAGACGGCACGGACACTGATGGCAACGCCTATGTTGACGACATCGCGGGCTGGGACTTCTTCGACGACGACAATGATCCGTTCGACGCCTCGAGCTATGCGTCGGCTGAGAACCATGGTTCCGGTCGCGCGGAGAATGCGGCCGCCGAGACTGACAACGGAATCGATGGCGCCTCTCCTTGCCCTCGCTGTCGCCTGATGATGCTGCGGCTCTGGGACACGTTCGTGGCGCCGGCAGACACCTACGGCATGGCGACGATCTACGCCGCTGACAACGGCGCCGACGTGCAAGAGGTCGCGCTGGGAGTCCTTCAGAACTCGCGCTTCTCGCAGGCTGCGACTCAGTACGCCTTCAAGAAGGGCGTCGCTCTCATGCAAGTCTCGAGCGACCTTAACACCTCCGACCACAATTTCCCGACCAATTACAACAACACCGTTTTCGTCGCCGGCTCAGTTGCTGACACCGAAGGGCTCGGGCAGGACAATCAACAGCTGGCGGACGGCCTGCAGCGCTTCGGGATCCCGGCCGGTTCTCAGGCGCCCGTCCAGACGTGGTTCAGGAACTCAGGCCTTACGCAGTTTGGCGGACACGCCGCCGTGGTGATGATGGGGGTCACTGGCAGTGAATCGGTTGGTCAGGCCGCGGGCGCCGCGGGGCTCGTGAAGAGCCGAGGCCTTGAACTTGCGTCGTCGATCGGAGGGCCGCTCACATCCAATGAGGTAAAGCAACTACTCACGCTGACGGCCGAAGACGTGCTCCCCGAGAACACGACCGGGACGGGCGCGCCGGACTATGCGCAGGTCGGCTGGGACCAGCACTTTGGCTACGGCCGCGTGAACCTACATGCTGCCGTCAACCGCGTGGCACCCGGCACGATTCCTCCAGAGGCGGGAATCGAATCCCCGCCCTGGTTCATGCCCCTTGATCCCGTTACCAATCCAACCGTTCCCGTCGGTGGGTTCGCCTCGGCGAGGCGGGCGGCTTCGTTCACCTACGAGCTTGCTTATGCGCCGGGACTGGAACCGCTGGCACAACTGTTCACACCCTTCGCCACTGGTTCCGGGACCGGACCGATCAACGGGAACCTCGGCACGCTTCCGCTGGCGACGGTCGCGGGGCTGCTTCCCGGGTCGGCTCAGGGAATTCCGCCGACCGACCCGTACCAGTACGCATTTACAGTAAGGCTGCGCGTGACCGATAACCTCGGCAATGTCGGTGAGGATCGGAAGACGCTCTTCGCCTACCACGACGCGACGCTCCACGCCGGCTGGCCCAAGTTCGTAGACACTGGCGGCGAGCAGAGTCTCCGCATGGCAGATCTGGATGGAAATGGCTCGATGGAGATCGTTGCCGCGAACACTTCGGGCGAAATCAACGTCTACAACTCGGACGGCACCCCCGCAAGCTACTTCAACGGCGGCGCACCCTTCCTTGGCATGGTACCTGCCGTTGTTTCGAACCACCTCGGCGCGGCTGCCTTCGCTACGGGCGCAGTCGCCCCGAGCCACGGCGGATTCACCACTCCGGCCGTTGGCGACCTCGATAAGGACGGCTACCCAGAGATTGTGGCCACGGACGGAGACAAGGTCTACGCCTTGCGCAATGACGGCACCCTGCTCCCGGGCTTCCCGGTGGCCGTCAACCCGGCTTTTTCCGCCCCGATCGTTAGGACGAAGACCAACCACGTGAAGACCGGCTTCTTCTCCTCGGCCGTTCTCGGTGATTTGGACCGGGATGGCCGGCTAGACATCGCTGCCGCTGCCATGGACCAGCGTGCTTACGCCTGGAATATGGACGGTCAGCTACTGCCCGGCTGGCCCGTGTTCCTCTCGGACGGCGGCAACGGCGCTGAAAGCATCAACACGCCCGCCATTGGCGACATTAACGGCGACGGCTTCCTCGATGTCGTTGTAGCGACGAACGAGATCTACGGCGGCAGCTCACCGGGCGGCATCGAAGAAGCGATCCGGCAAGGACTGATCAACCTCGCCGCCGGTCAGGCGGGGGGGTCGAGCCGCCTGTATGCTATCCAGCACGACGGGACCGCGCACGACGGCGATCCGAGCGACAACGGAGGGTTCGTCAGGGATCCGGACGCTTTCCTGCCCGGCTGGCCGGTCACGCTCAACTCGCTGTCGCCTGAGCTCTTGCCATTGGTGGAGCCCGGCGTGGATGCGATCATCGCCGATGTCGATCCGACATCGCCGGGTCTGGAGGTGATCAACAACTCCTTTGCCGGAGACCTTTCCGTTATCGCCGGCGACGGAAGCGTGCGCTACACCTACCAGAGTGCCGCGAGCGGAGGGGCCAGTCTCAGTCCCGGCACGGTTGTTCAGACGGCAGAGCATGCTGCCGTGGGCGATGTGACAGGTGCCGGCACCGCCTCTGTCTTCAAGGGAGGAGTCCCGGTCGAGCAGCTGGTAAACCTTCTGCTGGTCGGCCAGAACGTCCCGTTTCAGCACGTGATTCAAGGCTGGAATGCCGCGACGGGCGCCGATCTCCCCGGCTGGCCGCGCGCCATGGATGACTATCAGATCTTCACCTCGCCCGCGATCGCGAACGTCGGCGGCACGAACGACCGCGAGGTCATCGCCGGCTCGGGCCTCTACCTGCTGCACGCCTTCGGCCCAAGCGGCGCCGAAGCCGCCAATTTCCCGAAATTCACCGGCGGCTGGTTGTCCGGTGTATCCGCAACGGGCGATATCGACGGCGACGGAAGCCTGGAAATCGCCAACTGGACGCGCGAGGGCAACATGTTCGTGTGGGACACGGACGCCCCGGCCTGCGGCGGCAACGACGAATGGTGGGGCTTCCGCCACGACGATTACAACTCCGGCAGGTACGGTAACGACACGCGCCCGCCGCGCGTGATCACGGACATCTCGGCCACTGGTGCCACCGCGGCGGGAGGCGGGAACGTCAACCTTTCGCTGCTTTGGACGGCTCCGGGCGAGGATGCGGCCTGCGGGCAGAACCAGTCCTACGACGTTCGCTACTCGAATGCACCCATCACGGCGAGCAACTTCGCGCAGGCTTCGCAGGCCACCGGCGAGCCGTCCCCGCAGGCCAGTGGCGCGAGTGAGCAGTTTACGCTGACCGTCCCCGGAAGCGCGCGCTACTTCGCCATTCGCGCTGTTGACGACGCTGGGAACGTCGGGCCGGTCTCGAACAATGCCTCTATCGCAGACGCGGACCAGGACGGCGTTCCTGATATCCTCGACGCCTGCCCCGGTACTGCTCCTGGTGCTACCGTCGACAGCAACGGCTGCTCGCAGTCCCAGGTCGACTCGGATCTCGACGGCGTCTGCAACCCGGGCGCGTCGAGCAGTCTCTGCACCGGCTCGGACAACTGCCCGACTGTCGCCAACCCGACGCAGAGCGACATCGACGGCGATGGGATCGGCGACGCCTGTGACGCCGACCGTGACGGCGACGGCGTTCCAAATGCCTCTGACAATTGTCCGAACGACGCGAACCCGAGCCAGACCGACTCTGACGGAGATGGGTTCGGCGACGTCTGCGACCATGATGTGCGAGTGAGCAAGTTCTCGACCGGCGGCCGGGACCTCGTTCTGGACGCGAGCGGCACGATCGACCGGCAGGTGCTAGCCCGCTGCCAGAGCCTGAGCCCGCATACGGACATCATTCGTTGCACGGTTCAGATCGTCGGGCTGCCCGTGGGCTGCACGGCGCAGAACCTCGACACCGGTGTCATCGTCGCGGCGCCGGGCGGGCTGGTCGTGGATAACACCTCGAGCTACGCGCCTGGACAGGAGCGTAAGTTCGACTTCAAGCTGCATATCGCCTGCGCTCCGAGACCGCCACAAACGGGAATCGCGTTGATCGCGCGAGCAGACCATGGCGCGGACGACGGGCTCGGCCCGGACGATGAGGATACGAGCCCTGCAAACAATAGAGTGACGCGGCTGCACACGCTACGACCATGAAATTTCTGGCTAGCAAGAGCACAGGAGGAAGCACGATGGGCACGATCTCATGGAGGAGACTGGCCGGCCTTCTTGGCGCGCTAGGCCTCCTTCTCTTGCTCGCATCCGACCACGCATCTGACCCGGTTTCCGCAAGCACCGCTTCCTCCTTGCCGTCCGTGTCCAGCGGTGCGCGGCCCGGGCCGGATGTGCTCTATGCTTCTGCGCCGTCGGCTCCTCAGCTCGAGAACCGCAATCCTCGCTTCAACGCCTCGCCGCTCCTCGTTTCGGGTACGGAGGCATACGTGAACGGCGAATACCTCTACCAGGACTATCTCTACGATGATTACGGGAGCAACACAGATGGCTCCGGTGGCACGCCGCTTTCTCCACGGGCCGGGGACATCAACTACCCGACGAATAACGCGCGTTACGGCGGGAACGCGGCCGATCTCGTCGAGTTCCGGATTGATGTCGCGCCGGATTCCGTTGCCTACCGGCTTACCCTGAACACCCTCCTCGAGGCTGACAGCACGATCGTCGCCATCGCCTTCGATACCGATCGCAACCAGGCGACGGGCGGCACGGTCCTCTCTCGCGATCCAGGCGCCCCCTTCCCCGGCACGGAGGAGGTCATCTTCACCTGGGGGACGGGCGCCGAACATGCTCGATGGAACGGCCTCGGCTGGACGACCACTCCGCTCGCTGCTCCGAGTACCGACCTAGAGGCCAACCAGATAACAGTAATCGTCCCGCGAAGCGTCTCGAACCCCGCTGGTTCGTGGCGCTCCACGCTCGCTACGGGGCTCTATAATCCCACGACCGGCGGCTGGTTGCGTCCCCAGCAGAACGCCGACGCAGTCACCCCCGGAGGCGCCGGCGGTCTCGACCCGACCCCGGCCGGAATCTTCAACCTGGCGTTCCGCTTTAACGAGCCCGTCCGCTCAAGCGACACGCCCCCGGATACGAACCAATCGACCGCGATCCGCAACAAGCAGCCTACTCAGTACGCGCATGACATCGACTTCGCCGCTCTCGATGCCGGAACGAACTCGAGCACGGTCCCGTCCTCGGGCGTGCAGATCCGCATCTTCCCCAGCCGCCTCCAGCTCGGCGAGGGGCAGGACATCAACGCCTACCCCGCCTACCGCGGACAGCTCCAGCCCTACTCGCTTTATGTTCCGACCAGCTACGACCCCGGGACACCGGCGGGCTTCGTGTTGGCTCTGCATTCGCTGGACGAGCATTACTGGCAGTACAACGGCACAATGCTTCACCAACAGTTCGGCGACCAACGTGGCGCGATTGTCGCCACCTCGCTATCCCGCGCGAGCGACGGCTGGTACCGCGACTACGCCGAGTACGACGTCTTCGAGATGTGGAACGATGTGGCTTCGCATTTCAACCTAGACGGAGATAAGACGGTCCTCACCGGCTACTCCATGGGCGGCTACGCCACTTATCGCCTCGGCACCTTCTACCCGGATCTTTTCGGGAAGGCCTTCTCTGTCGTCGGCCCCCCGGGCGAGGGCATCTGGGTACCGCCTGCGCCCCCGACAGGAGGGACCCGCGGCGCAGAGATTGGAGACTCGAATGGCGCCGCTGAAACACTGTCGAACAACTGGCTCGAGAACACCCGTAACCTTCCCTACATGAACTTGGCGGCGACTCAGGATGAACTTGTCCCCTACGAGGGGCCTGAGGCGCAGAACCTCGGTAGGCCGGACCTCGGCATCGATGGCTTCGACCAGCTCGGCTACCGCTTCCATTTCTTGACGTTCAACGTCTCAGACCACTTGGCACTGGCCGCGCTCGGCTACAACTTCCCGATGGCGCAAGGCTTCCTTGGTGACGCCTTCGTAGACCGCAACCCGGCTCATGTCACCTTCTCCTATAGCCCAGCGGCAGACTGCGATTCCGCGAGCCAGGATAGCCGGTGCGCCAATCCCAACCTCGGCCTCCGCCACGATCACGCCTACTGGGTATCCGGCCTTACCCTTGCGGACCCCAGCAAGACGCCGTTCCCCGCTGAAGGCACGATTGACGCCTTTAGCCACGCCTACGGCGTCGGTGATCCGCCGAGCACCGCCGGACAGCGCCAGTGCTCCACGCCCGGCAACCCGCCTGACTGCGGCCCGCTCCCCTACACGGAATTCAACCGGACCTGGGGTCCGGCGCCTTCGATCCCAGTCGCCAACCAGCTCGACATCACGCTTACGAACTTGAGCGGCGTTACCGTCGATGCCGCTCGCGCCGGCCTCATTCGCTGCCAGGCCGTAGCGTTTTCGATCGACAGTGACAGCGCGACGCGCCTGCTTCTGGCGGGAGAGTTCCCGGGCGCCACCGTGAGCGGCGCCGCTTTCGAGCAGATGTCTGAAGGCATCGCCCTGCTCCTTCAGCCCGGCCATTCCGACGTGACAATCACCCCGTGCGACAGCGACGGCGACGGGTACCCCGACCCGAACGACAACTGCCCGAACGTCGCGAACCCGACGCAGAGCGACATCGACGGCGACGGCATTGGCGATGCCTGCGACCCGGACCGCGACGGCGACGGCGTGCCCAACGCGTCCGACAATTGCCCGAACGACGCGAACCCAACCCAGACAGACTCGGACGGCGACGGCTTCGGCGACGTCTGCGACCACGATGTGCGCGTGAGTAAGTTCTCGACCGGCGGCCGGGATATGACGCTGGGCACCAGCGGCTCGATCGACCGGCAGGTGCTCGCCCGCTGTCAGAGCCTCAGCCCGCACACGGACACTATCCGCTGCACGGTGGAGATCGTCGGCCTGCCTTCAGGCTGCACGGCGCAGAACCTGGATACGGGCCTCACCGCCTCTGCGCCCGGCGGGCTGGTCATGGACAACACCGCGAGCTACGCGCCGGGCCAGGAACGCAAGCTCGACTTCAAGCTGCATATCGCCTGCGCTCCGAGACCGCCGCAAACGGGAATCGCCCTTATCGCGAGGGCGGACCACGGCGCAGACGACGGCCTCGGCCCGGATGATGAAGACACCAGCCCCGCGAACAACAGAGTGACGCGCCTGCACACCCTGAGATAGATCGGATCGAGACGAGCATGACAGCTTGCTCGCGGGGCGCGGCAACGGGAAGCCTTCGGCTTGGGTTGGTCCTCCTGCTGGTCGTTGCTGTCTGGCTGCTCGGTAACTCGACGGCGTCCGCCGCCCCCTTCACGCCCTCGTTCGTCGTGACTGTCTCGAACGCCAACACGGGCGTCCAAGCGAACACGACAATGGTTCACAGCGTCCCGGCCGGAAACAACCTCATCGATTCCATCAACACATTCATCCCCATCGACTGGCAGATCGCTTCCGGCGATACCTATCCTGTGGGAAACGTCGTCGGGCAGGTCTCCGCCAAAGCAGATAAGGGCTGTAACGGCTCGGTCGACACATTGACGCCCGGGAACTTGATCAACCAGGCGCTGGGGCCCACTAATCCCAGCCAGGCGGAATGGCTGGGAACCGTGGACGGGACCTGGCAGATGCTTTTCGTCGTGGACCAGACCACGCAGCCCCGCGAATGGCAGATAGAAGTGACCCTGGCGAACGCCAGCATGCCTGCGAACATGTGCGCGCCCGAGGAGTTGACGGTCACCGTTTTCGGCAACTCGTCCCCGGCCGGCGCGATGGTGATGGGTAATCCCACCCGCGCCAACACGTACACGTGGGACGACGGCCTGCTGAGTTATGGCGGTTCACAGATCGTATTCGTGAGTGACAACCTCGTGATCGGAACGGACACAGATGCCGACGGCTGGGCGAACACCGTTGACAACTGTCCGACAGCCGCGAACCCTGACCAGCTGAACACAGACCAAGCGCTCGCGGCTGCCGGGGCCGGCGTGTTGGGCGATACGATGGGCGACGCCTGCGATGCCGACGACGACAACGACCAGTTTTCCGACGCCCTGGAGTCCGCAGCCGGAACGAACCCGCTCGACAACTGCGTCGGCTCGCCAGGCACGGGCGGCGACGCCTGGCCCCCGGACATCAACCGCGACACATTTGTAGACGTCATCGGCGACATCTCTCAAGTCGCGGGGCAGTTCGGGAACCGCGTTCCCCCGGCTCCTGCACGCTACGACATCGCGCCCGACCCGCCGGACGGGTTCATCGATGTGATCGGTGACATCTCCCGCTTGGCGGGCCTCTTCGGCCAGCACTGCACCTGAGGCTTAGCGTGGTCTCCACGGTCTGCTTGACAAGGAATCGGAAAGTCCTATAATGGCGTCGCCGCGAGAGCCCCGCGGCGGATAAGGGTGCGATGCGACACATCCGGCCGGGGTTGCTGGCTCTTCTACTAGCCGTCGCGTTATCTCTTCCTACCAGCGCAGGTTTAGCAGCCTCCTTCACCGTAGATTCGATCGGCGATGGCGCGGACAGCAACACCCTCGACGGTGTCTGCGACGACGGGACCGGCAAATGCACCCTGCGCGCTGCCATCATGCAGGCCAACGCCTCCGTTGGGGCCGATACAATCGCGTTCAGCCTCCCAGGACCAAGCCCTTACTCCATCGCCCCTGCCTCGCCGCTTCCGGCCGTCAGCGACACATTGACGATCGACGGTACGACCCAGCCGGGCTTCAGCGGAACGCCGATCGTGGAGATCCGAGGCGATTCCGCCGGCGCTAACGCCGACGGCCTACACCTATCTGCCCTGAACAACGTGGTGCGAGGGCTGGTCATCAACCGCTTCACCGCTAACGGCCTTGCGATTCAGGGAGGTGGCAGCTCGAGCGTTGAGGGCAGCTTCATTGGAACTGATACTGGCGGAACCGCCGACCTTGGCAATGTGAAGGACGGCATCCTGGTTAAAGACTCTCCGAACAACGTGGTCGGCGGCTCGGTGTCTGGAACTGGGAACCTGATCTCCGGAAACAATCAGTATGGGGTCGAAGTCACCGGCAATACCGCAACGGGCAACGCCGTCCGGGGCAACATGATCGGCACCGACCGGTCGGGCAGTCTGCCCTTAGGCAATCCAGCGGGCGTTTCCATTTCCTCGAGCAACAGGGGGGTTGGTGGCGCATCGGTCCTCGAGCGGAACGTCATCTCGGGCAATGGCAGCTATGGCCTAGGGATCTTCACTTCCACGGGTAACATCGTCCGCGGAAACTTCATCGGCACGAATTCGGCCGGTACCGCGGCGTTAGGCAACAGTACTGGGATTTTCATGGACGGCGCCCCCGGCAACACGATCGGCGGGCTCGGCGCGAGTGACGGAAACCTCATTTCGGCCAACACGGGGTACGGCCTTAACTTTTTCGCCTTAAGCTCCGGCAACACGGTCCAGGGTAACCGCATCGGCACCGATGTCACGGGGACAAAGGATTTGGGCAACGGGGGCAACGGTATTCAGTGCAGCATACCAGCAGCATCGTCGCCCAGCAACATTATCGGCGGGACACAGCCCGGTGCGCGTAACCTGATCTCGGGCAATGACGGCGTCGGGATAGACCTGGATGCGCTCGGATGTGATCACTATCAAATCCAGGGAAACTACATTGGCACCGATATCACCGGCAGTGAACCGATCGGCAATTCTGGCGACGGCGTGCTCACCCTCCTTAGCGACACTGTAATCGGCGGTACAGCCGCCTGGGAGGCAAATATAATC
>Ga0209690_1001997_pt1 | contig 11702 bp, 13 predicted proteins | sample GraSoiAngelo_150_FD_186164 | JGI IMG/M metagenome (GOLD analysis project Ga0209690, IMG submission 186164) | Grasslands soil microbial communities from the Angelo Coastal Reserve, California, USA - 14_1009_09_40cm (SPAdes) (version 2) | ecosystem: Environmental > Terrestrial > Soil > Grasslands ...
GCGTGCAGACGTGGCAGGCGACCGTGCCGTCCTCTACTTCGGAGAGCCGATCCACTCGGGCTACGTGCTAATCCCGCGTGCCCACCTCGCCAACGTGACCAGCCTGGAGCACGAGGTATGGAGGCGGACGCCCCCCGAGTTCTGCCGGCAGAGGGAATCAGGTAGGCGCCGCTAAAGCCTCCAGCGCGAGTGGTCGATAGTCCGATTCGGGCGGGGCGCGGGCCACCGGTCCAGATCGACGAATTGGAGGAGGAGAGATGAGGCGGAAGGTGATCGTGGCAACCGTGGTTTTCTCAATGGGGGGTATCGTGGGTGCGGAGGCGGCCGTGTTCTGTCAGAAGAGATCGGGCGCCGCTTTCGTCCGCAACGCGTGCCAGAAGAAGGAGACGCAGATCGACCTCGCCGCGTTCGGCGCCGTCGGCCCGAAGGGCGACAAGGGTGATCCAGGCCCCTTCCCGGCGACTCTCCCGTCAGGCCAGACCCTGACAGGGCTTTACAGGGCTGACACCTACGTGAACAACGGCGGCGGCGAGAGTTCAGTCTTCGTCACACCGGGAATAGGGTTCACGTATCCTCTCGCGGCTGCTCCCACACCCAACGTCGTTCCTATTGGGGGACCGCCGACCACCGCCTGCCCTGGGTCCGCAGCGAACCCCCAAGCCACACCTGGCAACTTGTGCCTCTATGCAGCCCAGGGCGGAACACCCGAGTGCGTATACGAGCCAGTCATCAACACGTGCGGAACAGTCAGCAGGTTTGGCTTCTCTGTCTATATGGCTACCGTGCCGTCGGGGTCCGAAGGGACATGGGCAGTCACGGCCCCGTGAGGGCTTGACAAGGACTGCCCCCTCCACGACACGCTCGCCGCAGTGAACGAGTTTTGTTTCAATGTCCCGGAAGGGAGTGGACATGTTCGCCTTCTCCATTCGTCGCTACGAGTCACTCACCGCGAGCGTCCTCAGGTAGTGACGGACCAGAACCAGGCGGTCGTTTCCCCAAAACATCCGGTCGTCCACGAAGAAGGTCGGCACCCCGAAAGCGCCTCGTCGGTGGGCTTCCGCCGCTGTGTCTTGAAGCTCGTCGTCAGTTGCTGGGTCCACGAACGCCTCCGAGAATTCACTCAGTGAAAGTCCCACGGATAGCGCCGCCTCACGACACGCTCCCTCATCAAGCGGCCAGACCCTCTCCACCCATACGGCCCGGAACAGCCCGTGACTGTACGGGACCACGGCACCGAGTCGCTTCGCAGCCGTGGCCGCCTTCACGAGCATCCGGTAATCGAAGTGTGGGCTCGGGGGCTCACGGAACGCGACCCCATAGTAGTTGGCCCAGCACTCGGCGTCGTAGCGCCGATAGGTCCACTCGTACTGCCCCGACAGCGGCTCGGCGGCAAACGGATCGCGGCCACGTAGCTTCCGAATGTCGGGGCCGTTGACGGGATACCATCGCACTCGGCACCCTGTCTCGCGTTCGAGCTTCGCGATCTGCGTCGAGGCGAGGTAGGAGTAGCGACTTCCAATCGAATAGTAGAAGTCCACGACGCGCTCACCCGCCATGGGCTGGGGTCCTCACGGGCCGAGCGTATACGCAGCGCGTCGCATCGGTCCACGGCGGCACCTCAACGACCGTGGATTGTATGCGGCCGCCACGAGATCAGCGGCCCTCCAGCACGAGGACGTTCACGCCGGCCTGCTGGATGCAGAATCGACAGCGCTGGTTTGAGAGGTTCGATGGCCCGTACTACGCCCTCTGGTGGGTTGCCGTCGGGCACATCCCTACCGTCGAGGAGGCGAAGGCGCGACTCGAACATCTTCGCAGGCACGGTGAGAGCGCCACGGCGTTCTCCTTCCTCAGGCGCTTTCCCTCGCCCGACCTTGAAGTCGAAGAGTCCGAAGGGACGTTGGACGCCGAGGTCCCTCGCTGTCCGAGCGAGCCGCTGTAAGCTCGCCCGTTAGATCGGCGGCTCGAAGCCCGGCCCGGTCAATCGCGGCAGATCGTCTCCGATCCGCACCCACGGGGCACGGTCATCCCAGCAGACGTGCCGCTCGGGTTCGCGGTCGATAGGGCCGAGTTCCGTAGCCGGCTCCGCAGAAGCGGCGGCAAATCGAGCAATGGCAGTGACAGCAGCCGAGCGTCGGCAGCGTCACCTCGAACTGCACGGCGCCGCAGAGGCAGGCGCCCTTCACCGTGTCGGCCATCGGTGCACCCTCCTCGGTCCAGCATGTTGACCGGCAGCCACCTTCACCGTCCGGTGGTCGAGGTAAAGCGTTGGTCGAAGAAGCGTGTCACCCGCTCCACGTACTCCTCGGGGTAGAGCTTGTACGATTGCGTGTGCATACCCCATCGCCCCTGTGAGACACGGAGAGGGTGCTCGGCTGAGGGAGCCGCCGTGATCCACACTTCCGAACCGGGAATGGCGGCGGCCAGCCGTCGGCAATGCTCGACGGGCACGATGGGGTCTTCGGCATTCTGAATCAGGAGCACGGGCCGTGGTGGTATCGCGCCCACAACGTCAATTGCTCGGCCCCGACTGAGCGGCACGCCGTGCAAGTGCTCGGCGCTCCACAAAAGGGGAACGACGACGAACACGGGGAGTCCCGTCTGAGCGCTCACGAAGTTCGCCGCAACGCTGCGCACGTCTGTGAAGGTGTCCGTCGTGACGACGGCCTCCAGCCGTGCGTCTCGGGCCGCCGCGTACAGGAGGACCTCGCCGCCCATCGAAAAGCCCAGCCCGCCGTAGCGGAGCCCCGGGTGATGGCTTCCGAGGTAGTTCATCGCCCCGATGATGTCGTCCGCTTCGGCGTCACCGAATGTCACACCCTCGGGCGTCGCGTCTGATTCTCCATAGTTCCGCAGGTCCACGGAGAAGACAGCATAGCCATGGCCGACGAGATCATGCGCCAGCTTCAGGCCGTCCGCATACGGGAGAGATCGGTTGTCGTCTCCACCGCCATGGACGAGGATGATCGCCGCCTTAGCGGGCGCTGCCGGCATCCACCACGCACGCAGCTTGATCGGCTGGTCGGGGGGCCGAAACTCGACCGTTTCGAAAGGGGTGCCGTAGTCCCGTGGGGTCTGGACGAGGACGAGCCGATCCGCTCCGGGTCGCAGAAACGCTGGAGCGATGAGGATGAACGCGGCTACCGCAACGACGGCAGAGGCCGCACCGATCACGGCGACGCGCCTGAGAGCCGGGAGCGCCGAGCGCGGCTCCTGCCTCACACCCCGGTGTCCGCCGCGATGGTTCGATAGTGGTCCGCGCTGACGCTCTCCACGGGCTCCATGTAGAGCCGCGCCCACATGACGCGCCCGTTTCGGACGCCAGTGATGACGACGCCCCTCACGTCAAATGGCCTGCCGTCCCGCTGTGTCCCGTGCCACCGCCACTCCGCCCACTCCGTGTCGCCCCGGATCGCCGTGCGGACCAACTCTGCCTGAAAGTCCGGGACGTTCTCGAAGAACCACGACCAATGCTTCCGCACGCCCTCGGGACTTCGAAAGGCGCGATTGGGATGAGCGGGTTGATCGCTCAGGTACTCGGCGTCGAAGCACCCAACCAGCGCCTCCAGGTCGTGCGCGTTCATCGCACGTTGGAGCCGCGCGTTCACTGACTCAGGCGGCGGGTGGTCAGCCATCGGAGTCCCTCCCGTGGTCGGGCCGAGCGGTCACTACGCTGCAGATCGCGGCGTGGGGATGCTACGCCCACGCGCCGGGTGCTGTCCACGGGACAGGAGACCGATGACGTAAAGCGGGTGCTACTCGCACCTAGAACCAGGCCGTTCCGGGACGCTAGACGGCGCGCCAGTCCTCGAGCACCAGCCGCTTCAGGCGCGCGACGCACGCGCCGACGGCCTCGACGCTCTCGGGGTCGCGCCAGCAGAGCGCCTCCGCGACCAGGATCGCGAGCCGATTCCACTCCGCGCCGAGGATGCGGTCGCGCTCCGTTTCGGCGACCCCCTGGCGGTAGGCAGCGAACGCGATGACCCGCGCAGGCCCGCGCGACACGGGCGCGGGCCGACCGGGAACCGGTTCCGAGGTGATGTGGTTCGCGCTCATGTCCATGCCGTGTAGCAAGCCTCCTGCCCGACCGTTTGGCCGTTGGCAGCGGCCGATACGAGCGCCGGTGTCCACTGGACTGGACTCGATGTACCGGATCGAGGACATCGTCGGGGCGGGATCGACGGCGGCGAGACCCAGGGCCGCTCAGCGGCCGCGGCGCAGCGGCCGGAAGAACGCCCGGACGTCCTCCACCAGCGCACGCGGCTCCTCCATGGCCGCGAAGTGGCCGCCCCGCTCCATGCGCGTCCAGCGCTGCACGTTGAAGACGCGCTCGGCCCAGGCGCGTGGCGGCTTGATGATCTCCCGCGGGAAGATGGCGCACCCGGTCGGCACCTCGACGCGGAGCCCGCTGGGCGGAAACTTGTCGGCGTGGACGGCCTCGTAATAGAGGCGGCAGGACGAGTTCGCGGTCTCGGGCACCCAGTAGAGCATGATGTTGGTGAGCAGCTGGTCCTTCGTGAAGCGGCGCTCGATCTCCCCGTCGCAGTCGCTCCAGGTGCGGAACTTCTCGACGATCCAGGCGGCGAGGCCGGCGGGCGAGTCGTTGAGGGCGTAGGCGAGGGTCTGCGGCTTGGTGCCCTGGATGCGCTGGTAGCCGGTCTCCTCCTTCAGGAACTGCTGCACCGCCATCAGGTCGGCGATCTCCTCCTGCGTGAGGCCCTCGAGCGAGGGGTTCTGCGGATCCTCGGGCAGTGCGATCACCATGTTCAGGTGAATGCCGAGCACCCGCGCCGGGTGGCGCGCGCCCAGGTAGGTCGTCACCATCGCGCCCCAGTCGCCGCCCTGCGCGCCGAAGCGCTGGTAGCCGAGGCCGGCCATCAGCTCGGCCCACAGCGCGGCGATGCGCTCGGTGTCCATCCCGGGCTCGGTCGGGTGATCGGAGAAGCCGTAGCCCGGCATCGACGGCGCCACCACGTCGAAGGCGTCGGCGGGATCGCCCCCGTGGCGCGCCGGATCGGTGAGCGGCCCGATGACCTCGACGAACTCCGCGACCGATCCCGGCCAGCCGTGCGTGATGACGAGCGGGAGCGGCGCCGGCCCCGTGCCGCGCACGTGGATGAAGTGGATGCCGAGGCCGCCGACGCGAGCGCGGAACTGCGGCAGCGCGTTGAGCCGCGCCTCGGCCGCGCGCCAGTCGAAACGCTCGCACCAGTAGGCGACCAGCTCGCGCAGGTAGGCGAGGTTCGTGCCGTACGTCCAGCCCGAGGCCGGGATCTCGTCCGGGAAGCGCGTGCGCGCGAGGCGCTCGCGCAGGTCGGCCAGGACGGCGTCGGGGACGGCGATGCGGAAGGGCTCGATGTGCATGCGCGGCCTTGTACGCCGGACCCGCCGCGGCGGACAAGGGTCGGGGGCGGTCGCGTGCCGGAGACGGCTCAGGTCAACGGCAGCGTCAGGTGTCTGCGGTAACCCGGGCGCTCCTCGAGGCCTCTCCACCAGGCTTCCAGATGCTCCAACGCCGGTCGCTCGACGTTCTCGAGGCCGTACCAGCGATAGGCCATGCAGCCCAGGGGGATGTCGGCGATGCTGAAGCGGCTTCCCGCGACGAACGCGTTGCGGCTCAAGTGGTCGTCCAGCATCGGCCAGAGGGTCAGCAAGGTCTCGTGCGCCGCTTGCGCCACCGCCGCGCCACGCCGGTCCGCCGGCGTGCGAATCAACTGCAAGAACACGGTGCGCATGGGCGGCAGCAGCGTGGTCTGCTGCCAGTCCATCCATTGCTCGCCCACCCAACGCGCCTTCCCCTCGAGCAGCAGCCTGCGCTGGCCGTACGTGCTGGCCAGATAGCGCACGATCACGTTCGACTCCCACAGGAAGAAGCCGTCATCATCGATGGTCGGCACACGCCCGTTCGGGTTCAGGCGGAGGTAGTCGAGCTGTTTCGCGAAGCCGAAGCTGCCGCCTACGTTCACGCGCTCGAAGGGAAGGTTCAGCTCCTCGCAGGTCCAGAGCACCTTCATGACGTTGATCGAGTCCTTGCGGCCGAGAATCTTCAGCATGGCAGCATCTCCTCGGGTGGGGACGCGGTCCAATGCGCTGCGGTCAACACGCTGCTCAGAGAAGCGAGAGCTGCGTGCCCGGCGTCGGTGGCCGTCGGAAGGCTCCGGTCTCGAGTGGGGGGAGCCGCCGGTCGAGCCCGTGCTTCTTCGCCGCCGCGGCGAAGAGCGCCGCGATCTGCTCCGCGTACTCGCCCTGGCCGCGCTGGCGGCGGCCGAAGGTCGAGTCGCTGAGGCGCCCCGCGCGCGTGTCGCGGATGCGCCCGAGGACGTGCGCGCGGCGCTCGGGATACCGCTCCTCGAGCCAGCGCTCGAAGAGCTCGTCGACCGGCTTCGGGAGGCGGAGGAGCACCCAGCTCGCGCTCTGCGCCCCCGCCCGCGCCGCGGCTTCGAGGATGCGCGGGATCTCGGCGTCGTTGAGGCCCGGAATGACGGGCCCGATCAGCACGCCGACCGGCACGCCGGCCCGCGCGAGCGCCGCCATCGCCTCGAGCCGCCGCTCGGGGCGCGCGGCGCGCGGCTCCATGCGCCGGGCGAGCTCGGGGTCGAGCGTGGTCACCGAGAAGAGGACGTGCGCCGCGCCATGGCGGGCGAGCTCGGCGAAGAGGTCGGCGTCGCGCGCCACCAGCGCCGACTTGGTGATCGCCGAGACCGGGTTCCGAAACTCGACGAACACCTCGAGGCAGCGCCGCGTGATCCCGAGCCGGCGCTCGACCGGCTGGTAGCAGTCGGTGTTGCCGGAGAGCGCGACCACCTGCGGCTCCCAGCGCGGCGCGGCCAGCGCCTGGCGCAGCAGCGCCGGCGCGTCCTCCTTCACCATGATGCGGCGCTCGAAGTCGAGCCCGGCGCTGAAGCCCAAGTACTCGTGCGTCGGGCGCGCGTAGCAGTTGTGGGTCGCGAGCCCGGCCGCGAAGAAGGTTCCGGTCGACGTCTGGATATCGACCACGTCCGCGACCGGCCCCGGCTCGACGGCGAGCACGGTCTCGGGCTCCACGTTCATCTCGCAGCCGTAGAGCGCGCCGATCTTGCGCAGGATAGCCGGCCGGCACGTCGAGAAGAAGCGGATACGATCGACGAGGCGGCCCGTCAGGCGGAGCGTGCTCGCCCTGCCAGGATGAGGCTCGAGGTCGAACGTGAAGCCGAGCCCGGCTGCGTACCGCCGCACGCGCTCGAGGACCGAGACGTCGACCTGCGACAGGCGGAGCGAGTCACCGTTGTGGCCTTCGGCATCGAAGAAGCCGGCGAGGAACCCACGACGGTAGCTGCGGCTGTCGCGCTCTGCGTTGAGCAACGCATGGATGATCGCGAGTCGGGCCAGCGAGCGCACATGCACCATCTCCATCATCCGCCGGGAGCCGCCGTGGAACGGTCTCACGTGAGCTTCAACGCGGAAGCGCGCGAGAAACTCGGCGAGCCGCAGCAGCGGCTCTTGATCCGCGAGCGCGACGCGCCAGTACGCGGCAGGGTAACCGAGACGGTCGCTCCGCCAACCGGGCTGGTAGCGGAACGTCCCGTCGCCGAGCGTCATCCCGGCGAGGTAGCCGATGCGATAGTCGTCGTCGAAGTCCTCGACGACGACGGGCATGTAGCGGAGCCGGCGGCCGGCGGCGAGCTGCCGCGTCTGCGACCAGCGAAAGTTCCGATCCTGCAACCAGCGGTGCTCCGCCGTGGCGACGACCTCCGTCCGCTCGGTGACGAGGCGCAGCGTCGGGCGTCTCGACCACCACACCGCTTCGACCACCGCGGGCCGGAACTTTCGCGTCCGTCCGGGCTCCGGGAACTCGTCGAAGCCGAAAAGGACGTCGCCGACGCGCACCTCGCCGATCGGCCGCCACGCCATGTCAGCGTGCAGAATCGGCGTATCGGGCTGCATGCAGTAAATGCAGCCGTGCTCGCAACCTCGGTACGGGTTTAGGCTGAAGCGGAAGCCGATGTCGGGGCTGTCGTTCTCGGCGAGGATCGTGCGGCTCGTGTCGCGGTAGAAGACGGTGGGCGCGGGCGGGGCGTCGCTGTCGGGGTCGGGCTCGAGCTCGACGTGCAGCGGCTCGTAGCGGTTCGGGGGATTCGCCGCCGTCCCCCGGCCGGGGAGGTCCGGACCCGCCATCGCGGGCGATTGTGAGCCGCGCCCCGCGCGCTCGCAAGGGCGCTACGGGACGCAGACGAGCTTGAGCGCGTCCAGGTCGCGCGGGTGCCCTCCGGCGGCCGCGGTGCGCGCGCGCAGCACGCGCACCCCCGGCCGCCGCCCGCGCGTCGGCACCACGACCGCGACCGCGTCGGTGCAGCGCTCGCTCGCGTCGAGCGGGGGCGAGAACGTCAGCGTGGCGCCCGCCGCCGACGAGGGGCCGAGGCGCGCCGCGGCCGCGAGCATCCCTTCCACGTCCGCGCCCGAGGTGGGCTTCACGATCGTCCAGCTCTCGATCGCCGCCGCGCGACAGCGCGCCAGGCGCGGGTCCGCGTGGTCGAAGCAGAGCGCGACGCTGAACGTGCACGTGCCGGCCGCCCGGTCGGCGTCGCAGCCGACGTCGCCGTCGCGGCAGCGCTGGCGCACGGGCGCCTTCCCGTCGGCGCCGGGGCGGCCGGCGGCGTTCGTCACCCGCCACTCGGCCAGGCACTCCGGCCCGGGCGGCCCGCCGCCCGGCACGAAGAAGGTAGGGGCGCAGCCCCGCGTCGAGAGGCGGCAGGCCGGCGTGCAGGTGAGCGTGCCGCCCGTGAAGCCGAGCGCGGCGCAGGTCCGCCCACCCAGGTCGGCGCCGTCGCACTCCTCCCGGGCGTTGATCACGCCGTCGCCGCAGAGCGAGCAGCGGCTCGTGTCGAAGTGGCACTGCGTGCACGTGAGCGTGCCGGAGGCGAAGGCGAGCGAGGCGCAGGTGGCGCCGGCGAGCGCGTCGCCGTCGCACTGCTCCCCCTGCGAGACGGCGCCGTCGCCGCACAGGGTGGAGAGCGTTTGGTCGTTACCGGCGTCGTTCGTCGGATCGGGCGCGAGGACGCCCCCCCAGTCGTCCACGTTGCGGCCGGTGAGCGCGATGCGCCGGAGCGCGCGATTGTCCGGGGTGATGGGCGTCGGCGGACCGAAGGGACCGTGATCGCCCTTGAACTTGCCGTACGCGACGCAGTCGATCACGCCCGTCGGCTGGCCGGCGGCCTGCGGCGGGTTCACGAAGTAGCACACCCGGCCGTCGCGCGGTGCCAGCATACCCGCCGGGAGGACGAAGTCGGGTGCGAAGCCGCTGAGGCTCGTGAGCGCGGGCGTGGCGAGCAGGATGCGCGACCCGGCGAGCCCGATCGCCAGGTCGTGCGTGAAGGTGAAGACCCGCCGCGTGTCGGGCGAGCCGCTCGCGTCGTCGAAGACGAGCTCGGCCGGGCCTCGCGTGCCGCCGCCGTCGGAGAGGAGCTGCTGCCCGGCGGCGAGCATGCGGAGCTGGACGAACTGGACGGAGTCGTCGCCCTGCCAGCTGCCCAGCACCTCGTCGATCGCGATCAGATGATTCACGGCGCCGGCGGGGCGCGCCACGAGCGTGACCAGGACCGCGACCAGCGCTGCCGGACGGACGCTCAGGGGTGCTTGAGGACCTTGAGCGGGTACGTGCCCGTGAAGTTCTGCTCGATCCAGTCCGGCGTCTCGGACGGCTCCACGTACCAGTCCGTCGGGCACATGGTGAGGATCTCGACGAAGGAGAACCCCTCGCCCTGGAGCTGGACGCGGAAGGCCTCTCCCAGGATGCGCTTCGTCCACGCGATGGCGGCCGGCGTGTGCATTGCGCCACGCGCGACGTAGGCCGAGCCGTCCACCTGGGCGATCAGATCCGCGATCTTGATCGGGTAGCCGTGCTGCTCCGCCACCCGGCCCGTGTCCATGGTGGTCTTGGTGCGCTGGCCGAGCACGCTGGTGGTGGTCATGTGCCCGCCCGTCTCGCCGAAGACGCCGTTGTTGAGCAGCACGGCGGTGAACTTCTCGCCCCGGGCCGCGCTGTGGATGATCTCCTGCAGACCCTCGGAGACCATGTCGCCGTCGCCCTGCAGCGTGAAGACGAAGCGATCGGGCAGCACGCGCTTGGCGCCGGTCGCGACCGAGGGCGCGCGCCCGTGCAGCGCCTGCAGGACGTCGATGTCGATGATCCCCGGAAAGGCGGTGTAGCAGCCGATGCCGCACACGCAGATCGTCCGCTCCGCCACGTCCAACTCCGCCAGCAGCTCGAGGATGGTGCGCAGCGCGAGCGGCTCGCCGCAGCCCGGACAGAGCGAGTGGTGCGTCGAGAGGAGGAGATCGGGCTTGGCCGAGACCTTCTTCAGCGCAGGCCCGCTCATGCCGCCGCCTTGCCGCGATAGACCTCGGTGATCTTCGCGATGATGCTGGCCGGCTGGAGCGCGGGCCCCACGCCGAAGCCCGAGGGATCGTGGCTGATGCCGCCGATCGGCACGACCGGCACCGTGCCGAGCGCCGCGAGGCGCACGTCGTCGATCATCTGCCCGGCGTTCTGCTCGAAGACGGCGAGCGCGCGCACGCGCCGGGCGGCCGCGGCCACCGTCTCGGCCGGGAAGGGCCAGAGGGAGATCGGCCTCACCCAGCCGACCTTCATGCCCTGCGCGCGGCAGGCGCGCACCGCGTACTTGACGAAGCGCGCCGGCGAGCCGAAGGCGACGACCGCGACCTCGGCATCGTCGAGCAGCCCGGTCTCCGCACGCGTCTCGGCCGCGACGATGCGCGGCAGCTTGGCGGCGATCGCCTGGTAGTGGTCGCCCGGCTTCAGGTCGAGCTTCTCGGGAGAGCCGAGCGGCGTCACGTTGAGCGACGCGCGGCTGCCCTTGCCGGTCGCGGCCCACGTCTTCGGCGGCAGGTCGCCCTCGTCGCGCGGGCGGAACTCGACCGCCTCGGAGGTGTGGCCGAGGACGAAGTCGCCCAGCACGAGCGCCGGGTTGCGCCACTTGTCGGCGAGGTAGAAGGCGAGCATCACGAGATCGACCGCCTCCTGCACCGTGGAGGGCGCGAGGACGAGGTGGCGGTAGTCACCGTGGCCGCCGCCCCGCGTCGCCTGGAAGTAGTCGCCCTGCCCGCGCATCATGTTGACGATCACGCACGGGATCTCCGCGTTGGCGAGCTCGGCGAAGGACTCCTGCATGAGGCTGATGCCCTGCCCGGTCGACGCGATCATGGCGCGCACGCCGCAGCCGGCCGCGCCCCACACCATGTTGATCGCCTCGAGCTCGCTCTCGGCGTTCATGCACACCCCGCCCACCTGCGGCAGGCGGTGCGACATGTATTCGAGGATCTCGGTCGAGGGCGTGATCGGATAGCCGGCGTAGAAGCGGCAGCCCGCCTGGATCGCCGCCTCGGCGATCGCGTGGCTTCCCTCCATGAGCACCCTAGTCATGGTCACGTCCCGCACACCGCATCGCAGCGCGCTCGTTCATGCGGCTCCCCGGTACACCTCGAAGCAGTAGTCGGGGCAGATCGTGTAGCAGAGCTCGCAGCCGGTGCAGCCGTCGAGGAGGAGCGGATAGCGGTAGCCCATGCGGTTCGTGTCCTCGGACATGACCAGCACGCGCGGCGGGCAGACCTCGACGCACAGCACGCAGCCCTTGCAGGTCTCGATGTCGATCGTGACGGTCGCGGGCTGGCGCGGCATCTCGCGCCTGCGCTAACACGCGGGGTGC
>Ga0209690_1002002_pt1 | contig 11678 bp, 12 predicted proteins | sample GraSoiAngelo_150_FD_186164 | JGI IMG/M metagenome (GOLD analysis project Ga0209690, IMG submission 186164) | Grasslands soil microbial communities from the Angelo Coastal Reserve, California, USA - 14_1009_09_40cm (SPAdes) (version 2) | ecosystem: Environmental > Terrestrial > Soil > Grasslands ...
GCCGAGTTGAAAGCGAAAAAGGATTACGCCGGTCTCGCGCAGTTGCCGCGCGATGCCAGCCCAACGCGTGTAGTGAACCGTTGCGAAGTGACGGGGCGCCGCCGCGCGTTTAACCGCCGCTTCAAGGTGTCGCGTCTCACATTTCGTGAGCTGGCGTCCCAAGGGCTCATCCCTGGCGTAACCAAGTCGAGCTGGTAGAATTGACCGGAGGTCGATGCTCGGATGCTGTGCATGCGTCCGTGAAATGAACTCTTTTTTTTCCTCTTTTTTGGTACCGATTCCAATTGCCGACGCGCTCGTGACTCATTGGGATTCGCCAGGAGTTCTCATCGGAAAACTAGCTGTGATTGCCGCGCTCGTGGCCTTGAACGGGTTCTTCGTCGCGTGCGAGTTCGCCATTGTCAAAGTGCGTGCGAGCCAATTGGACACGCTGGCAGAGGAGGGGAACATGCGTGCGCGTTTTGCAAAATACGTGCGCGGACATCTCGACGCTTATCTTTCGGCGACGCAACTAGGCATCACGCTCGCGAGTCTGGCCCTCGGCTGGATCGGCGAACAATTTCTCGTCAACATTCTCGAACCATTTTTCGCCTTGGCCCGCATTCACTCACACGCTTTTGCTACTTCGGTTTCAGTCGCGCTCGCCTTCATCGGCATTACATTTCTTCACATCGTCTTTGGCGAGCTCGGCCCGAAATACACTGCGATCGCCAATCCGTTGTCGGTTGCACTCCGGCTTGTTCGGCCGTTGGGCGCTTTCTATGTTGTGTTCAAGCCGGCGATTTGGGTGTTGCACAAGTCTTCCAATTTCCTTCTCCAAACCGTGCTGCGTCGTCAACCGGTGCCAAGCACGGAGCTGGTGCACAGTGAAGAAGAACTGCGGCTGATTCTAGAACAAAGCGAGAAATCACACGAAGTTTCGCCGCTCGGCCATAGCTTGCTCATGAATGTGCTCGATCTTCGCGACCGTGTCGTGCGCGATATCATGACGCCGCGCGGGGAGATCGTTTACCTCAATCTGGAAGACGATTTCGAGACCAACGTGAAAAAGGCGATCGAATCGCGTCACACCCGTTTTCCGCTTTGCCGCGAAAATCTTGATAATACGGCTGGCCTCATCCACATCAAGGAGCTGCTGCCGATGATGCGCGATCCGCAGCCCGATTTGTTGAAGATCAAACGCGATTTGATTCCCGTGCCGGAAATGATGCCGCTGGAGAAATTGCTAAAGTTGTTCCTCAGCAAGCACGCGCATCTCGCCATGGTGGTGGATGAATTTGGTGGGACCGTCGGTATGGTAACGCTGGAAAATGTTCTCGAAGAACTGGTTGGCGACATCCAGGACGAGTTCGACGCAGAGAAGGAGGAGTTTCGCAAAATCAACGAGAACGAATTTGCGGTCGCCGGGTCGCTCGGCCTTTACGAGTTGAACGACGTCATCGGACTTGAATTGGAGAGCGCGGACGTAAGCACGATCGGCGGTTATGTCACGCATCTGCTTGGTCACCTGCCGAAACAAGGCGAACAGATCAAGATCGGTAACTATCTCGTAACCGTTTCCCAAACCGACGGCCGCCGCGTCAACCAACTTCACTTCAGGAAAGTGAGCGACGCTGCGGCGACAGCGCCCACGTCCGCGAATTTGTTGTAGTGGGACACAGGTCACCCCGGTTGCGTCTGGCAAAATGGAACTAGTCTCCCAGACCGATGTCACCTGTCCGCATTGTGGCGAGGTTTTTCCGATCCAAGTCGATACTTCGCAGCCGGAACAGACATTGATCGAGGACTGTACCATCTGTTGTCGCCCGATTACGCTGACGATCCGTTGTCATCCCGGAGCGATTCTCGATCTCAGTATTCGATAGCGGCCCCTAACGATTGTCTCTTCTATCCAGAGCGCCGAGTGTTTCAATAGCGCCGTGCGCGTGGACGAACTGCCGATGTCGGTGGCTAGGACAAGCAATTCAGGGATGCGCCCCGCGTGCAACTCGGCCCCTACCCTGCCGTGTCGTCCTTGCGTGAGTGCAAGCAAATCCGGTTGCCGTCCGGGTCCGCGATCCAAGCCATCCAGCACACGCGCGTCTCGACTGGGTCGATGAGCATTTTGACGCGATGTTTGCGGCAAACGTCCACCGCTGCGCGCATGTCGTCCACTGCAAGCGCAACGCACGCCGGCCCCCTGTAGTCCCATTCGGGATGGCGTTTGTGCCCTGAGCCGTTGAGGCACAACGTGACCGGCTCGGTGGCGAACTCGCTCCAGAAATCACTCCACTCCGCGCCACGCTTCAGACCGAAAAGTTTTTGGTAGAACTCGCGTGCGCGACGGATGTTTTTCGTGTTGTACATCACAAAATCGATCGCTCGAACCGGAATCGCTGCGCGGCGGGAGGAGATGCTTTTCTTTTTCAGCCGCGGCTAGGTGACTGTGGCCTCTAATTGTGCGCGCAGTCCGGGCCGTCGCCGCAATTGCGCAGTGAGAGCCTCGATTGCACGAAGGGTCGCAGGGCTGACGTGATGTTCCATTCCTTCCACATCATGATAAATAACGCGGTCATCGAGGCCGAGCAGTCTCAGAAAATCGGTGAGGAGTTTGTGCCGGTGAGCAATCTTGCGTGCCAGGTTCTTGCCGACTCCGGTCAAAATGAGCCCGCGATATTTCTCGTATTTCAGAAGGCGCTCCGCATCGAGCCGCTGCACCATGTTCGTCACGCTGGCCTGCGAAATCCTCAGCGCCGCCGCGATATCGACAACCCGGGCGTATCCCTTGGAATTAATCAGTTCCAGGATGCGTTCCAGATAATCCTCGACGGCAGCAGAACTGCCGAGTGCGGATTGAGAATTTTTTTTGCCTGGCACGGACGAAAAATAGAAAGGCGAATGAAATAGTCAACCAAATAAATAATTGTCTGTTGACAGAATTATATAATGATACAACTAAATTAGGCTAACCTAAATCAGCTATCGGACTCATGGGTCAACCTAGTCGCATTTTGCCGGAACCGGCAACCGCTTGGCGCAGACCGTCGGGAGGGATTTCGCTGGCCGAAGTTCATCGCAGTATTGTCGTTCCAACGACAGCTTCGTTTTGGAGGAAGCTGTTCGCTTTTTCCGGGCCTGGTTTTCTCGTGGCGGTCGGTTACATGGACCCCGGCAACTGGGCTACGGATTTGGCAGGGGGTGCCCAGTTCGGCTACACGCTCCTTGTCGTCGTCATGATTTCTAACTTCATGGCGATCCTGCTCCAACATTTGTGCATTAAACTCGGCGTCGCAACCGGACGCGACCTCGCGCAAGCGTGCAGGGACCACTACTCGACACCGACCGTCTGGTGTCTCTGGATTCTCTGCGAAACGGCCATCGCTGCATGCGATCTGGCCGAAGTGGTCGGCTCCGCCATCGCCTTGCAACTTCTTTTCGGCATTCCGCTGGTGTGGGGATGCATTATCACCGCGCTTGATGTTCTGGCCGTGCTCTTCTTGCAGACGAAAGGCTTCCGCTACATCGAGGCGTTGGTGATCACCTTGATTGCGACCATCGCCAGTTGCTTTGCAGCCGAGCTGATTTTCTCGAAGCCGAGTCTCGTAGGCGTCATGCTCGGGTTCGTGCCGGGGACGCGCATCCTCACGAATCAGGAGATGCTTTACATCAGCATCGGCATCATCGGCGCGACCGTAATGCCGCACAATCTTTACCTGCACTCGTCGATTGTGCAGACACGCAAGTTTGAGCAGACCCCCCAAGGCAAACGAGAGGCGATCAAATTCGCAAGCATCGACTCGGCCGGTGCGCTCATGTTCGCGCTTTTTATCAACGCTGCAATCTTGGTGCTGGCCGCGGCTGTTTTCCATTGGTCGGGACATCAGGAGGTGGCGGAGATTCAGGATGCTTACAAATTGCTGAGCCCGCTGCTGGGCGTCGGCGTGGCCAGTATTCTCTTCGCCGTCGCCTTGCTTGCTTCGGGACAGAATTCGACCCTCACCGGAACGCTCGCTGGACAGGTGGTAATGGAAGGTTTTCTCAACATCCGATTGCGACCGTGGCTGCGCCGCCTAATCACCCGAGCGCTGGCGATTATTCCTGCGGTGCTCATAATCGGAATTTTTGGTGAAAGTAAAACCACGCAGTTGTTGGTGGCCAGCCAGGTGGTTCTGAGCATGCAACTCGGCTTCGCCGTCTGGCCGCTGATGCGGTTTACCGATGAGAGAGCCAAGATGGGGGAATTCGCCAATCGGCTTTGGCTGAAAATTCTCGGCTGGACAGTGGCTGGCATTATCATTGTCCTCAATGTGAAGCTGCTCTTTGACACGTTTATGCCCGACGCTGTGCTCAAAGCATTCTATCGTTTTCTTCATCTGCCCGTGCCGACGCAGTAATAGCGAAATGACGAAGTCTGAATGCCGAAGCTCGAAAGAAAATTTGAAACTCGAATGATAAAGGAGCTGGAGAATCTGAGCTTGAACGTCTTAGTTGCGTCATTCGTGATTCGTGCTTCTTCATTCTAAAAATGTATCGAAATATTCTCATCCCGCTCGAAAACAGTTGCGCCGACGAGACCATCCTCGATCACATCAAACCATTGGCGCACATGACCGGCGCGAGATTGCTCCTTGTCCATGTCGCTGACGGCTGGGTCGCGCGAAATTTCAACACGCTTCAACTCGCCGAGAGTGAGGAGATGAAAGCGGACCGTGCCTACTTGGAAAAACGCAGCCGCGAGCTGACGGCAGAAGGGTTTTCGTGCGAAGCCGTCCTCGCGCTCGGCGAACCTTCTGACGAGATCATCAAACTCGCGCGTGACAAAGAGGTCGATCTTATCGCGATGACCACACATGGCCACCGGCTTATCAGCGACATTCTGTACGGCGCGACTGCAGACAAAGTCCGCCACGAAGTGGATGTACCGGTGTTGCTGTTGAAACTGAAACGCTAAAGTGGCGCGAGCGTCCCGCTTGCAAACTCCGTTGAAAGCAAGCCAGAGGCTTGCTCTACTCTTGGCGCGTGAAGGTTCTCTTTTTGACTAACGAGTATCCGCCGCACATTTACGGCGGCGCTGGCGTGCACGTGGGCTATCTGACGCGCGAGCTGGCGAAGACCATGCCGGTCGAAGTCCGTTGTTTTGGCGACCAGCGGCTTGAAGAAGGTAACCTCAAAGTCACGGGCTTCGAACTCGACACGACTGGTTTCACCTGCCCTGAGCCGTTGAAATCGGCTTTCGGTGCGGTGCGGCGCTGCACTGATTTCAACACGACGAACATCGATGCCGACATCGTCCATTGCCACACTTGGTACAGCCATTTTGGCGGGATTCTCGCCGAAAAGAATTACGGAATTCCGCTTGTGATCACGGTCCATTCGCTCGAACCGCTCCGACCGTGGAAACGCGAGCAGCTTGGCGGTGGCTACGAATTCTCGCTTTGGATTGAGAAAACTGCGCTGGAAATGGCGGGCGCAATCATCGCCGTTTCGGGTGAAACGAAGCGCGACATCGAACGATTGTTCCATGTTGATCCAGCGCATGTGCACGTGATTCACAACGGCATCGACTTGAAAGAATATTACAAAGTCGATTCAACCGACGCACTCAAGCGCCACGGGATCGATCCCAATAAACCCTACTTGTTGTTCGTTGGCCGGATAACGCGGCAAAAAGGAATTATCTATCTCGTGCGCGCCATTCAGTACATGGACCCCCATTTTCAGATCGTGCTTTGCGCCGGCGCGCCCGATACGCCTGAGATCGCCAGGGAAATGAAAGACGCCGTTGAGAGCGCGACAAAAAAGCGCTCTGACATCATCTGGATCGCAGAAATGCTTGATCGGAATGCGGTCATAGAACTTTATTCGCACGCCGCCGTGTTCTGTTGCCCATCGATTTACGAGCCGTTTGGCATCATCAACCTCGAAGCAATGGCATGCGAGACAGCAGTGGTGGCGAGCGCAGTCGGCGGAATTAAAGAAGTCGTCGTGGACGGAGAGACCGGCTTCCTGGTTCCCCTCCAGCAAATGAAAGAAAGCCCGTTCGACCCACTCGATCCGGAAAAATTTTCACGTGATCTTGCGGCAAAAATCAATCAGCTCATGGGCGATATAAAGTTGCGCGAGAAATTTGGGAAAGCCGGTCGCAAACGCGCTGAAGAAAAATTCAGCTGGTCCGCAATCGCGCAGAAAACGAAAGCGCTTTACGAATCGTTACTTCACTAGGGAGAGACTCTGTTGACCCAACGAGATCTTGCTGCAGCGGCGGTCTGTGACGGATTTCACAAAACCCATCTGACGTTCTTCGAAAATAGGGGTAATCTTTGTATCGTTTCGAGGTTCCTCACTTCGCTCGGGATGACAAGCCTGTGTGACGGTCGCAACCTTCCCGTGGACCTTGCGCGGGTCGATACGCGCTTTAACGATTCAACGCTTTAACGATCCTGTCATGTTCGTCGATCGAATCAAAGTCTTTGCGCAAGCCGGCAATGGTGGGCGCGGTTGCATCAGTTTTCGCCGCGAGAAATTTGTGCCAAAGGGCGGACCGGATGGCGGCGATGGTGGGCGCGGCGGCGATGTGATTCTGCGCGCCGATCGACATGTCGATAATCTTTCGAATCTTTTCTACGAGCCGATCATCAAAGCGAAAAACGGCGGCCACGGCATGGGGAAGAAGATGCACGGGCGTTCAGCGCCGCCAATGATCGTGAAGGTGCCGGTGGGAACGATCGTGTGGCAAGCCGAATATCCAACATCGAATGAAACGGCACGGGATGGGCTCGCCGAGCCAGCAACCACCGCTCATCAGGCCTCAATTTCTGCTCTTCTTGTCGATCTTACGCGTGATGGTAAGGAGTTTGTTCTATGCCGCGGCGGCGCGGGCGGAAAGGGCAATGTGCACTTCAAGAGCTCGCGGAATCGCGCACCGCGCCAATACACCGAAGGCGAAGAAGGCGAGCAGGGCAATTTCTTACTGGAGCTGCACACGATCGCGGACGCTGGACTAGTTGGTTACCCAAATGCGGGCAAATCGACACTGCTGCGAGAAATCTCGGCCGCGCGTCCAAAGGTCGCGGCGTATCCGTTCACCACGCTGCACCCGGTTGTCGGCGTCGTGGAATTTCCCGGTTATCGTCGGGCGACGATTGCCGACATCCCTGGTTTGATCGAAGGCGCGCATCGTGGTCTTGGACTGGGGCACGAATTTTTGCGGCATATAACGCGCTGCCGCATTTTACTGTTTGTCGTTGACATTGCCGGAAGCGAAGGCCGCAATCCCATCGAAGACTTAGCAAATCTTCGGCGCGAGATCGATCTGTACGATCCGACACTGTCAAAACGCCCATGGTACATTATCGCGAACAAAATGGATTTGCCCGCAGCGCGAGAGAACCTTGAAGCCCTCCAACATCGATTTCCGACTATCGAAACTGCCGCAGTTTCAGCGCAGACACATCAAGGCATGGAAAGGTTAAGCAAGAAATTAGAGAAGTGGTTGGCAAAAGTGCCGCAACGGCAAGCCATCAACCCGGGTAAGACGGATACGATTTCTTTCGGCAATTAATGGTGGACAAGTCCGGAATCCCCGACGACACTTGGCGCTCTGTTATGGGTAGGCGGGTCATAGCAAGCTATTGCTCTAGCTTTCTCAAGCCGGAGATGCTGCACATTTATCGGCAGGTAAAGGCACTGCGCGGCGTCGACACTTTTGTCGTGACCAAGGAGGTCCAAAACGCAGAAAGATTTCCCTTCCCCGATGTCGAAGTTATTCCAAAGCGGCGCACTAACCTATTGGTGCACGGCTGGCTGAAATTCGTGGAGCGACGCCCGCCCATTGTTTATCGCGGCGAGTATCAAACGCTCGATTCATTATTGGAACGGCATGGCGCCGATCTCATGCACATCTATTTCGGCCACACCGGTGTGCACCTGCTTCCATTCATCAAGCAATGGGATAAACCATGCGTGGTGTCTTTTCATGGGGCCGATGTGGCGCATAAACAGGACATCAAAGACTACCCGGCGAAGTTGCGCCGTCTCTTTGATGCGGTTCCGCTGGTGCTTGCGCGTTCCCAATCGCTGGCTGAGCGACTAATCCACCTGGGCTGTCCACCCGAAAAGCTACGGATCAATCGCACTGGGATCCCGTTAGATGAGTTTCCATTTATAGATCGGCAACCGCCGTCCGACGGCAAGTGGAGAGTAGTCCAGGCGTGCCGATTGATTCCGAAAAAAGGCGTGGCGACGAGTTTGCGCGCGTTCGCGATTTTCAAGAAGGACAATCCCGAAGCGGAATTTTTCATCGCCGGCAAAGGACCTTTGCAGCCGGAACTAGAAATGCTCGCCGCCGGGCTTGGGATTTTCAAAAACGTACACTTTGTCGGATTTCTGTCGCAACCGAAGCTGCGGGAGCTTTACGCGAGTTCACACCTGTTTTTGCACCCGAGCGAAACATCGCCGAATCAAGACCAGGAGGGAGTGCCGAACTCGATTTTGGAAGGGATGGCGACCGGATTGCCCGTGGCTGGGACGCGGCACGGCGGAATTCCGGAAGCGGTCGATCACGGCCGCACGGGGTTGCTGGTGCCTGAAGAGGATCACGTCGCCTTAGCGAACGCCATGCAGGAAATCACACACTCACCTGGCCTCCTGGCGGAGATGGGATTGCGCGCGCGTGCCGCAGTGATCGATCGATTTGAACAGGACGCACAAGTCGATCTGCTCGAATCGTTCTACGAGGAAGCGATCGCCATGAATGGCGCGGCCGAGCCCGCAAAATCCAAGCCGATAAGCCAACTCGCTCCGCAGTTCGCCGAGGGGGTGCCGGCAGAATAGAGATCGTACCAAGAATTCTGTTTGTCATTTAGGCAAAACGCGCTTTGGTATGCGCGACGCAAGCGTCCCCTTGTGTTGAGTGCTCTGGCCCACGCCGCCGTCGCACCGACTAAAAAGGTTGGGCCGCCGCATTTCTACGAACCGAATGCAGCACTGTACTTTTCCACGTTTATCATTGTCGATTTTCGCGCTCTGTTGCGGTTGTATTTTTGCAGCGTCGACAATCGTGGCCCAGCCGGCAGTGCCCGCGCCAGAAAAATCCGAAATGCTGCCTTTGCGGCCGGCTGAGCTTGTTCATATCGGCAAGTTTACGATCACCAACTCGATGCTGGTGACCTGGGCAGTGGCAGCGGGAATTATCATTTTCGCGCAGTTAGCAATGCGTAACATCAAACCGGTTCCAAGCGGAGCGCAGAATTTTTGGGAATGGCTGGTGCAAAGCCTTTACGAGTTTCTTGAGAACATCATCGGTCGCGATCTGGTCAAAAAGACGTTTTGGTTTTTCGCCACGATCTTCATCTTCATTTTGTTCGTGAATTGGTTCGGCCTCATTCCGGGCGTCGGAACGATTGGCTGGGGACATTATGATCCAGCAACAGGCGCCTTTCATGTCGATCGGCCGCTTCTGCGCGGCGGCAACGCCGATCTCAATATGACGACAGCGATGGCCGCAATTTTCTTCATGCTCTGGTTTGTTTGGGCGATTCAAGCCCAAGGCGTCGGCGGATTCTTGCTCCATCTCTTCGGACCAAAGGGCGAGACTTCGGGAATCGTGAAAATACTGATGATCATTATTTTCTTCATGGTGGGCTGGCTTGAGGTCGTCTCGATTTTGTTTCGTCCAATCGCTCTCAGCTTTCGACTGTTTGGAAACATTTATGCAGGAGAAAGTATCATTGAAGCTTTATCGAACATGGTGCCTTTGCTGTCGTGGCTGATTCCGATTCCGTTTTATTTTTTGGAGGTCCTGGTAGGATTTGTGCAGGCGCTCGTCTTTATGTTGTTGACGGCCATTTTTACGCTGTTGATTGCAGAACACGGACCGGAGAAGGCACATTGAAATTTGAGCGGTCTCGGAACGGGATCGCTAAACTAACCAGAAAGCAAAAAACTATGATATTACCACTATTGGCAGAATTGAGCGGAAGCATTCACCGTCGGTCTCGCCGCGATGGGCGTAGGAATCGGTATCGGCCTAACGGGTCTGGGGATGACGACGGCAGTCGGTCGCAACCCTGGCGCTTTTACGCCAGTCCTCGTGCATGGAATTCTCGCAATCGCGCTGACAGAGGCGATTGTTTTCTACGCCCTTTATCTTCTTGCCCATTAGTTCTTTTCAGCCCGGAGGCGATTGCCGCCGCGCTTGAAGTTTAATCATGAATGTGATGATTGCCGCCGCGAGCGGAGGTTTTACCGACATGTTACGCGATACGGCCGAGACCTTCGGCTGGAATCCGTGGCTCTTTTTGTCGCAAGTAATCAGCTTCGTGATTGTCGCATTATTGCTGCGTCGTTTTGCTTACAAACCGATTTTGGCGGTTCTCGAAGAACGTCGGCGACAAATCGAGAAAGCCCAACTTAACGCGGAGAAAATCAAGAGACAACTGGCCGAAGCCGAACAGCGGTATGCGGAAATTTTGACAAGGGCAAACGCCGAGGCGCAAAAGATGATCGATGAAGCGCGTGAAAGCAGCGCGCATCTGGCTGAGCGCAAACAGCAGGAAGCGATTGCGGCGGCGGAGCAAATCATTGCCAAAGCGCGCGAAGCCAGCGCGATCGAGCACGAGCGCACAATGGAATCTTTGAAGCGCGAACTGGGGCGGCTGGTCGTAGATACAACCGCAAAGGTTACGGGCAAAGTGCTTACGGCCGAAGACCAGCAGCGGTTGCAGGAAGAAACAGCCCGTCAACTCGCTTCGTAGCGAGTATCCCTTGCGATAATGAAGATCAACAAGGAAGTCCGCCAGCTTTCCCGTGAAATGCTTCGAGCGAGTTTCACTGACGGCCAGCTCGATTCCGGCCGCATCGCATCGCTCGTCGACTCGCTCATCGCGAGAAAACCTCGCAATTACACCGACGTCCTGAAAAATTACAGGCGGCTGCTTCGACTCGAAGTGGAAAAACGCCACGCCCGAATCGAAACCGTGAGCGAGGTGGATCGTGAAACCAGTTCGACGCTTGTCGCGAATCTGAAGAAAAAATATGGCAGCGACCTGACGACTGAGTTCGTCGTCAACCCTCAGCTTCTTGGCGGAATGCGCATTCGGGTCGGCAGCGACGTTTGGGATGGAACTGTGCGCAATCGGCTCGAACAACTTCAGCAACAACTTTAATCAATCAAAATCATGAGCAGCATACTCGAAGAGATCGAAACTAAAATTGAGGGGCTAAAAACATCGACAACGAAAACCAATGTAGGGGTCGTGCGTGAGACCGGCGATGGAGTCGCGCGCATCGAAGGCCTTAGCGACGTCATGCTCAACGAGATGATCGAGTTTCCAAACGGAGTATTCGGTCTCGCATTGAACCTCGAAGAAACTGAAGTGGGCGCCATTTTGCTGGGCGAAACCACAAAGATCGCGGAAGGCGACGAGGTACGAACGACAGGGAAACTATTGCAGGTTCCTGTGGGCAAAGCACTGCTCGGGCGCGTTGTTAACACGTTGGGCCAGCCGTTGGATGGCAAGGGCCCAATAAAGACTGACTCGTTCTATCCTCTTGAAAAGATTGCGCCCGGCGTGATCAGACGCCGCAGCGTGAATCAACCGGTGCAAACCGGCATCATGGCGATTGATGCGATGATTCCGATTGGCCGCGGACAGCGGGAGCTGATTATCGGCGACCGCGCGACTGGCAAAAGTACAATC
>Ga0209690_1002003_pt1 | contig 11677 bp, 5 predicted proteins | sample GraSoiAngelo_150_FD_186164 | JGI IMG/M metagenome (GOLD analysis project Ga0209690, IMG submission 186164) | Grasslands soil microbial communities from the Angelo Coastal Reserve, California, USA - 14_1009_09_40cm (SPAdes) (version 2) | ecosystem: Environmental > Terrestrial > Soil > Grasslands ...
ACCGCGTGAAGTCCAAAGACGCCGCCGGCAATCTCGCGGTCTCGCCCGACGCGGTGTTTACCACCGCGCCACCTCCAGACACCACCCCGCCGGCGGTCTCCATCACCGCCCCGGCGGCGAATAGCTCGGTCTCCGGCACCATCACGGTCTCCGCGACCGCCGCAGACAACGTCGGCGTCGCCAGCGTCCAGTTCAAGCTGGATGATGTCAACCTCGGCCCCGAGGATACGGTGGCCCCATACAGTCTTTCCTGGAACACGGCTACCGTCGGGAACGGCTTGTACGCCCTCACTGCCGTGGCGCGCGACGCCGCCGGGAACACGGCCTCAGCCGCGGTCACTGTCACCGTGAGCAACGACCTCACCCCGCCCGTGCTCTCCGGCGCGACCGCCTCCGCCCTCAGCGTGGATACGGCCGCGATCTCCTGGACCACGGACGAACTCGCCGACTCGCAGGTCGAGTACGGCCTCAGCACCGGCTACGGCAGCGCGTCAGTGCTGGACGCCAGCAGGGTGACGGCGCATACCGTCACGCTGAATGGTCTGACAGCCGGCACCCTTTATCACTACCGCGTAAAGTCCAAAGACGCCGCCGGCAATCTCGCGGTCTCGCCCGACGCGGTGTTTACCACCGCGCCACCTCCAGACACCACCCCGCCGGCGGTCTCCATCACCACCCCGGCGGCGAATAGCTCGGTCTCCGGCACCATCACGGTCTCCGCAACCGCCACGGACAACGTGAGCGTGGTCGGCGTTCAGTTCAAGCTGGATAACGCCAACCTGGGCGCGGAGACTACCATCCCCCTCTACACCTTCACCTGGAACACCACCACCGTCGCCAACGGGACTCACACCTTGACGGCAGTGGCCAGAGACGCGGCGGGTAACGTCGCCATTTCCGCGCCTGTGAGCGTGATGGCGGCCAATGGAGATGTTCTACCGCCATCCATGCCTACGGGGTTGACCGCAACCGCCGTCAGTTCCTCGCAGATCTTCCTGGTCTGGTCGCCGTCCACCGACAATGTGGGTGTGGTCGGCTACAAGATCTTTAGAGACGGCATGCAGGTCGCCACAAGCAGCACCTCTGCCTACCAGGACACCGGGCTGTCGCCGGTTACCACCTACAAATACACGGTCGCCGCCTTCGATGCGGTAGGGAATACCTCTGCGCCGTCGGCACCCGCGTCGGCGACCACGCTCTTCAAGAGCGCACAGGGTGTGGTGCCCGCCTCCGCAGGAGTCACCCCCTCCGTGACCATCGCAGGCGCCGGCCCGTCAACCGCCTCCCGGAGGTCGGTGTCGGCGGCATCTCCCTTCCTGCCAGCCGGTACGCGGCGTTGCGTTACCGCAGCATGAGACTCGCCCACGCCACTGGGCCCAGGGCGGCGCGCAACGCCCCGACATCGACGCCCGGATCGCTCCCTGCGTCGGATGCCTGACTGTACCGACTGGACGCAGCTAGCCGGTAGTCTCCCTGCAGAAGATTCACAAAGCCGATCGCATCGACGGACGGCGGGAAGAAGTTTTGGGGAGGATAGCGGCCATCGCGGCCAACGAGCACGTTTCCCTCGAATACGGCGCCCGGGAAATACGTGGCCAGCGTGCGCCCGGGGTCTCCGAGGGTGCCGTCCCCGCTCACCCCGTTTTGGTTGAGGCGCGCGATGTTATTGGTGAAGACGAACCCGCTCTGGGTCTTCCGCTCGGGGACAATCACGGACGCGACGATGGGGCTGCCGCTCTGCAGGGCCGTGTTATGGTCGATGACGACATCGGCCGCGCCGTCCATCATCCACACCAGCGTCCCGCTAAAATAATTGCCGTCCCCCTGCGGGCCGCCGATGTCTGTGAACAGGTTGTTGCGAATCACGATGCGGCGGGTCTGCTGGCTCGGGCGGAGATAATCCCAGCCCAGGAGCTGGATGCCGGCGACAGAGTGACGAACGACGTTGTCGGTAAACGTGACGTCAGCGACTTCCGACCACGGCGCCCGACCCTGCTGGTTCCGCGGTGTGAACACAACTGCAAATCCGTGCTGATCGGCCTGGATCCAGTTGTGCTCGAAGATGTTGCCCCTGACGACGACGCGGCGAGCGTTCTTGAGCTCGAAGAGGTTCTTGACGGTCCAGGGAATCCCGGCGTACGCGGGATCTCCCACGCGCCACGACAGCGGTTTGTCGAAATGGTTGCCGCGGATCTCGATGTCGGCGGGTACGAGGTGGTCAATCGCCGGATCGGCCCCGCCAAACATGACGTTCTCCCCCGCCGCCTCGAGGTAGTTGTTGACGATCTGAAACGGGCCGGGCCCGTTCCAGCCCGTGATCGCCTGCGAATCCGCGCCGCGGTCGTGGAAGTCTGACAGATAGGAGCCGACGACGGCCAGGCGGGCCCCGTTCAGGACGATGCCCCGGCGGACGCTGCCCGCTGGCGTCCCGTGGATGTAGCAGCGGTCAATGAGGATGTCGGTGGGAATCCGGTCCAGCGAATTCTGCCGCGGGGCCTCCAGACGGACGAGGTTGGAATTCACCGGGCTGGTGGTAGTCACTTCGATCCCGATGATGCGGTAGCGAGCCGCCTTCGACGCCGTGGTGAGCGCGGGTGCCGCGTTCGGACTTACGATTTTCGGCATCAGCGTCGCGTCGCTCGGCGATACACGGGAGCCGGATGGAGGCAGGCGCTCGTGCGCGGAGGACCGGATCGTGATCCATTCGGATCCGGGCTTGCTTGGCAGGACGAAATTCCCGATGAACGTGGCGCCGGCGGGGAGCTCGAGGACATCGCCAGGATGCGCCGCGGCGAGGGCCGCCTGGAGATCGAAGGGGGACCCAGACAAGCCTGATGACGACCGGAGCAGTCGCAGGCCAGACGCGCCCAGCAGGAGCACGATGCCGGCCGCCATGAGGACCAGCCGGGCGTGCGTCCTCATGGGCGGCCGAGCCCGTCGTGATCGCGCCGGCATCGACCACCCGGCTCAGGGCCCCAGAAGGCGGAAGGCGGCAACGTTGAAGTACTCCTGGTCTGCGGTGATGCGGAGGACGTGTGTGCCGGCGGTGAGGGAGATGCTACCGAGACCGACCCACCAGAAGACGTCCCATGACCCGGTGTCGGGCACCACCACCGAGCCCGTGACCGGCTGGGTGTCGACGTCCACATGGACCCGGCTGGGCACGTCCCACCGCCGGCTCACCAGCAACTCGAGTCGGTACGTCCCCGCCTGCGGGACCTGGATGGTGTATTGCAGCCACTCCCCGGTCTGGAAGTTGTTGACCACATACGCGCCGTTCGAGTAGCGGCTGATATCAACATCCACGTCGGGGCGGTATTGCCCGCCCTGGTTGCCCGGCGTGAGGTCGTGGTAGGCGACGCCCTCCCCGCCGTGATCGAAGTCTTCCGCCTCGATCTGCCCCGGCACCGCCGCCGGGGTGCCCGCGAAGGGTGATTCGGCCGGCAGTATTCGCAGGGCCGCGAAGTTGAAGTACTCCTGGTCGGCGACAATCCGCAGGACATGGGGGCCTGCCGTCAGGGTGATCCCGCCGACACCGACCCACCAGAACGTATCCCACGACCCGGTGTCGGGCACCACCACCGAGCCTGTGACCGGCTGATTGTCGATCTCCGCGTGCCAGCGGCTGGTGAGGTCCCACCGGCGGCTCACCAGCAGGTCGAGCCGGTAGGTCCCCGTCTGCGCGACCTGGATGGTGTACTGCAGCCATTCTCCGGTCTGGAAGTTGTTGACCACATAGGCGCCGTTGGGGTAGCGGATGATATCGACGTCTTCAGCGGGACGGTACTGGCCGCCCTGATTCCCCGGCGTCAGGTCGTGGTAGGCAACGCCTTCGCCACCCTGGTCGAAGTCTTCCGCTTCGATCTGTCCCGGCACTGTGGCGGGGCTGCTGAACTTCGCGATGAAGGCATCCCCGGGACCGTCACTCCCTGTTTGCAAGGCCCCCGCAGTCGTCGGGAAGTTGGTTGAGGCTGTGCGGCCGGCGACAAGAATGTGCCCTGCAGCGTTGACGGCGATGCCATAGCCCAGGTCGTTGTTGCCGCCGCCGAGGAAGGTGGAGTAAAGCAGCCCTGTCCCGCCCGGATTTACCTTCGTCACAAAAGCATCGGCGTAGCCGCTCTGCACGGTCTGAAAAGCTCCAGTGGTGGTCGGAAAGTTCGACGAGGCGGTATAGCCGGTCACATAGGCGTTCCCGTCGGCATCGATCGCGATCTCGTAGCCAACGTCAACCACTCCCCCGCCGAGGTAGGTGGAGTAGATCAGTCCCGAACCCATCGGGTTCAACTTCGTCACGAAGGCATCGTAGGCGGCATCCGGATTGGCGGAGTTGTGAAAGGCCGCCTGAAAGGCGCCCGGGGTCGTGGGGAAGTCTGGTGAGCTCGTGTAACCCGTGACATAGGCGTTCCCCGCGCCGTCGACGGCGATGCCATAGCCCTCCTCGGCCGCCCCGCCACCGAGGTAGGTGGAGTAGACGAGTCCCGACCCGCCCGGATTTACCTTCGCGGCAAAGACATCGAGGGACCCGCTGCTGGCCGTCTGAAATGCCGTCGTGGTCGTGGGAAAGTTCGTTGAGTTCGTGTAGCCTGTGACATACGCGTTCCCCGCGGCGTCGGTGACGATGTCGTAGCCGACGTCAGCGGCTGTACCGCCGAGGTAGGTAGAGTAGGTCAGGCCTGACCCCGTCGGGTCTACCTTGGCCACAATCGCGTCGGCTGAGCCCCCGGAGGCCGTCTGGACGGCCCCTGTCGTCGTCGGGAAATCCGTCAAGGTAGTGGAGCCGGCAACGTAGGCGTTCCCTGTGGCGTCGATGGCCACATCGTAGCAGACCTCAAATCCGCTGCCCCCAAGGTAGGTGGAATACAGGAGAACCGGGTCGATGATCAGCGGCCGGCTTCGGTCATACGCGGCTACCTGGAAGCCGACCCGCCGGGGCCCCAGCACCACGTAGTCCCCCGCAATCGCCCGGCGCACCCCATTCACATCCTGGTAGATCGCGGGTTTGCGCTGGCGCAGGTCGCCCACTGCGGTATGCAGCACCAGGTCGCCATGCGCATCGACCACAATGCCATCCGCCCCCTGGAACTCCACCCGTATCGCCCCGGGCTCTGCCCCCGGCCCGACGACGAAGTCGTACTCCAGGCGGCCCTGGGTGCCGTGGTGGATGAGGTCGATCCCAGGGTAGACGCCCTGGTAGACCACCTCCGCATAGGTGGGGATGTCCGCGTGCCACTGCGCGGGGTCGTTGCCGAGGAAGTAGTTCACGATGCCCGGCAGCTTCTCGACGCCCGCCACGCGTGGCTGCGCGGTTGCTCCGGCCAGGTGCATGCGCACTTCAGCCGTGCTGACCAACGCCTGTCCCGCCGCGGGCATTGCGTCAGGCGCGCGCAACACCAGCACCGCCTCGCTGGGCGTCAGAAACAGTGTGTAGCCGCTCCCCCGCGTCAGGAACTTCACCTGCGCATCGACCTGGCCGCGGTTGACTTCAAAGCCCGGGAGCAGCCGGCCGAACGACTTCACGACGCGTGCCGTGGCGGTCGGGTCCGCAGCGACCGCCAGCTTCGGCGCACCCGCATGCGGCCCCGCAGCCGACGGCCCCGGAGCGGGTACGCTCATCAGGACCGCCGCCGTGATGCCGGCCATGACGCGCGGAATAGCGGGGCGCCGCGACCTGCGCGTTCCTGTGAGCATCCCCATCACCTCCATGTTGACCATACGGATCCTCGCCCGGGGGCGGCAGGTGGACGCGCCTCCGCCTGGCGGCTCGACCAGACATTGCCGTCCGTGGAAACTCAGATTAGTCGCCAGAGGGGGGTACGTGCATCGCGGACACCTCGAGCGAGGGCCGCAGCCTCGCGGAGTGGGACCCGGCAGCGCCGCGGGTGAGATCGACGACGATGTGCTCGGGACGCGAGGCAGCGAGCGCGCGCCGCGCCTCCTCGCTTGCACTGCCGATCACGAGGACCTCCGCGTGGTCCAACATCGCTTCGACACTCTCGCACATCAGCGAGGCGATGTGCGGAATCTCCTCCTCGATATAGCGGCGGTTCGCGCCAACCAGCCTGGCCACCGCGACGTTGGGATCGATGACCCGCACGTCAAGACCCTTGCCGATCAACGCCTCCACCAGCGCCACCATCGGGCTCTCGCGGAGGTCGTCGGTGCCCGGCTTGAACGCCAGACCCACGACGCCGACACGCCGCTTGCGTGTGCCCAGCACGGCCTCGATGGCCCGGCGAACCTGGAGTTCGTTGGAGGGCAGGATTGCCGAGAGCACGGGGGACGGGAGGTCAGCGGCCCGCCCGGCGGAGACGAGCGCCCGCAGATCCTTGGGGAGACACGACCCTCCGAAGGCGAAGCCGGGGCGCAGGTACGCCTCGGAGATGTTGAGTTTATGGTCCATCAAGAACACCCGCATGACGTCGTGCGGGTTCACCTCCCACGCAGCGCACAGGTCACCGATCTCATTCGCAAAACACACCTTCAGCGCGTGGAACGCGTTGGAGACATATTTGATCATCTCCGCCGTGCGCACGGCGACTCCGTCATAGAGTGACCGCACCACTGCGGCGGTCGCCGGATCGGCGCACCCCACGAGCACGAATGGCGGGTCCGCAAAGTCGTGCAGCGACGAGCCCTCGCGCATGAACTCCGGGTTCACTGCGACCCGCACCGGGCCATCCAGCAGACGCCCTGCCCCCGCCGACAAGGCTGGGATCAGCACGCCCTCGGTCGTGCCTGGCAGGGCCGTGCTGCGCAGCACCACCGTGTAGGCGCGATCCCGGCGGCGGAGGGCGGACCCGATCTCCCGCCCCACCTGCTCCACGGCGCTCACATCCGGCCGCCCGTTCGCGCGGCCGGGCGTGCCGACGCAGATCATCGCCAGGTCCGTCTCACCGACGGCGTCGTCGCTGGAGGTCGTGGCCCGCAGATACCCCTGCTGAGTCATCTCGGCCAGTACGGCTTCCAATCCGGGCTCAACGACCGGCGGCGTGCCGGCGTTGACCATGGCCACCTTCTCCGCATTGACATCCACGCCGATCACGCGGTGTCCGGCCCTCGCCAGCCCCGTCGCGGTCACACACCCCACATACCCCAGCCCAAAGATGCTAACGCGCATGACGAGTCACCAGCTCTTCGCACCGGGCTTCAAACTCCCGCGCTACCTGAGACCACGAGTACCGCTCCGTCACCAGACGCCGTCCCGCGTCGCCGAGCGCCTTCCTGCGCCCGGGATCGCGGAGGAGCGACACTGTGGCGGACGCGAAGGCGGCGGGATCATCCGCGGCCACGAAGTGCCGCCCGGCAGTGAGGGGGAGACCTTCTGCGCCGATCTTTGTCGAGACGACCGCCTTCCCCATGGCCAGCGCCTCGAACAATTTGAGGCGCGTGCCTCCGCCGATTCGCAGCGGGACCACATAGACGGCCGCCTCGGCGATATGGGGACGGATGTCATCGACCGTCCCCGTGACGCGCACGCCGGAGGCGGCGGCCGCGCTCCGCAATCGCGGTGTCGGGTTCCGTCCCGCCACGGTGAAGGACACTGCCGGGATCTCGCGACGAATCGCGGGCAGAATCTCATCCAGGAAGTATAGGATCGCATCTTCATTCGGGTACCAGTCCATCGACCCGGTGAAGACGAGATGCGCAGGGGACTCCACAACACCGTTTGGGGCGAAGTGCGCCGGGTCGACGCCGGTGGGAATCGCGAACACGCGCGCCCCTGGGGCCAGCGCGGCCAGCATGTCCCGATCGCGCGGGGAGACCGCGAGGGTCAGGCTGGCCTGAGCGCAGGCGTGGGCTTCCCACCGCCGCATCTTCCGCCACTCGAGCGCGAGCGCGGTGCGCCACCAGAGCCGGGGGTCGACCCGTCCCATCCGCTTCCAGATCACATGCTCGACGTTGTGGGCAAAGAACACGATCGGTGTGGGGCCCGCGGTGGGGATATTCGGCGTGGCATTGAGGAAGTCGGCTACGCAGAGATCCACCCCACCGCTCGCCAACATTGCCTCGACCTTGCGACGCAGCGCGGGGACCCGCCATCGCCAGAAATGCACCGGACGCACTGACAGCCAGGATCGGAGCAGCGCAGCCACGAACCGCGCCTCCCCCGGCTTGGGGGCGGCGTGGGGGACGGACATCACCTGTTCGCACCGGGACAGGGCGGCGGCAAGCGCATCCGGGTCGTCTCCCACCCCCCGGGTCGTCACCACGGTCACCTGGTGCCGGCGCGACAACTCAGCGAGGATGTGAAAACTCCGCAGCCGGCCGCCCGCATTGGGCGGCCACAGCCCGCTCACGTTCACCCACAGGATGCGCACGGGGCTACGGCCCCCACCACTGGAGCAGCGCTCCGACAAGAGCGCCGACGTCTACCCCGATATCGCGCCCGTCGGTCCCCATGTTGGCGTACGGGCTCGTCGAGGCCAGCCGGTAGTCGCCGGCAGCGGCGTTGACAAAGCCCACGTCATCCAGCGACGCGGGAAAGAAGTTGTCCGGGGGATATTGGGCCGCATTCCCGCCCACCAGCACATTGCGGGCGAACACGGCGAACGGGAAATAGGTGTCGAGGGTGAGCATCGGGTTGCCATACGTGTTATCGCCGCCCACCCCGTAGAGGTTGTGCGGAGCGATATTGTTGGTGAAGACGAACCCGATGTGCGCCCGGCCGGCCGCCGCGATCACGCTGTCGGTCTGGAACGCCGTGTTGTGGTCGATGACCACGTCCGCCGCCCCGTCGATGAGCTGGAACAGCCGCCCGAGCCCTCCCCATCGTGGACCACCGACATCGTCGAACAGGTTGTTCTGAATCAGAATGCGCTTCGTCTGCTCGCTCGGATAGTTATTGTCCCAGCCCAGGAGATGGATCCCATTGGCGGTGTGTCGAACGACGTTGTTGACGAAGGCCACGTCTTCGACGACAGACCATGGTGCCCCGCCGTCTTGATTGCGCACCGTGAACAGGATGGCGAACCCCGGCTGCTGATCAAACCAGCTGTACTCAAAGCTGTTGCCTTCCACACGCACGCGCCGCGCGTTCTTTAGCTCAAAGAGGTTCTTGACGACCCATGGGATCCCGGCGTAGTCCGGCTCGTCTGCCTTCCAGGACAGCGGCTTCGCAAACCGATTGCCCCGCACCTCAATGTCAGCGGGGACCAGTCCCGGGATCGTGGGATCGGCCCCACCGAACATCACGTTCTCCCCCGCCGCTTCCAGGTAGTTGCCGATGATCGTAAACGGCCCCGGCCCATTCCAGCCCGCGATGGCCTGGGAGTCTGCGTCGCGGTCGTGAAAGTCCGACAGATACGAACCGATCACGGCGAGGCGGGCGCCGTTGAGCACGATCCCTCGGCGGATGTTCCCGCTGGCGGAGCCGTGGATATAGCAGCGATAGAAGACGATGTCCGTGGGAACTTGATCGACTGACGTCTGCGCGGGTGACTCCAGGTGAATCAGGTTGAGGCCGTCGGCGCTCGAGGTCGTGACTTCGATCCCGACGAACATGTAGTGATGGGCTCCGGCCGCCGTGCGGATCGCCGGGAGCGCGTTGGGGCTGATGATTTTCGGCATGAGTGTCGCCTGCGCGGGCTGCAGGAGGACGCCCGGCGGCGGCAGGCGCCAGAATGCGGATGAGTACACTACGACCCAACCCGTTCCGGGCCTGCTGGCCAGGGTGAAGTTGCCAACGAACGTGGCCCCGGCCGGCAGTTCAATGAAATCCCCTGGCTGGGCTGCGTCAAGAGCGGCCTGTAAATCGCCGCCTGACGGAACCCTGACCACCCGGGGCAAGGATGGTGCCGTCGCACCGAGCGCGGCCGCGGGCGCGCGTAGTGGAACACCACACGCCATCACCGCGAGCAGGGAAAGCAGCAGAAGACGCGTCATACGCATGATCGTTCTCCCATGATGGTGGGGACGGGTTCTTCCCCGTCGAGAAAGATTCGTTGCCAGATTTCGAGGTTCACCAGCAGCCAGAGGCGGTCCCCATGCTCGGCTCGTCCTGCGCGATGCTCCTCGGCCAGGTGTCTGAGGCCCGCGGGCTGGAAGAACCCCCGCCCCAGCGCCCGCGGGCTGAGCACGAACTCGTCCACGATCGGCCAGAACGGTCCGCGCAGCCATCCCCCGACCGGCACTGGAAACCCCATCTTCCGACGCGTGAGAATCGCGCGCGGCACGAGGTCGCGCAGGGCCTCGCGCAGCACGACCTTGGTCTGCCATCCGCGGAGCTTGACGCGGGCCGGCAGGGCCGCCGCGTATTCCACGAGCTCGTGGTCCAGGTACGGCACACGGCTTTCGACTGACGCCGCCATGCTCATCTGGTCCTGCTTCATCAGGAGCTCAACGAGGTACGTCTGGAGGTCGGTGTGGCTCATCCGTTCCAGGGTTCCACCAGGAGCCTCTGCAAAGCAGCCGAGTTCGTCGGCGTACGGATCCCGCCCATCCAGCAGCCCGTCGGCCAGCAGCTGCTGCTGCATGGTGACAGGGAAGACGGCGAAATTTTCATAGACCAGCTCTCGGGGCGTCGGCTCGAGCGCGAGAAACGACCGCCGCGCGTAGCGACGCACCGGCGCGGGAAGCGAGGGAATCGCGACACGAATGCCGGTGCGCACCGCCCGGGGCGCCAGAGCCCGGTAGACCCGGCCCAGCCGTTCATTCCACGGCGTCACCTTGTACCACGGGTATCCCAGGAAGAGCTCGTCAGCCCCTTCCCCCGTCAGCACGACTTTCACGCGCTGCTCCGCCGCCAGGCGCGAGACAAAGTACAGGGGGACACTCGACGGAAACGCGATCGGTTCGTCCTCATGCCAGATCAATCTGGGGAGCGCGGCGAAGAACTGCGCCGGCGAGACCACGACCTCATGATGCCGGGCGCCCACGGAGCGGGCCAGGAGGCGCGCGTACGCCAGCTCGTTGGCGCCGGCGTCGTCGAACCCGACGGCGAACGTCTCGATCGGCTCCGGCACCATGCGCGCCATCAGCGCGGCGATCCCGCTCGAATCAAGTCCGCCGGACAGGAATACTCCCAGGGGCACATCGCTCATCAGATGGCTGCGCACCGCCGCCTCAAGCCGCTGGCGCAGCTCCCGGGCTCGGTCATCGAGGCGGAGCGGCGTGTGGTCGATCGCTATGGGCAGCCGCCAGTACCGCCGCAGCTGAGGCGCGTCCCCGGGGGACCAGGAGAGCGTGCGGCCAGGCATGAGTTTCCGGATCCCGCGGAACAACGTCTCCTCGCCGGCGATGAACCGCGTGGCCAGCAGCTCCGGGAGAACCGACTCGTTGAGGGCCACCCGCACCCCCGCCGCCAGGATCGCTTTGATCTCCGAGCCGAAGAGCAGTTCCTGATCCGTGACCGCGTAGTAGAGGGGTTTGATCCCGAGCCGATCCCGCGCCAACAGCAGCCGCCGCCGCCCCCGGTCCCAGATCGCGAAGGCGAACATCCCCCGCAGCTGCTCCACGCAGCGCTCGCCCTCCTCTTCGTAGAGGTGAAGAATGGTCTCTGTGTCGGATCGCGTCTGGTAGCGGTGCCCCCGCGCTTCCAGCTGGGGCCGGAGGACCGGGTGGTTGTACAGTTCACCGTTGTAGGTAATCCAGACGGAGCCGTCCTCGTTGGCCATGGGCTGATGGCCGCCGGCGACATCGATAATGGAGAGGCGCCGCGTGGCCAGCCCGACCGGCCCTG
>Ga0209690_1002014_pt1 | contig 11644 bp, 12 predicted proteins | sample GraSoiAngelo_150_FD_186164 | JGI IMG/M metagenome (GOLD analysis project Ga0209690, IMG submission 186164) | Grasslands soil microbial communities from the Angelo Coastal Reserve, California, USA - 14_1009_09_40cm (SPAdes) (version 2) | ecosystem: Environmental > Terrestrial > Soil > Grasslands ...
CGCAATGCCGCACAGGTCGAAGCCCAGCTTCTTCGCCTCCGCCTTGACCCGCGCGGCGTCGCCTGCCGGGTTTCGCTCCGGCGCATGCGCGCGCAGCTCCATGTCAGCGCTTCCAGGTGAGCGCGACGCCGTCGCGCAGCGGGAGCAGGGTCGAGACGAGCCCTTCGGACCCGAACGCGACACGGGTGTACTCGCGCAGGCCGGCGGTGGCGGGATCTGTCTCGCCGCGCGCCACGGCACCACCCCAGAGCACGCTGTTCGCGACCAGGAGGCCGCCCGAGCGCAGCTTCGGCAAGGCGAGCGACAGCGCGCGCGGGTACTCCTCCTTCTTGCCGTCGAGGAAGATCAGGTCCTGCGCCTCTTCCAACCGCGCGAGCGCTTCGAGTCCGTCTCCGGGAGGAAGGATGCGGCAGCGATCCAGGAGGCCCGCATGGCCGAGCCAGGTGCTTGCACGCTCCAGGTGGTCGGGGTCGTAGTCGGTCAGCGTGACGGCGCCGCCGTCCGGCAGCGCGCGGGCGAACCAGAAGGCCGAGTACCCGAACCCACTGCCGACCTCGAAAATCCGGCGCGCGCGCACGAGCAGGGCGAGCTGGTGCAGCAGACCACCCACCACGGGACCCACGATGGGGAAGCCGTCTCGCTCGTCGGCGTAGCGCCGCATCTCCGCCTCCACTGGATCCGGGGAGCCGGCGAGCCGCGCGAGATATTCGTCGACGAGGGGGTCGACGATGTCCAGGTCGCCTTGCATGCCGGGCCGAAGGTAGCGCAAATGGCTGCCCCATGACGCGCCTTTGCGCATTCCTCTACCGGCTGTCCGCCGGCCTGCTCGTCGGCGCGCAGGTCTTCTTCGCCGCCGTCGCGGCCCCGGCGGCGTTCCCGCGCGAAGTGGCCGCGCTTCCGCCCGGCCATCCCCTGCGCAACGCGGCGGCCGACCTGGTGGGCACCCAGCTCGCCGCCCTCGATCGGATGACGCTGCTCTTCTGCGCGCTCGCGGCGCTCTCCGCGATCGTCCTGGCGCGGACCGGGTTGCCCTCGGCGCGAGTGGCGGCGATCCCCGCGCTGCTCGCGGGCGTGTGCGCGCTCTTCTCCTCTTCGTTCGTCACGCCGCGCATCCATGCGCTCCGCGCGGCCGGAGAGACGCACCTGCCGGAGTTCGGCCGGCTGCATGCCATCTCCACCGGCCTTCTCGGAGTGGAGATCCTCTTGCTGCTCGTCGCGCTGTGGGTTGCTCCCGCGCCCGCGAAGGGTTAGGAAGGCGCCCGCGATGGCCATCCCCGTGACCCTGATCCCCGGTGACGGCATCGGGCCGGAGGTCGTCAACGCGGCCGTCGAAGCCATCGAGGCGGCGGGCGCGCGGCTGGAATGGCAACGCGCCGCGGCCGGCGCGGGCGCGGTGCCGACGCACGGGACGCCGATCCCCGCCGAGACGCTGGACTCGATCCGCCGCACCAAGCTGGCGCTGAAAGGTCCGCTGGCGACGCCCATCGGCGAAGGTTTCCGCAGCGCCAACGTAGCGCTACGGAAGGAATTCGACCTGTACGCGAACGTGCGCCCGGCGCGGACCTTCGCCGGCGTCGAGACGCGCTACACGGGCGTCGACCTGGTGGTCATCCGCGAGAACACGCAAGGGCTCTACTCGGGCGTCGAGCACTACGTCGACGAGGAGCGCAGCGCCGCGGAATCGATCAGCATCATCACCCGCAAGGGGAGCGAGCGGATCGTCGAGTACGCCTTCCAGTATGCGAAGTCGCGCGGAAGGCGTCTGGTCACGCTGGTGCACAAGGCGAACATCCTCAAGGCCACCAGCGGACTCTTCCTGGAGACTGGACGCCAGGTGGCGACCAGGCATCCCGAGATCCAGTTCAAGGAGATCATCGTCGACAACTGCGCCATGCAGCTGGTGAAGAACCCCAACCAGTTCGACGTGCTCGTCACCACCAACCTCTTCGGCGACATCCTCAGCGACCTCACTTCCGGCCTCATCGGTGGGCTGGGGCTCACGGCGGGCGCGAACATCGGCGCGGACACCGCCATCTTCGAGGCGGTGCACGGCACCGCGCCCGACATCGCCGGCAAGGGTATCGCAAATCCGACCGCGGTCATGCTCGCTGGCGCGATGCTGCTCGAGCACATCGGTGAGCGCACCGCCGCGGAGAAGCTGGCCACCGCCATCCGGGAAGCCATCGCGTCCAAGGAAGCCACGACCCGCGACCTGGGAGGCAACGCCACCTCCCGCATGTTCACCAACGCCGTCCTCAAACGCCTCCGCTAGGGACCAAAAGCATTTACAGGGAGCGCGGGAGATTGGGGAGCGTGGGAGGGTATTGCGGATCTCCAGCGTCCGAGGGCCCTCATTCGCTGCGAATCAGCCTGCGAGCCTCCCGCGCTCCAATTCTCCCGCGCTCCCTGTAACGCTCTTAGCCCTCCATCACCCAGATCGCGGCGTCGTGCTCGGTGACGGCCAGGGGTTGGAGGGAGGTGCCGGGACAGGGGCCGCCGGTGCAGGAGCCGGTCGAGGGATCGAAGCGGGCGCCGTGCGCGTGGCACTCGATCTCGCCGAGGGAGTTGAAGAGGCGGCCGTCGCCCACGTCGACGGGTTGGGCGCGGTGGGGGCAGAGATTGACCCAGGCGCGCACCGTGCCGTCAGGAGCGCGGTGAGCGAAGCCTTCTACCGAGAGCGGGCCGAAGGGGCCGCGCACAGGCGGGAGGGGAAAGCGGATCGAGCCGCCGGGTTGCAGGTCGCGAAGATCGAACAGCTTCGTCACGGCTTCGGCGCCACCCACGGAATCTCGCGCCCGCCGGCGCGCAGGTTGGCCGCGCGCGCCAGCACGAAGAGCAGATCCGACAGCCGGTTCAGGTAGGCGAGAACGTGCGGCGACACCGTCTCCTCGCGCGAGAGCTGCACCGCCTTGCGCTCTGCGCGCCGGCACACGGTGCGGCACAAGTGCAGCGCCGCACCCGGCCGTGATCCGCCCGGCAGGATGAACTGGCGCATCTCGGGCAGCTCGCCGGTGAGGCGATCGATGTCCTTCTCCATCCGCGCAACCATCTCGGCGCGGATGCGCGGGACCTCGCGGGGCGCCTTGTCCGCCTGGGGCGTGGCGAGCTCGGAGCCCAGCGTGAACAGCTCGCTCTGGAGCGCATCGACGATGGCGAGGAGGTCCTTCTGCGTGGGCTCGAGCAGCTCCTCGCGCGCCGCGCCCAGTGCGCTGTTCAGCTCGTCCACCTCGCCATAGGCGCCGACGCGCAGATCGTCCTTGCGCACGCGCGGGCCGCCGAACAGGCCGGTCGATCCGTCGTCCCCGCGCCGCGTGTAGATCTTGCTCATCGTGGTCGCGCACCCTACTGCGCGCTGCTAGGATCGGGCAACGATGCGCGTCGCCGCCTACCCCCACCGCAAGGCCGTGCACTGCGGCTCCGGGACCCTTGCGTCCGCGCTGGCGCATCGCGGCCTTTCACTGTCCGAGCCGATGGTGTTCGGGCTCGGCGCGGGGCTCGGGTTCGCTCTCCACGAAGGAGAGCCGCCGCAGCAGGCCTCGCGGTTCTTCGTCGGGCGCAGCCCCAGCTTCGAGCAGGACCTGTGCGCCTCGCTCGGCGCCGAGCTGACGGTCGAGCAGTACGACAAGCCCGCCGGGGCGTGGGCGCGATGCTGCGAGCTGGTCGCGCAAGGAAAGCCGGCGCTGGTCTACACCGACCTGTACGAGATGCCGTACATCGGCGCGCGCAACCACTGGTACGGCCATCTGGTCGCCGTGATCGGGCACGAGGGTGACGAGGCCGTGATCTCGGACAACGAGCGGCCGGAGCCGGTCCCCGTTCCCATCGCCGCGCTCCAGCGCGCTCTGGGCGGACCCGCGCCCGTCCCGGTGGACGGCATCTCGGTGCTGTCGCTCGGCGAGGTCGACCCCGCTCCGCCGCGGAGGACGCGCGAAGCGGTGCTCCAGCAAGCGGTGCGCCTCACCGAGGAAGCAGCGCCGCGCACGGGCGTGCCGGGGCTGCGCGCGCTGGCCGAAGAGCTGCCCGACTGGAACGGCCGGCCCGATGCGGACCGGTGCTTCCGTCTGGCCGCGCAGGTCATCGAGCAGCGCGGGACCGGCGGCGGGCTCTTCCGGCGCATGTACGCGCAGTTCCTCGAGGAGGCCGGGCTGCCCCAGCTGTCCGCGCTCTGCGTACGGTCGGCGGAGGCCTTCAGCGCGCTGGCGAAGCGGCTCGCACCGGAAGAGGCGCGGGCCTGCGCTACCGCCGAGGAGACGCTGTGGAAGCGTGCGCTGGACGTGCTCGAGCCATGACCCGGGCCGCCGCCGCGCTCGCCTTGGTCGCGGCTTGCGGCGGCATGAAGGATCCGGCGTCGGTCGCGGACAAATTCGTCGACCGCTATTACGTCGAGTCGGATCAGCAGGGCGCGCTGCCCTTCACCACCGGAGTGGCGACGTTGCAGCTGCAGGACGAGCTGCGCCTGACGGCCGAGGGACGCAGGCCCGGCAATCCGTTTCCGTCCCGCCAGGTGCGCGTCTACTACACCCGGTCGACCCTGGCGGGCGCCGATGCCGAACGGACGGCGGACTACAAGCTGGACATCCGGCCGCAGGGAGGGGGCGACTTGCAGCGCGAGGCCCACCTCACGCTCGCGCGGCAGGCCGACGGAACCTGGCGGGTGGTGCGCTTCCACGAGACGCAGCCCTCGCGATGAAGCTCGAGTACACGATCTCGCAGGACGCGGGCGGGCAGCGGCTGGACAAGTTCCTCCGCCGCCGGCTCGCGGAGATGCCGCTCTCGCACCTCTACAAGATGGTGCGCACCAAGAAGGTGCGCGTGAACGGCGCGCGCGCCGACGTCGCGCAGCTGCTCCAGCCGGGCGACGTGGTGGTGGTCCACGGCGCCCGGGAAGCGAACCCCGACCTGGCTCCGGCGCCTGCCGCACAGCGCCCGGCCAGCGACGTGCGCCAGGACTTCGCCGTGCTCTACGAAGACGCGCACATCCTGGTCTGCAACAAGCCGGCCGGGCTCCCCATCCATGCCGGGTCGGGGATCAGCGGCGACACCTTGGTCGATCAGGCGCGCGCCTATCTCGAGCGGCAGGGGCTGGTGGTCCCGGAAGGCGAGTTCAAGCCCAGCCCCGCCCACCGGCTCGACCGGGAAACCAGCGGCGTGGTGGTGGTGGCCAAGACGCGGCAGGCGATGGTCCGACTCACCGAGAGGTTCACGGCGGGCGAACCGAAGAAGACGTATCTGGCGCTGGCGAAGGGCAGATTCCAGCGCGACCGCGGCACGGTGGACCTGCGCCTCGCCGAGCACCAGCAGACCCAGGCCAGCAAGCAACAGCGCGGCGTGAACCTCCAGGAAGCCGTCACTCACTGGACGAAGGTCGCGGGCGGCCCCGAGGCTACCCTCCTCGAGCTGTCGATCGAGACTGGCCGCACCCACCAGATCCGGCGCCATCTGGCGGCGATCGGACATCCGGTCGTCGGTGACGCGAAGTACGGCGATTTCACCTTCAACCGGAGGGCGCGCTCGGCTTGGGGCGCGAAGCGCATGTTCCTGCATTCTTCCAGGCTCGGGTTGGCGCATCCCGTCACGGGGAAGAGGCTCGCCTTCGACGCGCCGCTTCCGGGCGAGCTGGCCGAGGTGCTCCCGAAGGCCGGCGTGGCATGGTCGCCCACACAGCCGCACCCGAAGGAAGGATGATGCGTTCCGGCGCGTTTGTACCTATTCTCAGCGCGCGTTTCCCATGAACACCAACACCCCGTCGCCGCCGCCGAAGATCGTGCCGCCGCTCTGGCGCCGCGTGTGGACCCGGCTCATGGCCGATCGCGGTCCCGGGAAGAAGCGGCTCTGGGTGCTGGTCGCCATCCCCGCGGGCGCGCTGGCCTTCATCGGGCTCATCGCGCTGGTCGCCCTCTACGCCGCGTTCGCGAAGGGGCTTCCCTCGATCGACTGGGCGCGCCAGTACCGCCCGCCCATCGTCACCAACGTGATCAGCGGCGACCAGCAGGTGATGGGCGAGTTCTACGACGAACGCCGCGTGGTCGTGCCCTACCAGCGCATCCCCAAGAAGCTGGTGCAGGCCTTCATCGCCAGCGAGGACGCCGGGTTCTTCGACCACGGCGGCGTCAGCTTCACGGGCCTGTTGCGCGGCCTCTACCAGACGTACGTGAAGCGGACGCGCATCGTCGGCGGCTCGACGCTCTCGCAGCAGACCGCGAAGGCGATCATCGCCTCCTCCGAGGGCGCGAAGGCGGTCCGCGTGCGCAGCGGTTGGGCCGGGGTGCGCCGCAAGGTGCGCGAGTTCATCCTCACCCGACGCCTGGAGAGCAATTTCAACAAGGAGCAGATCCTCAACCTCTATCTGAACGAGGTCTACCTCGGGCACCATGCCTACGGCGTGCAGGCCGCGGCGGAGAACTACTTCCGCAAGAACGTGTGGGAGCTGACGCTGCCGGAGATGGCGCTCATCGCTGGCCTGCCGCAGGCGCCCAGCGCGTACTCGCCGTTCGCGCATCCCGACAGGGCGAAGGCGCGGCGCGGCTACGTGCTGCGGCGGATGTTCGAGGAAGGGATGATCGGCGCCAAGCAGCGCGATGCGGCCGACGCCTCGGCCATCGAGGTCTACCCGGTCCAGGACATCTTCCGCGAAACGGCGCCGTACGTGACCGAGCACGTGCGCCGCGACGTGGTGGCCCGCTACGGAAACCAGCGGCTGCTGCAGGACGGCCTGCAGATGTTCACGACCGTCGATCTAGAGCGCGAGCACGACGCGATTGCCGCAACGCTCAAGGGCATCCTGGAGGTGGACAAGCGCCAGGGCTTCCGCGGCGCGCTGATGCACCTGCCTGAGAAGGACTGGGCGGACTTCACGGCGAAGGAGGAGAAGTTCCTCCGCGGGGAGGGCAAGCGCGACGAGGTGGTCGCGGCGCTGGTCACCAAGGTGGAGAAGGATCAGATCTCGGTCGCGGTGGGCGAAGCGAAGGGCGTCATCCAGCTCGCCACCACCTGGTGGGCGCGCAAGCCGAACTCGGAGCTCAATTCCGAATACGCGAAGATCGCCACCCTGAAGGGCGTCGTCACGCCCGGCGACGTGGTGCTGGTGCGGGCCAGCGAGACGAAGAGCGAGTACCTGCTGGAGCAGGAGCCCAAGCTGCAGGGCGCGCTCATCTCCGTCGACCCCAACAGCGGATATGTGGTGGCGATGATCGGCGGGTACGATTTCGAGAAGAGCGAGTTCAATCGCGCCTTCCAGGCCTGCCGCCAGCCCGGGTCGGCGTTCAAGCCGGTCATCTACAGCGCGGCGATCGAGCAGCGCGCCTTCACCGCCTCGACCATCCTGCTCGACGCGCCGATGGTCACCGACGACGAGTCGACGGGCAAGCGCTGGAAGCCGAACAACTACGAGGAAACGTTCCAGGGCGAGGTCCCGGTGCGCAAGGCGCTGATCCACTCGCTCAACACGCCGGCCATCCGCACGTTGCAGCAGGTGGGTGTGAAGGCCGCGGGCGCCTGGGCGCACAAGCTCGGGATCACCACCAAGATCAACGAGGACCTCTCCCTGGCGCTGGGGTCCTCGTGCGTGTACCTGTGGGACCTGACGCAGGTGTTCACGCTGTTCAACCGGATGGGGCAGAGGCCCAAGCCCATCTTCACCCGGCGCGTGCTCGACCGCGAGGGCCGCGTCCTCGAGGACCACAGCTCGTTCTACGATCCGTGGACGTCGCTGCCTGACCGCATCGCCTCGGGATACGCGAAGCTCTTCGAGCCGGTCGAGCAGGTGATCCAGCCCGACACGGCCTTCCTCATGCACCACCTGATGGAGGAGGTCTGCAGGCCGCCGGGGACGGGCGGGCGCGCCGTTGTGCTGGGCAAGCCCGTGGCGGGGAAGACCGGCACCACCAACGACCTCTTCGATGCATGGTTCCTCGGGTACACCAAGGATCTGGTGACCGGCGTGTGGGTCGGCTACGACACCTACGAAGTGCCGATGGACAAGTACGAGACGGGCGGGCACACCGCGTTGCCCATCTGGCTCGACTACATGCAGCGCGCGTTGAAGAGCGTGCCGCAGCCGCAGTTCGATCCGCCTACCGAGAACATCGTCTGGGTGAGCGTGGATCCCGAGACCGGAAAGCGCGCCACCGACCTCACGCGCCAGCCGGTCCTCGAGGCCTACCTCAAGGGCAGCGAGCCGCCCGACGAGACGCAGCCGGCGCAGACCGGCCAGCCGCCGCCCTCCACCACGGCGGCGCAGGAAGCGCTGATCAAGGGTCTGTAGAACGCAGGTCGGAGTTCGCGCGCCGGCGGAAATTGCGCCTGTGCACAGGCGCAATCGTCTGTTAAAACCGCACCATGTTCGGGCTCTCGATGACGGAGGTTGTCATCATCCTGGGGCTGGCCCTGCTGCTGTTGGGGCCGGATCAGCTGCCGTCCATCGCCAAGACGCTCGGCAAGGGCATGCGGGAGATCCGCAAGGCGACCGACGATCTGAAGAGCACCTTCGATCAGGAGATGGTGCGCTTGGACGAGCCGGAGCCTCCGCGGCTGCAGCCGGTGTCGGCGGATCCCGCCGCAGCGCGTGCGAACGCACGGGCGGCCGCTGCCGCACCGGCGGACCCCGCGTCGGCACGCGCAGCGGCACGGCGTGCGGCCGCCGGGCCCGATGCCATCGCCGCCGCTGCTGCCGGCGCGGTGGCTGCGCCCGACGTACCGGCGAGCGGTGACCCGTCGCCTGCCTTGCGGCTGGTGCCACCCGAGGGAGTCGTCGCGCGTGAGGCGGCGAAGCTCGAGGCGGCGGGACTGGTCGAGCCGTCCGCGCCCGACACCTCCACCCCGGCGGCGCCGGCGTCGTCCGAGGGCGTCAAGGACGCGAAGTGAGCCCCGTCGCGCTACCGAAACCCGTCGCGCCGGGCGAAGGGCCCGAGGACGACATCCATCTCACGCTGCGCGAGCACCTGCTCGAGCTGCGCAAGCGCCTCAAGTGGGCAGTGCTGTTCCTGGGGCTCGGGTTCGTCGCCTCGTACCACTGGTCGACGGAGATCTTCCATTTCCTCATGCGGCCGGTGCTCGCCGCGCTGCCCGAGGGGGAGAAGTCCCTCCACTTCTCCAGCAGCGTGGAGCCGTTCTTCATCTACCTGAAGGTGGGCCTGTACGCGGGGCTGTTCCTCGCGCTCCCCGCGATCCTCTGGCAGGTGTGGGCGTTCGTGGCGCCGGGCCTCTACCGCCGCGAGCGGAAGACCATCCTGCCGTTCGTCGCGGCCGCAACGCTCTTCTTCCTCGCCGGAGCCGCGTTCTGCTACGGCGTGATCCTGCGCCCCGCATTCGACTTCCTCATCAACAGCGCGGGCCCCGACATCAAGCCGGTGCTGATGATGGACACGCAGCTCAGCCTGGTGATGACGCTCCTGCTCGCCTTCGGAATCATCTTCGAGCTGCCGCTGGTCTTGACCTTCCTTTCCATGGTCGGGATCGTCGACCACAAGTTCCTCTCCAAGTACCGGCGCCACGCCATCGTGCTGAACGTCATCCTCGCGGCGATCATCACGCCCACGGGCGACCCGGTGAACCTGGCACTGATGGCCATCCCGATGGTGCTCTGCTACGAGCTGGGCGTGATCGGGGCGCGCATCTTCCGCAAGAAGGACCAGGCTCCGCGATTCACGGCTTAGGCCCTGGCGCGGCGGGTTCCCCAGTCTGCGGTGCTGCTCGGGCGCGCACATCAACCGGTTGAACCTCCTGTACAGGGTCAGTCGATCAGGACGCCGGGATTGAGGATGCCCACCGGGTCGAGCGTGCGCTTGGCGGCGCGCAACGCGGCGGCGAACGGTTCGGGACGCTCGCGATCGTACCAGGGGCGGTGCGTGCGCCCGACGCCGTGGTGGTGGGTGATGGTGCCGCCACCCGCGAGGACTGCCTCCGACGCTGCCGTCTTGAGCTCCGCCCACTGCGAGAGCTCGCTTCCGCGCCGAGCCGGACCCAGGAAGGTGAAGTAGGGGGCGGGCCCGTCCGGGTAGACGTGCGTGAAGCGGCAGGTGAGCGTCCCCGCGCCGCAGATGCGGCGCAGGGCATCGGTCATTGCGGACGAGACACGGGCGTGCAGCGCCTCGAACCGCTCCCAGGTGCAGGCAGTTTCGAATGTGTCGGCGATGGTTCCCAGCGAGACGAGCGCGCTCTGCAGGTACGGCGCGGCGAAGAACGCCTCGCGCCAGCGCGCCGACTCGCCTTGCCGCGCCTTCTCGCCGCGGTCGCGGTGCGACGGGCCTCGCGGGCAGGCGCCACCCGTGTCCGCGGCGAGGGCGAGCGCGCGTGACATCCACGCTTCGAGAGGATGATCGGCCGACTCGAACGCGAGCAGCAGCACCGCGCCGTTTTCGGCGACACCGTTGAGCGCCGCCTCGGCAGGATCGAGCAGACGGCAGTTCGCCGGGTACAGTCCCGCCTGCGCGATGGCCCGTGCCCCGCGCGCGCCCGCGAAGAGATCGGGAAAGGTGACGGTGGCGGTCGCGCGGTAGCGCGGCTGCGGATGGACGCGGACCCACGCCTCGGTCACCACGCCGAGGATTCCCTCGGAGCCGAGCGCGAGGCGGTCCGGGCTCGGTCCTGCGCCTGAGGCGGGCAGTCGCCGTGACGCCCAGGTGCCCGTGGGAGTGATCATCCGCACCGACTCCACCAGGTCGTCGATGTGCGTATAGAGCGTCGCGAAGTGCCCGCCCGCGCGAGTCGCGATCCATCCGCCGAGCGTGGAGAACTCGAAGGACTGCGGGAAATGCCGGAGCGTCAGCCCGTGCGGCCGGAGCTGAGACTCGAGATCCGGACCGAGCGCGCCGGCCTGGATGCGCGCCGCGCGCGAGACGGGGTCGACCTCGAGCACGCGCGAGAGGCGGCCCAGGTCGAGGGAGCATGCCGGCCGGCCACGTCCGCCCGCTTCGACTCCGCCCACCACGCTCGTGCCGCCCCCATACGGCGCGATCGCGATGCCCGCGCGCGCGCAGGCTTCCAGCGCGCGAGCGATGTCCTCCTCCGTTCGCGGCAGGCAGACGAAGTCCGGCGCGGAGGAGAAGTCGCAGGCGAAGCCACGCACGAGGTCTCGGTAGGCGCGGCCGTACGCGTGGCGGAGCCGTGCCTCAGGCGAGGCGTCGCACAGGTCGGCGATCGCAGTCGGTGGGACGGCGGCAGGCAGCGAGACGCCGGCGATCGCCTGATCCAGCGTCGGCAGCGGCCTGGGGTCGGGCGTCGCGCTGCCCAGCACTGCGGCGATTTGCGCGCCCAGCGCATTCCGCCCGTCCTCGTCGGGCAGCCGCTCCTCCCATCCCCACGCCCAGAAGCTGCGCCGCATCCGCCAAGGCTAGCAGGTCTTTACGCTCCGCCGCCGTCGTGGTATCCGGCCCCGCTCGGAAAAGTCCCCATCGTCTAGAGGCCCAGGACACCGCCCTTTCACGGCGGTAACCAGAGTTCGAATCTCTGTGGGGACGCCACCTTTCTACTCGGAATTACTCGTGTTTTCCTGCGGAGGGGTGCTGCTCTCCCCTATCTCTCCCCGGAGCGGCGGCCGCTGCTCGAGCAGCCGGATGGCCTGGTTGAGCGACGCGGGGGACAGGTGCATGTAGCGCATCGTGGTGCTCAGGTCGGCGTGTCCGGCCAGCTCCTGGATGGCCCGAAC
>Ga0209690_1002015_pt1 | contig 11643 bp, 6 predicted proteins | sample GraSoiAngelo_150_FD_186164 | JGI IMG/M metagenome (GOLD analysis project Ga0209690, IMG submission 186164) | Grasslands soil microbial communities from the Angelo Coastal Reserve, California, USA - 14_1009_09_40cm (SPAdes) (version 2) | ecosystem: Environmental > Terrestrial > Soil > Grasslands ...
CAGATGGGTCGAGGGAAGAGAGCCGTTCGCGACGCTGGTCAATCCGGCGACGGAGGAGCCGCTCGCCCGCACCTCCAGCGCCGGCATCGATTTCGGCGCCGCCGTCGAGTTCGGCCGCTCACAGGGCGGTCCGGCCCTGCGCGAGCTGACCTTCGCTCAGCGCGGAGCGCTGCTCGGGTCCTGGAGCAAGGCGCTGCACGCCAAACGCGACGAGCTCATCGCCCTCTCCATGGAGAACGGCGGCAATACGCGCGGCGACGCCAAGTTCGACATCGACGGCGCCATCGCCACGCTCGCGCACTACGCGGAGCTCGGCGGGCAGCTCGGGTCGCTGCGCGCGCTGCGCGACGGAGATGCGGTCCAGCTCGGCCGCACCGCGCGGTACGCAGGTCTCCACCTCTGGGTCGCGCGGGACGGCGTGGCGGTGCACATCAACGCGTTCAACTTCCCGGCCTGGGGCACCTGCGAGAAAGCGGCGTGCGCCCTGCTGGCGGGGATGCCGATCCTGAGCAAGCCGGCCACCAGCACGGCGCTCGCCGCCTGGCGCGCCGCGGAGATCGGCGCCGGCCTCCTTCCGGGCGGCGCTTTCCAGTTCATCTGCGGGTCGCCCGGAGATCTGCTCGACCAGCTCGGACCGCAGGACGTGGTCGCGTTCACCGGATCTTCCCAGACCGCGGGAAGGCTGCGCGAACAGCTCGCCCGCCGGGGGGCACGCCTCAACGTGGAAGCGGACTCCCTGAACGCGGCGGTGCTCGGGCCCGACGTGCAGACCGGCAGCGCTACCTGGGACTTGTTCGTCCAGGACGTCGTGCGCGACATGACGCAGAAGACGGGCCAGAAATGCACCGCGATCCGCCGTGTCTTCGTCGGCGGCGATCAGCTCGCCTCCGCCCAGGAGGCGCTGGTCGAGCGGCTCGGGCAGGTGCGCGTCGGCGATCCCGCGCGCCCGGAAGTGACCATGGGTCCGGTGAGCACCGCCGATCAGCTGCGCGACGTGCGCGCGGGGATCGCGAAGCTCGCCTCGGAGTCCCAGCCGGTGTTCGGCGGCGACGGCAGCGTGAAGGCGCTCGCCCCGGAGGGCAAGGGCTACTTCGTTTCCCCGGTTCTCCTGCTCTCCCGTGATCCCGCCGGCGCCAGGGTGATGCACAAGGACGAGGTGTTCGGTCCGGTCGCCACGCTCGCCGCATCCCGCTCAGCCGCGGATCTCGTCCGCCGCGGCGGCGGCGGCCTGGTCTGCTCGGTCTACAGCGACGATCGCGATTTCCTGCGCCAGTGCGTGCTCGCGATCGCGCCCTATCACGGCCGAATCTACATCGGCAGCGAGAAGGTGGCCGGACAGACCATGGGACCCGGCACCGTGCTGCCGCAGCTGCTCCACGGGGGCCCCGGCCACGCCGGAGGCGGCGAGGAGCTCGGGGGTCTGCGCGGCCTGCAGCTCTACTCGCAGCGGGTCGCCCTTCAGGGCGACCGCGCGCTGCTCGACTCCATCGCTCCAGCCCCCGAGCAGCAGAAGTCCTGAGAACGCCGTCCGGTGGCTTCCCGGCCACGGCGACGGCGACGTTACGGCGACGTGGCCGTGGTCGCTACTGCGCCGAATGCCAGAGCGTAAAAAGCTGATCCGCCTCCTCGACGAAGCTCTCATGGCGCGGGCGCCAGTCGAGATCGTTGCGCGCCTTCTCGCTGGAGATCTGCTGATCGAGCATCAGCGCCTCGTGGTACGGCGTCCCGTCCGGCTTTTGCGGCTGCACCTTGCCGTCCTTCCCCGCGGCTCGCGAGGCGGCCTCCGCGATCTCGCGCTGCGTGAGCCGGGAAGCGTCGACCGCGTAGTACACGGATCCGGCCGGCGCCCGTTCCACCAGCCGCACGTACAGCTCGGCCAGATCGTCGATGTGCACCAGCGGCCAGTGGTTTTCGCCCGGACCAACGGTTTGCGCCGCGCCGTGCTTCAGCGCGGTGCCGAAGAACATCGCCGGGATCCCGCCGCGCTGTCCGCCGTAGACGATCCCGGGCCGCACCACGACGGACCGGATTCCGTCCTTCGCCATCTCCAGCGCCGCCTGCTCGTGCGCCGGGCGCCAGGAAACCGCTCGGACCGGCTTGAGCGGCGTGCTCTCGTCGGCGATGTCGTTGGTCGGGCCCTGTACCCAGCAGCCGCTCGTATAGATGAACGTCGCGCCGACCTGCCCTCGCAGCAGATCGCGCGCGCTGGCGATCGTCTTGCGATCGAACTCCGGCCCTTGCGCCGACCATTCCTGGGCCACGTGCACGAACGCCGCCCGTCCCCAGGCGGCGCCTGCATAGCCGGCGGGATTGCCTAGATCGCCGGTCACGAGCTTCACACCAGCTTGCTTGAGGGGCTCTCCCTTCGCTTCCGAGCGGACGAGCGCGAGCACGTCGTGCCCGGCCTTTTTGAGCGCGAGCGCGACTGCAGAACCGATGTACCCGCTGCCGCCCGTGAGGAAGACCTTCATGCACCCTCCAGATGGGAGCGCACTGTGTACGCCGTGCCGCGCGGCCCGCCAAGAGCAAACGTGACCTGCGTAGCCATCTTCGCACCGCCACCCCTGGTACGCGGCGAGATGTGTGTGTAAATCCCACCTGCGACAAATCCAAGTGCCGGGATTGTTTCAGCTTAGTGTCGTAACGCGGCGCAGCGGTTCACGGCCCCGTGTTTGCTATCAAGCAGGGTGCGATGGGCAACGTCGAGCGTCTTCCAGTCCGCAGCGCCGAGCGGGTCGCAGTCCTCCTCAACGCCAACGCGCGCAGCGTTTCCGAGTCGCTGAAACGGGAGCTGGAAAACTTCGTTCCTCCCGAGGACTTGTATTACTCGCGCTGCTTCGATGACGCCCGCTCGATCGCGCGCCAGGTCCTCGAGAAGGGATATCGCACGGTCCTCACTGGCGGCGGCGACGGCACCTTCGTCGGTTACGTGAACTGTCTTTTCGAGCAGGCGCAGCAACCACGCGCGTCGGCCTCGCATGGTGCGCTCAAGCTCATGCCGGTGCCTGCCAACGAGATCCTCATGCCGCGCTTCGGCGTGCTCCGGCTCGGAACCGGAAACGCAGTCGCCGAGTTCGCCGGCGCGAGCGGGCGCCGCCTCGGCGTGGTGGAGGACATCCTGCGCGCCCGGTCCGGCGAAGTCTCGATGGCGCGCCCGCTGCACCTGCTCCTGCACGAAGGCAAGCGGGCGCCGTTCGCGGGCCTGGGGATCGACGCCAAGGTGCTGAACGACTACGTCACCATCAGGGACCGCATCGGGCCGGGCGGGCTGGGATACTTCTGTTCGGTGGTCGCGAAGACGCTTCCCTCCTACATGCTCCAGCGGGGCGTTCCCGAGGTGGAGGTGATGAACCTCGGAGGTCCCGCGCAGCAGATCGGCCCCGATGGCAAGCCGATCGGCCGGGACATCGGCGCCGGCGAGGTCATCTACCGCGGCCCCTGCAAGATCGCGGCGGCGGGCACGGTCCCGTACTACGGGTTCGGCTTTCGCGTCTTCCCGTATGCGCTGCGCGCCCCCGGCAGGTTCCAGCTCCGCCTCACGGCCATCGGCGTGCCGAAGATCCTCTCCAACCTGCGCACTCTCTGGCGGGGCGGTCCGCCACCGTCGGGCATTCTCGATTTCCACTGCGACAAGGTCTCCATCCGCTTCGACCGGGACATGCCGCTCCAGGTGGGAGGCGACGCGGAGGGGTACCGCCGCGAAGTGGTATTCGAGATGGCCGAGCGCCCGCTGGAGCTGCTCGACTTCCGCGCCTCGCAGCCCCGGGCGCCGGAAGCTGCCTAGAGAGGGCTCAGCGCCCTCGCGAGGGGTGGTCAGCGGTTCGGCTCTCTAGTCCTTGACCAACGTCCCCATGTAGCGGTCGATCCGATCCCGGAAGTCGTCGCCTGAATCGACGAACTGCACGCCGACGCCGGGCTGCTTCCCTCCGACTGCGAGCTGCCGGTGCACCACGACGCCGTTCGTCGTCACCGGCGCGACCTCGTCGGGAAGCTGGATCTCCACCTGCACGGCGGTGTCCAGCGGCGGAGGATCGTCCGTCTGGATGAAGATGCCGCCGCGGCTGATGTTGGTCGCATGTTCCAGGACGAAGTCCCGTGCGCTGCGGAACCGCACTCCGAGCGTCACCGTGTGGCGCGGAAAGCCGCGGTGGTTCCCGCCGTCGGCCTGATCGCGATCGGAGAGCAGGTGCGAGATGCGCATGCGCGCCTGCGGATCGACCACGATGAAGTCTGCCCAGAACCCCGCCTCTCTCGGCGCGCCGGCCTTGGCGCGCGCGACGCGGGCGATCGCCACCTCCGGTACGGCCGTGTTTGGCAGGTAGAGCGCCATCGAGACGCGCGCCCCGACCTGCGGAGGAGCGAGGGAGCGCACCGCGATCCCCAAGGCGCTCAGCTCGCGAGAGGTGGTCTGCACCGCGACCCCTTCCGACACGTAGCGCACCGGGAAGACGAAGTTCGTGGGCGGCATCGGATCGATGACCTTCAAGCGGCATGCCGCGGATCGGGCTCGCTCTTCCGCCAGCTTACAGGAGCAACGCAAAGCTGCCCGAGGCCAGATCCCGGGCTTCGGGCCAGAAAACTGGCCATCTCACAATACGTTAGAAGCGAGCTCCGCAAGCGCGGAACGCTCACCTTTGGTGAGGGTGATGTGCCCCGCCAGGCGCTCGTGCTTGAACTTGTTGACCACGTGAACGAGGCCATTGCTGGTCGAATCCACGTAGGGATTGTCGATCTGGTAGGGGTCGCCCGTGAGCACGATCTTGGTGTTGTCGCCCACCCTCGTGATGATGGTCTTCACCTCGTGTGGCGTGAGGTTCTGCGCCTCGTCGACCACGATGTACTGGTTGGGAATGCTGCGGCCGCGGATGTACGTGAGCGGTTCGATCGCGACCAGCCCGAGATCGATCAGCTCTTTGTAGCTGCGGCCGCGAGAGGCCCATGAGGAACTCGACGTTGTCGTAGATCGGCTGCATCCACGGGTTCAGCTTCTCTTCGACGGTCCCGGGCAAGAAGCCGATGTCCTTGCCGAGCGGAAACACCGGCCGGCTGACCAGCATCTTCTGGTAGACCTGCTCCTCCATCGTCTTCTGCAGCCCGGCGGCGATCGCGAGCAGCGTCTTTCCCGTCCCGGCCTTGCCCACGATGGTGACCAGCTTGATCTCGTCGTTGAGCAGCAAGTCGAGCGCGAAGCTCTGCTCCTTGTTGCGCGGCCGCAGTCCCCAGGCCCCCTCCTTCAGCGACTTGAGGAGCGGGACGAACCGGCCTTTCTGCGCGCTGTACTTGCTCAGCGCGGTGTGGTTGGGGGCGTTGCGGTCCTTGAGCAGCGCGAACTCGTTCGGGTACACGCCGTTGACCCCATCGGGCGGGGCGAGCTCGCCGCGCGCGTAGAAGTCGTCGATGTCGCCCTTGCCGACCTCGAGCTCGCGCACCCCCATGTAGACCTCGGGGTTCTCGATCTTGTCGTTCTCGTAGTCCTCCGTCACCAGCCCGAGCGCGTCTGCGCGGATGCGCAGGTTGATGTCCTTCGTCACGAACACGCAGCGCAGGTTCGGCTCGCGCTCTTTCACGTCCATGGCGAGGGCGAGGATGCGGTTGTCGGCGATGTGCTGGTTCATCAGCTCGCGGGGCAGCTCGCGCTCCGTGAACAGGACCCGCAACGTCCCGCCGCTCTCCAGCGGCACGCCCTCGGTCAGGCTGCCGTTCTCCTCCCGGAAGGCGTCCAGATCGCGCGACACCTGCCGCGCGTTGCGGCCGAGCTCGGAGAGATCGCGCTTGAACTTGTCGATCTCCTCGACGACGTAGATGGGGATGATGACGTTGTTGTCTTTGAACTGGAAGAGAGCGCGCGGGTCGTGGAGCAGGACGTTGGTGTCGAGGACGTAGTTCTTTCTCAACCTGGGCTCCCGGGAAGGACGGAGCGTAGATCGCCATGGACCCCGGGGGAAGCGGGATTTGCGGCGAGAACACGGTTTCGTCCAGCCTGTTTCGCGCGATAGAGCGCCTTGTCGGCGGCCTCGAGCAACTCCTCGCCGCTCTCCCCTCCGCCGGGCCAGGTGGAGAGGCCGGCGCTGATCGTCACCCGCAGATTTCCCTGCTCGGTTCGATGGTGCGCCTCGCCCACCGACTTGCGGATGCGCTCGGCGATGGCGAGGGCTCCGCGCGCGTCGGTCTCGGGAAGGATGAGCGTCATCTCCTCGCCGCCATACCGGGCGACGATGTCCGTCTCGCGCGCCTGCCTCGTCAGCAGATCCGCCACGCTGCGCAGCACGGCGTCGCCCGCCGGATGGCCGTAGCCGTCGTTCACCTGCTTGAAGTGATCGATGTCGATCAGCACCAGCGAGAGCGGCCGCTGGTAGCGCTCGGCCTCTCGCAGCCGGCCATGAAGCTGCGCATTGAAGGTCCTCCGGTTGAGCAGCCCGGTGAGCCCGTCGGTGGTGGCGAGCCGCTCGGCCTGCGCGTACAGACGCGTGCGCACCAGCGCCTCGGCGGCCTGCAGCGCCAGCATCGCCAGCTCTTTCTGCGCCGCTTCCGGAAGCGCGTCCGGACTGCGCGAGCCGCACACCAGCGTCCCGACCACGCTCTCGCCCGACTTGAGCGGAAAGATCTTCAGCGCCGCAAGACCGCGCACGACCGTCCCCGCGTCGAAGATCAGGACCCGATCCATCGCGCCGAGCTTGACGACGTTGCTGACCAGGCCGGCATTCTCTCCGAAGGAGAGGTCGCGCAGCGGCGACGCGGCCTCTCCCTCCACCGCCACCACGCGATGGCGGCGATCCTCGACCAGCGTGATCGCGCAGAGATCGAGCGCGCCGCACATCTGCCGCGCCTGCGCGATGGCCGTCTGCGCCGCCTGCTGCGGCGTGGTGGTCTTGTTGAGCTCCTCCAGCGCCCGGAAGAAGCGTGCCTTCTCCTCCTTCTCCCGGCGGACGGCGCCGAGCAGCCGCTCCGCCTCCACCGCGCGCGTGACCTCGCTCGCGAGCGCCTCGAGGACGCGCTGCTCCTCCGCCGAGAACGCCGCCGCCCGGTCTGCGACCAGCGCACCCAGGAGCCCGCCTCCACGCTCTTCGAGAGGGACGCCGCAGAAGGCCGCGACCGGCGAGCGCTCCTCGTAGTACGTGATCTGCGCCGCGCCGTCGTCGAGCCGCACGGAGCGCTGCGCGCAGAGAACGGCGCCGAGCGCCCCTTCGCGCGACGAGAGCGGGCCGCGAAACAACCTCTCGCTCAACGAGGCGCACTCCCGCAGGCGCACGCTCTCCCCATCAGGCGAGAGCAGGAACACGGCGACCGTGTGCGGCCGCAGCGCCGCTTCCGCCACGGCGAGCGCCCCGCGAAGGACCTCTTCCACCTCGGAGACACCGCCGAGCAGGTGGCGCTCTGCGTCGTCCGGGCCCTCCGACGAGACGGCGACCAGCCGCAGTTCCCGGGCCCGCGCCTCCGCATCCGCGATGCGCTTGCGCACCGCAAGCCCCTCCGCGCGGCGCGCCGCCGCCAGCCGCGCGCCGAGCAGCGCGTGGTACAGCGCCGCGAAGAGCACGGCGAACGAGGCGTGCGCGGCCATCTGCGGCCAGGGGACCGTCAGCGCGGCGTCGAGCGCGATCAGCGCCGCGAGCAAGGGAATGGCGCAGCGCAAGGGGAGGGCGAGCACGTACGCCGCCGCGAGCAGATACATGAGCGGCTGCAGCGGCTGCGCGAGCTGCGTCAGCGCCAGCACGGCGAGCGCGCAGACGAATCCCTCCTCGAGCGCGTACCAGGGCCTGCGCTGCTTCGAGAGCCCCCAGCGCGCGACCGCCCCCAGCACGGCTGCGGCCAGCAATGCCCAGGGTGCGGGATGCGCGCTCGAGAACGCACCGCAGAGCAGCAGGACGCACACGGCGCCGGCCGCGCTGGGGAGCGCCGCGAGGGCCGCCCAGCTCCCTGCTCTGCCCGTCCGCGGCGGCATCGATCACTCGAACTTGAAGAGGAGTTCGTCCTGTCGCACGAACCCGAGCTGCTCGCGCGCCGCCTTCTCCAGCGCCGCGTCCTGGAGCGGCGGAGACAGCTCGCGCACGGTCCTGGCGAGGCGCGCGTTCTCCTCGCGCAGCTCGCGGTTCTTCTGCTCCTGCCGTTCGATGTCCGCCCGCAGCCGCTCCAGGCGGCGGAGCCCCTTCGAGCCCGCGAGCGACATCGCGCTGACGCACAGCGATGCGGCGAGAGCGCCGAGCACCAGCTTCTTTCGCGGCGAGAGGCCTTCCAGCATCTCGCGGCGACGCTACACCGGGGTCCCGGCGGCGCAAGAAAACGTCAGCGTGACTCGAATGAGTGCTCGAGGTCCTCCATCAGGAGCTCGTAGACGCGTCCGGAGATCTGCTCGAGGAATTCCTCGCCGTCGGGCAACTCGTCCTTGCCGCCGGCCTCGTGCCCGCGGCTGCGCGTGCGCCTCGCGGTGTGGATGCCCGACGAGGCGCCCATCCCTTCGCCCTCTGGAGCAAGGCGGAAACCCGGCTCGGGACGGCGCAGGTTCAGCGTCTCCATCGGCGGGCCGTGGCCATAGCCGTGCTCGGACTGGAGCGCCTCGCCCTCGGCCGTGCGCACGTCGAGGTTCGCGCGGCCCTTCTGCAGCACGTGCGTCAGCTCGTGCGCGATCAGCTTCTGCCCTTCCACCGACGCCGGATTGAAGCGGCCCGGCGCGAAGAAGATGTGGTCCTTCACCGTGACTGCCTCTGCGTTGAACCGCCGCGTCACCTCGGCGGCGCCAAGGCCGGTATGGATGCGCACGCCGGAGAAGTCCGCACCGAGGAAGGACTGCATCTTCGAGAGCGTGGCGACATCGAGGCGGCGCGGCTCGTCGAAGACCGAGCCGAGCCTGACCTTCTCCGGCGAGAGCTTGCCGTCCGTCCCGTCTTTCGAGGACTTGAAGAGGCTCACCAGCGCGCCGAAGCGTCCGTGCCCGAGCTTGTCGAAGATGCCGGCCGCGGAGTGGGCGCCGTGCTCCACCTCGTCTGCGACGTGTTTTCCTTCGCCCATCCAGCGATCGGCCTTCTTCAACCCGCCGTGGACGGTCCTCGCCTCCTCGTCGACCCGGCCGGCGGCGCCGCCGATCCTGCCGGCATATCCGGCGAGGGTGTGGAGTCCCATCGCTTCCAGGAAGGACCCGGTCTTCCCCGCGATGCCTTGCACCCCTCCGGCCGCACCCTCGATCTGAGAGAGCCGGTGCATCCCGAACTCGGCGTAGTGCATGCCCTTGCCGAGCAGGGTCGAGCCCTTCTTCGCCCAGCCGGCGATCCGGTCGGCGAATCCCTCCAGCCGATCGAATACCTTGGCGAAGAATCCTCCCCTCTTCGGGCGCGATCCGTGCTGCTCGTCGGGACCGCGCGCGTGTCCACCGCCGCGGTGCCGCCGGTGGTGGACGACGGTTGCGCCCTCCGCGGGAAGGAAAGCCCCGAACACCTCGGAAAAGAGCTTCACCCCCTCGCCGGAGCCGATCCACGTGTCCAAGGCGGCCGCGTCGACGTCCTGGAAGTCGACGACGGGGACGTCGCCGCGGGCCGCGCCGCGGTCGACGTGGATCCGTCCGTCCTCGCCGCCGAGGATGTCGTCGATCAGATCGCCGACCGGGTCGTGGTGCTTGCGGCTGCGCGAGCGGGACCCGTCTGCGTGCGCGCGATCGGCCTTTGCCGCAACCTCGCCGGCGCCCCTGGCGTCGAGATCGAGGCCATTCAGCCCCCGGATGAACTGGAGCAGGTGCGCGCGGATCTCCTGGTAGTGCTTGCGCGCGGTCGCCGCCTGCTTCGCCAGCTGCGGATCGTGCGCGGCGGCCTGCACGGCCCGCGTCACCTCGGCGCGGGTCTGCTCGCTCATGGCGCGCAGCGCCTGCACCCGGTCACCCGCTTCCTTCGTGCGCCCGGCGTGCATCAGCCGCTCGATCTGCTTGACCGCCGCGCCGACCTGCTTGCCGAACGCAGTCACCCACTGGAGCGCGTTGCGGACCGTCTGCTCGGGGCTTGCCTCCGCAGGCGCTCGGCCCTGATGGCCGCCGAAGAGTCCCTTCACCAGCTCCCAGCCGCCATGGACGAGGTGCTGTCCTTCTCCGTAGACGTGCTTTCCTTCGCTCCAGAGCTCCTTGGCGTCGGCGACGACCCTTCCGCCGTCGGCCAGCAGATCCCTGCCGTCGCTGAAGAGCCGCTTTCCGGCGCGCCACGCGCCTTTCCAGTCGTGCGCCCCGAGATGCTCGCGCAGGCTCTGCGCGTCATGGACGGCGCGCCTGCCGTGCCCTACGGTCGTTTCCACGTCGTGGACGGACTTCTTCCCGCCCTTCCAGACCTTGCCGGCGTCGTGGCCGACGTTCCCGACTTGCTTCTCGATCTCCTTGGCGTGATGGCCTTGGGCCGCTTGCAGTCCCTGGTGGAAGATCTGGTGTCCCTTGTGCAGGAACTTCTCTCCGGTCTGCGCGACGTGCAGCGCCTGGTGGAGCTTCTCGTGACCCTTTCCGGCCCCCTCGCCGATCTGATGCGCGACGTGTCCGAGCGCCGAGTCGTCGCCGAGCATGTCGCCCACCTGGCCGGCAACTGCGGCGATCTTCTCCAGACCCGAGTCCACCCTCCTGCCCACCGCGACGCCCTTGTTCAGCGCCGTCTCGACCTTCGTGAGGCCCGAATCGATCCGCCTGCCAGTCCTGATGGCCTTCTTCTTGTACTTCTCGATCGCCTGCAGGCCGTGCTGGATGGACTTCGTCGGATCCCGTTTGTGCGGCGCCGCCGCCGGCGTCCGCCCGGCGGCGTGCGGTTTCGCCCTGACGGCCACATGCCGCTCTTCGTGAGGCTCCATCGGCACATCGTGCGGCGACTTCTTCACGTGCCGGTGGCTGCCCTGGAGGTGCGCAGGGATCTCGTGCTCGCGGTCTTTTCGAACGCCCGGGATCCTCTCCATCAGGTCGTGCGTCGCGCCGACCTTGTCGCTGAATTCGTGCGCGAAGCCGATTCCGGTCTGGAGATAGCCGTGGATGTGCTCGCCTCGAGCGGCCACGTGGGTCAGGTACTGGCCGAGCTCGCTGTCGTCTCCGGCAATGCCGGCGCCCCGCCGTGCGAGCGCGGCGGCCAGCTCCAGTCCCGACTGCACGTTGTCGGCGCCGGCGAGTCCTTTCTCGACCACGTCGTGCACCTTGCCGAGCCCGTCGTGGACGCCTTGCGCCACCCGGCGGCCCTTTCGCGCCAGCCGCCTGCCGCGCGCGATGGCCTTCTCCAGTCCGCTCCGCTCGGGGCGCGGATGCCGGCGCTCGCGCGTCGCTTCGGCGAGGTGCAGCTCCGGATGCTTGCGGCGGTGGTCTTCGAGCTTGAGCTGCGCGACGTGCTCGAGCGCGCCCTTCTTGCCGGCGCGAAGTTCCCTGCGCGCCGTCATCTTCTCGTACGCCTGGGCCGGGTCCTTGACGCCGGCGAAACCGAGGCCCTTGTCCAGGTAGCCGCGGTACCTCGACAGCGTGCTCGACGCGGTGTGCCCATACCCGAGCGCCTTCTCCAGCTTTTCGTCGCTCCCCCCCGCCCAGTCGCCGACCTGGGTGACGAAGTGGCCGGCCGCGTTGTCCCCGAGGACGTCCGCGAGGCTCGGCGCCAGATCGTGCACCTGCGAGAGCGCGCCGTGCAGCGTGTCGCCCGCGCCCACCACCTTGTC
>Ga0209690_1002023_pt1 | contig 11622 bp, 14 predicted proteins | sample GraSoiAngelo_150_FD_186164 | JGI IMG/M metagenome (GOLD analysis project Ga0209690, IMG submission 186164) | Grasslands soil microbial communities from the Angelo Coastal Reserve, California, USA - 14_1009_09_40cm (SPAdes) (version 2) | ecosystem: Environmental > Terrestrial > Soil > Grasslands ...
TATTCGCAGCCGTCGATCAAGACGCTGGCCAACCTTAAGGGTCAGAAAGTCGGCGTGAGCCGGTTTGGGGCGGTGACGCATATTACCGCCCTGTCCGTGTTGCAGAAGGCAGGTATTGCCAAAGACGTGACGATCGTTCAGACCGGCGGCATCCCGGAATCTGCCGCCGCGCTCAGTTCCGGGGCGATCGCCGCAGCGACCGTGCTGCCGCCGCAAAGTCTCATGCTCAAGGAGAAGGGGTTTCGCGAATTGGTCGGGCTGAAGGAATTGAAGGAGCTGAATATCCCGTTTGTCGAAGACGGCCTGGCCGTGCGCCGCTCTTTCGCCAACAAGAATCCAGACGTGGTCAAAAGATTTCTGAAGGCTTCGCTCGAGGGGCTGAAGAGGGTCCTTGAAGACAAAAACTTTACCATGAAGATCCTGGGGCAATACACCAAGATCACCGATCCGAAACTGCTTGAGGACAGTTATGAGTGGGCGTCGGCGGCATTCGTGAAAGACCCCCGCGTCCCGCTGGACGCGGAAAAAGCCCTCGTCGACCAGATGGTCACGTTGAAGATGGTCGACGCGGCCGCGGCGGCAAAGACTCCGACAACGGCCTACTTCGATAATCAATATGTCGAGGCGCTCGAAAAAGAAGGTTTCCTAAGGAAGCTTTGGCCGTAGCCGACAATGACGCGGGATAAGCCCCTAATGATTTAAGGCACAGCCGATTCCAAGATCCGAGGCTCTTTCCGATTCACGTTTCTTCCACTTCGAAATTTTCATTGGCATTCACCCAACACGGTGGTAAATAGTGACGGAAGGAATTCCCATGCCTCAATATTCTATTTACGTTTCTTGTAACCAATGTGGTGGCGAACATCCCATGGGCGTCGGCATGTACCTTGAGCACGGGCCTCAGGATAAGAAGAGCATTAGAGACGTTTACCATGGAGGAGCCTTGCCTCCGCAGGTTTCGGCAATAGCAGACCATCCATGCCTGTGCCTCAAGACAGGGAAGCACTTCACGCAAGAAGACGACAATCAAGTCTTTCTGGTGCCGGTTGGATGGACGGCTCTTCAATAACTCTAGACCTGTAGGCTCGCCTGCAATAACTTTCGGGATGTACGGAGGAGTGCCATCAAATCTGAGCCATGGTTGAAGAAACCAAATTCGTGCTTTATGCCCACGCGCCCATTGTACGTTTGCAAGCTCGATTTCATCGATCGTAATCAAAGACTTTCTCCAAACGATTAAATAGCTTTTAGCTGCATAAAATAGCCGATACTAAATCTGCAAGTCAAAGACCAATCCCGAGGTTGAGGGTCAGTTCTACGTCTCGACTTTCTTCCGCCGAGGCGGGAGCGGGTCGGACCAGCGCAAATGCGGGGCATAGGGTCAAATCTTTGGTTGAGAGTTATGCTGTGGTTGCTTCTGCAGCTTTCCGGAACGCTATCGTAACTTCGCGCTTCTTTGGTTCCGGCGGAGAGTTGATTGCCCCAGCCGCCCATTCACTACTTCAGATAACCGACCTCGCGATAATACCGCTCGGCGCCGGAGTGCAGTGGCACGGGTGGCAGCTTGGTGACGAGTCGGGAGTCGTAGGTGAACGGTACATGCGTCCAGCGGAAAAGGTCGCGGTTGTCGTCAAGCGATTTTGCGATCGCGTAAGCGAAGTCAGCGGAAAGGTCCTGCTTCGCATATACCGCGCGCGCCGACGTGCCAACACTCGGGACCGGAGCGTTCACGCCCCGGAACAGCGCGGTCGGAATATTGACGAGCTGGCCGCCTACATCCTTCACCATGTTCTCACGCAGATCCTGCGGCATCGGCAGGAAGCGCATGTCGTATTTCGCGGTGATCAGGTAATAGGGCCGCATTTCCGGTGCACCACCGAGATAGAGATTGTTCATGATGACGACGTCGAATGCATCGGGATCTTCCGGCAGCGTGCCGACGAAGCGCACGTAGGAGCCGCCCCACGATTCCAGTTCCTTCTTGGTGATGCCGTAGTACTTCAGGATCGGCATGTTCCCGGTACTCTCGGTAGTGATGACGCGTACCGGCAAGCGGTTTTCTTTTATCTGCCGCAGATCGGTGATCCCGGTAGAAGCTTTCACCATCATTACGGCATAGTTGGCGACGTCGACGCGTGCGATCAGTCGAAGCTCTTTATGCCCGCCGTCCTTCGCATAGTCGTGCGAGCCCTCGTACATCCACTGGACGCTCGACCCCGACGTGATGCCGAATTCAATGGGATGGTTGGGAGGCGGCGGCGAGCCTTCCGGATCGGTCTGCGGCGGCGTCATAGTGCCGACGACATAGCGCGGATTGTTGCCGCGCGAGCAGGTGTAGCAAATCTGCAAGTCATAACCCTGCGGCTTCAGTGCCTCCTTCAACACGTCCGCGATTGCGCCCCACGGGCACAGTTTGCAAGCTGCGGCCACAACGGGTTTTTTCACCGCGAGGCCAAGCTCTTCCGCGACTGACGGACCGGAACCCCCGACTGCAAACGCCAATAGAAGTGCCACTCCGAATGCAAATCCAAGCATGGTGCGGTTTCGAATATGCATATGAACGCTCCCTCGTGCGGGCCTATGGATAGGAATTTTAAATCACCTTTTTTGAGTGGAGGTATAGCGCCAGCGCGCCGAGCCTGTCAAACGCAGCTGAGTTGAGTAAGAGTTGCGGCCTTGTTGGGGTCTTGGATGGCAGGGTCGAGGGCGGCGCGGAGATCGGAAGTGGAATGATCGCTGAGAGTCGCACTACCCAAATATCAGCGAACTTGATATAGCGTCAGCCTTGAATGAGTGAATAAAAATTCTGCTGCTGATAAGTCGTTGGAAATTTCACCGGAAGTGGTCCTTGATGCATTTATTGATTCCTGACCTTGCTGATCTCTCCAAAGTACTGAAACACGGGGGCCGCCGCAACGGTGACGGCCGCAGCGCGACGAGTGTTTGATCAGCAAACTTGACAAGGAGGAACTGCAATGTCGTTCTACGAAAAAGGCCCCGTTCGCATTCAATATGAGGAGGCCGGTTCGGGCTTTCCGTTGTTGCTCGTCCCTGGCGGGGGATTGAACTCGACGATCGCCCTCTTGAAACGCGGCAGACCTTTTAATTCGATCGAAGAGTTCAAGGGAGAATACCGCTGCATCTTCTCGGACCTGCGCAACGCCAATGGCGGTGAGTCTTCCGGCCCGCTCGAGATCGATCGGCCGTGGGATGCCTATACCGATGACCATATCGGTGTGATGGATCACTTAGGAATCGACAAGTTCATGGTCATGGGCTTCTGCATCGGTGGTCCCTTGGTTTGGAATCTGCTAAAGCGGGCGCCCGATCGTATCGTCGCAGCCGTGCTGGCGCAGCCGAGCGGATTCCGGCCGGAGCTGCCCAACCATTCCTATGAGAACAACATGACCGGCTGGGGCCCGGAATTGGTCAAGCGCCGGCCTGACATCACCATGGAAATAGTCGACAAATTTCTCACCAAGATGTACCGCACCAACCCCGACTTCGTCTGGACCGTGACGCGCGATTTCGTGCGCAATTGCCGGACGCCCGTACTGATCCTGCCGGATGATACCACGCCGCATCCGTACGCTGTTGCCATGGAGGCCGCGATGCTCGCGCCGAAGGCAGAAGTAAGCATGTTCCCGTGGAAGGAGCCGAAGGAGCGGGTTCCCCTAGCGGTGCGCCAGATACGTTCCTTCCTCCGGGCGCATCGGCTCGCTTCTGTTTAGACGGCGGCGTCAATACCAGAAGGTCCTACTTCATGCGCGAAGCAGCAAAAATCGACTGATCGCGTTTTACACCATCACCGACAGCAAGCGGGAAGTCGGTCAAAGCAGATAGAATTGCCCGGGAGGAAAATTGCGAATGTCGAGAGTTGTGTTGGCGGCTTGTGCCGTATTGCTGTTGCTGGCGGAGGCGCACGCTCAATCGGACTGGAAGAAGGAATGGGAAAAAACCATCGAAGCGGCGAAGAAGGAAGGCCAAGTGAATGTCTACATCGGCGGCTGGGAAGCCGTCGTCGAATCGGGCGCGTTTCAAAAAGCCTATCCCGAAATCAAGGTGACCTGGGTCGGCGGCCGCGCCGGCGAGGCCGCCAAGCGTATTCTGGCCGAGCGTCGCGCGGGAAAGTTCATCGCCGACGTGAGCAGCGAAGGCATCACCTCGAACTACAGGTCGCTGCACGCGGCCAAGAGCCTCGATCCGATCAAGCCCGCGCTGTTGCTGCCGGAGGTGACGAATGAATCGCTCTGGTATCAGGGCAGGCATCGCTACATCGACCCCGAAGGGCAGTTCGTCTTCCGTTACGTCGGCACGCAGCAGAAAGGAAACGTCTCTTACAATAGCAAGCTCGTCAACCCGAAGGAGATTCATTCGGTCTGGGACCTCGTCGATGCCAGATGGAAAGGCAAAATCATCGCGCGCGACGTGCGGTCCCCCGGGCCGGGGAACGCGCCGATGCGTTTTTTCTATCATCATCCGGCGATCGGCCCGACTTTCATCAAGAAGCTGTTCGGCGAGATGGACGTGACGCTCTTCCGCGACTTCCGCCAGAGTATCGACTGGCTCGCGAGCGGCAAAGCGAGCCTGTGCTTTTTCTGCGCGGACACCGACAAGGCGAAACTCCAGGGACTGCCGGTCGAAGAGTTCGCGAATTTCAAGGAAGGCGCGGCGCTCGTCACGCAATACGGTACGCTCGCGCTCTTGAACCGCGCGCCCCATGCGAATGCGGCGAAGGTTTTCATCAACTGGTTTCTCTCGCGCGACGGCCAGATCGCGCTGCAAAAATCTTTAGCCCGGAGCTCCGCCGAGACGGCCGATTCACTGCGCATCGATATTCCGAAAGACGACGTAAAGCCGGAGAACCGCCGCGCCGCTGGAGTCAGCTATCTCGACGTCGACGGCGAGATCGAATGGACGGAGATGAAGCCGGTGCTGGCAATTTTCGAAGAGGCGCTCGCGAATGCGGAAAAACAAAAAAAGTAATTGAACCCTTCGACAAGGCTCAGGACAGGCCTATGATTGAATCTTCGTGTGCTTCGGCAGGTATAGGATTTTTAAACGACCTTTTCTATGGCCGGAGCTATAGCGCAGGATCGGGAGAGTTGTCAATTCTCGTTTGTGCTTGATGAAAAACCCACTGTTGTATCGGTCGGCTCGGCCGGAGAGCGGTCGGGAGGTGCGCGAAAGGTTTCTTGTGGCGCCGCTCGCTCGAATTCAGGGCGAGCGGCGCCGTCGGCTTGCGTTGGCAAGCGGTTTTCGGCTGCTCAGATTATCTGGAATAAATCGACTCGACGCGCCGGGGCACGCGGCGGGGCTCGGGTCGGTAGGCCCAGATCGCTGAGGATTTTGATAATCACCGGCGGATCTTCAATCGCGGCGATGATCTTCAAAGCGCCGCCGCAGTTCGGGCAGTGTTCGATGTTGATGTCGAAGACCCGTTTGAGCAGCCGAGCCCAGCTCATGCGCGGTGTTTCTCCCTGGGCAGAGGCGTGATCGGTCGGGGGCTCGGTGGCGCGCTCTGGCGGAGCGGGAACGAATTTACTGCGCAACTTCGCGTTGGGCGCCGACACGCCATGGGGATAGAAAGCACCGTTTGGCTCCCGACCATCGCCGCCTCCCTACTCCGCCGCCTTCGTGAGGCTTGTCGCGAGACCGAGCTGCTGCATAATGGCAAGCTCGTCCCTCATGTAGGCGTCTTCGAGGACTTTGCCGTCACGAATGGTGTAGATGTGGATCGCCATCCACTCGATGCGATCGCCCGTGCCGGGACGTCCGAGGAACTTCCCGTGATGCGTACCACTGAAGCGATCGACGAGTACGACCTTGTCGCCTTCCGCGACAACGTCGAGCACCTCGCCTCGCGCGTCGGGGATCGCTTGAAGGAACATCTCGTAGAGCTTTCGCCGAGCACCGGGTCCGACCTCGGGGCCGTCCGGCGCGAAGGCTGAGATTCCGCGCCCGCGGAACTCGGGATGAAGCACATCTTCAAGCAGGTCAAGTCGGCGGCCGTTGAAAACCTCGATCAGTCGTAGCGCGATGGCCTTGTTCGTTTCGAGGTCAAACATGGCGATAACCTCCGTGTGGCTCTCCCTGCACCTCATAGCCAGGTTGTGCTCCGCGCTGCAGATAAATCTCGTACGCGCGATTTCTTATTTCTTGCTCACGCGTTGACTGCAGTAACCGTTCTCTTTCCATGTGCGTCTCCTTTGAAAAATGGACTGAGGATAGGATTTTTAAACCACCTTTTTATGGCCGGAGCCATAGCGCAGGACCGGGAGAGCTGTCAATTCGTTTTCTGCTTGATGAAAAACCCGATGTTGTATGGGCGGCTGCGGGGAGAGCGGTCGGGAGGCGCGCGAAAGGTTCCTTATCGCGTCGCTCGCTCGAACTCAGAGCGAGCAGCACCGTCGGCTTGCGTTGGCAAGCGGTTTTCGGCTGCTCAGATTATCTGGAATAGATCGACTCGACGCGCCGGCGCACGGGGCGGGGCGCGGGTCGGTAGGCCCAGATGGCTGCGATAACTTTGGATGTGATAAGAAACGAGTCTTTTGACGAAGACTCTCGATTGCTTTTACAAGCAATAGGTTAAAACCACGAAAGGCCTGCGTTACGCAAATGCAGGCCTTTCTCGTTGGTGAAGATGGTTGCGCGTAGTGATTAGAAAAACGCCAAAGTCCGCATCTCAATGCTCTCCCGCGGTGGGGCGTCCGGCGGACTTGTGGGATCGTCGAACGCACAATGGGCGGTCCAGCGGGCGCGGCCGTCTCTTTCCGACTCGAAGGTTTTGAACACGATCGCTTCATTGCGCTGCATGTTGGGGAAATAATACCAGACATGGTCGGGGTTGAAAGTCATGTGAGCGGTTTCGCCGACCCGATCCGGGTAAATCCGCGCGCTGGCGACTAGTTCCTTCGTTCCGATGCTGCGCGCATCGGCAATCGCCAGCGGTTCCCGCTGCACGGGCTTGTTGATCGGGCGCCAGGTTTGGACGATGGCAAAGCGGCGTTTGAGAAGCTCTTCCGCTTCGTCGGGGAGTAGATCGCGCACCCGCTGCGGCCCGGACCAGTCGGTGTAGTCATTATGGGCGTGGCGCACCGGTCCGCTGATCTGTTTCCCTTCACGAGTCGCCTCGTCGGCGGAGCGCAAGGTGTGATCGAAAACTAATACGCGCTTGGCGCCGGAGCTCTGTTTTACTAGCTTCTCGGTCTCTTTGTAGTACAGGGAACGAATTTCGTCTTCGTCATAAAAGTTTTTCATCTTGGTTTCATGATTGACGAAGATGAATCCTTCGCGCTCCAGGGACAATTGGTCGGCAATGGCACGACCGTTGTAGATCCTCATTTTGTGCCCATGGTATTTGCCTTTTTTCTGCTGGGCGGCCACCGATCGTCTCACGCCGCCGTAGCTGGCCGGTTTTTCGCTGTCCTCTTCAAGGTGGTGGATCAATGCTTCGATCGACTCTAACGATTGGTCAGTTCTTTCGCGTCGTGCCATGGTCATCTCCCTTTTAAGGTCGTGAGCTGCCCGTCAGGTAGCTCTTTTAAGAATAGGATTTTTAAACGACCTTTTCTATGGCTGGAGCTATAGCGCAGGACCGGCAGAGATGTCAATTCCCCGTTTGTGGTTGATGAGAAGCCCACTTTTGTGCCGGGCTGCTCGGCGGGCGGCGGTCGGGAGGCGTGCGAAACCTCCTTAATCCAGCTGCTCGCTCGAATTCAGAGTGAGCAGCGCCGTCGACTTGCGTTGGCAAGCGGTTTTCGGCTCCTCAGATCGTTTGGAATAGATCGACTCGACGCGCCGGCGCTCGCGGCGGGGCGCGGGTCGGCAGGCCCAGATGGCTGAGGATTTTGACGATCACCGGCGGATCTTCGATGCCTGTCCTGAGCGTGTCGAAGGGGCGGCGATGATCTTCAAAGCGCTGCCGCAGTTGGGGCAGCGTTCGATGTCGATGTCGAAGACCCGTTTGAGCAGCCGGGCCCAGCTCATGCGCGGGGTTTCTCCCTGGGCAGAGGCGTGATCGGTCGGGGGCGCGGCGGCACGCTCTGCCGGAGCGGGAACGATTTGACGGCGCAACTTCGCGTTGGGCGCCAGCACGCCGTGGAAGCGGATCAGATGTAAACGCGGCCTAGGCACCAGCGCAGCCAGGCGCTCCATGAACTCCAGCGGCTCCAGTGGCGCAGCGCTTCCAGCGCTGCGAAAGAGCTTGCTAAGCAATGGGCTTTAGCCCCTGAGGTACGGCTAAAGCCGGTCAGGTTCGGCTCGTCTTGCAGGCCTGAAAGGCCTGCGCCACCCAACAGCCCGCAATTCGAGAAAAGCTCGTTCGGGACCTTCCTGCGCCTGCTGTTGCCCTGGCCATGGTGGCCGGATTGATCTACTTCTTCCTTCTGCGCCGTTGAATAACTAAGCATCGGCCTCTCGCTTCATACCGGAAACGCTGTTGCCCCACTCCTTCCCCGACTTTGGCGAAGGGCGGGATTTTGATTTTCGTCCTAATAAGGACGCTGCCCCGGGCTTTCCCTGATGGCACGTATCCTAACGGCCGTGGCAGCCGTAATAGGAGGTGAAAGGCAAACAAGGACAAAAATCGAAAGGAAAACGTTATGAATATCGAAAATAAGACAGTCTTGATCACTGGCGCCAACCGCGGCATCGGCCGGGCGCTCGTCGATGAGGCCCTTATACGTGGAGCGAAGAGGGTATATGCCGGGACGCGCGGCGGCGCGTTGCAGGCGACTGACTCACGCGTCACGCCCGTGACGCTGGATGTCACTAACGCTTCGCAGATCCAGAAGGCTGCTGAGGAGGTCGAGACTCTCGACGTCCTTATTAACAATGCCGGCGTGGCTATTTACGACGATCTAAGCAATGCTGACGCCATCGAGCAGCATCTGGCGGTCAACTTCCTCGGAATGTTCAAAGTCACGCGCGCTTTCTTGCCGCTGTTGCGCCAGTCCAAAGGTGCGATCGTAAACAATCTGTCGTTGGTAGCTCTGGCCCCCTTGCCGGTGATACCCGGCTACTCCATTTCGAAAGCTGCCGCGTCTAACATGACGCAATCACTGCGGGCGCTGCTCGCGGGCCAGGGCGTAACGGTACACGGCGTCTTTCTCGGTCCGGTTGATACTGACATGAACCGCGGGTTCAACATTCCGAAGGCTTCGCCCGAGTCGGCGGCGCAGGGCATCTTCGACGGGCTGGAGAGAGGCGAAGAGGACATCTTCCCCGATCCCGCATCGCAGTCGATCGCGGAGGCCTGGCGCGCAGGCGCAGCCAAGGAACTTGAGCGTCAGTTTGCAGCTTTTGCGCCGCAAAGCGTTGCGGTTTGAACAACGTCTAACTAAGGACTGCCAGGACTTAGAAGTTCAGAGGAGCAACATATGTGCCCAGCATGCATCGCAAGCACAACAGTGATGGTCGCCGGAGTCGGATCCACGGGAGGGATTCTGGCGGTGTGCATCGGCAAGTTCAGAAAATTTTTCAGAGCGAGTGGTCTCGTTCTATTTGAGAAAACATTTCAGAAAAAATAAGGAGAAACGACATGGCAACAAGTAAAGCGATGAAGACACCCCCGATCGTGTCGCAACAGGAATGGGAGGCTGCGCACCAGCAGCTCCTCGTGAAGGAGAAGGCCTTTACCCGCTCTCGTGATGCGCTGGCCGCCGAGCGGCGACGGATGCCGTGGATGGCGGTGGAGAAGAAGTACGAGTTCGACGGGCCCAAGGGTAAGGTTAGCCTGCTCGATCTGTTCGAGGGCCGCAGGCAGTTGATCGTCTATCGCGCCTTCTTCGAGCCCGGGGTGTTCGGCTGGCCTGAGCACGCCTGCCGCGGTTGTTCCCTGGGCGCCGATCAGGTCTCGCGCCTGGCCCATCTGAACGCTCGCGACACTACCCTCGTCTACGCCTCACGCGCGCCGCAGGCGGACATCGTGCGCCTGAAGGCACGGATGGAGTGGGAGATGCCCTGGTACACCATCACCGACAGCTTCGACAAGGACTTCGGTGTTGATGAATGGCACGGCCACAACGTGTTCTTCCGCGACGGCGAGCGGGTGTTCCGCACATACTTCATCAACAACCGCGGCGACGAGGCGATGGGGACCATCTGGAGCTACCTCGACATCACGCCACTCGGCCGTCAGGAGACCTGGGAGGACTCGCCAGAGGGTTACCCTCAGACCCCGCCGTACAAATGGTGGAACTGGCACGACAACTACGACGCCGAGTCAACGCCTGACCAGAAGTGGGTCGAGGTGTCCGACGCTGGAGAAGCCGCCTTCCGAAAGCGCGACGCAGAGGAGAAAGCGAGCTAAAGAAGGACGAAGGGCAAACCACTTTGTCGCCTTCGAACAGCCGGCTCCTTTCGCGTAGGGGCTGCGCGACGGTTGTCCTGATTCCCGTCGATGACAAGCTGGCGGGTAGCGGCGAAATGAAGTAGTGTCTCTCGCGTTTGCAATATCAGAAGCGGATGGAGGAGTGATGGACTCGGCTCACTACGTAGACGGCTCCGGCGCAGTGGACGCACGCTATCTGGCGTTTCTGGAGACCGTCTCCACGCTTCGGCCGAGTTTGCACCGGTACTGTGCGCGCATGACGGGTTCGGTCATGGACGGCGAAGATGTCGTGCAAGAGGCATTGATCGAGGCTTATCGCAAGCTGGACCAGTTCGACGACAGCCGTCCCCTGAAGCCGTGGCTGTTTCGCATCGCTCACAATCGCTGCATTGATTTTCTTCGGCGTAAGGGAGTCAGGGACGAAGCCGAGGCGGCTGCGCCTGTACCGGAAGCGGTTTCGCCAACTGAGCCGGCCACATTAGGGATCGGCAAAGCTGTTGAGCAACTCGTCGCGACTCTGCCTCCTAAGGAACGCGCATGCGTGCTCCTGAAGGACGTCTTTGACTACTCGCTCGAAGAGATTGCGGAACTGGTCGATTCCACTGTTGGCGGCGTGAAGGCAGCGCTCAACCGCGGCCGCGCGAAATTGGCTTCATCGCCAGCGCCGTCCCACCCGACTCGAAGCGCAGACCCTGAGTTGGTGCGAATTATGCAGCTATACGTGGACCGCTTTAATCGCCGCGATTGGGACGGAGTGCGCGAGCTGATCAGCGCCGATGCCCGGCTCAACGTTGCGGATCGATTTGCTGGCGAGTTTGGAGATGCGCCTTACTTCTTCAATTACGACAATTGGCCGTGGCCGTGGAGATTGGCGTTGGGTGAAGTGGATGGCGAACCGGTGCTCATCATTCTTCAGCGTGGGGCGGACACATGGACGTCTTACTCAGCCATTCGCATGAACGTAGCCGGACAGAAGATCGAGGGGATCATGGACTACATTCATTGCCCATGGCTGATTCAGGCAGCTGAGTCTGTGTCGGTTGCGGGAATCAGCTAGAGTTCGTTCGGGACTTTTCTCTGGGGCGCCCCATTTCTAGCGTCGCGAGAAGTGGGGATTTTCATTCGTTCTGCAATCTTTCTGCGCTTCGACGAGCGGCTTCTTTCTATAGCTAATTTCTTCTTTCATCCCGTGCCCCCACTACGGATAGGATTTTTAAACGGCTTTTTTCTATGGTCGGAGCCATATCGCAGGACCGGCAGAGATGTCAATTCCCGTTTCTGGTTGATGA
>Ga0209690_1002027_pt1 | contig 11604 bp, 12 predicted proteins | sample GraSoiAngelo_150_FD_186164 | JGI IMG/M metagenome (GOLD analysis project Ga0209690, IMG submission 186164) | Grasslands soil microbial communities from the Angelo Coastal Reserve, California, USA - 14_1009_09_40cm (SPAdes) (version 2) | ecosystem: Environmental > Terrestrial > Soil > Grasslands ...
CCAACTGGTCCACCACCTCCCCCCGGCGCTTGATGGACATTTCCGAATCCCGCAAGACGCGGTTGGCTTGGGCTGAACTTAGCCGCTCGTCCCAGAGATGTACTGGAAGCTGGAACCGCTGACGCAACTCTTCCGCGAATCGCTGCATCTTCTCCGCCTGTGTTCCCTCCGCGCCGCTCATGCGCAGGGGGAGGCCCACGACAATTTCCGCGACTTCGTAGTGGCGAATCACTTCCTCGAGTTGCGCGAAATCCCGGCGCTTGTTCTGCCGGCGGACGGTCTTGAGACCCTGCGCCGTAATCCCCAAAGGGTCGGAAACAGCCATGCCTATTGTCTTTGAACCCACGTCGAGTCCGAGAACCCGACTGGGTAAGCGCACATCGGGGGCCTCTGGGAGGCTAGAAGTCACCTCCGGATTATATGTCTTCCGGAATTTCAGACTTCCGCTACGATAGCCATATGAGCGAGCGGGCCGAGCTTAACTCCGAGCAGGTTCACTCCGAGCGGCTGCCGGAACCGGTACCGACTATTCGTAAACGCAATTGGCCGGAGATCATCATCGCCACCGGTGCCGTCATGACCTTCTGCTATTTCGCCGAGTGGGAGCTGGCAGTTGTTCTGATTTCCATCCTGCTGGCTTTCATTCTCACCCCGGTGGTGGATCTGCTGCAGAGGTTCCGGGTTCCGCGCGGCCTGGGCTCACTGATTGCGGTGCTCCTCCTTGTGAGCATCGTCTATGGGATCATCTATTTTTCCTACAGCCAGGCGATGTCGTTCGTGGACGACCTACCCAAGTATTCCGACAAGATCCGGTCCATCGTGGTGGGCTTCCGTCAAAAGACTGAGAAGCTGCAAAAGACCACTGAAAACGTGCTCGAAACCAGCAAAGAAGATAAAGATGCGGTCAAGGTGCGCCCGGCTTGGCCTTGGACTGACATTTTTACGAAAGGTTTTGGCTCGTTTTCTCATGCCCTGCTGCCGTTGTCGTTTATACCTTTTCTGGTTTACTTCATGCTCACCTGGGAGCAGCACGCACGCGCGGCTACGGTCATGCTGTTCAGGATGGAAAACCGTCACGCGGCTTACACGACACTGGGTCTGATCGCGGCAATGATCCGCAGCTTCCTCGTGGGGAATTTTCTGGTGGGCCTCTTCATTGCCGGCGTCAGCACCGCAGTCTTCGGGGTTATTCATCTTCCTAACTTCTATGTTGTGGGTGTCATCAGCGGGTTCTTGAGCCTGGTGCCATATCTTGGTGTGATATTGGCAACGATTGCGCCGCTGGTGGTAGGCCTGGGCCAGTTGGAATCCTCACAACTGCTCATCATCGCCCTGACGGTCCTCGGGCTGCACCTTTTTGGTCTCAACGTGCTCTACCCAAAGTTCCTGGGAAGCCGCCTGCAATTGAACCCACTAGCCGTGACCATCGCGTTACTCTTTTGGGGATGGCTGTGGGGTGCGGTTGGACTAATCCTCGCGATTCCGATCACCGCGGCTATGAAGATTATCTTTGATAACGTGGAAACGCTCAGGCCCTACGGAACATGGTTGGGAGAATAGCTGATTCGCGATTACGGCGTTGAGGGCTTTGGGCAATTCCTTAGAGATGCGCTGGCTGTGGGCCCGAAGGGTAAGTCACATGCTGAACCACAAAGGACACGATGGCACACGAAGGAACCGGCGGCGAGCCATCAGTTCGCGAGGATTTGATACAAGCCGAGTCTGCACGAATAGGGGTCCTTCGACTCCGCAACTTCATTTGCAAGCGAACCAAGTTGCTGCCCTCAAGATGACCGAGGGTCTAGTAATGACTGATCGGGATGATCGTGCGCAACCTATTCAATATCAGGTACTTCCGGGTAACATCAGGCTGTGCGAATACGGAGAGGGGTGCGGATTTTTCCATTCCAGATCGAATCTCCAAGGATGGAGTAGATGATGCGGTCCACATACTCTGGAATTTCTTTGACGCTAAAGGTACAATAATGCCGCGTTTGATCTTTGCGGTTGTAAGCAGTTTCTCCGCTCCACAAGCGTGACCTGCCTGCAGAAGTCTGCGAGTTTCAGCGCAAATACTTCAAAGAAAAAGGAACAAGCAACACAATGGAAACAGGAACAGTAAAGTGGTTTAACGATGCAAAGGGCTATGGGTTCATCAGCCGCCAGAACGGCGAGGATGTGTTCGTTCATTTCTCGGCGATCCAGGCAGCGGGGTTCCGCAGCCTGCAGGAAGGTCAGCAGGTGCAGTTCGATGTGGTAAAAGGCCCGAAGGGCTGGCAAGCCGAGAACGTGCGGCCTGTATAAACCACGAGCGTTGAGAAACACAGAAGGGCGGCCGAAAGGTCGCCCTTAATTTTTGTATGCTACTTTCTGGATAGGGGCCATGATCAAAGTGAACCGGAGATTTCGCCGGGAACCCGCAGCAAAGAACGCAGAGGAGACTCTTCGCTGCGTCACCTGAAGACGATCTTAACGAATGCAGGAGACCAAGCGCAGAAACGGGCACGGCTCGGATAGTATTGACAGGTGGAGGAAGGCGAGAATGGCGTTGAAAGTGGGAGACACGGCTCCGGATTTTGAGCTGCCGGCGATTGAGGGCGAACGGAAGTTGAAAGTCAAGCTCAGCGCTTTCCGGGGCAAGAAACACGTCGTCGTGGCATTTCATCCGCTGGACTGGACCCCGACCTGAGCGGCGCAGGTGCCGGCGTTCGACTCGAATCGCGAGAAGTTGGCGGCACTCGATGCCCAGGTCGTGGACATTAGCGTAGATTCGATTCTCAGCCACGAGGCGTGGCAGAAAAAAGAAATCGGCATGGTGAAGCTGCCGTTATGCTCGGATTTTTATCCGCATGGAGAGGTGACGCAGAAATTCGGTGTACTGCGAGAAGGGCCACCGGTGCCAGGGATTTGCGAGCGCGCGGCATTCATCGTGGACAAGAACGGAAAGATTGCGTTTGCGAAGACCTACCCGCTTGATCAGTTGCCGAATATCGCAGAGTTGCTGGAGGCGCTGAAGAAACTTCAGTAACGAGCGTCTCCATGTGAGTTAACCCTGAGCTGCTTATGGCGGGGTTTTTGCCGCAGAGGGCACCCTTCGACCGCACTGAGGGCAAGGCTCTGGATCCGGAAAGATTTTTCTAACCACAAAGGACACGAAGGTACACGAAGGAAAAGCTCTTTGGGAAATTGGATCAGCCCGAGTGCTTTTTAGAAATTTCTTTCCGCATTCTTCGCAGGATCAAGGTAGCAGGGTTCTTCGACTCCTATTTCCCTTTCGCGAGCCAAAGGAAAACGCTCGCTCAGGGTGACACGGCTAATAACAGCACTGCTCACGACGTGCTTTCATACCAACCGTATCAAGCCGAGCCGTGCTAGGACCGAGCAGACGAGGGCATCTGCCCCTACGTGAGCTTCTTCACTTCACTTAGCAGAGTGTCAATGTCTTCCTGTGAATTGTAAAAGTGGCAGGAGATGCGTATGCCGCCGACGTTTGAGGTATAGCGCACGGAGACGAGGATTTTCCTTTCCAGCAGGCGCTGCATGAACTTGACATTCTCTTCGGCAGAGCCGACGGAGAAAGTCACGATGCCGGAACGATTTTCGCGGGCACGCGGCGTAACAATCTTCAGACCCAGGCGGTCCAATCCGGCAAGGAGTTGGTCAGTGAGTGCATAGATGTGCTCGGCGATGCGATGGGGGCCGAGTTCGTGGATTAGCTTGAGGGAAGCGGCGAGGCCGACCGCGCCGGGATAGTTCGAAGTCCCGCCCGTTTCGAAACGGCGGGCTGTGTTCACGAATTCATAATTCTTTACCGGCGTGGTGGTCGGAGTCTGGAAATATTCGCCCCAGCCGCCAGGCGGATCTTCGATGGAAAGGTAGCCGGCAAGGGGCGGGTGCAGATCGGGCAGCACGTCGCGTCTTATATAAAGGAAGCCGCAGCCGAAGGGAGAGTTGAGCCATTTGTGTCCGCCGCAAGCGAGGATGTCCACGGGCGTTTGGCGGACATCGAGCGGAGTGGCACCGAGTTGCTGGATGGCGTCGACCACAAGCCAGATGCCACGTTCGTGGCAAAGTCGGCTGAGGGCCGCGAGGTCGAGACGATAGCCGTTCGTCCATTGAACTGTACTGATGGTGATGATGCGTGTGCGGGGCGTGAGTCGTTCGGCGAAATCTTCCACAAGCACTTCGCCATTGCGATTGGGGATGACATCGATTTCGATGCCCTCTTTTTTCTTTTGAATCCAGGGAACGGCAACTTGCAGAAATTCAAGGTCTGAAAGGAGGACACGGTCGCCGGGTTCGAGCGGAATGGAGTTCGCGGCAAGAGTGAGACCGTGAGTGGTGCTTTCGACCAGCCCAATTTCGTCCTCGTGCGCGTTAATGAGGCGAGCGGCAGCGGGACGGGCGGCGGCTCGCATTTCGTCCATAAGAATGTGGTGGGCAGTGGAGGAGTCCAGCGGGCAGAACATTGCGAGGTCGAGAAACTTCTGGACAGCTTCGACGGCGGGCCGCGGCGCCAGGGACACACAAGCGGCATCGAGAAAGACCTTGTCGAGGAGGCCGGGGAAATATTGACGGGACTGGTCATCCAGTTGGACCTGCGTTGCCGACATGCTGGAACTGGCGTGCTGCTGCGGAGAGTCCGGGGTCACGGAAGAGTTTTATCACAGAGGGACAGAAGCAAACTAGACAGCGACATGAGGTGGTGATGTCAACCTGCTTGTCCTATAAAGGGGATTGTCAAAAGACATTTTTGTTCCTCCCCCGGAGGCGACGTTTTTTCTCGCCGCATCCAGCCCCTAACTTACACCCTCCCGCTTTTGCACAATCGAAGTTACGTCACCTGAGTCTGCTCGACTTGTTGAACCTCAACCGGGGAGGTACAATTAACGCCGCTTACAGCAGCGCAAGAAATGGAACTCCTACTAAACACTTTCTGGCTAGTCATTGCAGCCGGTGCTCTTGGCATCTGGATTCGCCAGTGTAGGCGCAGCGCAAAGCGGCAGGACCTGCACCTGCCACTGTTTGCGCTTGGCTGTGTGCTGGTTCTCTTTTTGCCGGTGATTTCAGCCACCGACGATTTGCACGCCACGCCGCTAGCCGTAGAAGCCTCGGGTTTGTCCCGCAAAATACCGAAGTGCATCACGCCGAGCGGGGCATCGGCTCGTACGCGGCTGCGCGTGCTCCCGCTCGTGCTCTTGCTGGCGTTGTTCTCAGCGCCAATCCGCAAGCTCGTCGGTACCTCTACTGAACAACGTTTTCTGCTATCCCTAACAGTATTCATCTATCCGGTCGATAGTCGAGCACCTCCCTCTGCTGCGCTCCTTCTAGCTTAGCGATTCTCGAACCAATCCACGGACCCTCGAGGGCCGTGTTGCAATCCACCGGAGGTGGAATATGATCGCCCTCCTTTGCAAGATGTGGTTAGAGGATGACGGGCAAGACATCGCTGAATACGCGGTCATGCTGGCGCTCATTCTCGTGCTTGTCGTTGGTACTATCCGACTGGTCGGCTCCAACGCCAACAACGCTTTCTCGGCCGCCGCAAGCTCGATCCAGTAGACGTGGATCGCGAACAACAAACTTGCAAATGAGCTTGGGAGCTGCGGAGCCTAGCTATTGCAGCCGTCCAATCCGATTCCTTCGCAAGTCCTGACAGGAGAAATCTTATGCAGAGCAAAGCCAGCAATGAAACCATTTGGAAACGTCTCTATGAAGACGCCGTATTAGAACTTCAACCAACCCTCTTTGTCGAAAAGGCAAAAGCAGCGGAGAAGGCGATTCTCGAGCGGCTCCAGCAGGTGGAGTCCGGCAATGACAGCAATCGTCGCGAATTGATGGAACTGAGCGATGCATATCGCACCATTACCCTTCTCCAACGGGAGGAACTTAAAGACGCAGAGATACCGAGCGAGCAGCGTTTCGGCCAACTTGCATTGCCGGCCATCAATCCGTCAAAGCGTAGGGTAGTGGGTTAACTTGTCGACTGGGATCAGTCGCTTCCGGAAGTGAAGCGGTTTGCCGAGCAGCACGGGCTGGAGAAGATTGCCCTGGATGCCTATGGGTTCACCGATGCCACCCGATTTTTCTGTCGCGACTCGGGGCTGCTGCCGTAATAAGGGCTAATTCCCGGTTCTCCGTGCGTTTGGCAAGCCGGGATCTGCCGTCCAGAAGAAAGGCACTACACAAATGTGCGGACGTTTCCCCACTCCCGTCGTCGTCCTTTATACTTCCCTGTCGACTCTGACAAGACAGGATGCAAGGAGTTTGCTGTTGAAGATCCTGGTTTGCATGAAACAGGTGCCGCAGAAGGACGCGCCACTGAAGCTGAACGAAACCGGCGCCTGGATTCGCGAAGATGTGTCCTATGAGGTCAACGAACCGGACGCGTACGCGCTCGAGGAGGCTTTGCGTCAGAAAGAAAAGCACAGCGGCGAGGTCGTTGTCATCACCGCTGGCCCGGCGCGCGCGCAGCAGGTGCTCCGCGAAGCTCTGGCCAAGGGCGCCGATCGGGCCATTCACCTCGAAGACGCGAGCTTTGTCCGACTCGATGCTATCAACACGGCGCGTGCTTTCGCAGCCGCAATAAAAGGTGAGAAGTTCGACCTGATCTTCACCGGCCTGCAATCCGATGACTACGGCTATGCCCAAACTGGCGTTGTCCTGGCTGAGTTGCTGGGCTGGCCGCATGCCACCATCATCATGCAGATCGAAAAAAGCGATTCGGGTATTCGCGTTAAGCGGGAACTCGAGGCCGGATATTTCCAGTTTGTCGAGATGCCGCTGCCTGCCTTGCTGACCATACAATCCGGAATCAACAAGCTCCGTTACGCAACGCTTATTGGAATCAAGCAGGCCAAAAACAAACCGCTGCGGAAAGTCACGTTTCCCGAACTGCAATCGGCGATCGGCAGCAACATGCAAAAAATCGAGCGGCTGTACGTACCACAGAAGACGAAGAACACGGAGTTTCTCGAAGGCCCTCCGGGCGAAGTCGCGAAGAAGTTGGCGGAGAAGCTGCGCAACGAAGTGCGGGTACTCTAAGCCTTGACAGGCGTCTTCCCTGGGCAAGGTTCGCCTCGCCCGGCAAACCGGAGTGGGCGTCGATTTAAAGGAGGCGGCAAAACTCATGCTTGTATCAGGCAGGTTGGCCGCCGCATATGCAACGACGAAGGCTGCCCATACTCTTCGTGGACGAGGGCAGCCGCGCCACATGGGTCCGACTGAGCATGAGAACTGAGAACCGCCCTTATGCCTGACATAATTCTGGTGGTCGTCGAGCAACGGGAAGGCAAGCTCAACCGCGTCTCGTGGGAAACTCTCACCGCTGGGCAGGCCCTTGCCGCCGAAACCGGCTGGACACTCGAAGCCGCGGTTCTCGGCAGCAGGACGGGCACACTCGCCAAAGAAGTTGCCGCAAAGAAAGTCGCCAAGGTCTATGCCATCGAGTCACCCAAGCTCGAGCCCTACACGCCCGACGCGTTCGTCGCCGCGCTCAAACAGTTCATCTCGTCGAAGCAACCCAAGCTCGTCTTGATGCCACACACCTATCAGGTTCGCGATTTCGTGCCCAAACTTGCCACCGCCATGGATCGCACTGCAATCAGCGACTGCATCGGCTACAAGAAAGAAGGAGACAAGCTGCTCCTCACTCGCCAGATGTTCCAGGGCAAGCTCGCAGCCGATGTCAGCTTCGCCTGCGACCCGCCCTGGTTCGTCACTTTTCAAAATGGAGCTTTTCGTGGGGACAAGGTTGAGGCCGAATCGAGTGCCGCTCCCGTCGAGGCGGTTGATGTGGAGATCCCAGAAAACATCATCCGCAACAAACCGCACGAGGTTTTCAAAGAAGCAAAGCAAGCAGTTGATCTTACCCAATCCGAAATTATCGTCGCTGTCGGTCGCGGCATAAAAGAGCAGAAGAACATCGAAATCGCAAAACAACTTGCCGAAGCTCTCGGTGGCGAGATTGCGGCCTCGCGTCCCATCTGCGACTCGGGCTGGCTACCCATGGACCGCCAGATTGGATCTTCCGGTCAAACGGTTGCACCCAAACTCTATCTCGCGCTCGGCATCAGCGGCGCCATTCAGCACATTGTGGGCATGAAGGGTGCGCGCACCATCATTGCGGTGAACAAAGATTCCGAAGCGCCCATATTCGAAATCGCCGATTACGCAGTGGTGGGGAATTTGTTCGACATCGTGCCACCTTTGATTGAAGAAGTGAAGAAGGTAAAAGGGGCCAGCTAGCTGGTGTCAAGAAAATGCAGGTGGTTGGCAGGACATGGTTGGGTAAAATAGAGCCATGGATATGACCCTCACCGCTGTTTACGAAGAGGTTCCCGAGTCCGAAGGCGGTGGCTATGTCGCTTACACCGAAGAACTGCCCGGGGCAATTTCTGAGGGTGATACGCTGGAAGAAGCCCGCGAAAACCTCCGCGATGCGGTGGAAGAACTGCTGGAAGCCAACCGTCACCTAACGGGGAAGTCCAGCCTCGGCAAGAAAGTTACGCGCGAAAGGATGGTTGTTTCGCTAGGTCAACCTTAGGCCTCTCGTCCAGTGGCATTCGCTAATTGTTCGTCTATCGCACTTATCGGGGTGCATTGGTTCAATCTCCAGACTACCCGTGAGCCAAAAGCGGACTTGACAGATTTCAACCTTGTTTCCCACAAAGAAAGCAGCACATCCACAGGCGGAGATGTGGCATGGTCAGCCCGATTGAAACGACTCGATCTATTCCGACACTTGGAAGGAAGCGGCTGTGTGCTCGTGCGTGAGGGTGCCAAACACAGCGTCTACTACAATCCTGCCACTCAACGGACCGGTACGGTCCCCCGACATCGCGAGGTCAAGAATCCGACCGCAGTTCGCATCTGCAAACAGCTCGGTGTTCCCGATCCTCTGCGCTGAACTGCCGGCTGGATTTATCATAGCCAGTCGATATTCATGATCCGCATTGATCCGCGTGAATTCGTGGCGAAAAGAATGTGTCGCTAACTTGAATGCTGGTTTTCCGCAAACCTCTTGAAGGCATCGATCGCCCCCAGATGCCCGCCGATGTCGTCATCGTCGGCGGCGGCCCCGCGGGCATGGCTTGCGCCATTCGTCTCTCGCAGCTCATTGACCAACACAACGAGAGGAATCCCGGTTCGCAACTTAGCAAAGAAAACATATACCTGCTCGAGAAGTCCCGCGAGATCGGTCAGCATTGCCTTTCCGGTGCTCTGCTCGATCCGCGCGCCATGCGCGAACTGCTCCCTGGCTTCGAAAAAGAAGCTCCCATCGACGCGGAAGTCAGTAAAGAATCCGTCTACTTTCTAACTAAGAACGGCAAGTTGAAATTCCCCATCACACCGCCGCCACTTCGGGACCACGGTAATTACGTCATCTCACTCAACCGTTTTGTAAAGTGGATGGGCAGCAAGGCGGAGGAATCGGGCATCACTATCTTTACTGGCTTTGCGGGATCTGAGTTGCTCTTGGATGGCGGCCGCGTTATCGGCGTGCAGACTGACGACAAGGGCGTCGACAAACAGAACCAGCCTAAATCCAATTTCGAACCCGGCTACGATCTCAAAGCGAAGCTCGTCATCCTCGCTGAAGGCACTCGCGGGTCGCTTACGAAGCAGCTAGTTGCGCGCTTCAATCTCGAGCGCGGTCGCAACCCGCAAAGCTATGGTGTCGGTGTAAAGGAATTGTGGGAAGTGCCCTCTGGCCGCATCGCTCCGGGTGAAGTGATCTACACCATGGGATGGCCGCTAACCTCGAAAGAATATGGCGGCGCCTGGATTTATGGTGGCAAGGAGAACATCGTTTCACTTGGATTTGTCACCGGTCTCGACTACCCTGACCCGCGGCTCGATCCCCAGCGCGTCCTGCAGGAATTCAAGCGGCACCGGTTTATCTCCAAGCTGCTCGCCGGGGGGAAGATGATCCGCTACGGCGCAAAGGCGCTCCCTTACGGCGGCTGGTGGGCGATTCCGCCGGTCGCGGGTGATGGCTGGATGATCCTCGGCGACTCCGCCGGTTTCCTCAACTCACAGCGGCTCAAGGGAATTCACCTGGCTATCAAGAGCGGCATGCTGGCCGCGGAAACTGCGTTCGAGGCGCTGAAGAAAGGCGACTTCTCTGCTACGACGCTTGGGGAATTCCAAACCCGCGTCGAAAATAGCTGGATAAAAGATGAACTCTGGAAAGTTCGCAACTTCCACCATGGATTCGAGCACGGCTTCTGGGCAGGGATGTTCAATGCCGCATTACAGCAGATCACCGGCGGGCGTGGTCTCCGTGACCGCTATTGGTCGAAACCCGGCTACGAGCACATGAAGAAGCTGGCCGAGCTCCCTGCGAACGGCGGCGACGAGGCCCACCTGCTCGGCCCCTACAAAGGCGATGGCAAGCTCACTTTTGATAAGCTGACCGATCTTTACCACTCGGGCACTAAGCACGAAGAAGACCAGCCCGCGCACCTTATCATTCACGACACGGACATTTGCGAGCAGCGCTGCATAAGAGAATTCGGCAGCCCTTGTCAGAATTTCTGTCCAGCGAACGTATACGAAATGATGGACGACAGCTCCGCCCCAAACGGTAAGCGCATCAGCCTGAATCCGTCGAATTGCGTGCACTGCAAGACCTGCGACATCGCCGACCCCTATCAAATCATCACCTGGGTTCCTCCCGAAGGCGGCGGCGGGCCAAATTACGACGGGATGTAATTCGTTTAACCGCGGATTGCACCGATTCATTACGTGCCGCCGTCTCAGACCTGATATCGTGAGACTCCAAAATTCGCCCTTCCGCAGGCCCCCTGCATTTATAATGTGAACCGAGTTTCCGACCGCCTTGGCCTCCGGTGATACCTTGGCTGTGGCGGCGAGGGGTTTGTAGCGGAAGAATTTTTCTTTGTGCTGTACGGGTGGTCTTCGCGATCCTCGCGAGTGAAAGCTTCTGATCACAGAGGACGTGAAGATTCCGCAGAGCACAACGACCTACAACTCCGAGGGTGCTGGTGGAAACGCCGGTGCCTCCCGTGCTTCGCGAGAAGCACTTTGGAAAGGAGACACTCCCCGGGCAAAGCGCTGCCTGTGTGTTTCTTTTCCCTCATTACATGACTCTAATGCAGTAGCTTCGACAAGGAAGCACTTAGCAATTAGCAGTCGGCATTTCAGGTTTGTAGGTTTGTGCCGGTTTCCAGCAAAACCGCTTGAGGGGTTAAATGCTAACTGCTAGGTGCTAACGGCTGTGGCTCTCATCGACAAATTCGGCCGGCCGATCACCGATCTCCGGATCTCGATCACTGACCACTGTAACTACAAGTGTGTCTACTGCCGCACCGGAAATGAAGGCGCGCTCTACGCCGACCTGCCGTTTTCCGAATACTTGCGCATGACCCGTATTTTGGTCGGCCTAGGGATCAAGAAAGTCCGCATCACCGGGGGCGAGCCGTTGCTGCGCAAGGGGGTCATCGACTTCGTCCACGAGCTCTCAAAACTCCCCACTGTCGACGGCGATCCGCTCGATATCGCGATGACCACCAACGGCCACCTGCTGGCCGACATGGCACATCCCCTGAAGGAAGCCGGACTCAACCGCGTCACCGTCAG
>Ga0209690_1002028_pt1 | contig 11600 bp, 16 predicted proteins | sample GraSoiAngelo_150_FD_186164 | JGI IMG/M metagenome (GOLD analysis project Ga0209690, IMG submission 186164) | Grasslands soil microbial communities from the Angelo Coastal Reserve, California, USA - 14_1009_09_40cm (SPAdes) (version 2) | ecosystem: Environmental > Terrestrial > Soil > Grasslands ...
CTTCTACGAGCCCGACCGCGTCCAGCACTTCTTCTGGAGCCACCTGGCGGCGGCCGGGCCGGCGGGGGTCGCTCCCGAGGTGGTGGCGGAGATCGCGGCCGCCGCGCGCGCGATCTTCCGCGACCTCGACACCGCCCTCGGCGAGCTGGTGCGCGCGGCCGGACCCGAGGCCGTCACCTTCGTCGTCTCCGACCACGGCTTCGGCGACGCGCCCGAGCGCTTCGTGTACGTGAACCGCTGGCTCGCCGAGCAGGGCTTCCTCCACGCCCGCAGGAGCTGGCGCTGGCGGCGGCGCATCGTGCGGCGCCTCCCCGCCCGCCTGCGCGCGCGCTACGACACGCTGGAGAACGTCTTCGTCGACTGGAGCCGGAGCCAGGCCTGGTGCGAGGTGATGGAGACGCGCAGCGCGGGCGTGTGGCTCAACGTGCGCGGGCGCCAGCCCGAGGGCCGGGTCGCGCCGGGCGCCGAGTACGAGGGCGTGCGCGAGGCGATCCGCGCTGGCCTCGCGGCGCTCCGCGAGGACGGGCGGCGCGTGTTCGCGCTCGTGGCGCGCCGCGAGGACGTCTACCAGGGCCCGCACGGCGAGCTGGCGCCGGACCTGGTGCTCTACGCCGCCCCGAGCCACGGCCTCATGTTCAACGGGCTCCGTCCCGAGCTGCGCGCCCGCGCGAGCTTCGCGCCCTTCGTCGAGTACGGCTTCACCGGGGCGCACGAGCCGGCCGGCATCTACGTGGTGGCCGGGCCGGGCATCGCCCCGCTCGGGCGGCGCGACGAGGCGCCCATCGAGGCGCTCGCGCCGACCATCCTCTGCCTCCTCGGCGTACCCGTCCCGGACGGCATGGACGCGCCGCCGCTGCTCGACTTCCTGACGCCCGAGGCGCGCGCCGCCACGCCCGTCCGCTACGTTCCCGACCGCGAGCCGGACGCGGTCGAGGACGAGGGGTGGCGCTCCCGAGCGGACCAGGCGACGGTCGAGGCCCGCCTGCGCGCGCTCGGCTACGTCGAGTGAGGGCCCGCCGCTGCGGATCGCCGTCTACTGCCCTCACTACGAGGACGCGGGCGGCGTGCGGGAGGTCGTCCGCCGCCTCTCCGCCGGCATGGCGGCGCGCGGCCACGCGATGCACGTGGTGTCGCGCCTGCCGGGGGGCGGCGGCCCTCCCCTGCCCGCCCGTGACCCGACGACCGGTGTACCGATCGCGCGCGTCCGCGTCGTCCGCGCGCCGTATCGCGGCGCGGGCGGGCGCGCCTGGCGGCACTTCCTGCACCATTTCCCCGCCAGCACGCTTCGCCTGCTACGCGAGTTCCGCCGCGCGCGCCCCGAGCTGATTGCCACGCACTGCTCCAAGTTCCACGCGCCGTACGTGGCGGCCCTGCGCACCCTGCGCGTGCCGATCGTCGTCCACCTGCACAACGGCGCCCGGACCGCCGACGGACCGGAGAGCCTTCCCCTGTCGCGTCTCCTCGTGCGCTCGGCGCGGCGGGTGATTGCGGTGTCGCCGGCGGTCGCCGACTACGCGCGCGGCGTGCTGCCCGCGCACGCCGGGCGCGTCATGGCCGTGCCGAACGGAACCGAGCCGGACGAGTTCCCGAGCGTCGCGCCCGTGACGCGCGCGCGCCCGTACGTGCTGGGCGCGGGCGCCCTCGCCGAGCGCAAGGGGTTCGATCTCCTGATCGATGCCTTCGCGATGGCTGGGACGGACCTCGATCTCGTCCTGGCCGGCGACGGCCCGGAGCGTGCCGCCCTCGAGGCGCGCGCCGCCGCGCGCGGCCTTGCGGCGCGCGTCCACTTCCTCGGACACGTCGACCGGGCCGCGGTGGCGAACCTGCTGCGTGGAGCCGCCATCGTCGCCGTCCCCTCGCGCTTCGAGGGCCATCCGCTCATCTGCCTCGAAGCGATGCTCGCGGGGGCGCCGCTCGTGGTGAGCGACCTCCCCGCCTTTCCAGACGAGCTCCGTCACGGCGAGACGGGGCTGCGCTTTCCGCCGGAGGACGCGAGGGCGCTGGCGAAGGCGCTCGGCGAGCTGGCCGCCGGCCCCGCGCGCGCCCGCGCGCTCGGCGCCGCCGCGCGCGCCGCCGCACACCGCTTCCCCACCTGGGAGGAGGTGACGGCGCGCGTGCTGGCCGAGTACGCGGCCGTCGTCGGCTAGCTAGACAGCCGGGGCGGCTTGATGCGTCCGCGGCGCATCCCGAACGCCACGCGACCCCTGCGACCCACTGCTCACGAGGTGAGGATTCGCAGGCCCTTCAGATTCTCGGACCGCGCCGTCGAGGCGATCCAGATCGCGCTCGACGCCTCCACCCTCCGGGCCGAGGAGCTCAGCGACGGCACCGGCAACGAGCAGCGGGGCGACTGCATCGAGAAAGCTCGACATGGGCGTGTACCGCACAGAGGCTATTGACGGCCGGCCCGCCTCTGGCAGCATGGATGCCCCTCGCATCGCGGCGAGGCGCTCGACGGAGGAGGCCTACGGCGAGGGAGACAGGTGAGGTCGTCATGGAAGACTCGATGTTTCGTCGCTCGTGGAACGAGATGCGGAGCGCTGGCAGCCACCTTCGCTCCGCCGGCGAGATCCTCGTGGCTGCGGCGCGGGAGAGCGCGAGCGCCGTGCTCGCTGGCGTGTGGGACAGCCGCGTCCTGGTCACCGCCCGCCGGCGGATCGAGCAATGGCGCTCGTGGCCCGGCGCGCGACCCCAGTTCGTACGCATCTCGCTGAAGGAGCAGGCGAAGGTCGTCGACACCCTCGCCCGGCGCCTGTCAGCGCTGCGCGACGAGCTCGAGCAGCTGAGCCAGCAGGTCGCAGGGCTCGAAGAGCGGTTCGTGGCGCTCCCCAAGGAGCGGACCGGCTGAGTCGAAGCGCGCCGCTGGCGAGGCCGGGACGGTCCACCGGCGACGAGGTCGAGTCCGGGGTGCGTGGAGCGACGGCAGCCAGCTGGCCGGCCCTCCTCGGCCGGGGGTTTCAACCTGCCGCCGAGCGGGTTGATTACACCCGCTCCTCGGGGTCGAAGAGCTTCTTGTACTCCTGGAGCGCGAAGCGGTCGGTCATGCCCGCGACGTAGTCGGCGATCGCCCGCGGGGTCGACTCACCCTCCCCCCGCGCCCGCTCCGTCACGTGCGGCGGGAGCTGCTTCGGCTCCTGCATGTAGACCTCGAAGAGCGCGCTCATGATGCGGTCGGCCTTCTGCGTCATGCGCGTCACGCGGTAGTGCGTGTAGAGCCGGTCGTAGAGGAACGCCTTCAGCTCCTGGTTGCGCGCGGCCATCTCGGGCGAGTACTCGACCAGGCGCGGCTTCACGCGGCGCACGTCGGCGAGCGTCTCGACCCGCAGCTCGCGCAGGCGGGCGATGAGCGAGGCGCACAGATCGCTCACCAGACGGTCGATCACGCGGCGCACCCCCTGGTAGTGGCGCACGTGGGGTGGTGCGCCGGGCGCCACCTCGGCCATCGCCTCGGCCCACAGGCGCGCGCTGGCCAGATCCTCCGGGTCGAGCATGCCCGATTTGAGGCCGTCGTCGATGTCGTGCGCGTTGTAGGCGATCTCGTCGGCGAAGTCGACGATCTGTGCCTCCAGGCACGGCGCCAGCTCGGGGTCGAAGTCGCGCACCTGCGGCCGGTCGTAGCGCGTCGAGTGCTTGACGATGCCCTCGCGCACCTCCCAGGAGAGGTTGAGGCCCCGGAAGGCCGGGTAGCGCTCCTCGAGCACGTCCACGATACGCAGGCTCTGCGAGTTGTGGTCGAAGCCGCCGTGGGGCTTCATGAGGCGGTCGAGCGTGCGCTCGCCGGCGTGGCCGAAGGGCGTGTGGCCGAGGTCGTGTGCCAGCGCGACCGCCTCGGCCAGGTCCTCGTTGAGCCCGAGGGCGCGCGCCAGCGTGCGGGTCACCTGCGCGGCCTCGATCGTGTGCGTGAGCCGCGTCCGGTAGTAGTCGCCCTCGTGGTTCACGAACACCTGCGTCTTGTACTCGAGGCGGCGGAAGGCGGTGGAGTGGATGATGCGGTCGCGGTCGCGCTGGAAGGCCATGCGGAGGGGGTGTTCGGGCTCGGGGTGGCGGCGGCCGCGCGAGTCGCGGCTCCGCATCGCGTAGGGCGCGAGGGCGGCCGCCTCGCGCGCCTCGAGCTCGGCGCGGGTGGGCATCGGTGCGGGCACTCCTAGCGCGCGCGACGCCCGAGGAGCAAGGTCCGTTTGCGGCCTGCGGGTCCTGGCGCAGCGCAGGTGAGCGGGCGAGCGACACGCTGTCGAGACGCCGCCCGCTTGTCTGGCGATCATCGCCGCGCTAGGGTACTCTCGCAAGTATTACCAAAGGGAGTACCGATGGCCCATCGCAAGACCGCGATTGCCGTCCCCGCAGAGATCCTCGACGAGGTCGATCGGGCTGCGCGCGCGCGGGGGGAGTCGCGCAGCCGCTTCATCACTCGAGTCCTTCGCCTGGCCGTGCGGGCGCGCCGCGACGCCGATGTCACGCGGCGTCTCGACGCCCTCTTCGCAGACGAGTCGCTGGCGGAGGAACAGCGGCGCGAGGCCGACGACCTCGCCCGGCACGCGGTGGACTGGGCCGACGAGCGCTGGTGATGCGCCAGGGCGAAGTCTACTGGCTGCGGTTTGCCGGGAAGGGGTCGGAAGCCCGCGGACGGCGGCCGGCGGTCGTCGTGCAGCACGATCGATTCAACCGCAGCGCCATCCGGACTGCCGTGGTCGCGGCCGTCACGTCGAACCTCCGCCTGGCGGCGATGCCGGGCAACGTCCAACTGGGCAAGGGTGAGGCTGGTCTACCCCGCCCGAGCGTAGTCAACGTGAGCCAGATCCTCACCATCGATCGAGCGCGGCTGACCGACTGCGTGGGAAGCCTGCGCAGCGAACGGCTCCGCGACGTGCTCCGCGGGCTGGCACTCCTCTTCGGCATCGAGCCGGGCGAACCTTGAGCAGGAGGGCCCGCGGCGCTCCGGCTCACAATGGCAGGCCTGGCCCGCCTGTGAGGGACGGCTGCTGAAGGAGTTCGGCTGGAACGAGACCACCATGGGTCTCCTTCAATCGGTCTTCTTCTACACGGCTTCACGCTTACGCACCTGCCCGGCGGCTGGCTCGCGGATCGCTTCGGCGGGCGGCGCGTGCTGGGCGGGGGGACGCTCGGCTGGACGCTATCCTGGTGTGGACGCGCTGGGCGAGCGGGGAGCCGATCAGCCCGGCTCCGCCTCGACCGTGAGCTCGACGCTCACGCGCACGCTGCGCCCGACCTGCACCGGGATCGGGAAGGTGCCGAGCTGCTTGATCGGCTCCGGGAGCAGGATGCGGCGGCGCTCGACGTGGAAGCCCTTCTCGGCGAGCAGGCGCTCGACGTCCATGTTGGTGACCGAGCCGAAGAGGCGGCCCTCCTCGCCCGCGCGCGCCCGCACCAGGAGCTTCACGCCCGAGAGCCGGCTCGCCGTCGCCTCCGCGCTCTTGTGCTCGCGGTCCGCCTTGGCCGCGATCACGCGCTTGTGATGCTCGAGCGTGCGGAGGTTCTTGGGGCTCGCCTCCACCGCCAGGCCGCGCGGGAGGAGGAAGTTCCGGGCGTAGCCCGGCTTCACGCGCACCACCTCACCGATCTTGCCGAGGTGGGGCACGTCGTCGCGCAGGATCACTTGCACCGCCATCGAACACTCCTCACGGGTAGGCTGCGGTGAACGGCAGGAGCGCCACCGTCCGCGCCCGCTTGATGGCGAGCGTCAGGTGCCGCTGGTGTCGCGCGCAGTTGCCGGTGATGCGGCTCGGGATGATCTTGCCCCGCTCGGAGAGGAAGGTCCCGAGCACGCGCGAGTCCTTGTAGTCGATCAGCATGGTCTTGTCGGCGCAGAAGCGGCAGACCTTCCGCCGCCCCATGCCCCGGCGGCGGAACCCCCGTCCCTCGCCCTTCCCGCGGCGCTCGCCGCGCTCCCTCTCTGCCATCTAGGAGACCTCCTCGTTCAGGCCCTCGAACTCGGCGGCTCCCTCGAACTCGGGCTCCTCGCGCTCCGGCCGGCGCGCGGCGGCGGGACGCGGCGGCGTCGGCGGCGCGTTCTCGGCCTGGCGCACCGACACGAAGCGGAGCACCCGGTCCATGAGCTTCAAGTTGCGCTCGATCTCGAGCAGCGCCTTCGACGAGCTGCGGTACTCGAAGAGGACGTAGAACGCCCGCCGCTGCTTGGCGATCAGGTACGCGAGCTCGCGGAGCCCCCAGTCCTGCATTTGGCCGACCGTCCCACCCTGGTCTTCGATCAGCTTCTTCACACGCTCGGCCAGCTCCTTCGCGCCCGGCTCCCCCAGGTCGGGATGGAGCAGGACGAGCGTCTCATAGCGGCGGTCCGCCATGCGGCACCTCCTTCTGGTTGATGCGGTTCATGGCCCGCTCGGGGCCGTCGGTGACGAGCAGCTCGACCGCGTCCGCCGCCCGCTCCTCGGCCGCCGCGAGCGCGGCGAGCTCCTCGGCCGGCGGGACGCTGAGCACCCAGCTCGGCGGGACGGGGCCCGCCGGCGGCCGGCCGACGCCGATCTTGACGCGCAGGAACCCGGGGGCGCCGAGCGCCGCCATGAGCGACTCCACGCCGCGGTTGCCCCCGGCGCGGCCCCCGCGCCGGATACGGACACGGCCGGGCTCGAGGTCGACGTCGTCGTGCACGGCGATCACGCGCGCCGGATCGACGCGGTAGAAGCGCGCCAGGCTCGCCAGCGCCTCGCCCGACTCGTTCATCCAGGTCTGCGGCTTCACGAGGAGCACGCGCTCCCCCGCGCGCCGCGCCTCGCCGACGAGCGCCCGGTGCGCCTCCCGCTCGACCGCCACGTCCCAGCGCGCCGCCAGGCGGTCGACGACGCGGAAGCCGACGTTGTGGCGCGTGGCGCGGTAGCGCCGGCCCGGGTTGCCGAGGCCAACCACCACCCACACGAGCTACGCCTCTCCCCCACCCTTCCTCCCCTTTCCCTCGCTCCCTTTCGTCTCGCCGCCGCCCTTGCCTTCGGCAGACGCGGGCTCGGCGGCCGGCGCCGCCGCGGCACCCTCGGCCGGCACGCCCTCGGCCGGTACGGCTTCGGCCGCCTCGGCGGCCGGCTTCGCCTCCTCGACCGTGGGCGGCAGCACGGAGACGAGCGGCTGCGTCGGCTCGCCCATCGCCGTGACGCGCTCGGGGAGCCGCAGCTCGGAGAGGTGCACCGCCTGATGGATGGTGAGGTGCGACACGTCCACCTCGATGAACTCGGGGATCTCCGTGGGCAGGCATTCGACTTGGATCTCGCGCACGATGGGCTGGAGGATGCCGCCCTCGACCACGCCCACCGCCTTGCCGACGAAGCGCAGCGGCACGGAGACCGCGAGCCGCTCGGTCAGGTCGACCTCGAAGAAGTCGGCGTGCAGCACCTCGTCGGTCACCGGGTGGCGCTGGATCTCGCGCAGCAGGACCGCCTTGTCGTGCAGATCGGCGTCCTTGCCGCCGTCGTTCACGAGGCGGATGAGATGCGAGCCCTCGAGGTGCGAGAGCTTGCGCTCGAACTCCTCGGCGCGCACCGCGATCGACGCCGTGGCGCGCTTGGGGCCGTAGAAGACGGCGGGGATGACCCCTGCCCTGCGCAGCTTGCGCGCCGTGCCCTTGCCCTGACCCTGGCGGCGCTCGATGGTGACCTCGACCATGTCCATAGGCGATCGTCCTTCAGATGAAGAGTGAGCTGATGGAGGCCTCCTCGTGCGTGCGGCGGATGGCCTCGCCGAGGAGCGGCGCGACCGAGAGGACGCGCAGCTTGGCGAGCTTCGTGGCCTCGGGGCGGAGCGGGATGGTGTCGGTGACGATGAGCTCGTCGATGCTCGAGTGGGCGAGGCGCGGGATGGCGGGGCCGGAGAGCACCGGGTGGGTCGCGCAGGCGAGCACGAGCGGCGCTCCCGCGCCCCGCACCGCCTCCGCCGCCGCCGAGAGCGTGCCTGCCGTGTCGACCATGTCGTCGACGATGACCGCCACCCGGCCGTCCACCTCGCCGATGATCTGCATCTCGGCGACCTCGTTCGGGCGCGCCCGCCGCTTGTCGATGATGGCGAGGTTGGCGTCCAGGCGCTTGGCGAAGGCGCGCGCGCGCTCGACGCCGCCCGCGTCGGGCGAGATGACGGTCACCTCGCGCCGCCCGATCCGCCCGCGGAGGTACTCGAGCAGCACGGGGGTGGCGTAGACGTTGTCGACCGGCACGTCGAAGAAGCCCTGGATCTGGCCGGCGTGCAGGTCGACCGTCAGCACGCGCGAGGCGCCGGCGGTGGTGATCAGGTCGGCCACCAGCTTGGCGCTGATCGGCACCCGCGGCGCGACCTTCCGGTCCTGGCGGGCGTAGCCGTAGTAGGGCACCACCGCCGTGATGCGCCGCGCCGACGCCCGCTTGAAGGCGTCGAGCATCAAGAGCAGCTCCATCAGGTGATCGTTGCCGGGCGTGCAGATCGACTGGATCACGAACACATCGCCGCCGCGCACGTTCTCGGTGATCTCGACCTGCACCTCGCCGTCGCTGAAGCGGCCGATCTCGGCCTGGCCGAGGGGCACGTCGATGTAGCGGCCGATCGCCTCGGCCAGCGGGCGGTTCGCGCTCCCCGTGAATATCTTGATCTCGTCCTTCACCGACCGGTCCGTGTGATCCTCGCGAGCTGGGCGGGAAGGAGTCGAACCTTCGCTGCCGGATCCAAAGTCCGGTGCCTTACCAGCTTGGCGACCGCCCACCAGAGCCCGAGCCGAGTCCCGCAAAACGCGGCATGCTAGGTTCTGCCCCCGTCGATGTCAATCTCGGTTGCCCCCGGCCGGGGCGCCGTGGCAGGAAGGCCCAATGCTGCCGTTCGAGCGTGTGGCGCACGCCGCCGCGGCGCGCGCCGGAGCGCTGCTGCGGGCGCGCTACCGCGAGCGGCAGGAGGTGTCGTTCAAGGGCGAGGTCGACCTGGTGACGGCCACCGACCGGGAGGCGGAGCGGCTGATCGTGGAGGCGATCGCCGGAGCCTTCCCCGAGCACGGAATCGTCGCCGAGGAATCCGCGCCGCGCCCGGGCCGGGACGGCCACCGCTGGTACGTCGACCCGCTCGACGGGACCACGAACTTCGCCCACGGCTACCCCCACTTCTGCGTGTCCATCGCGCTCGCACACGACGACGATCTGCTGCTCGGCCTGGTCTACGACCCGATGCGCGAGGAGACCTTCAGCGCGCTCCGCGGGGAGGGCGCGCGGCTCGGCGGGGCGCCGATCGGCGTCTCGGACACACGCACCCTGGAGCGCGCCCTCCTCGGCACCGGCTTCCCCTACGATCGCCGCCAGCACGCGGACTTCTACCTCGCCTTCCTCGCCGAGGCGATGCGCCGCGCCCAGGGGGTGCGGCGCGGCGGGTCGGCCGCGCTCGACCTCTGCTACGTCGCCGGCGGGCGCCTCGACGCCTTCTGGGAGTGGAAGCTCCACCCGTGGGACACGGCCGCCGGGCGGCTCATCGTGGAGGAGGCGGGCGGGCGGGTGACGGATTTCGCGGGGCAGCCCCACCGCCTGGCCGGGGAGGAGACGGCGGCCTCGAACACGCACCTGCACGGCCCGCTCCTCGACATGCTGGCGGCGGTGCGGCGGTCTTTCTCGCCACCGAAGCCTCCGCCTACCTGAGCGGGCGGACGCTCCCGGTGGACGGGGGGGGACGCTTGTGATAGCCGACCGGCCCGCGCCCCCGTGGTGAAATGGATATCACACAGGCCTCCGGAGCCTGGGGTAGAGGTTCGATTCCTCTCGGGGGCACTCGCGGGCGCTGGCGGTTCGCCACTCGAAGGCGCGCAAGTGCTTGCCTAGCCAGCACTGTTTGTCTAGATTCGACGGGCTGGACCCGCGTCTTCCTGGCCGGGAGCGTCTGGGCGGCAGGAGGGGTGATGGAACTTCCCAAGTGCCAGAAATGTAACAACGGGACCCTGATCCCGCTCTCGGACTACGGGCAGGAGGGGGCCTCGGTGATCTTCAAGGCGTGGGCGTGCACGAATCCCGAGTGTGGCTTCTCGCTGCGCGTCGACAAGGGCGAGGTCACCTACGGGAAGAAGATCGAGCACAAGCACTGAGCGCCGGCCCTGACCGATCGAGAGGAAGGCCGTCCGCCGCGCCTTCCTCTTTTTTTGGCCCGCCGCCCGACAGCCCCCTCACTCGCGCGGGAGCGGCGCCTCCTTGAGCAGGCGCTGGAGCGCCTTGAAGTCGGCGCTCTCGGCCGTGCGGACGAGCTCCAGGAGCGCCTGCTCGCTCGAGGTGGGGAGCATGCCGGCCGCCCCCATCTTCTCCCACGCCGGTCCCACATCGGCCGGGCGACGAGACGACGTCGCGTCGCGCGCCACCTGCACCTGGTAGCCGAGCGCGAGCAGGTCGTGCACCGTCTGGTTGACGCACGCGTGCGTCTCGATGCCGGCGACCAGCACCTGCGTCCGGCCGCTCGCCGCGAGCCGCTCGGTGAAGGCGGTCGCGCCGCAGCAGCTCATGCTCATCTTCTCGATGATCTGGAGGCCGGCGGGAAAGCGCCCCGCCACCTCCGGTGCGGTGTGCCCGAGGCCGGGCGGGTACTGCTCCGTCACCAGGATGGGCACGCGGAGGATCGCCACGCCCTCGACCAGGAGCCGGCACGCCACGGCCACGCGCTCCCACGCATGGAGCGCGTTCCGGTAGCCCTCCTGGAAGTCGATCAGGATGAGGAGGGAGCGCTCGCGGTCGAGCAGGGCCGGGTGTCGCATGGTGCCCTCCTAGCCCAACGTGTTCGGGCGCGGCAATCCGTCCTTTACACCTGGGGACCCACTCGCTAGATCGGCGGCGTGCGCCGCCGGCGGATCGCCCTCGCGCTCGCGATCGCCGCGGCCGTGCTGCTCGTCGCGGTCGTCGCGGGTCCCGGCCTCGTCGCTCGCAGGGTCGCCGCGCGCGCCTCCCGCTCGCTCGGCACCTCGGTGCACGTCGGCTGGCTGCGCTGGAACCCGCTCAGCACACGCTGGACGCTCGATCGCCTCCGCATCGCCGCGGACCGGGGGCCCGCCGCGCTCGTCGCCCGGCGCGTCAGCGCACGCATCCACCTCTGGGACGTGCTCCGGGGCAGCTACCGCGTGCGCGCCCTCGTGCTCGATGGCGCGCGCCTGCGGCTTCGGGCGACCGCGGCCGGGTGGCAGCTCCCACTGCCCGCGGGACCGCCGGAGGCGGCGGGCGTGCCCGTGGCCGTGCCGAGCCTCCGGCTCGACTGGGGGGCCGCCCCGCGCGCCCGGGTGCGGCTCGAGCCGCGGGCTGGGGTGCGCTCGTCGCTCCGCCTCCGCCAGCTGGAGCTGACCGGCGGGGTCGGGCCCGACGGCACACGGGTTGCGCTCTGGACCCGCGGCCGGCTCGACCGCGGCAGCCTCGCCTTCGCGGGCCGCGTGCGCAGCCAGGGGGACGCGCGCCGCGTCCGCCTCCGGCTCGCCGCCGCCGGCCTCGACCTGGGACGGGTGCTCCGCCTGGCGGCGGACACCCCTGTCGCGGATCTCCGCGGCCGCGTCGACGTACGCGCCAAGTACGACGAAGCGGGAGACGGCGCGCGCGCCGAGCGGAGGATCACCGGCAGCGCCAGTGGGCGGGACATGACCCTCCGTGCCCACGGCGTCCCGGGTCTCT
>Ga0209690_1002029_pt1 | contig 11599 bp, 10 predicted proteins | sample GraSoiAngelo_150_FD_186164 | JGI IMG/M metagenome (GOLD analysis project Ga0209690, IMG submission 186164) | Grasslands soil microbial communities from the Angelo Coastal Reserve, California, USA - 14_1009_09_40cm (SPAdes) (version 2) | ecosystem: Environmental > Terrestrial > Soil > Grasslands ...
TCATTTTTGCGAGCACGTTCGCGAGCCTTGCGCCCCGGCGGATGGGACGGAACGCGCGAGTCGAAAGGCGGTTTCTCAGGGCCGACCGCAGCGCACTCGCCTGACCAGCCAGGGCCACGCCGCCAGCGCTTGCGGGTGCATGACCAACCCACGGCGCGTCGCGCAACTCTTCGCCACGATGCTGGAACGCTCTCGCTCGAGGGCGTCTGCGGACGCCGCGATGCGGCGCTCCACGACGGCTCGCGGAATGGTGGTCCGCGGCGATCGGGACTGGCCCGCGACGGGTCGTCAACGCGCGCGCCGGTGGGGGGGACGGCATGCGACAACCGATCCCTCGACGGAAGTGCTCCTGCTACTCGCCAGGTCGCGCGGGAGCCGCTCGACGGCCGCCATCGCCCTCGGCGCCGATGCGCCGGAGTGTCACCATCCGGACGCGCATCGTTCGCCGACCAGCGCGAACGGTGACAACGACGTGCCCGTCTCGCGAGCGCCACCGATGCGACCTTCCGTGCATTCGATTCTCCCCTGCGGGTCCAGCGGGCCACGTGACGGAGGGTGTCCGAATCGGGGGGCACGTATGCGATCCGGCGTAGATCCAACCACTTCCGCTTGCCGCTTGATCCGCTTCGGACCACGGTGCTAGGGTCCGCCTCCGCTTCAGGAAGTTGCTTTCAACGGCGGACATCCGAGAGGGCGACTCACGGTGCGACGAGCCCGAGGACGGGCACGTAGGCATTGGTATTTCTTGAGTCTTCAACGCGGGGATTTCTGATGTCTGGGTCCTTGTCCACAGCTGTGAACAAGCCTGTGGACGGTCCACTCCACGATGCGGCGGAGAAGGCGGCTGTCGACCTCTGGACGCGCGCAATCGAGCGCCTCAGGGCTCGCCTCTCCCGGCACACCTTCCAGACGTACTTCGAGCCGATCAAGCCCGTCTCGCTGCTTGCCGGCGAGCTGACGCTCGCCCACTCGAGCAAATTCATGATCGACTGGGTCCGGGACAACTTGCTGGACGTGCTGCTGCAGGACCTCGAGGCCCAGCACGGGTCGAAATGCACGGTGAAGTTCGTCGTGCGCGAACGGCCGGGCACCGAGTCGGACGCCGAGCCCTCGGGGACGCCGCTCGATCGCACCGAGCCGTCCGCCAGCATGGCCACGACCTCGCCCGGCTTTCCGGTGCGGCCGCCCACGCTGAACACGAAGTACACTTTCGACTCGTTCGTCGTCGGCCCGTCCAACCAGTTCGCGGTGGCGGCCTGCACGGCCGTCGCCAACGCTCCCGGCAAGGCCTACAACCCGCTGTTCCTCTACGGCGGCGTCGGGCTGGGCAAGACCCACCTGGTTCACGCGGTCGGGAGCCACGCGCTCAAGGCGAACCCCAACTGTCACGTGCTCTACCTGTCCAGCGAGGCGTTCACCAACGACCTGATCCACGCGCTCGAGCAGCACAAGATGCCCGAGTTCCGCGCGCGCTACCGCGAGAAGTGCGACATCCTGCTGCTCGACGACATCCAGTTCCTCGGCAACAAGAAGCAGACGATGGAGGAGTTCTTCCACACCTTCAACGCGCTGCACGAGGCGGGGAAGCAGATCTTCGTCACCAGCGACAAGCTGCCGAACGAGATCGAGGGTTTCGAGGAGCGCCTCCGTTCCCGGTTCCAATGGGGCCTCATCGCGGACATCCAGCCGCCGGAGGTCGAGACCCGGGTGGCCATCCTCAAGAAGAAGGCCGCCACCGACAACATCCAACTTCCCGACGACGTGGCGCTCTTCCTCGGCTCGCACATCCGCAGCAACGTCCGCGAGTTGGAGGGCTCGCTCATCCGCCTCGCCGCCTTCGCCTCGCTGACCAAATCGTCGATCACCGTCGATCTGGCGAAGGACGTGCTCAAGACGGTGCTGGTGGTGCGGGGCGACAAGCCCGACGTCGAGCAGATCATCAGGGCCGTCGGCGAGCAGATGCAGGTCAAGCCGCAGGACATCAAGGGCGACCGCCGCCAGCAGGGCATCGCGCGCGCCCGCCAGGTGGCGATGTACTTGACGCGGCGGATCACGGGCCTCAGCTACCCCGCGATCGGCGAGAAGTTCGGCGGCAAGGACCATTCGACGGTGATCAACGCCGAGCAGCGCATCGAGCAGCTCATGCGCGAAGAGGACGAGCTCCGCGCCACCGTCGAGTCCCTGCTCCGGCGGCTCAACGGTTGACCGCGGCGAGCAGCCGGCGGGCCAGGACGCGGTGGAACGGGCGCACGATGAGGAAGTACGCCCGACCCGCGTTGCCGTGAAAGCGAACGACCGTGCTCAGCGTCGCCTGGCGATCGCGGGCCAGCAGGGAGACGCGGTAGTCCAGGTGGCGGTCGTCCTCGCCGAAGAGGACCTCCTCGTCGCTGACCTCGAGCACCTGGAACGGCCCCGCCCGCGCCCCCGCCTCGATCCGGACCACGCTGCTGCCGCGGTGAGCAGGCCGGATGCCAAACGGGCGCACCAGCGCATCGCGAATGCAGAAGAGGCGACCGCCCATCCCTGACCGTCCGGCGAGCATCCGCCGGGCCAGCTCGGGCGCGGTCCCAACGGCAGGCGTACGGTACGCATCCGCGTAATCGACTCGCGGGAACGCCTTCTCGACCAGAGTTCCACCGGGAATCGGCACCGTCTCCATGTCCCCTCCTGGCTGTGTGAAACGCTGCGGAAAAGCCGACTCCTGCGTGTTGACCCGGCCGGGCCCGGTTGCTACACAGGCCGCTCACACACCGGCCCGGCTGCCGTCCCCAGGAGCTTCGTCAGCGATGTCCCGGGGGTGGCTCCGCGCCCCACAAGATCACAGGCTCTACGTCGAAGACGAGATTCTCTAGTTCCTGATCAGAAAGGTCACACACGATGGAGCTGCAGATCGGGATCGACGAGTTCTCCCGCGCCCTCTACCGAGCCCAGGGCATCGTGGAGAAGAAGAGCACGATGCCGATCCTGGCCAGCGTCCTGCTCGAGGCCACGCAAGGCGAAGGGGGCGGGCGCCTGCGGGCGTCCGCGTTCGACCTGGAGATCGGAGTCACCGGCACGCATCCGGCCGAAGTGCACCGGCCGGGCGCGGTCGCGCTGAAGCACAAGGAGCTCTACGACATCGTTCGCACGCTGCCGGAGAAAACCTGCGTGCTGCGCCGGGAGGCGAACAACCGGGTGAAGATCACCAGCGGGGCGGCGGAGTTCAACATCGTCGGCCAGCCCGCGGAAGACTACCCGCCGTTCCCCCGCGCGGAGAAGGTGCAGTTCGTCACCGTCGAGCCGCAGCAGCTCTTGGAGATGATCGAGAAGACCCAGTTCGCCATTTCCGCCGACGAGACGCGGCACAACCTCAACGGCGTATTCTTCGAGACCGCGCAGAGCAGTGTGCGCATGGTAGCGACGGACGGGCACCGGCTCTCCCTCGTCGAGCGGCCTGCCCCGGGCGACTTCAACATGAAGAAGGGCGTGATCGTCCCCCGCAAGGGCTTGTTCGAGCTGCGGCGGCTCCTCGGCGAGGAGAGCACCGGTCCCTGCGAGCTCGGGTTCACCGAGAGCTCCGGCGTCTTCCGGCGGGGCGATTTGACCATGGTGATGCGCCTCATCGACGGCGTGTTCCCCGACTACATGCAGGTCATCCCCAAGGAGGCGGATCGGACGGTGACCGTCGATCGCCCCCGGCTGCTCGACACGCTCAAGCGCATGAGCATCCTCTCCAGCGATCGCTCCACCAACGCAGTCAAGTTCGAGCTGCAGAAGGACCTGCTGCGGGTGACCAGCCAGAACCCGGATCTGGGCGACGCCAAGGAGGAGATCCCCGTGACGTACGGCGGGACGCCGTTGCAGATCGGCTTCAATGCGCGCTACCTGATGGACGTGCTCAGCGTGGTCGAGGCGCCGCAGATGAACGTCGAGCTGTGCGACGAGCTGTCTCCGGGGGTGCTCAAGCCGATCGGCGAGGCGGGCGCGTCGACGCGATATACCGCGGTGATCATGCCGATGCGGATCTGATGTTCCACGTGGAACCCACCGTGCGGGCGCTGGTGCTCGGTGCGTTCCTCTCCGCGGCGGCGGTGGCCCAGACGGGTGGAGGGCCGGCCCGGCTTGCCGCCGGAGCCGCGGAGGCGGACGCCGGGACCGCCGCGCCGGCGGTGCAGGAGCCGCCGGCGAAGAAACCTCCCCCGAAGAAGCGGCGCACCTCCGGTCCGGGAGCCGGAAAGAAAACGGAGACCACCGCGCAGGGTCGCGCCGCCGGAGCTTCGACGAAGGCCGCCGCGGCCTCGAATTCGACGGCCCGCAGGGATCCGCGGATCGCCGGCATCGGGCGCAGCTGCACGAAGCGAGCGGACTGCAGCTCGGCGGCACAGGTATGCCTGAGGCAGCACGATCAGCGAGGCGCGCTGTTCCCGCGGGGCGTCTGCGCGTTGCCTTGCGCCGGCATCGAGCAGGGGCTCACCAAGACGCGCCCTGGCTTTCCCGCCAAGGACCCGAAGACCACCGAAAAGATCCTCAAGGTCCCACCGCCGCCCCGGTGCCCGCCCCGGTACCAGTGCAGGAGCAAAGGCGGAGACATCCCCATCGACTTGTGCGTGAAGGGATAGCCGCTGCGGCTGCTGCGCGTCGAGACCATCGACTTCCGCAACCTGGCGCCGCAGGCGGTGGAGCTCTCGCCGCACGCCACCGTGCTCGCCGGAGCGAACGGGCAGGGGAAGACCAACTTCCTCGAGGCCTGCTACTTGCTCTGCACGCTGCGCCCTCTTCGCGCGCAGCGGCTCTCCGAGCTGGTGCGTTTCGGACGGCAGCAGGCCGCGGTCACGGGGCGGTTCGAGCTGCCAGGAGGAGTGCGCGAGGTCGAGGTGACGGTGGCGGACGGCCGTCGATCGGCGCGAGTGGACGGCAAACCGGTGCGCGATCCCGACGAGTTGTTCGGCGGCCTGGCAGTGGTCGCCTTCACGCCGGACGACCTGGCGCTCGTGAAGGGAGGGCCCGAGGGGAGGCGGCGGCTGCTCGACCGGGCCGTCCAGAACCGGCACCCTGCGCACCTGGCCGACGCCCGCGATTACCTGCGCGCGCTCCGCTCGCGCAACCAGCTGCTGCGCGAGGGTGCGCCAGAGGCGGTCCACGAGGCCTTCGAGGAACCACTGTCGCGCATCGGAGCGCGGCTGCGGCTCCGCCGCGAGCAGCTCCTGGACGAGGTGCGCGGGCACGCCGCCCGCGCGTTCGCCGAGGTGGCGCGCGGGGAAGAGCCCCTCCAACTCGCCTACCACGCAGCGGGCCGCGATTCGGACGGGCTCGACGCCGACGCGGCGCTGCGCGGAGAGGACGAATTGGCGGGACGCCTGCTGGCGGCCTTCCGGCGGCGCCTTCCGCGTGACCGCGAGCGCGGGTATACGAGCGTCGGCCCGCACGCCGACGATCTGTCGCTCGCGCTGGGCGAGCGGCCGGCTCGGCTTTTTGCCAGCCAGGGGCAGGCCCGGGCAGTGGTGCTGGCGTTCAAGATCGGCGAGATCGAGAACCTGCGGCGCGTGCATGGTCGGGCGCCCCTGCTGCTGCTCGACGACGTGTCCAGCGAGCTGGATCCGGAGCGCAATACCTACCTCATGCGCTACCTGGGGGAGCTGCAGGGACAGGTGGTCCTGACGACCACCGATCCACACCTGGTAGCGGCCGCCGCGGGCAGCGGACCGCAGTCCGTGCGGGCCGTTTTCCACGCCGTCCGGGAGGGCCGGATCGAGCGGTCGGAGGCACCGTAAAAGTGCTGTAATTTAGCGGTATTGCAGGCGTCCGATCGCCTTGACGCTGCGCGATCTCGCGTGATACTTCCAAGCCTACCCTCGCGGGTTCTTCGCGGCTCATCTCCAGCGCGTTTACGACCCCCGAATTCCGAGGTGGATGGTTGGAAACAGCTCGTGAGAAGCGGACCGCGGAGCCGCGCGGCCCCGCCAACGGCGCGCCCGCGGCCGGCGAATATTCGGCCGACAGCATCAAGGTCCTCGAGGGCCTCGAGGCGGTGCGCAAGCGCCCGCACATGTACATCCGCGGCACCGGAGCCGAGGGGCTGCACCACCTCGTGTACGAAGTGGTGGACAACTCGGTGGACGAGGCGCTCGCCGGCCACGCGACCACCATCAAGCTGACCATCCACGCAAACGGCTCGCTCTCCGTCGAGGACGACGGCCGCGGCATCCCCGTGGGACCCCACCCGACCGAGGAGATGGACACGCTCGACGTGGTGATGACCAAGCTGCACTCGGGCGGGAAGTTCGACCAGGGCAGCTACAAGGTCTCCGGCGGCCTCCACGGCGTCGGGGTTTCGTGCGTCAACGCGCTCAGCGAGTATCTGCAGGTCGAGGTCTACCGCGGCGGGCAGATCCACAAGCAGCGGTACGAGAAGGGTGTGCCGACCGGGAAGGTCCACGTCCTCGGCACCACTTCGCTGCGCGGAACCAAGGTGACCTTCAAGCCGGATTCCACCGTGCTGGAGGCGACCGACTTCAACTTCGACGTGCTCTCCAACCGCATGCGTGAAATGGCCTTCCTCAACCCCGGCCTGCGCATCACCATGCGCGATGAGCGCACGGACAAGTCGCACGACTTCAAGTACGAGGGCGGCATCGTCGCGTACGTCGAGCTGCTCAACAAGAACAAGACGGTACTCTTCGACAAACCCATCGCCATGAAGGGCGAGGTGAACGGCGCCGAGGTGAACGTCGCGCTGCAGTGGAACGACGGCTTCGACGAGAAGGTCTTCTCCTTCGCGAACAACATCAACACCGTCGACGGCGGGCCGCACCTGATCGGCTTCAAGAGCGCGCTGACCCGCTCGGTGATCAAGTACGGGGAGGAAAGCAACTCCTGGAAGGAGATCAAGGAGAGCCCTTCAGGCGAGGATGTTCGCGAGGGCCTCACCGCGGTGGTCTCGGTCAAGATCCCCGGTGCGCAGTTCGAAGGAAACCTGAAGGGGAAGCTGGTCAACACCGAGGCCAAGGCCCTCGTCGAAGAGATGGTCGCGCAGAAGCTGCGCGCATTCTGGGAGGAGAACCCGGCCATCGCGAAGCGCGTGATGGCCAAGGTGGCCGACGCGGCGCGCGCGCGCATCGCGGCCCGCAAGGCCCGCGAGACGGTACGGCGGAAGGGCGCGCTGGACTCGGCGTCCTTGCCTGGCAAGCTGGCCGACTGCCAGGAGCGCGATCCGGAGAAGTGCGAGCTCTACATCGTCGAGGGTGAAAGCGCAGGCGGGTCCGCCAAGCAGGGGCGCGACCGCCGCACCCAGGCCATCCTTCCACTGCGCGGCAAGATCCTCAACGTGGAGAAGGCCCGCTTCGACAAGATGCTCTCGTCGCAGGAGATCGCCACCATGATCACGGCGATCGGCACGGGCATCCACGACGAGTTCGACATCGGCAAGCTGCGCTACCACAAGATCATCCTGATGACGGACGCCGACGTGGACGGCAGCCACATCCGGACGCTCCTGCTCACCTTCTTCTACCGGCAGATGCACGACGTGGTGGCGCGCTCGCTGGCGGACGGCGCGACCAAGCATCACCTCTACATCGCCCAGCCTCCGCTCTACCGCGTCAAGAAAGGCAAGCAGGAGCTCTTCCTGAAGGACGACGCGGCGCTGGACGCGCACATGCTCAACCTCGGTACCGAGGGAGTCGCAGTCCGCGGGGAAGGGTCCGAGCCGGTGCAGGGAGCGCGCCTGAAGGAGCTGCTCGAAAGGGTGCTCGCTTACCGCCGCTTGCTCGCGAAGGTCGACAAGCGGCGCGACGCGCGCGTGGTGGACGCGGCGCTGGCCGGACCCGCCTTCGAGCAGCAGACGCTGCGCGATCCCCCCCGCCTGCAGCAGGTCCGCGCTGCCCTCGAGGCAGAGCTCAAGGCGGCGGAGCCGAACGAGACGCTCTCGGTGGTCATCGCCGACGACGTCGAGCACGGGGCGCAGAAGCTGGTGGTGAGGCTGGGCCACAACGGTGCGATGCGCGAGACGCACCTCGACCACGTTTTCGTCACCAGCCCCGACTGGGCCGAGCTGGCCAAGCTGCGGCAGGAGTTCGCCGGCTTCGGCCGCGCGCCGTTCACGCTCTCGCTGCGCGAGGGCGGCGGGGCCGAGCAACAGGCCCGGAACCCGCTCGAGCTGGTCGACCTGGTGAAGCGCGCGGCTTCGAAGGGCCTGGAGATCCAGCGCTACAAGGGTCTGGGCGAGATGAACGCCGAGCAGCTCTGGAGCACGACCATGGACCCCGCGCGGCGGACGCTGCTCGAGGTCCACGCCGACGACGTGGCCGAGGCAGAGACCATGTTCACCACGCTGATGGGCGATGCGGTCGAGCCGCGGCGCGAGTTCATCGAGAAGAACGCGCTCGACGCGACGAACCTGGACATCTAGCGCGCCGCCGGCAGGGCGTTCGGGTACAGCGGCAGGAGCGGATCGAATCCGGGCGCAGGATGCGTGCCTGCATGGGCCTGCACCGTCACGGGAATCACCCGGTGCAGCGCTAGCGCGGACAGCCACGCGCGCTGCTCGTCGGACGAGATGCAGACGTAGATGGTGCCTGGCGGGTCCCCTGGCAGAGCCTCGAGCTGCGCTCTGCTCATGCCGTGCAAGATTCGCGCAGAGAGGCGCAACTCCCGGCCGCGGTAGACGAACCCCGGAGGCGGCAGCGCCGACAGAGCGCCTTGCAGGAGCCCGGCAGTCGGCGCGTACCGGCGCGTGGAGGCGTACTCCGCATCGAGCACGCCCGCCGCGATGCGCAGGCTTTCGATCAAGCGAGGCGCCGGATCGGCCGGCGCCACCAGTTCGCCCGAGGCGGCGCGGAGCGCCAGCGCCAGCGCGATGAGCAGCAAGAAGGCGAGGTGGTAGCGGCGGCGTAATCTCGTTCCGGCGATGGCATTCAGCGCCATCGCGAGGGCGAGGGCCCCGATCAGCGCCGCGAGCAACGCGGCGGTCCCTCCCAGAGGGACGTGCCACGGCTGGACGGGGCGAAAGAGGCCCAGTCCCTCTGTCCAGAGGACCGCCGGGCGCGCCAGCAGCGCCGCGCCGAGGGCGGCGAAACCCGCGTACAGCGCGAGATAGGCGCCGCGCACCATGAGCGCATTGTGCCGCAACGCGCGCGAGTCGCGGTCGGCCGGATGGTCGACCCGGTTGACGGCATACGGCGGATGACCGGCGGCGAGGCACCGGCACGGCGGGATAGTGTGTTTCCGTGCTGCTCCCCCTCCTCGCAGCTGCTGCGGCCGTGACGGCTCGTCCTGCTCCGCCCTTCGAGGCGGTGGAGCTTGCCGCTGCTCTCGGACCCGTGAGTGCGCAGGTGGGCTCCTGGGCGGAGTACCTGATCCGGTCGCGCGCGGGAGAGGACCTGCGCGTGCGGTTGTCGTTGATCCCGCCGGCGGTCGAAGGGAGTCGCGTCTGGCTCGAAGTGACGGCGCTCGGCGCACAAGCGTTGCCGTTCGCGGCCAGACTGCTCCTCGGCGAAAGCGGCCGACCGGAGCGCGCCGTCGTGTACGCCCTCGGGCAGGCGCCAATCGAGATCCCGATCAGCGGGTGGGAGGGTCGGGGCCCGAAAACCGAGCGGCTCGCCCCGCCGAGACGCGCGACGCGCGTCGGCAGCGCCAGAGTGACCGTCCCCGCCGGAACCTTCGACGTCGAGGAACTGCGTATCGTCCCGACCGGCGCAGCGACGCGCGTCTGGCGTTCCTCCCACGTCCCGCTCTGGGGCTTGGTACGCGCCGATGGGCCGCGCGAGACGGTGGAGCTGACCGCGTACGGCCGCCAAGGGGCGCGCTCAGTCTTCCCCGATGCTCAGGGGAAAGGGAGCGAGAGCGCGAAGTAATCGCCACGGACTGCGATCTCGAGGGCGCGAAGCATCCGTGGGTGCGCGCGCACCAGCCACAAGCCACCCACTGCGAGTGCGCCGACGAGCGTCGCGAGGAGCAGGGAAGTCTCGACCAGCGCCTGACCCCGGGCCGGCCGGCGCAGCCGTGGCCGGATCACGGCGTGCCCTCCACGTGGTTCACGAACACCGCCGATCCACCGCCCTGGTCGAGCGCCTGCAGCGCGATGGACACGCTGCCGTTCCCTTTCGTGAATACGAGAAGCCCTTCCCCTGACCGATCGCTCCGCTCCACGTAGCCCTGCGCGCCCAGCCGTTCGCGGTAGTACTGCGCCACCTGCGCCGTGCCGAGGCTGGTGACGAACTGGCCGCTGTGCGCCTTCGCGTTGCCATCTTCCGAGCTGTAACCGAGGAACGCGCGATGTGCCTCGGGCACGGGGTAGGGCGCCTCGGGGGCCCGCGCCAACAGCTTGGGCAGGCCTTGCGGGTCCGATACCGAGAGCAGGATCAGCGTGTGTCCCGAGGGCTCGACCAGGGCGGTGACTCCGCGTTGCAGGCCGTCGGCGGGATCGAAGACGGACACATGCGCGAAGCGTCGGTCGGCGGTGGCGATCGGCAGTCCGCGGGCGCGAAAGGCCTCCGCGTAGAACGCGATCACCTGGGCGGGAGCATCGGTCGTGTACACGACGGACAACTGCATCGCCTGGCCGTTCACGACCAGCCCGTCGCCGACCGGGATTTGCGCCGTTTCCCGATGCTCGGCCAGGCCGCCCGCGATCGCCGCGCGCGGCAGCCCACCTTGCGCCCGTGCCGGCGCGCAGGTGCCGCCGGCCCAGGCGCCGGTGAGCAGGACGGCGGCGGTGGCGAGGACCGCGATCGCGGTGCGGAAGAGGCGCATCGTCATCGGCACGGCGCGCGATATCGCCTCCGCGAATCGTGCTCCTGGGCGACGGTCGAGCCCGCGAAGAAGGGGCCGCGGCAACTCCACGCTTCGACGTACTGGTTCGCGGTAGCGAGGCGTGCGGGCAGGGGGGAGAGGCTCCGGATCGACCCATCCCCGGTTCCTCCCGACGCGCGCCAGTATTGAGAATTGATGCCGTGCGGCACGGTATTCCGCGTCACGTCTTCGCGGTCGGTGTACGCGTCGAGCCCGGTCAGCCTCTTGGTCGTGCGCGACACGACGTCGCCCGCCCGCTGCGTGCCCTGCGGCAGGATGGTGATCGGTCCCCGCTCAGGTGAGTCCATGCGGCCGGTCGAGAAGATGCGCGGGAGGGTACCTCCGAGGAGCGCCCGCGCCACGCCTCCCGCCTGGATCCGTGCCGTCACCGAATCGAGCGAAGGGAACCAGGGCTGCCGCCGCATGCCGAAGAACGCGATGGCATCGACTTGCGCTGCCACTTGCTTCTCGACCTCCGGATAGGTCTGGAGTGGGGAGGTCCCGATGTCTGCCGGCGCTCGCGTGAGCTGGAAGATGGCGGGCTTGGGCCAGGCCTTCCACGTATCGAAGACGAGCTGCAACGGGCGTCGGTCAGGCAGCGGCGAGGTGAGGGAGAGCTCCGCGATCGAGCTGGGAGCTCCGAGATCGTTCCCTCCGCGACGACCGGGCAGGTCCCCTCCCGTAAGTACTGTCGAGCCGCCCCGGTCTGCGTGCGCCAGCCGGGCTCGAGCCGAAGCCACGCCGAAGGTGTTGAACCGTTCGGCGCGCATTGCGGCCTGCACCCCGCCCGCCATCCAGCCGGACACCGTGCCCAGGAACGAGCCGAGGATGC
>Ga0209690_1002035_pt1 | contig 11573 bp, 10 predicted proteins | sample GraSoiAngelo_150_FD_186164 | JGI IMG/M metagenome (GOLD analysis project Ga0209690, IMG submission 186164) | Grasslands soil microbial communities from the Angelo Coastal Reserve, California, USA - 14_1009_09_40cm (SPAdes) (version 2) | ecosystem: Environmental > Terrestrial > Soil > Grasslands ...
CGACGCTCGAGGCGTACCGGCCGCTCTCGGAAGTGCAACAGAGCCTGGGGTTCCGCGCCGACGGTGCGCAGGCGCCCGCAACGGATGCGCCGGCACCCGCGCCGCGCGCGCAGACGAAGGGATAGGCATGGCCTTCACGATCCCCAGGATCGGCTTTCCCAAGCCCGGCGAGCCCGGCGGGCGCCGCAGCCGCGCGGTCTGGCTGGTCGGCTCCACGCTGGTGGTGCTGCTCATCGGCTACAACTCCTGCACCAGCTACGTCCGGCCGGGCGAGGCGGGCGTGAAGCAGATCAAGTTCGGCATGGGGAAGGGCATCGAGCCGCTGGTGTACGGCGTCGGCCTGCACTACGTCGGATTCGGCGAGACGATGCACCGCTTCCCGACGCGGGTGCAGGTGCTGGAGCTGACCAACTCGCGCAGCGAGGCCGCGCAGGACGACGTCGAAGGGCATCGCACCACCGCCGCCATCAACATCCAGACCAGCGAGGGGTACAACGTCCGCGTCGACGCGACGGTGCTGTACCGCGTCTCCGATCCCCTTCGAGTCATGAGCAGCATCGGGCCGGGGCGCCTCTTCGAGGACAGCGCGGTGATCCCGCGCGCGGCGCAGGACCTGCGGCGGACCTTGGGCGAGCTGGACGCCGAGGACTTCTATCGGGGCACCAAGCGGATGGAGAAGGCGCGGGAGGCGCACGCCCAGCTCGCGGCGGAGCTGAAGGACAAGGGCATCGAGGTGGTGCAGGTGTTCGTGCGCAAGTACATCTACGACCAGCGCTACCAGAACGCGATCGAGCAGCGGAAGATCCAGGATCAGACCGTCTACAAGAACGAGGCGGAGGCCAAGTCGGCGACCGCGGCGGCGGCGAAGAACAAGATCGTCGCCGAGGGCGCGGCGGCCGTGCAGATCGAGCTGGCGCGCGGCGACGGCGAGGTGAAGAAGCTGGAAGCCGATGCCGACCTGTACCGGCGCAAGCGCGCCGCGGAAGGCGACCTCCTCGTCAAGCTCGCCGAGGCGCAGGGCACCGAGCTGGAGAGCCAGGCCCTGCGCGGGGTGGGCAGCGAGAACATGGTGGGCCTGCGCATGGCGGACGCCCTGCGGAATACGCAGGTGATCGTGTTGCCCACCGACGGGGACGGCGGCACCAACCCGCTCGATCTGAAATCGATGCTCCGGCGGTTCGACGTGAGGGGGGAGTGATGGAACGGCTGGCGGCTGGCGGTGGGCGGCTTTTGGCGGGCGCCCTTCTCGCCGCTCTCTGCGGCGGCTGCACCTTCCACTCCACCGATTCCACCGAAGTCGGCGTGCTCACCCGCAAGGTGACTTTTTTCGGGCTGCTCGGCCACCAAGGCATCCAGGAGGAGGTGTACCTGCCCGGCGCGACGTACACCTTCCCCGCGATCATCACCGACTGGAACGTGTTCAACGTCGCGTTGCAGAACCTCGAGATGGTGGCGGCCAAGGAGCATGGAGACCGCCAGGACCGCGACGATCTCGAGTTCAAGACCCACGACGGCAACGACATAGCGCTCGACGTCACCGTCGCCTGGCGCGTCGACGCCGCCAAGGTCGGCTACCTGCTCGCGCGCGTCGGAGGAAACACGAGGGAGGTCAAGGAGCACTTGGTGCGCCCGGCCTGCCGCAGCATCGTCCGGGACGTGCTGAACACGATGACCAGCGAGGAGTTCTACGTCTCCGACAAGCGCTTCGAGAAGGCGGAGCAGGCCCGGCAGATGCTCGCGGCGGTGGTGGGGCCGGAGGGCGTGGTGGTCGAGCGCGTGATCCTCGGCGAGCATCGGTTCAACCCCGAGTACGAGAAGGTGATCCACGACAAGAAGCTCGCCGAGCAGACCGCGGAGCGGATGGTGAGCGAAGGGAACGCTGCGCTGCAGGAGGCGCACCGCAACCTGGAGACGGCGAAGGGCCAGGTCTCGCAGCAGATCGCCAAGGCGCAGGGCGCGCTGGGTCAGGTGAGGCTCGCGGCGGACGCCGACTACTTCAAGGCGCAGCGGGAGGCTGAGGCGATCCTGCTGGAGAAGCGCGCGCACGCCAAGGGCATCGAGAAGCAGAACGCGGCGATGAGCGGCGCGGGCGGGCGAACGATGGTGAAGCTGCGGCTCGCGGAGGCCTTGGAGGGGAAGCAGATCCTTTTCGTCCCCGCCGGCGCCAAGGGCGGCGCGCTGCAGACGACGAACGTGAACGACCTGATCTCCCGGTACGCGGCCTCCCGGATCGAAGAAGAGCGGGGCCGCAGCGCGCGCCCCGCGGTCGAGCACCAGAAGTAGGCCGTGCTGAAGCTGACGCTCGAGTACGACGGCGCGCCCTTCGTGGGGTGGCAGGTGCAGCCGAACGGCGCGAGCGTGCAGGGCGCGGTCGAGGACGCGGTGGAAAAGCTGTGCGGCGCGCGGGCCCGCGTGACCGGGGCGGGTCGGACCGACGCGGGCGTCCACGCGCGCGGCCAGGTGGCGTCGCTCGACCCGCCGCGCGAGCTGCCGCTTTCCGCGTGGACCGCGGGGCTCAACGCGCACCTTCCGCCGGAGGTGGCCTGCGTGCGCGCCGAGGAGGCACCGCCCGGGTTCGACGCGCGCCGCTGGGCGCGCGGAAAGCGGTACGTCTATACGGTGGTGCGCTCGCCGGTGCGCTCGCCGCTGTGGCGCGGGCGGGCGTGGGAGGTACGGCGGCCGCTCGACGTCGCTGCCATGACCGCTGCGCTGCCGCACGTGCGGGGCCGGCACGATTTCTCCGCGCTGCGTGCCGCGGACTGCCCGGCGCGGACCACGGTGCGTGACGTGCGCGAGCTCTCAATCCGCTCTGATGAGCTGCGCCAGGGAGAACTGGTCGAGGTGCGCATCGAGGCCACCGCGTTCCTCAAGCACATGGTGCGGAACCTGATCGGCACGCTCGTGGAGGTCGGTCACGGGAAGCGCTCGCCGGAATCGCTCGAGGAGCTGCTCGACTCTCGGGACAGGACGCGCGCGGGCCCCACCGCGCCGCCTCACGGGCTGGTGCTCGACGAGGTGTTCTACCTTCCGGGAAACGCGGACCCGCACGCGGAGCCGGAGGAGGGCGACGAGTGAGGCGGAGCTCGCCGCTCAGCGCACCTTGACGTTCTCCGGACCTGCGTCCCTCCTGATGCGGTGGCGCTTGCCGCCGACCTCCAGCCAGAATGCTCCCGCCTCCTCCCGGAGGTGATCGGCCAGCGAGAGCTGCGCCGCGCGCGTGAGACGCGCGCGGTCGCCGTCGGGCGTGCGGACGTACAGCGCGTCGTCGGCGCCAGAGGCGAGCGTTCCCGGGTCCACTTCGACCCAATCGCCAGTCGCGAGCTGGGCGCGCAGCGCGCGTCCGCGCGACTCGACCCGGCGCACGAACCGACCCGCGTCCTCCACCTCGACGTAGGCCCACTCCGGTCCGATCCGCACCGCCCAGCGTCCATTTTCCGCGCGGTGGAGCCCGCGGTGCAGCGCGGCGAGGGTGCGGGCGTGCTCGAGCAGGTCTCCCCGGTGCCAGAACCGTCCCTCGCGGTCGAGGCGGAGACCGCTCTGCTCACGGAGCTTGCGCAGCAGATCGGGATCCATGCGGCCATTGTAGACGGCCGGGACCAGGTCCAATCGAAATCGCGAATGGCCCGCGAAGACGGACCGTTGCCCCCCGCGGACGCTCGTCGGTCGGACCGTCGGCCCTCCCTCGTGACGTCTGTCACTGCGCGGCGGAGGCGGGGGTTATAGGTGGCAGGCGGGGAAACGGGCGCCCGACCTCCCCACAGGGAGTGGTGCGCGTCTGGTCGGCAATGGAGGAGGTTCCCATGCGGATTCGTGCCTGGAAGGTCCTTCCGCTTGCGTTGGTGCTCGCCGCGTGCGGCTCCTCGTCGAGCGGCGCGCGGTTGGAAGGAATGCTCGATCCGGCGTCGCTGTCGGACGCTCGCGGCCAGCCCGTGCAGGTTTCAGTGGCCGGGACGTCGCATTCGACGGCGACCGATGCGGCGGGCCGCTTCAGCTTCGACGACCTCTCGCCCGGCCAGGCCACCCTACGCTTCCGCGGGCACGGCTTCGACGTCAAGGTACGCATCTCCGGACTGCAGCCCGGGCAGACGCTGCAGATCAACGTGCGCGTCGGCGCGAACGGCTGCACGGTGCGCGGCGCCCGCGCGAACGAGATCGCGCTCGTCGGTTCCATCGCCGCGGTCGGCGCGACGAGCATCACCGTCTCCGGGCTCGAGGTGGACACCGACGCGGGCACCCGTCTCGGCGAGCGCGACGCGCCGCTCGCGCTGACGGACCTCCACACCGGCGACGTGGTGCGGGTCGAAGGGTCGTTGCAGGCGGGCGGCAAGGTGCTCGCGCGCGAGATCGAGCGCGCGCCGCCTCCCGGCTCGAACGAGGTGCTGCTGCGCGGAACGATCGGTTCGCTGGACGCCGCCGCCGGCAAGCTCACCGTGTCGGACCTCACCGTGGTGACGGATGCGTCCACCCGGTTCGCCGGCGTACCGGGCTTCGCCGATTTGAAGGTGGGAGATCGCGTGCTGGTTCAAGGCACGCTCCAATCCGGTGGCTCGGTCCAGGCGCGGCTGGTGGTGAAGCTGCCCCTCGCGCCACCGCCCAGGGCCGAAGTGGAGATCGAGGGTGCGATCACCTCCCTGACCGCGCCGGATCGCCTGCAGGTCGGTGGCAAGACGGTGGTGATCGACTCGTCGACGCGCTTCGAAGGCGAGCACGATCGGGCCCTCGCCTTCGCCGACCTGAAGGTGGGCGACCGCATCGAGGTGGAGGGCGTGGCGCAGGCGGACGGGACGATCCTCGCTCGCGAGATCGAGCGGGAGGACGAGGAGGAACATCACTAGCTCGCACGAAGCGCGCGCCGGGCGCCATGAGCGGCACCCCCTCGCCACTCCGGCGCCCGGCGCGCGTGCTGTCCGCCTCAGTTCAACGTGGCTTCGTGTGCGGGCGCGGCGGAGCGGGGTGAGCGCACCTTCGCGAACGTGAGCACGTCGTCGGACGGCCCCGCATCCACTTTGATGGTGTCTCCCGGAGCGAAGTCGCCCTGCAGGACCTTCATGGCGAGCGGGTCCAGCACCATCCGCTGCAGCGCGCGCTTGAGCGGCCGCGCCCCGTAGACGGGGTCGTAGCCGGCGCGCCCCACCGCCTCCTTGGCCCGGTCGGTCAGCTCGAGGCGCAGCTGCTTGTCAGCGAGCAGCTTGGAGAGCCGCGCCAGCTGGATGTCCACGATGCGGGCCAGCTCTTCGCGGCCCAGGCTGTGGAAGACGACCACCTCGTCGATGCGGTTCAAGAGCTCCGGGCGCAGCTCGGCGCGGATGGCCTCGTTGACGCGGCGCTTTTCCTCCTCGTGGTCCCCGCCCGCGACGTGCTGCGAGCCGAGGTTCGAGGTGAGGATCACCACGCTGTTGCGGAAGTCCACCGTGCGGCCCTGGCCGTCGGTCAACCGCCCGTCGTCGAGGATCTGCAGCAGCACGTTGAAGACGTCGCGGTGCGCCTTCTCGATCTCGTCGAAGAGGATGACCGAGTAGGGCCGGCGCCGGACTGCCTCGGTGAGCTGCCCGCCCTCGTCGTAGCCGACGTACCCGGGAGGCGCGCCGATCAGCCTGGCCACCGAGTGCTTCTCCATGTACTCGCTCATGTCGAGCCGGATCAGCGCCTGCTCGTCGTCGAAGAGGAACTCGGCGAGCGCGCGCGCCAGCTCGGTCTTGCCCACGCCGGTGGGCCCGGCGAAGAGAAAGCTGCCGATGGGGCGGTGGGGGTCCTGCAGCCCGCTGCGGGCGCGGCGCACGGCATTCGACACCGCCCGGATCGCCTCTTCCTGGCCCACCACCCGCTTTTGCAGCCGCTCTTCCATGTGCACGAGCTTCTGCATCTCCGCCTCGAGGAGCTTGGAGACGGGAATGCCGGTCCACTTGGAGACGACGTACGCCACGTCCTCGGCGTCGACCTCCTCCTTGAGCATCTTGTTCTGGGTCTGCAGCTCGGCGAGCTTCTTGTTCTGCGCGTCGAGCTCCCTCTGCAGCCCGGGGAGGACGCCGTACTTGATCTCCGCGGCGCGCCCGAGGTCGCCCTTGCGCTCGGCGTCGGCCATGGCCTGGTTGGCATCCTCGATCTTCTGCTTCACCGCGCGGATGCCGGCGATGGCCTGCTTCTCGTTCTCCCAGTGCGCCTTCAGGGTAGAGAGCTTCTCGCTCAGCTGCGCGATCTCCTTCTGCAGCTCTCCGAGCCGGCCCTTGCTGACCGGGTCGCTCTCCTTCTTCAGCGCCTGTTCCTCGATCTGCAGCTGCAGCACCTTGCGCCGCACCTCGTCCATCTCCGCGGGCATGGAGTCGATCTCCATGCGCAGGCGCGAAGCGGCCTCGTCGATCAGGTCGATGGCCTTGTCCGGCAAGAAGCGGTCGGTGATGTAGCGGTTGGAGAGGGTCGCAGCGGCGACGAGCGCGCTGTCCTGGATGCGCACGCCGTGGTGCACCTCGTAGCGCTCCTTGAGGCCGCGCAGGATGGAGATGGTGTCCTCCACGCTCGGCTCGCCCACCATCACGGGCTGGAAGCGCCGCTCGAGGGCCGGGTCCTTCTCGATGTGCTTGCGGTACTCGTTGACGGTGGTGGCACCGATGCAGTGCAGCTCGCCGCGCGCCAGCGCCGGCTTGAGCATGTTGCCCGCGTCCATCGCGCCTTCGGCCGCGCCGGCGCCCACGATGGTGTGCAGCTCGTCGATGAAGACGATCACCTGGCCTTCGCTGGCGGTGACTTCCTTCAGCACCGCCTTGAGCCGCTCCTCGAACTCGCCGCGGAACTTGGTGCCCGCGACCAGCGCGCCCATGTCGAGCGCGACGATGCGCTTGTCCTTGAGGCCCTCGGGAACGTCGCCGTCCACCACCCGGCGCGCGAGCCCTTCCACGATGGCCGTCTTGCCGACGCCCGGATCGCCGATCAGCACCGGGTTGTTCTTCGTGCGGCGGGAGAGGACCTGGATGACGCGGCGGATCTCCTCGTCGCGCCCGATCACCGGATCGAGCTTCCCCTTGCGGGCGCGGTCGGTGAGGTCGATCGCGTACTTCTCCAGGGCTCGGTACTGGGACTCGGGGTCCTGGGAGGTGACGCGCTGCGAGCCGCGCACGGCCGTGAGCGCCTGGGCGATGCGGTCGCGGGTGGCGCCGGAGGCGCGCAGCGCTTCGCCCGCGCCGCCGCGCTTCTCCGAGGCGAGCGCCAGGAGGATGTGCTCGGTGGAGACGTACTCGTCCTTGAGCTTCTCCGCCTCGTCCTCGGCGGCGTCGAGCACCTTGAGGGTGCGCTGCGCGAGGTGGCCGCCTTCGCCTCCGTGGACTTGCGCCACCTTGCGCAGCTCGTCGTCGAGGCGGGCCTGCACGAGCTTCGGGTCGGCGCCGATGCGCTGGAGCAGCGGGGCGACCAGACCGTCCTGCTGGGCGAGCAGCGCGGCGAGCACGTGCTCGGGCAGGATCTCCTGCTGATCGCGGCGGCGCGCGATGGACTGCGCCTCCTGCAGCGCCTCCTGCGCCTTGACCGTGAACTTGTCGAGTTTCATGGCCGCCAACGTAACGCATCGACACAGCGTGGCAAGGAGGGCCAGCGCGGTTCGGGGAGTGACGAATCACTCCGGAAATGCGAGGCTTGACGACGCGGAGGTCTCCCATGCTGCTCGCTGTGCTGGCCCTGCTCGCCGCCGCTCCGGCGCCGGCCGTTTCCGAGGGCGATCACGTCCTGCGGAGCTTCAAGTTCGCCTCGGGCGAGACCCTTCCCGAGCTGCGCATCCATTACCGCACGCTGGGCAAGTCGAACGGCCGCAACGCGGTCCTCGTCCTGCACGGCACGGGCGGGAGCGGCGCCCAGTTCCTCACGGAAGCATTCGCGGGCGTCCTCTTCGGCCCCGGACAGCTGCTCGACGCCGAGAAGTATTTCATCGTGCTGCCCGACGGGATCGGCCACGGCAAGTCGTCGAAACCGAGCGACGGTCTCCGCGCCAGGTTTCCCCGCTACACCTACGACGACATGGTGGAGGCGCAGTACCGGCTGCTGCGTGAGAAGCTGGGCGTCGAGCACGTTCGCCTGGTGCTGGGCACCTCGATGGGCGGAATGCAAACCTGGCTGTGGGGGGAAGAGCATCCGAAGTTCATGGACGCGCTCATGCCGCTCGCGTCGCTGCCCGTGCAGATCGCGGGGCGGAACCGGGTGATGCGCAAGATGATCCTGGACGGCATCCGCGGCGACCCGGCGTGGAAGGGCGGAGATTACGAGGCGCAGCCCCGGCAGGGGCTCGTCGCCGCGCTCGACGTGCTCCTGCTCATGGGAAGCGCGCCGCTCCCCTGGCAGGTGCAGGCGCCGTCGCGCGACGCGGCGGACAAGCTGTACGAGGAGATGCTGCAGAAGCGGCTCGCGCAGGCCGACGCCAATGACATGCTGTACGCGTTCGATGCGTCGCGCGAGTATGACCCGCAGCCGAGGCTCGAGGCGATCGAGGCGCCGCTCATGGCGGTGAACTCCGCCGACGACCTCATCAACCCGCCCGAGCTGGGGATCCTGGAGCGGGAGATTCAGAGGGTCCGCCGGGGCAAGGCGGTGGTGCTGCCCATCACTCCGCAGACGCGCGGGCACGGGACACACTCGTTGCCTGCCCTGTGGAAGCAGCACCTGGCCGAGCTGCTGCAGCGGTCCGGACAGGTGGCGACGAGGTAGCCGACGCCCGCCGATCCCACGGGATGCGTTCCGGCGGACGAGCTACGGGCGCTCCTCGCGGCGAAGCGTTCGCGAGAGGCCGAGGAGCTGGTCGAGCGCGGCGCGACGCAGTCCGCCGATCGCGCGCGCACCTTCCGTGAGGCGGGCCTTGTGGCGCTGAAATCCGGCGAGGCGCGGCTCGCGGCCGAGTGGTTGCGCCAGGCCGCGAATCTGTCCCCCGGCGACCCCGAGCCGCGCCACGATCGGGGTCTGGCCCTGCTCGAGCTGGGCGAGGTGGGGCTCGCGGCGCAGGCGCAGGCAGAGGCGCTCGCGCTCGATCCCGACCACGTGGGAGCGCGCGCGCAGCGGGCCGCCGCACTGGAGGCGTTGGGTGACGACGAAGGCGCGGCGCGCGAGCTGGCCGAGCTTCTGGCCCGCATCGGCCCGCAGCCCGCCCTCGAGGCCCGCCTCGCGGGGCTACGCGACGCCGCGCGGCGCGCCGCGCACTTCAGTCTTCTCGGGGCCGCGGCGGCCCGCGTCGAGCACAGCCCGATCGTGGCCAGCGCTTTCGCACGCGTCGCCTTGCGGCCGCCCGTGCTCGCCTTCCGCGCGCCGTTCGCCGACCTGGAAGCGCTGCCGGACGCGCACGGCCGCGTGCGCCGCCTGACGCTTCTGTTCGACTCGATGGACGCGTCGCTCAGCCGGACCGATCTGTCCTACGGCGGGACCACCGAGGACGAGCACGGACGGCGCGTCCCATTCGACGAGTTCACCGCGGCGGCGACCGTCTTCCTCGCCCATGGACTCGGGATCGACGCCCCACGAGCACGCCGCTTCCTGCGATTCCTCATGACTCCCGAGTGTGGCCTGGGACCACTGCGCTTCGCGCACGCCCGGGTCGGATGGGTGATCGACGAGTCCGCAGCCGAGCGGCGCTATGGCTTGTTCATCGAGGAGGACCGCGACGGCTAGAACGTATCTCACGATGTCCGCGCTATGAAAGGCGTAGCGCCGCCCTATCTGGCGGCGGCTAGTCAGTGCTTGGCGGGCCCCGCCGCCGCGACGTAGCGGACGCGCAGGTCGTAGAGCAGCGTATCGAGGAACCGCGCCTCCTCTTCGCTGAGGTTTCCCCGCGTCTTCTCCTGCAGCAGCGCTAATAGATCGATGGACTGCTGCGCCAGCGGAAGGTCCGCTTCCTGCGTCTTGCCGCTGACCGGGTCGGGCGCTTCCCCCAGGTGGATGAGCGCCGACGAGCCGAGCGAGAGCACGAACGCGTTGAAGTCCAGCCGGGGCCGCTTGGGATCGTCCGCCATGTCTCACCCCAGTTCGAGCGCGAGCTCCATCAGCTGGTACCCGCGCTGCACGAGCAGGACCGCGCGGCCACTCTTGCGGGCCTGCGCGATCGCCTTCTGGAAGTCCTTCAGCGTATCGACTTCGGCGCTGTTCACCGCCAGCACGATGTCTCCCCGGCGCAAACCACCCCGCTGCGCCAGCGAACCGCGCTGCACCTGGTCCACCGCCACCAGCCCGCGCGGGGCCTCGATGCCGGCGCGGCGCGCCTCGGCGGGAGCCAACTCCGCGAGCTTGAGGCCGGTGGCGTTCTGGAAGCTGGCCATCGCCCGCTCGGGCGCGAGCGGCGCCGGGGTCAGCGAAAGGTCCAGCTTCGCGGTCCCGCGCTGCACGCCCAGCGCGACCCGCGCGCCGAGCGGCACGTCGTGGAGCAGGAAGCGCAGCTCGTCCGGGTCGCGGACCGGGGAACGATCCACGCTGACGATCAGATCGCCGCGCCGGATTCCCGCCTTGGCCGCGGGAGACCCGTCCTCGACGGAGTCCACGCGCGCCCCTGGCTTGCCCTCCGCGGCGCCGGCCTCGAATCCCCACCAGCTCGCGGCCAGCTCGCCGCTCCTGACCAGCTCGCGCGCCACGCGCAGCGCGCGCTCGATGGGAATGGCGAAGCCGATCCCCTGGGCGTTGGCATAGATGGCCGAGCACACGCCGATCACCTCGCCGTCGCCGTTGATCAGCGGCCCGCCGGAATTGCCGGGGTTGATCGACGCGTCGGTCTGGACGAAATCGTAGTAGCTGCGGTTGTCGGCCCGCACCGTCCGGTGCAGCGCCGACACCACTCCCGCGCTGACGCTCTGGTTCAGGCCGAACGGATTGCCGATGGCAATGACCGGCTCGCCCAACATTAGATCTGAGCTGCCGCCAAGCGGCATGGCGGGGAACTTCCGGTCTGCCTGGATCTTCAGCACCGCGAGGTCGCCGCCGGGGTCGGTGCCCACCACCTTCGCGGTGTAGTCCGCGCCGTCCTCGAAGCTCACCTGGATGCGCGAGCCGCGCTCCACCACGTGGTAGTTCGTCAGCACGTAGCCGGCCGGGTCGAAGACGAACCCGGACCCGAGGCTGGTGCGGACCTGGTCGCGCGCGCGACCCCCGCCGAAGAAGACGTCGAAGGGGTCCTGCGAGGCGCGCGCCTTCACCACTTCCTGCGCGTTGATGTTGACCACCGCCGCCTTGGCGCGCTCCACCGCCTGCACCAGCGGCGTCCGGCGCGCGCTGGACGAGCGGTCAGCCCGGGCAGGCGCGGTGCCGAGGAGCGCAAGCAACGCCAGCGCGCGGACCACCTGGGCACCTCCGGGGCGCATCCGACGGACCTGCAAGACCGTGGTTATCGGGCCGGGCCCAGCTCGTCGGCGGAGCTGAAGTCGGTCTCCACCTTGGCGGCCTTCTCGGCGAGATCCGGCAGCGACTTGAGCAGCCGCGCGTACTCCTTCTCGTCGATCAGGCCCTTCTTGAGGTACCGCTCGACCACGCGGCGATCCAGGTACTTCATCGGAAGGTCGTGCTGCTTGTCTGCCACTTCTGCTTGCTCCTTGGCCCGAAGCGCCTTGGCGGCGCCGCGGGTT
>Ga0209690_1002037_pt1 | contig 11572 bp, 9 predicted proteins | sample GraSoiAngelo_150_FD_186164 | JGI IMG/M metagenome (GOLD analysis project Ga0209690, IMG submission 186164) | Grasslands soil microbial communities from the Angelo Coastal Reserve, California, USA - 14_1009_09_40cm (SPAdes) (version 2) | ecosystem: Environmental > Terrestrial > Soil > Grasslands ...
GGCCAGGCGCTCCTGGCTCTCCATGAGGACCAGGATGTCCTCCTCGATCTTGCCCTTCTCCTGCTTGATCTCCTCGATCTCGACGAGGACCGCGGAGTACTCCTTGTTGGTCTTGACCTCGTAGAGGCGGGCCTCGGTCTTGGAGCGCTTGCCCTGGGCGACTTCGAGGTCCTTCTCCTTGGCGCGCTGGTCCTTCCGGGTGATCTCGATGCTGGCCTTGGCGGCGTCGACTTCCTGCTTCACGGCATTGATGGCGGTGTGGATGGCGGCGATTTCTTTGGGGAGCCGGGCGGCCTCGGCGTCCAGGGCGGCGATGCGCGTGTCGACGCCTTGAAGGTCGATGAGGGTCTTGAGCTGGGCGTCCACTACGCGGGCCTCATCGAGCACCACCCCTGATCCGATTCAGCCCTCGCGTCGCCGCTGAGGCAGCGGCTTGGCTCGAACTGCGGCCCTCTCCCCCTGAGGGGAGAGGGATATCGGAAGGGAAGTCCCTGAAGAGAGACGAAGCGGAAACTCACAGCTGAATTGGTGGGCCCACTTGGACTCGAACCAAGACCGAACCGGTTATGAGCCGGGGGCTCTGCCAATTGAGCTATGGGCCCGAGGCGCATGATCATAGAGAACTGGTCACGACTCCAGAAAGCTCCGCAGCTTCTTGGAGCGTGAAGGGTGGCGGAGCTTGCGGAGCGCCTTGGCCTCGATCTGCCGGATGCGCTCGCGGGTGACGGCGAAGTCCTGGCCCACTTCCTCCAGCGTGTGCTCGCACCCGTCGGAGAGCCCGAAGCGGAGGCGGAGCACCTTCTCTTCACGTGGCGTGAGCGAGTTCAAAACCCGGTTGGTCTGCTCGCGCAGGGACAGCCCGATCATGCTCTCCACGGGCGAGCCCACCTGCTTGTCCTCGATGAAGTCGCCCAGGTGGCTGTCCTCCTCCTCGCCGATAGGTGTCTCGAGGGAGATGGGCTCCTGGGCGATCTTGAGGACCTTGCGCACCTTGTCCACGAGCACGTCCATCTTGATCGCGATCTCCTCCGGCGTGGGCTCGCGCCCCAATTCTTGGACCAGCTGGCGAGAGGTCCGGATGAGCTTGTTGATGGTCTCGATCATGTGGACGGGGATGCGGATGGTGCGGGCCTGGTCGGCGATGGCGCGGGTGATGGCCTGACGGATCCACCACGTCGCGTACGTGGAGAACTTGTAGCCGCGCCGATACTCGAACTTGTCCACGGCCTTCATGAGGCCGATGTTGCCTTCCTGGATCAGGTCGAGGAACTGGAGCCCGCGGTTCGTGTACTTCTTGGCGATGGAGATGACGAGCCGCAGGTTGGCTTCGACCATCTCTTTCTTGGCCCGGGCGGCCTTGGCCTCGCCCGAGCGGATGTCCTTCACGATGCGCTTGAGGTCGTCGGCCCGCGTCTGGGCCAGCTCCTCCGCGCGCCGGATCTTCTGCTGGGCGACCCACACCAGCCGGTCCTTGATCGAGGGGTACTTGCCCGCGGCCTTCTGGTACAGGTCGCGATCGCCGTCCTCGCGGTCCTCGCTCAGCGAGTCCAGAAAGGCATCGACCTCGGCGGGGGCCGGGCGCTTGCCGTCGGACCACAGGGTGATCTCGCGCTCGGCGATCTGGATCTTGCTCACGAGCTTCTTGAGGTCTTGGCCCCACTGATCGAGGAGGGAAGGCTGGAGGCTGAGGGTGCGGAGGGTTTGCAGCGCCTTGGCCTGTCGCAGGTGGGCGGCCGCCTCGTGCTTCTTCCACGGCGGGTCGCCCTTGCGCTTGTGCCGTCCCCCCGCGCGGGCTCGCATCTTGCGCGCCTGGTCGAGGCATTTCTCGCGCTCGCGCAGGAGCCGGTCGACTGTTCCAAGCTCGCGCATCACCGAGCGTCGGAGGTCGGCTTCCTTCTCCTCGGTGAACTCCTCTTCGGGATAGTCCACCAGGTCCTTGATGGGGACGAGGTCCTTGCGGAGGTCGTCGCGGACGATGCGGATCTTCTCGACGGCCAGGGTGGTCGAGAGGATGGCGCGGGTCGCCTCGTCCTTGCCCTCCTCGATGCGCTTGGCCAGCGTGATCTCGCCCTCGCGCGTGAGGAGGGAGACGCGCCCCATCTCGCGCAGGTAGAGCCGGACGGGATCTTCCGTGCGCCCCACGGGGCCCGGCGTCAGGTCGATGCGGCGGGGCTCGACGGGCTCGTCGTCGTCGGGCTCGGGATCGGCGGCCTGGCCCGCGGGCTCGCTGGGGAGCCGGTGCGCCTTGGCCGAGTCCACCACCTCGATGTCCATGGAGCCGAAGAGCATCATGATGTCGTCGAGCTGATCGAGGGAGACGATGTCCGACGGCAGGGCGTCGTTGACCTCGTCGTAGGTCAGGTAGCCCTTCTCCTTGCCCTTCGCGATCAGCTTGTCCAACTCCTGCAGTTTTGGCTCGTCCGCCATGCTTGTCGACTCTCCTGATGGGGTGCTAGTTCATCGCTCGGTGACCATGCCCCGAACAGCGCGGGCCTGGTCTTGCAGCTTCCGCAGCTCGCTCTCGAGGATGGCGATCACCGGATCGCCCTTGGCCTGGGCCTGGGTGATGGCCAGGCTCAGCTCCCGGATCTGCTTTTTCCGACGCCGGATATCGTACCGCTTCTGCCACTCAGTCACCTGATTATGTAGATCGGCCTCTGACGCCTGCTCCATGAGGAGGGCGGCCAATAAACCGCGCTCGGCCTCCCCCGGAAGCTCGGCCATCAGGGCCTCGGGGGCGACCCCGGCCGGGGCCTGGCGGAGGGCGCCCAGGAGCGCCCGAAGCCCCGGATGGGCCAGATCCTCCTCATCAAGATACGGCAGAAGTGTCGCACGCGCCTCCTCCATATGCAGGAGGAGGAGCATGAGGTCGCGCTCGGGCAGGGTGGGCGGCGGCCAGGCCTTGGCCCCTCCTGACGAGGTCGCCTGGGTGTCGGCGGGGCGATCGAGTCGGTTTCTCCCACGCGCCCCCTGGAGCTGCTGGGCCTCGATCCAGAGCTGGGTGGCGTCCACGCCGAGCCGCCGAGCTGCCTCGCGGGCGAGGGCGGTCGCCTCTTCTGCGTTGGGGACCTTGGAGAGGAGGAGGGCCACGCGGGCGTGAGCCGCGGAGCGCCCGCGCGCCGTGCCCAGGTCTTCCTCGCCCAGCGTCCGCTCGAGGACGAAGTCGAGGATGCTCCGCGCCGCCTCCAGCCGTGCCAGGAATCCGGGCGCCCCCTCGGCGCGCAGCAGGCTATCAGGGTCATGGCCCTCGGGCAGCACCGCGACCTTGATCGGGAAATACTCCGCTTTCTCGAAGGAGCCCGTGCGGGAGACCGACCAGCCGAGGTTGCGGATGTCCATGACGTCCGAGAGCATCTCCTCGAGGCGGCTCGTGGCCTTGATGCCCGCGGCATCGGCGTCGAAGACGCTGACGACCTCCTCGGCGTAGCGGCGAAGGAGAGAGAGCTGGGCGGCCGTGAAAGCGGTGCCGAGGGCGGCCACCGTCTCGGTGAAGCCGTGCTGATGCGCCATGAGACAGTCGAGATAGCCCTCGACGACCACCGCGCGGTTCTTCTGCTTCATTCCTTCGCGCGCCACGTCGAGGGCGTAGAGCATCTGGCCCTTGACGTACAGCGGCGTCTCCGGAGAGTTCAGATACTTCGGCTCCTCTGATCCCAGGCCCCGCCCGCCGAAGGCCACGACCCGCCCCTGCTGGTCCCTGATGGGAAAGAGCACGCGGCCGCGGAAGCGATCATAGAAGCCGGGGGCGTTCTCGCGACGGACGGCGAGGCCTGCCGACACGAGCAGCTCCTCGCCCACGCCCTGCCTTCCCATGTGGCCAAGGAGCGCGTTCCAGCCCTCGGGCGCCCAGCCGAGGCCAAAGCCGCGCGCGACCTCGAGATCGACGCCTCGGCGCTCGAGGTAGCCGCGCGCCTTGGCACCGTCCTCCGCCCAGAGCGCGTCGATGTAGAACTGCGCGGCCAGCGACATGGCGCGACGCAGCGACTCGAGCTTGCCCTCGACCTCCGGACTGCGCTCCTTGGGCAGCTCGACGCCGGAGCGCTCGGCCAGGATGCGCACGGCTTCGGGGAAAGCCAGACGGTCCTGGCGCATGAGAAAGCTGAAGGCATCGCCCCCGACGCCGCAGCCGAAGCAGTGGAAGATGCCCCGCTTGGGATTGACGGTGAAGGAGGGGGTCTTCTCGGTGTGGAAGGGGCAGAGGCCCTTCCAGTGCTCGCCGGCCTTTTTCAGGTTCACGAAGCGGCCGACGAGCTCGACGATGTCCACCCGCGAGCGGATCTCGTCGAGGATGGGAGTGGAGAAGCCGCCCGCCATCAGCTCTGTCCCAGCATGGCCACGGTGGCGCCGGCGCCGCCTTCGTGGCCCTCGCCCGCGCGATGGCTCGTCACGAGCGGGTGGGAAACGAGCAGCTCGTCCACGGCGCGGCGGAGGGCGCCCGTGCCCTTGCCGTGGATGATGCGCACCTGGGCGAGGCCGGCCAGGAAGGCGTCGTCCAGGTATTTCTCGAGCAGGTCGCGGGCCTCGTCGGTGGTGCGCCCGATGAGGTGGATCTCCGGCGGGATGCTTCTGGACCCCGCCCCCTCGGCTCTACTCAGCCCTCGTCTCGCGGCTTCGCCGCTCACCTCGAACTGCGGGTTAGAAGCAGAGGCTCCCTCCCTCTTCATCCCTCTCCCCTCAGGGGAGAGGGCAGGGTGAGGGGTGGTCCCGCTTCGGCCGACAACGCGAAGAGCCTGGGCCGGCACCTTGATCGTCACCGCGCCCGCCTGCACCGTCGCCGTGCCTCCATCGACATCCAGCACATCTCCCTTGAGCCCCAGATGCGGCACTTCCACTCGATCCCCGGCCGTCGCGGGCCGCGTTCCCGGAGGCTCCGGCTCCGCCGCCCTCTCCAGCCCCCTCGCCGTCTCGACCAGCCGCTTGCGGCTCTGCTCGAGCCCCTCACGCGTCCGGCTCTCCTTCTTGAGCTTGTCCCATTCGGCATTGACGGTGCGCCGGACCTCGCTCAGCATACGCTGCGCTTCGCTCTTGCTCCGGGCGGCCAGCTCCGCTGCCTGCTTGCGAACCGCCTCGAGCTGGCTCTCCGCCCGCGCGAGCCGGGTCGCGCTCTCGACCTCGCGCCGCTCGAGCTGGGCCTCGCGCGCCGCCTCCTCTCGATCCCGTTCCTCCAGACGCTGCAGGAGCGCCTCGAGCTGGCGGCGCTGGGTCGAGCGGTGACCCTCGGCCCGCGCGATCAGCTCGGACGGCAGCCCGAGCCGCGCCCCGATCTGGAGCGCATAGCTCTGGCCGGGCCTATCGTAAACGAGTCGGAACGTCGGCGCGAGCCGCTCGGCGTCGAATTCCACGGAGGCGTTGCGCGCCTTGGGATGGCTCGAGGCAAAGCCCTTCAACGGCTCGAGGTGCGTGGAGGCGACGCAGAGCGCCCCGCGCTCGGCCAGGGCCTCCAGCGCCGCCTGGGCGAGGGCCGCGCCCTCGTCGGGATCGGTGCCGGCGCCGAGCTCGTCCAGCAGAACCAGAGAGCGGTCGTCCACCTGCTCGAGGACTTCCTTGAGCTGCTTGACGAAGGCGGAGAAGGTCGAGAGGTTCTCGGCCACGCTCTGATCGTCGCCGATGATGGCGAAGATGGCGCGCAGCAGGGGCAGCCGCGCGCCCTCGCGGGCGGGCACGTGCAGGCCGGACTGCGCCATGAGACAGAGAAGCCCGAGGGTCTTCAGGGCGACGGTCTTGCCGCCGGCATTGGGCCCCGTGATCACGAGGAGCGGCGTGGGCTCGCCGACCTCGATGTCCATCGGAACGACCGGCCGCTCGGGCGCTTCCCATTGCTGGGCGAGGAGCAGGGGATTGCGGGCGCCGAAAGCCCTCGCCGCGTGCTCGTCGCTCACGACGGGCTCCGTCGCCTCCATCCGATCGGCCAGCTCCGCCCGGGCGAAGATGCAGTCGAGTCGCCCCAGGTCTTCCACGAGCCGCTCGAGCTCGGGGAGCTGCTCTCTCACGGCGTCAGTCAGGGCGGCGAGCACGCGGAGGATCTCTGCCTCCTCCTCGCGTGCCACCTGCACCAGGTCGTTGTTGGCCTCCACGACGCCTTCGGGCTCGACGAAGAGAGTGGCTCCGCTCTGCGACCGGTCGTGGACGATCCCCTTGAAGCGGGCCTTGGCCTCCGATCGGATGGGCAGGACATAGCGGCCGTGACGGACGGTGACGTAGCGCTCCTGGAAGATGTGCTCGGCCGCCGCGCCCTGGAAATAGGACTCGAGTCGCTTGATCACCTGGGCGCGGAGCTCGCGGCCCTTTTGCCTGAGGCGCTTGAGCGCGGCGCTCGCCTCGTCACGCACGCCGCCATCGGGATCGAGCGATCGGCGGAGAAGATCGGCGAGAGGGCCGAGGGTGGGCAGCCCGGTCAGGGCCCGAGCGAGATCGGGAGCCTCGGCCGAGACGGAGCGTCCATAGGCGCCGAGCCGGGCCGCGGCCTCCAGGAGGGGCGGCAGGCTGGCCAGCTCAGCGGCCTCGGCGACCGATCCCGGGACGCAGGCATGCTCGAGGAGACTGCGGACATCGGGGATGATATTCCAGGGAGGAGGCCCGGCCACGGCGAGCGCCTGGCGGGCCTGGCGGGTCTCGATGAGAGCGTGGCGAACGACCTCGAGGTCTGCCTGGGGCTCGAGGGCTTGCTGGGCCAGGAGGTCCCTAACCCTGCGCCACTCCGCTCCCCACCCGGCCGCGACTAGTCGAAGAACCGCTCCCGTTTCTTGGCCTTCTTGCGAGCGGCCAGGGTCTTGCGCTTGCGCTTGACGCTGGGCTTCTCGTAGTGCTGGCGCTTCCGGAGCTCCGACATGAGCCCGGCCTTCTCGCACTGCTTCTTGAAGCGCTTGAGCGCGTTCTCGAAGCTCTCGTCGGGCTCGACAATAACCTTCGTCACTGATACTCACCCCTTCCCGGTCCAAACAATGGATTCTGACTTATACCACGCGCCCCTAGACCCCCGCAATCACGTGGCCCTGGCTCGACACCTCTTGCCAAGCCACCGGGCGGGACTGGGGGGTTCCCTCCCCGGACCACACTGACTCGCGACCCAGTTCGGCCACTCAGAAGCGGCGCGAGTGCTGGTCTTCGACGAGCTTGAGGGCCTGCTTGGCGGCGTGGATACAGACGGCCTCGACGGTCGGCAGCTCCTCGGGGAGGAAGGGCGAGAGCACGTGGTCGACGACTTCCTCGCGATCCGTGGTCGCCGCGGCGGGCCGGCCGATGCCGACCTTGACGCGGCGGATCTGATCGGAGCCGAGCGAGGCGATGAGCGACCGCACGCCGTTGTGCCCGCCCGCGCTGCCCTTGAGCCGCGTGCGCACCTTGCCCAGGGGCAGGTCGAGGTCGTCATACACGATGACGAGATCGGCAGCCCCCATACGGAGCTTCTTCGCGACGCGGGCCATGGAGGGCCCCGTGACGTTCATGAAGCATTGCGGCTTGACGAGGTGGATGATCTCGCCGCGCCACTTGCCCTGGGCGAGCAGGTGCCCGCCCTGGCGGTGGAAGCGCACGCGGAGCTTCTTGGCCATGTTGTCGAGCACGCGCGCACCCACGTTGTGCCGCGTGTCGCGATACTCGGGCCCGGGATTGCCGAGCCCGACGATGGCCTGGGCCACTTACTTCTTCTTCGCCTTGTCGTCCACCGCCTCGGGCTCTTCCTTGGGCTTGCGCTCGGTGAGCACCTCCGGCTCCGCGGGCGCGGCTGCCACTGCCTCCACGGCGGCCACGGGCGCCACTTCCTCGGCGGCGGGCGGGGCCACGGTGGCCACGGCCTGGGCCCTGTCCGTCAGCACGCGCACGCCGTCGGGTATCGGGAGATCGCCCACGGTGAGCACATCGCCGATGGCCAGGTTCGAGACGTCGGCCTCGATGGCCTCGGGGATGTTTCCGGGGAGACACGAGACCTGGATCTCGCGCAGCACCATCTCGAGAATGCCCTGGGTCTCCCTGACGCCGACGGCATCGCCGACGTGATGCACGGCGATGGTCACCTGGATGGGCTTGTCCATGGCGACCTCCTGGAGGTCGACGTGGATCAGGTCCTCGGAGACCGGATCGAACTGCATGTCACGCAGGATGGCCATCTTGGAGTCCGCGGAGCCGGCAAAGGTCAGCTTGAGCAGCTGGGTGCTGCCCTCGCGACCGTGGATGATCCGGAAGACGTCCCGCGGGTCGACGGCGATGGTCACGGGGGCGGCGCCGCCGTAGAGGATGCCCGGGGTCCTGCCGGCGCGGCGGAGTCGCTTCGCCTCGCCCTTGCCCAGCCCCTCGCGGGGCATGATGGTCAGTTCACGCATGTCCATGGTACGAACGCTCCTTCACTGAATGAGTTAGACGAAGAGGGTCGAGACCGACTCCTCGTCGTGGATGCGACGGATGGCCTCCGCCAAGAGCGGGGCCACCGACAGCACGTGGACCTTGGGTGACACCTTGCCCGGAGTCAGCGGCACGGAGTTGGTGATGATGACTTCCTCCAGCGGCGATTCCTCGATGCGCTTGAGGGCGGGGCCGGAGAGGACGCCGTGCACGGCGCAGGCGAGCACGCGACGCGCGCCCTCGCGCTTCACGGCCTCCACCGCCTGGATGAGCGTCCCCGCCGTGTCGATCATGTCGTCGATGACCACCACGTCCTTGTTCTTGACGTCGCCGATCAGGTACATGAACAGGGCGACGTTGGGCCCGTCCCGGCGCTTGTCGATGATGGCGAGGCCGGCGTTCAGGCGCTTGGCGATGGCGCGCGCCCGCTCCACGCCCCCCGCGTCGGGAGAGACGAGGACGAGGTCCTGGAGATCCTTCTTGGCCAGGTAGTCCACGATGACGGGCGGAGCGGCGAAGAGGTGATCCACCGGGATATTGAAGAAGCCCTGGATCTGGCCGGCGTGGAGGTCCACGGCGAGGAGCCGGTGGCAACCCGCCGCCGTGATGAGGTCGGCCACGAGCTTGGCCGTGATGGGCACCCGCGGCATGACCTTGCGGTCCTGCCGGCCGTAGCCGTAGTAGGGCAGGACGGCGGTGATGCGCCGGGCCGAGGCGCGCTTGAGCGCGTCCATCATGACGAGAAGCTCCATGAGCGTGTCGTTCACGGGCGGGCAGGTCGGCTGGATCACGAAGACGTCCTCGCCCCTGACGTTCTCGTTGATCTGCACGTAGACCTCGCCGTCCGAGAAGCGGGAGACGTCGGCGTCGCCCAGGCGTATGCGGAGGTGCTGCGCGATCTCCTCGGCCAGGGGACGGTTCGCGTTCCCCGAGAACAGCTTCAGCTCATACGCCATGATCTGCCCTCACCTCGTCGCCCTCCTACCTGCGGAATCCACTCAGCCGTCGCCTCGCGACGGCCTTTGGCCGCCGCTCAGCTCCAACAGCGGGCCACGCTTCGGCTCGAGATCAGATTCTCCACACCCTTCAACTTCTCCAGACCCTGGAAGTGGCTGGGGCGGGAGGGATCGAACCTCCGTTGCGGGGTCCAAAGCCCCGAGTCCTACCTCTGGACGACGCCCCAGTAAATCAGATCGCGCGGATGGCGGCGCCCGAATTCGTCCGCACCGCCCAGGCCGCCCAGCCCGCGCGGTTGACGCGGCGCTGGATCTGCTGCGCCTGGTCCAGCGATCGGGCCATGCCGAATACCGTGGGCCCGCTCCCCGACATCACCGCCCCGAGCGTTCCCGCGGCGAGCAGCGCCGCCTTCATGCGCCCGATCACCGGCATCGCCGGCTCCGCCCATCGCTCGAGATGATTCGTGAGCGCCGCGGCCAGCTTCGCGACATTCCGCGTCCTGAGCGCCTCCACCACCCGCTTCGTGCCCTCCGGCTCCGCCTGCCATCCCGGGGGCACCCGGCCATAGACCTCTTGCGTGGAGAGCGGCACGCCCGGGTTCACCAGCACCAGCGCGTACCCTCCCACGCTGGGCAGGGGCCTCAACACTTCCCCGCGTCCCGTGCCGAGCGCGCGCCCCCTGCCGAGGAAGAACGGCACGTCCATCCCCAGCGCCACGGCCAGCTCGACCAATCGCTCGCGCTTCCACCGCAGCCCCCAGAGGCGATTGAGTCCCCACAGCGTCGCCGCGGCATCGCTCGAGCCGCCTCCCAGCCCCGCCGCGAGCGGGATCCGCTTCTCGAGCCGTATCCGCGCGCCCCTGTCGACGCCCGCGGCATCTCTCAGCATGCGCGCGGCCCGCACCACCAAGTTGCGCTCGTCGGTGGGCAGGCCGGGTTCGCTCGTCTCGAGCGTGATGGTGTCGGCCGTTTCCACCGTCAAGCGGTCACAGAGATCCACCGCCTGCAGCACGGTGGACAGCTCATGGTAGCCGTCCGGGCGCTTTCTCAGAACCTCGAGGGCCAGGTTGACCTTGGCCGGGGTCCGGAGCACCAAACGTGACGGACTCCTCGGCCGCTGCTTCAGCAAGGCAAAAAAGAGTACCACGCGCTTCGCGGAACGGTCAACGGAAGTCTTGGATATTCACACCTTGCGGGACAGTCAGCGTCATCAGCTCGGGGTCGAATCCAGTATCGCGCTGCGGGTCCTTGTAGCGCACGTCGACTTCGAGCTTGCCGTCGAGCGTGGCGAGATGCGGGCCCTCGGGCCGAAAGACGACACGCGCCGGTTGAGAGCCGCCCGTCCACTCGACCTGTCGCGCGGCGCCCGAAGTCGAATCGAGCCAGATGCGCTGGCGTCCATCCTTCGTTTCGAACGCGACGGATGGACCGATGGCGTCAGGGGCCAGCATTTCCCCCGACCGGGGGTCGCGCGGAGGCAGCGCGTTGCCGGCCAGGAGCGCCACCAACTCCTCCGGACCCAGGACGAGGCCGAGCCAGCGCTTCGTCGCGTCCGGTGAGGAGCGGGCGAGAACAGCGCGCTGCTGGGTGACTTCCCAGAGCGTGACCGTGTCGGCATTGGAGGCGACCACGAGGATGGGTGGCCCGAAGGGAGCGAGGGCTTCGAAGCGAAGCTCGGCGGGCGCTCGAAGGAGGAGCACGCCCGTGAGGCGATCGACACGGTCGCCGCGGCGTATGCGCAGATCGGCCTGAGTGCGGAGGTCGTGGAAAGCCTTTGCGCGCCCCCCGAGCGCGGCGCGGGCGGCCTCGACCTCGGGCGGGAGGGGCTTTCGCGGAGGCAGCGAGGCGCACCCGCCCCCGAGGAGAAGGGCGCCCACCAGGACGAGGAGGCCGAGCTTACTTCTGCTCGGCTTTCGGGCGGTCGGCACCTTTGGCCCGGCGTGCCTTCTCACGCGCGTCGGCGATCTTCTTCTTGACGCTCTCCGAGATCGTGTTCTCGGCATCGGCCTTGAGCGCGCGCTCCCAGGTGGCAATGGCTTCTTCCGTGCGACCGGTCTTCAGGAGAGCGTCGCCAAGGTGATCGAGGATGGTCGGGTCTTCCTTGGCGAGGCTGACGGCGCGCTGGAGCTCGCGCAGGGCATCGGGATAGCGGCCCTGCTGATAGTAGGCCCACCCGAGGCTGTCGATGAAGAACCCGTTCTCGGGGTCGAGATCCAGCGCCTGCTTGATGAGCTGCACGGCCTCCGTCAGGTTCTGGCCGCGCTCGGCGTACATGTAGC
>Ga0209690_1002041_pt1 | contig 11569 bp, 7 predicted proteins | sample GraSoiAngelo_150_FD_186164 | JGI IMG/M metagenome (GOLD analysis project Ga0209690, IMG submission 186164) | Grasslands soil microbial communities from the Angelo Coastal Reserve, California, USA - 14_1009_09_40cm (SPAdes) (version 2) | ecosystem: Environmental > Terrestrial > Soil > Grasslands ...
GAGTTCCAGAGCCTGTTCGGCCACGTCAAGTTCCAGCCGAACGGCCAGATCTCCCTCCCTCAGACCGTGATCCAGATCCAGGATGGGAAGGTGGTGCCGATCTTCGCGGAGGACTTCCTCGGGAAGCCACGCTATCCACTTCCCCCATGGGAACAGCGCTAGCGCGCTCCTCTGCTCCTCGCCGCGCCACGGTGGAGCGCCTTCTGTGGGACGAAGATGGCGAGCGTCGAGTCCCTTCTGCGGCGGCGCTCGACCGGGCGGTGTCTGCACTGGCGCGGGGGGACCTGGAGCGGATCTGCGAGTTCAACCCATTCGGTCCCGTCTACTTCATTCCGACGGCGCCGTTCCTGCGCGCCCTGGCCCGGCTGATCCGTGCGCGGGGCGCGCGCCGCGCGCTGGAAGTCGCAGCCGGGGACGGACACTTGACGCGCGCGCTCTCGGCGCACGCCCCCGATCTGCGCATCGTGGCGTCGGACTCCGGCAAGTGGGAGCGGCCGCATGCGCGGATGAGCCCGCGCGAGCGCCGCGAGCTGCGAGGGACGGCCGTTTCCGGAATCCGGCCCCGGTCCGACGTGGTGCGACTCGACGCGCGCGCGGCCCTCGACAGGTTCCGGCCGGACCTCGTGCTCGCCTGCTGGCTTCCGCCAGGGCCGCTCCTCGGACGGATCCTGCGCGCGTCCGACCGCGACGTGATCGAGATCGGCGCCGGGAGTGGAATCACGGGCGACATCTCGTGCTGGCGGTACGAGCACGAGTTTTGCGACGAGCTCGACGCGCTCGGCCGCTGCCGCCTCGACGAGCGGCCCGCGCGCAAGCTGCACACTCGCGTGACGCTCTACCAGGCGCGGACACGGTGATCGCCGTCCCAGCGTCGCGGTATCCTGCTCCGACGAAACTGGAGGGCGCGTCGTGTTTCACCGAGCGGCGTCGAGAGCGGCGGTCGGTTGCATCTGCCTTCTCACAGGTCAAGCGGCGGCAGCGGCCTCCGTGGATCTCGTCGCCCGGCGAGATGACGGCAGCCTGATCCACTGGTCGCTCGATCGTCAGCAGGGCGGTCCGAAGCAGGGGATATTGGTCCTCGCCCAGGGCTCGGGGTGCCTGGCCGCAACCGAGAACCCGAACATCGTGCGCGCGAAGGGCCTGCTTCCGGACTTCGCGGTCGTGACGGTGGAGAAGTACGGGGTGCGTCCGCACGACGCGCCGAAGGACCCGTTCGGTGGCTGCTCCCCGGACTTTCATGCCCACCACACCGTCAGCCAGCGCGTGGCCGACTACCAGCGCGTCCTGGCGCAGCCGGAGACCTCGCCGTGGTGGGACGGACGTCTGGTCTTGTTCGGCGGTTCGGAGGGCGGGGCCGCCGTCGCGATGTTGGCGCCACGGGTGAGGCCGACAGCGGTCGTCGTCTTCTCCACCGCGCCGGGCCGGTCCTTCCGACAGACCTTCAAGCTCAGCGTTCCGCCGGAGGTCGCCGCCCAGGCCGACTCCGAATTCGTCAAGATCAAGGCCGATCCCCTGAGTCCGAAGCTTTGGGGAGGCAACTCCTACCGGTGGTGGGCCGACATCCTGGACCACGATCTCACGGCGGACCTGCTGTCAGTTCGCGCTCCGATCCTCATCGTCCATGGGGAGCGCGACCGGTCAGGCTCCGTTCAAATTGCGCGGATGGTGCGCGACGAGTTTCAACGGGAGGGGCGCTGCAACCTGACCTACTGGGAATTCGCGGGTTATGACCACCAGATGCAGGACGCCGCCGGAGCCCCGCACATCGACGAGGTGATGCGGCGCATCTCCGGCTGGCTATCGGCGAAGATCAGCGCGGCGCCGAAAGAATCCTGCCAACCGTCAGAGGGATCGAAGCCAGAGTAACGTCACTCCGTCCTTCATCCCGAGCTGCCGGTCCCGGTGCCGCGCAGGTACTTCTCGATCTCCAGCGGGAACTGGCGCGTGTCGATGGGCTTGGTGATGTAGCCGTCGCATCCGGCGTCCACGCTCTTCTGCCGGTCGCCCTTCATCGCGTACGAAGTGACCGCCACCACCGGAATGTCCCGCAGATCGGGGTCGGCCTTGAACTCGCGCGTCAGCTGCAAGCCGTCGATGTCGGGAAGCTGGATGTCCATCAGCACCAGGCGCGGACGGACTGCCCGGACGCTGGCTCTCGCCGTCTTTGCATCGCCCGCCGTGTGCACCTCATATCCGTTCTTCTCCAGGAGCCAGCGCAAGAGCTTCAAGTTCATTTCGTTGTCGTCCACGATGAGGATGGACTCTTTAGCCATCGCCCGGCTCCCTTCTCACTTCGACGCCTGCTGCTGGCAGGAAGGTGTTCAGCTCCCGGAGCAAGGACACCGCGCCGTCGCCGCCCTTCGCGACCACGGCGTGCGCCGTCTCGCGCAGGCGCGCGTGATCGTGCGCCGAGAGGTCCTTCACCGTCCAGACGATCACGGGCGTACGACGGCCTGCTTCCGTCCTGCGGAAGCGTTCGAGGAATTCGAATCCGTCGACGCGGGGCATGATGAGATCGAGCACGACGGCGACGGGGCGCGACTCCGCTGCCGCCTGGAGCGCCGCCTCGCCGTCCTGCCGGCAGATGGTCTGGAACCCGGAACGCCCGAGCGTCGCCTCCATCAGCCTGAGGCAACCCGGATCGTCGTCCACGACCAGCACCGCGCCGCGCCTCTCCGCGGCCACGCCGGCCCGCCGGAGCGCATCGAGGAGGGCGGCGGTCTCGATCGGCTTCGCGAGCACGTCGCTGACTCTGAATCCCGCCACCGCGCCTTCCTCGGCGACGACGGTCAGGACGATCACCGGCAGCTGCGCGTTCGGTCCTCCGTCGCGGATCCGGGCGAGCAGGTCGACGCCGCTCATGTCCGGGAGGAGCAGGTCGAGAGTCATGGCGTCGAACGTCCGCTCGCGGAGCTTGGCGAGGGCTTGCGCGCCGGTCGCCGCCGTCTGGACCGAGTAGCCTGCCCCGCTGAGCGCCTCGACGATGAGGGTCTGGTCGGCGGGGTTGTCCTCGACGACGAGGATCTCCGGAGCGCCCGCGCGGCTCCTGGCTTGCGGCATGGCCGGGCGCGCCTCGCCCGTCGCCTGGCGCGGCAGCACGGCATGGAAGACGCTCCCGACGCCAGGCGTGCTGCGCACGCCCACCGATCCACCCTGCGCCTCGACGATTCGCTTGGTCAACGCGAGCCCCAGACCCGTGCCTGCGTGCTTCTTGGTGGCTCCAGTGTCAAGCTGCTGGAACTCGACGAACAGCCGCGGCAGATCCTGCGGCTCGATGCCCGACCCGGTGTCGTGTACTTCGAGGCGGAAGAAGTCCGCTCCCTCGGGCGAGGCGCGCACCGTCACCAGTCCGCCCGAAGGGGTGAACTTGAGCGCGTTCGACAGGTAGTTGTAGAGCACCTGCTTGAGACGGGCGGGATCGAGCGCCACGGGACCGATGGCCGGATCGACCGCCATTTCGACGCGCACGTTCTTGTCGGCCGCCGTGGTGCGCAGGATCGCGTTCACTTCCCCGATCACCTGCGGCAGATCGATCGGCTCCGGCCGGAACTCCAGCCTTCCCGACTCGACCTTGGCCAGGTCGAGAACGTCGTTGATGAGCCGCAGCAGATGGCGACCGCTGGTGAGGACGTTGCCGAGGAATTCGCGCTGCTCGCCCGTCAGCGTACCGACTTCTCCCTCGTGGAGCAGCTGAGTGAAACCGAGGATGGCATTGAGCGGCGTTCTCAGCTCGTGCGACATGTTGGCGAGGAACTGCGACTTGTACGCCCCAGCCCTGGTGAGCTCGGCCGCCTGACGTTGCGTCTCGCCGAGCAGGGCGCGCAGCTCGTGGCGGCCCCGAGCCACGTCGAGGGCGATGGCGACGGTCTCGCGCGCGGAAGCGAGCAGCTCGGTAGAAAGCTCCGACCAGGGCTGCAGGCTGACCAGCTCGAGGATTGCAGTGACCTTGCCAAAGCGGATCAGCGGAACCAGCGCGATCGCGCGTGGCGACCCCTCGGCGAGGCCCGAGGTGATGCGAAGCTGGTCGGCCGGGGCCTGAACGACGGTGATCTCGGTCTGGAGCGCGGCCTGTCCGGCCAGGCCCTCGCCCGGACGGAAGCTCAGGCCTCCTGCTCCCGCGGAGACCGCGTGACGTCCGAGGAGCTGAAAGGCTCCGTCCGGGTCGGCGATATACAGCGCTCCCACGGGGCACTGCAGGGAGCGGCAGAGAACCGAGAGCGCGCGATCCGCGACCTCCCTCGGCTCCAGCTCTCCACGGAGCTGCTCCGACAAGGCCGACTGGACGCCCTTCAACGAATCGACGCGGCTCCGTTCCGACTCGAGCCGCTGGAGACTCTGCGCCATCTGGTTCGCTTGCCTGGCGAGCACGCCGAGCTCGTCCTTCGCGACGACCGGGATCGGCGAGCGGAAGTCGCCCTCGCCGAAGCGGCTAAATCCCGCCGTGAGGTGGGCCATTCCAGCGAGCATGTCGCGGCTGATCCAGAGCGACAGCAGAAGCACCATCAACAGGCAGGCGAGGCTGAGGCCCAGGCGGATGCGCGAGCCGATCCGCTGGGCGTCCGCCGCCGCGGAGAATGCGTTCGTCAGCTCCGCCTTGTCGAAGACCGTCGCCGTGTCGAGGAGATGGGCCACGCGGGTCTGGCTGGCCTGCATCTCGCCCATCTGCGCCACGACGCCCTCGCCGGTCTCACGGGCGATCAGGCGCGTGGAGACCGACAGCGCCTTGGAATGGAAGTCCTCGACCGCTTGCTCGAGCGCGGCGGCGAGGCCGGGGTCCACCGCGCCAGACGATTGGGCCAGCTGCTGCAGGAATTCCTTCTTCAGCTCGGCGGTCCTGGCGAGCTTCTCGGTGTCGCTCGCTGCGACCGCGTCCTGGAAGCCACGCTGGATCCGTTCGAACTGTGCCTCGAGCTGCGGGCGAAGACCCAGCTTGGGCAGGTAGTGCCGCCGGATGTCATCGAGGTGTCCTTCCACGCGCCCGGCGATGATCGCGCTGAAGACGACCAGGGCGACCAGCGCGAGCGCGGCCGTGGCGACCAGGGCGAGCAGCTTCGATCGAAAAGACAGGTTCATATCGCCTCAGTTCACTTCCAAAACGGTTGCGCCGTTCAGCGCGGTGCCGGCCGCCACGTAACCGACTGCTCCGGGATGACCAAGCACGTACGCGACGACCGACTCGTCGTCCGCGAGCTCGGGCGGCGGCAGACCTTGTCCGGAGAAGATCCGCTGCTGCCAATAGCTCCTCACGGACGCAACCGAGCGTGAGAGGACGTCCTCGGAGAAGCGAATCCGCGCTCGCGCGTCGGGTCCCAGGTCGACCGGATGGATGGGCGTGTCGTCCGGCCAGCGCGTCGCGCGCCGTAGGAACGCCTCGGCGAGGAACTTGCGATCGACCCTCGAGACGCGATTGGCGGGATGCACGATCACGACGTAGGCAGATCGTGGAGGCTCCGCGGCAACGGCAGCCGCGGCGAGCCCGATCAGGATGAAGACACCGGTCCTCAAGGTTCCTCGGCTCAGAAGTAGGCGGTCGTCTTGACGGCGAAGAGCGCCCAGTCCGGAGTGAGCGCGCTCAAAGGCACATTGCCGTTCAAGCTCGAGGACAGTCCCGCCGTGCCGCGCATGTAATGCCCCTCCGCCTTGATCAGCCAGTACTGATTGACGTCGAAGCGCAGGGTGAGCGCGAAGTCATGCTGAATGCCCGCCGGCCAGGTGCGGCGATCGACGTTCGGGACCAGGCGCGAATAGTAGGCACCCGCCTGCAGCCAGGGGTTCAGGCGATAGGAGGCCAGCGCGTAGGCCCGTTCGCTGGTCGTCGAGCCCTCCGGGAAGACGGAAGGATTGCTGCTCTGCGTTGTGACCAGCCAGCGGCTGTATTCGGCGGCGAAGAGGAAATCGTGCACCGTGTACTCCGCCGAGGCGACCCACAGGGTGGCGGGGATCTTCACGGCGACGGGTGCAGAGATGGAGGCGAGGAGCAGGTCCGTGTCGAGCCGCAGGAACTGGAGGCTCCCTCCCAGGCGCAAGCCGTCGATGGGCAGCCACTGCACGCGCCCGCCCGCCACGTAAGGCACGTTGAGATCGACGACCGCAAGCGGGCTGCCGGGCTGCGGCTTCACGTCGAGGAAAATGGTGCCCGCGTAGAGTCTGTAATCGAGCGCGCCTGCGGGCCCGAGTCGCTTGTACCCGTAGGCCTCCACGCCGGTCTGCGCCAGCAGGAAGTCGCGGTTCTGCGCGGGATAGACGGATTGCGGAAGCAGGACGGCGGTTCGAGCGGAATCGATGTCGCTGATGTCGTTGTAGAGCCCGAAGGGCAGCTTCACCCGACCTGCGCGGATTCCGAGCCAATCCCGCCAATGGTAGTCGAGATAGTACCAATCGAGCGTGGCCCGGTAATCGCCGAGCGGTCCCAGCTTCCGGGCGAAGATCTGCAGTCCCAGGGTCAGGCGGTCGGTGGCGGGCAGCGTGACGTTCAACCCCACTTCGGAGAACTCGAAGCTGCCTCGGGAAGAGTCGGCGAGGTAATCGTTCGCCGAGGTGAGGAGGAAACCCTGGCTGATGAACGCGTGCACGTCGAGCGAGGGAAGTTGTCCGGGCAGGGTCAGCTCGACCGCTGCCGCGGGCCGCTGCGCAAGGAGGAAAGCCACCAGCGCCGCCATCGGCAGGCGCGTGGAGAGTCTCCTTCCGTGCTGCTGCCTTTTTGCCAGGCTCGGGGTCAGGTCGAGGCGCTCCATGGCACGGTCGTTCACGCCCGACTGCTCCTTTTGTCGCTGGACGGGGCTGCTCCAGGCTTTCGTGGAAGCTGATTACCGTAATCACGTGCCGCGACGAGCCGGCAAGTTTTCGATGTGCGCCCGGCGCGGGGCGACGCCGGATTCGCCCTCCGGCCAGTGTGTTCGAAATCTGGCTCCCACTGACGCGCACGGGGTGGTTACACACGCACATCAGGCGCGATTCTGTAATCGCTTGCAAATCGAAGATCCTTTCAATTGCGGGCTCGAATCCTGGCCATGGTGGCCGGATTCCTGGCTGCTGCGCCTGATCCAGCAAGATGGTAGCCTCAGACCCGAGGTTCGAGCTCGATACCCTCGCGCTCGACGGGAGAGGAACGATCCTTGGCGGAAGTCATTCGTCCGAGAGTGCTGATCGTCGACGATGACCCTCTCAACCGGTCCTTGCTGCGGCGCGTGCTGGGCACGAATTACTCAGTGATCGAGGCAGAGAGCGGCTCTCGAGCTCTCGCCCTGGTCGCGAGCGACGATCCGGACGTGGTCCTGCTGGACGTGATGATGCCAGGTATGTCGGGGTACGAAGTCTGCCGCCGGATCAAGGCGAGGCCGGACGAGCCCCTGCTCCCCGTCATCCTTCTCACCGCGCTCGATGGCCAGGACGATCGGAACGAGGGCCTCGCGGCCGGGGCAGACGATTTCCTCAGCAAGCCGTTCGATCGACGTGAGCTGTTGTTGCGCACGCGCGCCTTCGTGCATCTGCGCCGCAACGAGCTGCTCGTGCGGGACCAGGTTCGCCAGCTGGCCGAGCTGCAGGCCCTCAAGGACGACCTCGTCTCCCTGATGGTCCACGACATGCGCAATCCGCTCACGGGCCTCCTCGCCACTCTCGCCATGCTGGCCGAGGAGCTGCCGAAAGATCCCGTCCAAGCGCAGCAGGATGCCGTCGAGGCGCTGGACCTCGCCCACCGGTTGCGCACTCTGCTCGACGAGGTCCTTCAGGTGCGGATGCTGGAGGAAGGCGAGCTCCGCCTGCAACTCGAGCGTGTGCGGCTTGCCGATGTCACCCGCGAGGCCGCCGAGACCCTGCAAGGCGAGGCCCGCGCGCGCCACATCGAGCTTTCGGTCTCCGCCGCGGGCGATCCCGTGGCCCCGGTCGACCGCAAGCTCGCCCGCAGGTGCGTGGAGAACCTCATCGCCAATGCTCTGAAGTATTCCCGCGCGGGAGATCGCGTGGAGGTGAACGTGCTCGCCGATTCGCGCGGCGCCCGCATCGACGTGTCCGATCGGGGACCGGGCGTGCCGGAAGAGTCGAAGAAGACCGTGTTCGAGAAGTTCGGCTCCGTCGAAGGGCGCCGGGACAGCCGGCGCGGCTTCGGCCTGGGTCTCTACCTGGTGAGCCTGGCCCTGGCGGCGCACGGGGGCAGCGCGGCAGTCCTCGATCGACCCGGCGGCGGTTCGGTGTTCCAGCTGATCTTCCCGATCAGCCAGAGCCAGGCAGCCTGAGCGACCCACCCGTCGGTCACGCAGCGGCTCCACTGTCGCGCTTGAGCAGCCGCTCGATGGTCTGTTCGAGCGCGCGGCGGTCGACCGGCTTGGTCACGTACGCGTCGAATCCGGCCTCGCGCGCCCGCGCCTCGTCGCCGCGCATGGCGAGCGCGGTCACCGCGACCAGCGGGGTCGTCCCGAGATCGGGATCGCCCTTCAACTCGCGAGCAGTGGCAAAGCCGTCCTTCCCGGGCATCGCCAGGTCGAGGAGGATGAGCGAGGGTCGCTCCCGCCGGGCCACTTCGATCCCGTTCTCGCCGCTCTCGGCCTGCAGCACGCGATAGCCTTTCCGTTCCAGCATCGTCCGGATCAGCTCGCGGTTGAGATCGTGGTCGTCGACCACCAGGATCGTCGGGCCTTGGGGCTGCGTCTTCGTCACTCGGGCGCCGGTCGCACGCTGGACCGCAAGGAGCACGGCATCGCGGGTGAAGTCGCCCTTCTGCGCAAGCGAATGGACGCGTTTCTCGATCCGCTGGCGATCGGCCGGCGACAGGTTCGCGGCGGTAAGCACGATGACCGGAAGCCCGCCCGTGCGCTGATCGGCGGCGAGCGCATCGAGCACTTCGAAGCCGGAGATGTCCGGAAGCAGCAGGTCGACGATGATGAGCGCGGGTTGCTTGCGCCGCGCAATCTCGATCCCCTCCCGGCCAAGGCCGGCCGTCTCGACCCGGAACCCGGCGGGCGCAAGGACCGAGCGCAGGACGGTCGCCACCACCGGATCGTCGTCGATGGCAAGCACCAGCGGCTGCGCGCCGTCGGACGAGGGCTGCGCATGCTTGGACATGCTCTCGAGGAGTCTCTTGCGGTCCAGCGGCTTGACCAGATAGTCGCTCGCACCGAGCAGGAACCCCCGCTTTTGCTCGGCGAGGACCGACTCAATCACGACCGGGATCTCGCTCGTCGCGGGATCCACCTTGAGCTGCTCCAGCAGCTGCAGCCCATCCTCTCCGTCGAGATCGAGGTCCAGCAGGATGGCGGTGGGCTGGAGCCGCCGCGCGAGCTCGATCCCGTGCGCGCAAGTGCTCGCCTCGGCGAGATCGTAGCCCGCGTCATGCAAGTAGGCGCGAATCAATCTCACGGTCGCCGCATCGTCCTCGATGAGGAGCACCAGAGGGCGTCCGCCCCCGTCTGCCTGCGCTACCGGGGCAACCGCGAGGGCGGGGACGAACGGCCGAGAAAGGACGGCGCCCGCGGCCCACGGCGCCGCCGCCGCGACGGTGGGTATCGTGAACGAGAAGGAAGATCCGCTTCGCGGCGCGCTCGTCACCTCGATCGCGCCGCCGTGCTGCTCGACCAATCGCTTCGAGATGGCGAGACCGAGCCCGGTGCCCTGGTGCTTCTTCACCAGGGCGCTCTCGCCCTGCACGAATGGCTGGAACAGGCGCGCGAGCAGCGATTCCTCCATGCCGGCTCCTTCGTCGCGCACCCAGAATCGGACCGCGCCTTGCGCATCTTCGGCGCCGATGTGGAGCACGGAGCGCTCGGGGCTGAACTTGAGCGCATTCGAGAGCAGGTTGAGGAGCACCTGGCGCAGCTTCCCGCGATCGGCGAGGACGTCGGAGGACGCCGAGAACTCGGTCCGGATCTCGATCGTTCTTTGCAGCGCTTGCGGGCCGACCAACGCGACCGCATCGGCGACCGCGTCGCCGGGGGCGACCGCCTCCAGCTGCAATTCCACCCGCCCGGCCTCGATCTTGGCCAGATCGAGGATGTCGTTGATCAAGGCCAGGAGGTGCCTGCCGCTCGCGAGCACGTCTGCGACGAACTTGAGGTGCTCGGGTGAGAGCGACTGGGTCGCCTCCTCGAGCAGCAGCTCCGAGAACCCGATGATCGCGTTCAGCGGCGTGCGCAGCTCGTGCGACATGTTGGCGAGGAACTCGGATTTGAGCTGGTCCGCCCTCTGCACCTCGCGGTTCTTGACCTCCAGGTCTTCCCGTTGCACCTGCAGCTCTTGTCTCTGGACCAGGAGCTCCTCGGCCTGCAGCCGGAGCTCCTCGTTGCGGGTCTCGAGGGCATCGTTCGCGACCTTCAACGCCTCGGTCCGCTCGCGGACCTTGTCCTCGAGCTCGTCTCGCGATCTCCTGAGCGACTCGACCATCGTGTTGAACGTGGATCCGAGACGACCCAGCTCGTCGCCGGAGTCGACCGGGACGCTCGCCGTCAGGTCGCCGCCGCGGATTGCATCCGCGGCGGACGTCAACGCACGCACCGGCGCCACGGTCCAGCGCGCCAGGAGCAGTCCCGCCACGATCGCCAGCAGCAGGATCGCGCCATTCGTGGACAGCGTCTCGTTCACGAGCTGCCGGACCGGCGCCTCGAGCGTCCGCTCCGGCACGAGGAAGAAGAGCGTCCAGGGTACCCTCTTCAGCCGCTGACCGACAGCCAGGTTCACCAGATTGTTCGCCGGAGTCGCGACTCGAAACGGCTCGCCGGAGGTGCCGTTGCGGACGCGCGAGAACTCGTCGTCCACGGCGATCGGGCTCTGCAGAAGCTCGCGGGTCCGCTCTCCAAATCGCCTGTCCGCGACGAACATCTCGACGAGCGACGGGTCGAGCGGCGCGGCAGGGTGGAAGATCTCGCTGGCCTTGAAGCTGTGCGCGACCCGGATCCCGTACCTGTCGAAGACGACCGAATAGCTGCCCGGTCCGGCGGTGCCGTCGCCGGCGCTGACGAGGTCCCAGAATTCCTGGCCGCGAGCGACGATCAGGGCAACGCAGCGGATCTCGCCCGAGCTCGACTTCATCGGGGCCGCGTAGGCGATGGTCGGGATCGCGCCTGCTTCGGAGACCGAGATGAACAGCTCGGACGTCACCGGCGAGCCCGCCGACGCCTCCTGGAAGTAGCGTCGGAACCGGTAGTTCCTCCCCCGGATCGCGGGCAGCGTAGACGCGATGATGGTTCCCTCGCGATCGAAGAGCGCGACCACATGCGTCCTGGGGTCGGTGGACCGGAAGACGGACAACACATCCTCTGCGGTCGAGAGTGACTTCGCGCGCATCGCCGGCGATGCCTGGCAGAAAGCGTTGGGAAGCGGGAGGTGCGAGAGCCGGTCGACGCTGCGCTGGAAAGTGAGGTGGAAGTCGTCGATCCGGTCGGCGAGATGGGTCGCCCGCGCCTGAAGTAGCGCGATCGCGGAACGCCGGATGATCGTGCTCGCGGTGCGGAATTCGATCGCTGCCGTGATGGCGAGCGGCAGGATCGACGCCGCCAGCAGGAGAGCCAGCATCTTGCGCCGGATGGGCCAGTCCCGGAGGCGAAGCCAACTCGTCACCCGCTCGCCCTCCGGAAGATCC
>Ga0209690_1002042_pt1 | contig 11568 bp, 10 predicted proteins | sample GraSoiAngelo_150_FD_186164 | JGI IMG/M metagenome (GOLD analysis project Ga0209690, IMG submission 186164) | Grasslands soil microbial communities from the Angelo Coastal Reserve, California, USA - 14_1009_09_40cm (SPAdes) (version 2) | ecosystem: Environmental > Terrestrial > Soil > Grasslands ...
AGGACTTCATGCACGTGCTGCGCTTCTACGTGGAGCGATGGCAGCAGGCCCAGACTCCCGCCTCCCTGGTCCGCTGACGCCCGGGCAGGGCCCGGGCTGGGCGAAGCTGGCGGAGGCGGTGGCGGCCCGCGTGCCGCCCGCCGAGATCGACACGATCTACCTGTTCCGGCCCCTCAAGCGCGAGGGGCGGGAATGGGGCACTGCGGTGGTCACCCGGCGGCCGACGGAGCCCGGCGGCCGGTTGCGGGTTTACACGGCGCGCTACATGCTGATCGTGCGTGGCAAGGAGCGCGGCCAGTCGAAGGTCGAGGTGGCGGAGACGGCGCTCACGCCGGCCGAGGTGCTGGAGCGCGTCGTGCAGGCGGCCGCCGATCGCACGGGGGATCCCGAGCCGCCCATCGCCGTGGGGCCATCGGTGTGGTATGAAAGCTCATAGGAGGTGACGGGTTGATCGACTCACGAATGTTCGTGCCGACCAAGGCCTTCCTGACCAAGGGCGTGGGCCGGCACAAGGAGAAGCTCACCAGCTTCGAGATGTCCCTCCGGGACGCCCATCTCGCCAACTTCAACCTCGTGCGGGTGAGCTCGATCTTTCCGCCGCACTGCGAGCTGATGGACCGCGAAGAGGGGCTGTCGCTGCTGAAACCCGGCCAGGTGGTGTTCGCCGTCATCGCCGAGTCGTCGACGAACGAGCCGAGCCGGCTCGTCTCGGCCTCGATCGGCGTCGCCATGCCCGCCGACGCGACCCACCACGGCTACATCTCCGAACACCACAGCTATGGCCAGAACGAGATGGCCGCCGGCGAGTACGCGGAGGACCTCGCCGCGTCCATGCTCGCCACCGTCCTGGGGGTGCCGTTCGACCCGGAGAAGGCATGGGACGAGCGCCGCGAGCAGTGGCTGCTCTCCGGTGAGATCGTGCGCACGATGAACGTCACCTCCGCCGCCGAATGCGGGGACGACGGGCGCTGGACGACCGTGGTCTCGGCCGTGTGCTTCTGCGGCTGATCGCCGCGACCGACGCCGCCGGCGGCGTCTCCTTCGGCCTGGCGTTCGCTGCGGGGCTCCTGAGCTTTTTGTCGCCCTGCGTCCTGCCGCTCATCCCGAGCTACGTCGGCTTTCTCACCGGCCTGTCGCTGGAGGAGCTGCAGGCGCGGCGCGGCACGGCGCTGCTGCACGCGCTGTGGTTCGTCGCCGGGTTCTCACTCATCTTCCTGGCTCTCGGCGCCACGGCGTCCGCCCTGGGGCGGCTGCTCCTCCAGTACCAGCTGTGGCTCGGGCGGGTGGGCGGCGTCCTGGTCGTCGCGTTCGGCCTCTACCTGCTGGGAGTGCTGCGGCCGGCCTTCCTGATGCGGGAGCGTCGCCTCCAGCTCGCCCGCAAGCCGCTCGGGTATCTCGGCTCGGGAGTCGTGGGCATCGCCTTCGGCGCGGCCTGGACCCCCTGCGTGGGGCCGATTCTCGGCGCGATCCTCACCCTCGCCGCCGCCCAGGCGAGCGTCGGTCAGGGAGTCGTGCTGCTCGGCGTCTATGCGCTCGGGCTGGCCGTGCCGTTCCTGATCACGGCCTACGCCCTGGACCGCTTCCTCACGTGGTTCCAGCGCTTCCGCCCCTACATCGTGTGGGTCGACCGCACCGCGGGCGCGCTGCTCGTGCTGCTCGGCGTGCTGCTGCTCACGGACCGCTTCACGCTGATCGCGAGCTACCTCCAGGGGCTGACCCCGCAGTTCCTGAAGAGCCGGTTGTGAGGGATGTGGCAGCGCGGCATAAAGGACAATAGGTGCGTGCGTTAGCGTCGTGCCGCCCCGAGCCCGAGCGCTGCCTGGGAACTCAGGAGGCGACCCGCCTATATTACGGACCAGCCATCCTCTGACCGAGGTGACAGATGACGACTCTCCAGAAATATTGGTCATATCTCGCCGTCGCTGTCGCCGCCACGGCGTTCGCCTGCGTCAAGGGCGAGCAGTCGGCGCAGCAGGCCGACTCGACGGCGCGCAACCTGACGCTCGCGCCGACCGAATCATCGGGGGCGATGAAGGACGTGCCTGCCGCGCAGCCGAGGCAACCCGAGAAGAAGGCCACGACCCCCGCCCCCAAGACCCCCGCTCCCAAGCCCGCGGCCCCGACCACCCTGACCCTCGCGGCCGGGACGCGGGTCGGGCTCACCGCGAGCGATTCGATTAGCACGCGGTCGGCCAAGGCCGGCGACGCATTCACCGCCACGGTCGGCCAGGACGTGAAGGACGCTTCCGGGCACGTAGTGATCCCCGCGGGGTCGAGGGTCGAAGGCACGATCACGGCCGCCGACCCGGCGCCCAATCCCAACTCGAGCGGCAAGATCGAGCTCGCCATCAAGAGCGTCACCGTTCGGGGGACGAGCTATCCCGTGGACGCGACCGTCGTCTCGAAGGACACGGTGATGCAGGGCCGCGGCGTGACGGGCGCCGACGCCGCCAAGGTCGCGGGAGGCGCCGCCATCGGCGCCATCGCGGGCCGGCTCCTGGGCAAGAACGCGAAGGGCGCAGTGGTCGGCGGGGCCGCCGGCGCGGCCGCCGGCGCGGTCGCCGCGCGCAAGTCGCGGGACATCGACGTGGTGATTCCCAAGGGTGCCGCGATCACCATCAAGCTGGACAAGTCGCTGACGGTCAAGCGGACGTAACCGCGTCTCAGTACCCCGCCGCGCCGCCGCCGCGCCTGGGATCGGCCACACCCACCCAGCCGGCGGCGGTTCGCATGATGGCGTTGATGTCCGTCTTGAATCCCCAGGCGCTCACTCGGTGGCCCATCGCCTCGAGGGAATCGATGGACGCCGGCACGAAGCCCGCCCGCTCCACGTGGATCAGATCGGGCAGCCCCTGGTGATGGAGGCGCGGGGCGGCCACCGCGTCGACGAGCGACATCTCCTGATCGATCACGTTGGTGATCACCTGATAGACGGCCGTGGGGATGCGCGAGCCGCCGGGGGAGCCGAGCACGAGGAACAGGCTCGCTCGCGGGTCGAGGACGATCGAGGGCGTCATCGCCGACAGCATGCGTTTCCCCGGCGCGATCGCGTTCGCCTCTCCCTGCACCAGGCCGTACAGGTTGGGCTTCCCCGGCGCGGTCGCGAAATCGTCCATTTCGTCGTTGAGCAGGAACCCCGCGCCGGTCACGGTCACCGCGCTCCCGAAGTCATTGTTGAGCGTTGTCGTGCAGGAGACGGCGCCGCCGTCCGCGTCCACGATGGAATAGTGCGTGGTGCTCGTGTCCTCTTCCGCTTCCACCACGGGAGCTGACGTCGTCCCTGTCGCACGGCCCGGGTCGATCGCGGCGCGAAGCTCCGCCGCGTAGGCCTTGCTCACCAGGCGCTTGAGCGGCAGCGAGACGAAGTCGGGGTCGCCGAGGAAGGCATTGCGGTCGGCGTACGCGCGGCGCATCGCCTCGGCTTGGAGGTGCAGCAAGCGCGCGCTGCCGAACGCGGGCAGCGGCCCGAAGCCTTCCATAGTATTGAGGATCTCGGCCAGCGTGACGCCGCCGCCGGAGGGTGGCGGCATGGTGTAGACGGTGTAGCCCCGGTAGTCGATCTGGAGCGGGGCGCGCCACTTGGCGCGGTAGCGCCCGAGGTCGTCCCCCGTGATCAGCCCGCCGCCGCGCTCCATCTCGCGCACCATCAAATCGGCGATCTGCCCGCGGTAGAACACCTTGGGCCCGCTGTCGGCGACGAGCTCGAGCGTGCGGGCGAGCTCGGCTTGCACGAAGCGGGTGCCGGCCGGCGGCGCCTCGCCGTTCTGGAGAAACTGAGCGCGCGAGGCGGGGAAGCGGGCGAGCCGCGACGCCTCGCGAGCGATCTGGCGGCTGCGCGGGCCGTCCAACACGTGCCCGTCGCGGGCCAGGGCGATCGCGGGAGCGACGAGGGCTCTCCACGGCAGCTTGCCGTACTTGCGATGCGCTTCCCACAGTCCCGCGACGCTCCCCGGCACCGCGACCGACAGGTGGCCGGTGAGCGACGACGCGGCGGGCTTCCCGGTCGAATCCACGTACATCCCGGGCGTCGCGCGCCGGGGCGCGGCTTCGCGGTAGTCGAGGGCGCGCACCGTCCCGCCCGGGTCGCGGATCAACATGAACCCGCCGCCGCCGATGTTTCCGGCAACGGGCTCGACGACGGCGAGCGCGAACGCGACCGCGACAGCCGCATCCACGGCGTTGCCGCCGCGCCTCAGGATCGCCACGCCGACGTCGCTCGCGAGCGGATGTCCGGACACGACCATCGCGTGGCGGCTGGCGACCGGCTTCGCGCGCCCGGTGAGCGGCCAGTCGCTCGCGATGAGCGCGCGGCGCGTGGCGCGATCGGTGGCGGGGCCTGGAGCGGGCGGGACGCCCGGAGCGGGCGTGGCAGGCGCCGCGGCGCCCGACGGCGTGGGCGCGGGCTGCGGCGCCGGGACGCTGGAGCTCGCACAGGCGCCGAGCAGGGCGATGGTGACGAGGAGCGGCATGCGCATGCCTCATATTGTGTACGTTGACCCGAGCCGCGGTCAACGTCTAACTTGGGGGCCACCCGACATCCTTCATGCCCGCGCCCGAGTATCTCGATCCCCGTCTCACCGAGCACCGTAATCCGCGAACCGAGCGCATCGACGTCGCCTCGCCGCTCGAGATCGTGGATCTCATCAACGGCGAAGACGCCACGGTGGCGGCGGCCGTGCACCGGGAACGCGAAGCGGTCGCCCGCGCGATCGAGCTCACCGTAGCGGCCTTCCAGGGGGGCGGACGCCTCGTCTACGTCGGCGCGGGGACCTCCGGGCGCCTCGGCGTGCTCGACGCCAGCGAATGTCCCCCGACCTTCGGGACGCCCCCGGAGCTGGTCGTCGGCGTCATCGCGGGCGGTCTCCCGGCGCTCGTGAAGAGCCAGGAGGGCGCGGAGGACGACGTCAACGCCGGCGCCGCGGCGATGGACCGCGAGCGGGTGGAGCCGCGGGACTTCGTCCTGGGCATCGCGGCGAGCGGTACCACGCCATTCGTGCGCGCGGCGCTGTCCCGCGCACAGACGCTCGGCGCCGTGACGGGCCTCGTGTCCTGCTCCGACCCTCCGAAGCTGCTGGCCGGCAGCTGCGACGTGGTGATCCTTCCAAAGGTGGGGCCCGAGGTGCTGACGGGGTCCACCCGCATGAAGGCGGCCACCGCCACCAAGCTCGTGCTGAACACCATCACCACCGGCGCCATGATCCGCATGGGGCGCGCTTACGGCAACCTGATGGTCGACCTGATGGCCTGGAGCGACAAGCTGCGCGACCGGGGCGAGCGCATCGTGATGGAGTGCTGCGAGGTGGACCGCGAGGCCGCGCGGGCCGCGATCGAGGCTGCGGGAGGCTCGGCCAAGCTCGCGATCGTGATGGTGAGAAAAGGCATCGCGAAGGCCGAGGCGGAACGCTTGCTGCAGCAGGCGGGCGGGTTCGTGCGGCGCGCGGTCGGCGACCCTCCGCCCGTGACCCAGGCGCGCGGCCGGCGATGACGAGCTGCCTCGCCGTGGGGCTGATGTCGGGCACCTCGCTCGACGGCGTCTCGACGGCACTGGTGCGGCTCTCGGACGACCCCCTCGCTGCGCAGCTCGTCGCGTTCCGCCAGGAGCCGTACACGGCAGCGGAGCGCGGGGCCGTCATCGACGCCATCGCGCGCGGGCGCGCGCACGATCTCTCGATGCTGCACGTCGCGCTGGGGGAGCGCTTCGCCGGCGCCGTGCTCCAGCTGCTCGCCGGCGCCAGGGTCGCGCCGCGCGATCTTGCCTTCATCGCGTCGCACGGCCAGACGATCTGGCACGAGCCGGGCCGAGCCACGCTGCAGCTGGGCGACCCGGCCGTGATCGCCGAACGCGTCGGCGTGCGCGTCGTGAGCGACTTCCGCTCGCGCGACGTCGCGGCGGGCGGGCAGGGCGCGCCGCTCGTGCCGCTCGCGGACGTGATGCTGTTCGGGCATCCCGAGCGCGGGCGACTGCTCCTCAATCTCGGCGGGATGGCGAACGTCACCTGGGTGCCGCGGCGCGGCGTGATCGCCGGCGCGGTCGCCTTCGACACGGGGCCCGGCGTCGCCGTGATCGACGCCGTGACGCGGCGCGTCGACCCCGACGCCCCGTACGACCAGGACGGGGAGCGGGCGCGCCGCGGCCACCCCGACCTGAAGGCGCTGCACCACCTCCTCACCGACCCGTTCTTCGACCAGCCGCCACCCAAGAGCACCGGGCGCGAGCGGTTCGGGATCGAGTTCGCGGACCGGCTGATCGCGCTGGTGCACGGCGCCGGCGGCTCGGCGAATGACGCCGTCGCGACCGCGACCGCGCTCACCGCGGAAACGGTCGCGCGCGGCATCGAGCGTTGGACCCCTCCTCCCGCCCCGGCCGGGGGGGACGAGTTGGTGATCTCGGGCGGGGGTGCCCGCAACCCGGCCCTGGTCGAGCTGCTCGCGGGACGGGTGCGGCCGCGGCCCGTTGTCCCGTTCGCCCAGCTCTTCTTCGACGGCGAGGCCAAGGAGGCGCTCGCCTTCGCGTTCCTGGGCTTCCTGACGCTCGCGGGGAAGCCCGGCAACCTCCCCGCCGCGACGGGGGCGCGCGGGCCCCGCGTGCTCGGTTCCGTCACGCCGGCGTGACGACGTCGCTCGCCCGGCTCGTGTTCCCCGCCTTGCGCTGGCGCGGCGGCAGCTTCGACCACGAGCGCGCCAAGATCGACGCCGCCCTCGCGGCCGGCGTCGGCGGCTTCATCATCTTCGGCGGCACCCCGGCCAGCGTCGGCGCGCTCACGCGCGACCTCCGCCAGGGGGCCGGCCGGCCGCTCCTCATCGGCGCCGACCTGGAGCGCGGCGTCGCCCAGCAGGTGCCGGGCATGACCGAGCTGCCGCCCGCGGCGGCGCTCGGGTTGCTGGACGACCTCGAGGCGACGCGGACCGCCGGCATCATTACGGCATCCGAGGCGCGCGCGCTCGGCATCAACTGGGCCTTCGGCCCGGTGTGCGACCTCGACCTCGAGCCCAAGAACCCGATCATCCAGACCCGGTCGTTCGGCACCGAGCCCCTGCGCGTCGGCGAGCACGCGGCGGCCTGGGTCGAAGGGCTGCAGCAGCATGGCGTGCTGGGCTGCGCCAAACACTACCCCGGGCACGGCCGGACGCTGCGAGACTCGCACGAAACGCTGCCCCGGGTGACCACGCCCAGGGCGGAGCTACTGGCGGTCGACGGCACGCCCTTCGAGTGCGCGCTCCGCGCCGGTGTGGGCAGCGTGATGAGCGCTTTCGTCGCCTATCCCGACTGGGACCCATCGGGCCGGGCGGCGAGCTTCTCACCCGTCATCCTGGGTCACCTGCGCGGGGCGCTCGGGTTCGAGGGGTTCGTCGTCACGGACGCCCTCATCATGGCGGGTGCGACGGCGCGGGAAGCCGAGCCCTCGGCGACGGTGTCGGCGGTCGCCGCCGGATGCGACGCGCTGCTCTACCCGGAGGACTTCCGCGCCGTGGCGGCGGCGCTCGACCGGGCGGTGGGGACCGCGATTCCGCAGGCCCGCGCCGACGAGGCGCTGGCCCATGGCGACAAGGCGGCGGTGCAGTGGGGCGGCGGGGCAGACCAGGGCGAACCCGACCTCGCCGCCCACGGCGCGTTCGCCGACGGACTGGCGGACCGGGCCCTGCTGGTCCACCGCGCGGATCCTCCGTTGCTCCGCGGACCGCTCGGCGTGCACGTCGTCGACGACGACGTGGGGGGACCGTACGCCGTCGGGCCGCGGGACATCTTCCACCATACGGTTCGTGAGGCGGGAGTGGCGGTGCGGACGGGCCAGGGGGAAACGGGAAGGGGGACGGGTGTGGTGCTCGTCTACGCCGAGCCGCGGTCGTGGAAGGGACGGGCGGATCTGGGCGCCCGCTCGCGCAGCGCGCTGCGTCGGCTCGTGCCGGGGGCGGCGCTGGTCGTGCTGTTCGCGCACCCGCGGCTGGTGTCCCAGATCCCGGGCGAGGGACCCGTGCTGTGTGCCTGGCACGGGCAGCCGCTGATGCAGCGGGCGGCGGCGAGATGGATCCTCGGGAGAATCCGGTAAGAGGCCCGTAAGAAACCGGAAAGAGGCGGCGAAAGGGGGAAGGCACCCTTCGCCGGCCTCTCACGGGCCTGTTACCGGCCTTTCTTTAAGTACTCCACGACGAAGGCAGCTGGCACTGCGTAGATTATTTTCCCCTGCGACTCCCGCTCGCCGCCGTACAGCACCGCCACGACCCGTCCCTCGCGGTCGAAGATGGGACTGCCGGAGGAGCCCGGGGCGCCGTAGCCGTCCACCTGCACGACGTTCGACAGCACCTTGCTCACGGTCCCCACGGTGAGCGTGGGATCGGCGATGGCGCTCTGCCCCTGGCGCTCCATCGGCAGATCCTCGCCCAACGGGTAGCCGATGATCGCCACCGGGTCGCCACGCTGCAGGCCACGCGGGTCGGCGGCGAAGCCGAGAACGCGCGGCGTGCCTCCCCGAATGTCGATGCGCACCACGCCGATGTCGGCCTCGGCGGACGCGCCGGCGAAGCGCGCCCGGAACCACTGCTTGCTGCCCGAGAACTTCACCGCGATCTCCTGCGGCTGCCGCGTTCCGTCGTCGCCGGTGAGCACGTGCTTGTTGGTGACGAGGGTGCCGGCCGAGTCCACGGCGAACGCGGTGCCGCTGAAGAGCTCCGTGTCGGACAGCTTGACGATGATCAGCGCCACGGCGTCCTGGTTTCTCCGGGAGATCGTGCGATAGTCGACGGCGGCGGCCCCCGCCAGCCCGCGCTGCCGGGCCTCGGCGGCCTCGAGCTCCTCGCGCAGCCGCGCCACGGTGCCTGCGTCGCCGCGCGAGCCGGCGGTGCCGAGCGCGCCCTTCAGCCGGGAGACCTCGACCTGCGACTGCCGCAGCGCGTCGCGCAGGCTCTGCAGCTCGGTCTGGAAGCGCGACAGCAGGCGCTGCGCCTCGCGATTGAGGCTGTCGGCGCGGGCCTGGAGGTTCGCTACGTCGCGCGCATCGCGCGTCGCCTGCCACTGCGTCCACCCGAGCCAGGCGCCCGCGACGAGGAGCAGCCCGATGAGCAGCTTGGTGGTTTGGCGCAGCTGTCGCGTCTGGCGCGCCACCTCCTGGGCGATGCGGAGAGCGCTGCTCGCGCGGGCAGGGAGCGGGGGGGCCGGTGAGACAGCCTGGAACGGCGCGCGCCCCGCCGCCATCCGCTCGGCCGAGGCGCGCGCTGCTTCCGGAATCGCCTCGTCCCCCGAGCCGACGATGTGGAACTCCACCGACGGCCCCGTCGGGCCGAACCCGATGATGTCCCCGTCGTTCAGCGGAGCGTCGTCGCCCGTGATCTGCCGGCCGTTGAGGAACGTGCCGTTCTTGCTGCCCAGGTCGCGCACGACGAAGCCCTCGCCGTGCCGGAGGATCGCCGCGTGCCGCGAGGAGACGTCGAGGTCCCGCTCCGCGTCGAACCGCACATCCGACAGGGGGTGGCGGCCCACGCCGATGTAGGCCTTGCGGAAGAGCTCCACTGCGCCGGCGCGCGCCCCCGACAGGAACTTGAAGCGGGCGTTCACGGACTCCGGGAGACGAGGTAGACGGCTGCGGCGACGAGAGCCGCCGCGACGACCGCCGCCGCGACCATGCGCCAGCGCACTTGTCGGTTCGGCACGGGGGGTGGGCTCCCGCGGTACACGGGGACGGGCTCCGTGCTCGTTTCCGTGTCGATGAGCGGGTACAGCTGGTGTCCCACTTCGTCGTCCCGCCCCGCGGGTCGCAACCCCTCCCCGTCGAACCGCGCGATGATGACGGTGATGTTGTCGGGGCCACCGCGCTCGTTGGCGAGCGCGATGAGCTTGTCGCAGGCGGCCTGCAGGTCCCGCTCGGCGCTCACGATCTCGGCGATCTCCTCCTTCTTCACCTGGCCGGAGAGACCGTCGGAGCAGAGGGCGAGCGCGTCGCCGCGCCGGATCTCTTGATGCGTCAAGTCCACCTTCACCTTGGCGTCCGGTCCGAGCGCCTGGAGGATGATGTTCCGCCGCTCGCTCTGCGCCGCCTCCTCCTCGGTCAGCTCGCCCGCCTCCACGAGACGCTGCATCAGCGACTGGTCCTTTGTGAGCTGGTAAGCCCGGCCCCCGCGGATCAGGTAGGCCCGGCTATCACCGACCTGCGCGAGGTAGACATGGTCGCCCAGCACCCCTACCGCCGTCGTGGTCGTGCCCATGCCGCGCACCTCGGGATGCGCCTTGGCGTGCGCATGGATGCGGCTGTTGGCGACCTCCACGGCTTCCTTGAGGCGGTAGGCGAAGCGTTGCGGAGTGACCTCCCGCTCGCCACCCCAAGCCCGCACGAGCTGGGAGTAGATCGTCTCCGTCGCCATCTCGCTCGCCAGCTCGCCGGCCGCAGCCCCGCCCATCCCGTCCGCCACGACGAAGACCGTGCCGTGGGGCCCGACCACGTGGTCCCGCACGCTGGGCTGCAGGGACGCCTCCTCGCGCGTGAGGTCCGCGACGAGGAAGCAGTCCTCATTATGGTCACGAGTCTTCCCGAGGTCGGTTTTCCCGAAGACCTCGATGCGGACGGGCTTGGGCGCGCGTCGGAACATCGGCCTAGGGCTGACTCACAGTCTGCACGATCTGGCGGCACGAGCTCAAGGTGGCATCGAGCGCCAGGCCCTGGTTTGCCCACCTGAGCGCGAGCGTGTTGTCGTGCTTGCTGCTGTAGGCCTGAGCGACCAGGCACGCCGCGAACGCGCGGTCCCTCTGGCCCACACCAGCCGCATTGTAGACCAGCTGCGCCGAGTCGAGGATCACCGCCGGCGGCCGGTCGATCAGTGCGTCGAGGATGACACCCGCCTTCGTGGGATCGATCGCCGTCGTGTGGGCCCCGATGCGCACGGCCCCCGTCTCGCGCCGGGATGGCCCGCTTGCCGTGCGGGCGCCGCCGGTGTCCGCACGCCGGCTCGCCGTATCGGCCCGGACGCTCGGGGCCACCTGGCGCGTCCCCTTGCCACCTCCCCCAAACACGGCCACCGCGGCCCCGCCGCCCCCCAATACCACCACCGCCCCGATGACTGCCGGCGTGAGCGAGCGCCGCTTGACCCCCTTGGTCGCGACCCGGTCCAGCAGCTGGGTCTTCTCGTCGCCGTCGGCGCGCGTGGCCGGGATGGGGGCCCCCGCGCCGGCGCCGCGCCCGAGCCCGAGGACCGCCCCGGCGTCCGCCGCGAACTTCGCCGCCGACTGGTAGCGGTCCACCGGGCTGCGCGCCAGCGCCGCGTCGAGCGTCTCCTGCAGGCCGGTGGGGAATTGCAGATCGGGCCGCGCCGCGGCGAGTTTCACGGGCTCGTCCGTGAGCCGTTTGATCATCGTCTCCTGGACCGTGGTCGCCTCGAAGGGCAGCTTGCCGGTGAGCGTCTTGAACAGCACGAGCGCCAGCGAATAGAGGTCGCTGCGGCCGTCCAGCTTGTCGCCCGACAGCTGCTCGGGGCTCATGAACTCCGGGGTCCCGACGACGAGCCCCGTTTTCGTGACCTTCTGACTGTCGTCCCCCCCCACGGCCTTGGCGATGCCGAAGTCCACGACCTTCACCAGGTCCG
>Ga0209690_1002043_pt1 | contig 11563 bp, 20 predicted proteins | sample GraSoiAngelo_150_FD_186164 | JGI IMG/M metagenome (GOLD analysis project Ga0209690, IMG submission 186164) | Grasslands soil microbial communities from the Angelo Coastal Reserve, California, USA - 14_1009_09_40cm (SPAdes) (version 2) | ecosystem: Environmental > Terrestrial > Soil > Grasslands ...
GCAGTGACGGTAGCGGCGTGCGCCTCGCAGGCTTCCCTGAAGATTTCCTGAATCTCATCCAGCGACCAGAAACGTCCTATCGACACGTATTCCAGTTTCCTCGCCGCTGTCTCCCACGGTGTCGGTTCCTGGCTCATCTCTTCCATGCTCTCCAGCCCTCCACAATCTGGTGCAACCCAAACACCGCCAGCACCAGAGCAAACATCCACGCTCCTTGATACCAACAAATCCCTGCCGCCAGGAACACTTGCCCACTCACAATCCCGTGCATGATTAACTGGTCTCTCATTTGCGGAACAGCATCAGCCCAAATAAAGCCGATAAAACGGCGATCAGGATATAACCCGTGTGATCCAGAGAATGCAGCAGCTTTATGATTTCAGTGGCTTGTTCAGCATTCATCCCCATTTTCTCCACGCCCACCACACAGCCAGAAACATCCCCCGCAACGTCAACCCCATCCCAAGCGGCACCACGAAACACCAAAATGCCCCGCCAAATATCCCCCAATCATTGCCCGCCACGGAAATGATTGTCGCCATAAGAACCCACAACCCAATGAATCCCCACGCGCCTTTGCTCATTTCTTTCCCTTCATCGCCTCTTTGTCTGCCTTCGTGATCGGGTCTTCTTCCACCCGCTTCTTTACAATCTCCGCCGCACTCAACCCCTTCTCATCTTCTCTCACCTCCATCTGCTCTGTTCCTTCCGGGTTATATTTCGCCCGCACCGCCGCCTCCAGCGCCTCCAACCTCTCTATCTTGGCCCGTGTCTTCTCCATTATCCTTTGCCGCCGTTCCTCCGTCATTCCCTCCTCAGCATCGTACGGCCCGTGTATCCGCTCCAATTCCTTCTCCAGTTCTCCCGGCCCAAACGTCTTGCCCGCCAACGCGTCTATCGCCGCTTGCTTCTCCGCTCCTTTCAATCCAGTGTTCATCGCTTTGCCTTTCTCCCGTTGTTCAGCTTGCCAATTCCTCTGATATTCCCTCCTCTCCTCACCCCTCATCATCTGCCGATACTTCCCGTAATTCAAAATCTTCCACCCGCCTTCAATCGCTTCTATCCGTCTCCCTTCATACTCTTTGCTGGTGGACCTCTTGTCTGGTCGTAACAGTTTCCCCAAGCTCTTGTCCAGTTGCCCTTCGCTTACCCTCGCCGCCATCGCCAAGAATCTGTCAGTCGTTCTCACCTCCCCATCTTTGTCCGCCATCGCCAGCATCGTGATCCACACGACCCGCGTCCCATCGTCTTCATCCCAGATCGAGGACCGTATCAATTTGTCGAACAACTTCACATAGCCCATGTCGCATATCTGTCATCGTTTGTCAACTTTTGTCAAGTACTACTTTTGACGACAATTTGACCTATAGCAGAAGCAGAAGCAGAAGGGGTGTGGGGGAGAGTCCGTTCGGCTCTCTAACCCGCTCGGTGTTTCTTGGCCTGCGGTATTGCCGTTTGCCTGAGTTCCAACCGTTGCTTAGCGGCGTGGTGTGGCCTCACGTGGAAACCGGGGTCCCATCAGAAAGGGGGGTGTATAGAGTTCGAACGCCTGCCCGCCCCTGCCCGGTGTCCCCCGTGGGGACGGTCACGGCGCGAAGAGATTCCTTTGAGCGCAGGTCGGCCCGTCACTCGTCGCTCGGTTCGGTGGACTCTGGCGCCTGATCAAGGGGTCGAAGTTGACATGGCATCAACTTTGGCCCCCTGTTTGAGCTTGACGAGTTGGGCGAACTCCCCCTTACATCCCCCTCTAGCGGGTTGGTTGGCTTGCGATGGTCAGTGTGGTTTGTGTCTCGCTTCAGGGTGACGCGCGGTCTCTTCTCAGGTGGTCTCTTCGGTCCCTTCCCCTTGCTGGTCTGTAGGAGAGATGGGCTTGGTCTGGCCTGTTGGAGCAGGGGCTTGTTCACCCCATTGGGCGAGCGGACGGAGTGCGCCACGGGCAGGCTTTTGGGGAGCAGGCCGGCGTGAGCCTGGCAAGGGCACACCCTTGAGGATTCTAATCCTGTCACTGGCAGACTCCCATGCTCTAATCAGCGCGAGGATGGCTTGAGAGCGAGACAAGACCTCACGCGGGTCAGAGCTTGGTTTGAGCTGGTCAAGAGCAATGGCTTGTTTGGCTGCTAGATCGCGGAGGTCATAGGCTTGCTTGAGACCACGTTTCCAGACTGGTTTTGGAACCACCTGAAAAGACTGCTCGGTAGCCTTCGGCAGGGCTGACATCGTAGGGAGAGTGAACGAGAGCGGGAGTACTGGCAAGGGTGGAATGACTAAGCGGCATTGTGAATGTATGGCGGCTGCAATGCAAGCTGGTTAGTGAGAAATGGAGAATGGTTGTGGGAGAGAGAGTTATGGGGTGGCACGCAGTAAGCTGGTTAGTTGGAAACTCGGTAATGAGAAAGGAAGACAATGAGAAGACTGAAACGATGGTTAGCGGTGAAAGACGAAGTGCGGGAGATGAATGCGGTGGCGAAGAAAGCCGGGGAAGATTTGAGAGAGATACGAGAACGGACGGAGCGGTTACGTGAGGAAGTGGCGAGATTGATGGGGAAATGAATGCGGTGAGCGAAAGGTAGAATTATGACGAAGATTGGGAGTTACAAAGGGTGTGCGACCATCAGCTTAGCGGCTGAGAGCAAATGGCCGTTCACGTTTGGGGTGGCGAAAGCGAAGCTGATATTGCAGGAGCTAGAGGCAATCCGGGCGTTTGTAGCGGCGAACGAGGCGAGGGTTGAGAGCAGGTTTGACCGGGACAATGAGGATAGGGCGGCGGAAAGGATAGGAGTATGAACCGGGACTTTGAACTGCCGAACGGGTTACAGGACGCCGACTTAGAATCGGCTGAATTGATCTGGCAAGCCAGTTGTGAGGCGAGGCTAAAGCGCAAGGGGATATGCACACACGGCTGGTTAAGCGCGCCTGTAGGCAAGCCGTGTGTGTGCAAAGACTGCGGGAAAGTATGGGAGAGTGCGGAGTTGGCGTATGAAGAGAGGAAGGAAATCCTGCTATGAGAGCGAAGCAACTGTCGGGATTTTTGGAGCGGGCGATACGGTCGAAGAGGAGGGTGTTGATTAAGGGTAGGCCTGGGATTGGGAAGTCTGATTTAGTGGCGCAAGCGTGTGCTGCGCTGGGTGCTGACATGGTATTGATGCATCCGGCCATATCGGACCCCACGGATTACAAGGGAATGCCTGCGCTTAACGGGGATGGTACGGCGCATTTTGTGCCGTTTGGGGAGTTGGTCCGGTTGTGTAGGGCTACGAGGCCGACGGTAGCGTTCCTGGACGATATAGGCCAGGCGAGCCCTGCGGTGCAGGCGGCTTTGATGCAGTTGGTGCTGGCGAGGGGGGTGAACGGGACAAAGCTGAGTCCTGAGGTTGTGTTTGTTGGAGCGACGAACGAGACGGGGCAACTGGCAGGAGTCAGCGGCATGATTGAACCGTTGAAATCGCGCTGGGACACCATTGTCGAGCTTGAAGTTAGCACGGAAGATTGGAGCGATTGGGCGAACGGAACGGGAATGCCAGTTGAGCTGGTGGCGTTTATACGGTCATTCCCGCAAGCGTTAAGCGAGTTCAAGCCAACGAAGGAGATTCGCAATTCACCGAGCCCTAGAGGGTGGGCGAGTGTGGGCGGATGGATGAATGATGGGGTGAAGGCACTTGAGGTATGGGCGGGTGCGGTGGGAGAGGGTAGAGCGGCGGAGTTTTGGGCTTGGTTGGACTTGTATGGGAGTCTGCCGTCACTGGACAGCATCATTGCTGATCCGGTGAATGCGATTGTCCCGGACAAACCAAGCGCGCTCTATGCGGTGGCGACAGGATTGGGGCGCAAGGCCAATGTGAGCAACCTGGACAGGGTTATGCGGTATTTGGGGAGAATGCCGAAGGAGTTTGAGATATTGACGATGCGGGACGCGCTGAGGGTGGACAAGAAAATCCTGTTGTGTCCGGCAGGGGTGGCATGGGCTGCGCGGAATGCTGAGGTGATGTCGTGAGTGCGACCGCTAAAATGCAAAAGGCGCGCATTGCGCTGATTCTTCAGGAGCCCTTTTTCGGGGCGTTGCTTCTGAATCTCAAATCGGTTGAGGATACAGCCGGCAAGGTCTGCAAAACGATGGCCACCGATGGGAAAGCCCTTTGGTGGAACAGGGCATTCGTGGATTGGCTTGCGGAGAGAGAGACGAAAACGGTGTTGGCACATGAGGTTTTGCACTGCGGGTTGCTTCATCCTCTTCGACGTGGCACACGGGACGCGAAACGTTGGAATATTGCGTGCGACCATGTTGTAAACCTGCAACTGGAAGCCTGCAACGAACTGGCGCGAAGCAAGGGCAAGACTGAACCTTTCCCATGGCCAAAGTGCGATGTTTACAGGGACGAGCAATACAAGGGAATGTCGGCGGAAGAGGTTTACAGCCGACTGCCGCAAGACCAATCGGGTGGAGAGGGTATGGGAGAGGTGCGCGACCCAAGCGGCGACGAGTCGGAGAAAAAGGAGCAGGAAGCAGGGTGGAAAGTCGCCATGGTACAGGCTGTCCATGCCGCGAAGATGGCGGGGAACTTGCCGGCGGGTATTAAGCGAATGGTGGCAGATACGCTTCACCCGCCGCCCCGGTGGCAAGACATTTTGCGGGAATTTGTTCAGGACAGGGCGAATGACGATTACTCATGGACAAGGCCAAATCCACGTTACGCCCACACAGGTTTCATCCTGCCGAGTCTTTACAGCCAACGATTGGGGCGGATAGCGGTCGCAGTGGACACAAGCGGGAGTATTGACCCGGAATTGCTGGATCGGTTCTTGGGTGAACTAGAAGGGATTTGTTCGGAGTGCAAACCGAGCGCGATTACGCTGATTGACTGTGACACTGAGGTTAACTCAGTAAGGGAGTGCGACCCGAGCGACCCGTTGCCAAGGGATTTTGCGGGTGGCGGTGGCACCGACTTCAGGCCGGTATTTGAGCGGGTGGCAGAAGACCCTCCCGTTTGCTTGATCTATTTCACGGATTTGGGCGGATGTTTTCCAAAGCATGAACCCTCTTTTCCCACGCTTTGGGCAGTGTATGACACGGAGAAGACCGCGCCGTTCGGAGTAACGGTTAAACTCGGATAAACAAGGTAAAACTATGCAAATACAAGACAAAGCACTGCTCGTGAAACTGGCGATAGGCATGCCCGGTAATGGGCGGAAGGACAAGAAACTAACGGCAGAGGTTACAGCCAACCATCACCTTCAGGCAAACGCCGGACGGTGGAACAAGACCTTATACCCGGTTGCGGCATTTCTGCCGCTAACAGAACTGGCGGGGAACGCACGGACAGTCCATTACAGGGATACGTTGCCTTGGTTGGATGAAGGGTTCAGGATTCTACCTGTGCTCATGTTTGAGGAATATACGAGCGCAATGCGCGGCATTAGGAACAAGTTCAACGAACTGGCTGAATCACATTTCATCGGGCAACTGGACAAATGGGAACAAGAGGCACGGGCAATGCATAACGGGACATTCAACGAGAAGGATTATTTGCCAGTCCACAAACTGCGCAAAAAGTTCAAGTTTTCGACAGACTGTATCCCGATACCGAGCAGCGCGGATTTTCGGGTAAAGATTAGCTCGGATGAAATGGCGGCGTTGCAATCGGGCATGGACAACCGGCTCGAGCAGGCGACACGGGACGCGCAAGCGGACCTGTGGCGTCGATTGGTTGAGCCCTTGGAGCATTTGATGACGAAGTTGAATCAACCGGACGGGACTTTTCGTGATTCGCTCATTGGCAACTTGCGGGATATTTGCGAGTTGATTCCCAAGCTGAACCTTACCGGCGACCGGCACTTGGCAGACTTTGCGGAGCAGGTAGAGCGGCAATTCAGCGGGTTGCAGCCGCAGAGGTTGCGGGACTTCCCCAGCGAGCGCAACGCAGCGAAGATGGATGCGGAGAACATCATGGCGAAGATGGCGGATTACATGCCAGCAGAGGCAAAGGAGGAAGCATGAAAACACAAATCTTAGCGAAGACAACAATCGGGATCAGGGCTTTTGCTCTGGTGCAGTACTTGGATGAGGATTGGACTTCGCCGGTGTTCGTGATTGCGTCAAACTCCGATAGGAGTCTGGAGAAGAATATCTATGCTTTCGGAGCAATCGCGGAAGCGACGCGCGCCGTATCCATTGATGGTGGGGTGAGAAACCGTGTTCTCAGAGGCGCAATCGAAGCCTTTGGGCAACCGTTTGATGGTTACGCTCAAGCAGTGGCGCATTTTAAGGCACAACAGCCGGCAGAAGTGAAAGGAGAGCAGGAATGAGCACACACACAAATGGTCCCTGGGAATTGGATTGTCGGGACAACACAGCGCCGGCAATCGTGCGCGCACCTTACCCGCACAAACTGCCTGGGCAACCGTTGAAGGAATGGATTGCGATATGCCAGGTTTACGGCCCGTCACCGGTTCGGGAAGCCAATGCCCGGCTGATAGCGGCAAGCCCTTGCCTGCTTGCGGCGTGCAAGATGTTGCTCGTGCGCCTTAAAGAAATGCCGGGGCTGCCAAAAGGCGGGGTTTATGATGTCGCCCGAGCCGCCATTGCACGCGCCGAAGGAGAAAGCCCGGCTCAACTCGGGAGCATGTCATGAGCACCGCAGATTGGTGGACTTTAGTGGCTTTGGTTGCGATTCAGGCCATTGGCGGCACAATTTGGTATCTCAAAGGTTGTCCCACAGGCCAGGACATGCCGCAAGACTGGGACCTTGCGGACTTCATTCTTACTCTTGGCGTTATCATCTTCATCATTCTGGGCTTGTTGGTTGTGGGATTTATACCTGCACCAGTGTGGGACATCCTAGAGGGCTGGATACTCCAATGATATTGACACCGACCCGCTTGGATAACAGATTGCCACTGAACTACAGGCAAGCAGCGAACTACAAGGCGAGCAGAAGTGCAGGCGACCCGAAAAAGGCAACCGTTCGCGGCGGGAGGCAAAGGAAGCCTTGACGCCTCCCATTAAGAACTTATGGAACAAATCGACCCCAACGTAATCCGCGAATACATGAAATCCGTGGGCCGAAAAGGCGGCAAGGCGCAGACGCCGGCCAAGGCGAAGTCTTCGGCCAACAACCTGAAACTGGCTCGACAGAAACGCTGGCCAAATGGCAAGGCTCAGAAAGCGGCTTGATGATCTCTTGTTAACGAGTTAATGGTTTTTGTCCCCCTCGCTGCCGGGATTCCACTGGCACGCTCGCATAGGCGTTACCGGCGGGGGGGACATCTCTTTGTCGTAGGTCTTTATTTGACTTAGGAGGCGGGCCGTCAAACGGACAAGCACATGGTTAAGAATTCTCTGAAAATGGCCCTTGTGGCATTTTAGAGCGTTTGCGGTGCCTTTTGGCGGGCGGTCTTGTGAGCAGCTAATCCCCAATTTTCGTAATACGAGCGTATCAAGTAAAGCGTTGGGGCGAAATAGAAGGTCAGAGGTCCATGCAAAGCGCCGTGTTGCCATTGAATGGATTCGAGATTGAGGAGGTAATCTTTGGATTCGTACCAATCGGCGCGAAAGCGAAGCCAACGACGCAAGCTTCGTTGGTGGTGGATGAATGTTTTAAGTTTGTAATCAACGAGTTGAGCAATTTCTTTTTGATTCCACTGAATCGGTTTAGCTTGGTCATTTAACCAATCACGAATGAATCGGCATCGGAGATCGAAAGTATCAAACAAGCGATTTGAAAGTTTCTGATTGCAACTATTACAAGCCCAAGCTTTAGGTCCTAAACGGCTTGCGTAGAATCTGCGTCGTGAAAGTTGCTGATATGAAACAGGGATGAGGTGATCGTAAACATTAGCTGGATCACCGCAATAAACACAGCAATTGATGGAACCGATGATGAAATGAGGCAGAGAAATTTGCATGGTAAGCAGTGGAATTTACTTGCCAATTGCCAAGCCAGTCAAGAACATACCGCGTGCCTACGATCAAAGACCTGAAAGCCGCACACCGCGATATTATCAAGCTCAAGGCGGCTTGGTCACGAGGTGGGCGGATCGGTGGCGCTAAACGGGCAGAAAACCTTTCACCCGCACGCCGCCGTGAGATTGCGCGGATGGGCGGGCAGGCGGCACAGGCCAAAAGAAAGGCTAACAATAGCTTGACAAGGTAAGCGCAAAAGACCATGCTCAAGGGCAACCAATGAATAAAGCCGAACCTACCGAGGCGGTTGTGGTGCAATCTCCGCAGGATTCTTTTGGTGCAATGGTGCAGCGCGCTATCGATAAAGGTGTCCCGGTTGAGACGATGGAGCGGCTTCTGGCGATGTACGAGAAGCTTCAAGCCCGTCAAGCCAAAGCGGCTTTTGACGCTGCACTGGCCAGTTTTCAAGGAGAATGCCCGACCATTGCCAAGACAACCAAGGTGCTCAACAAAGACGGGCGGTCAGTGCGTTATCGGTACGCCCCACTCGACGAGATTGTGGGTCAGATCAAGGGGTTGCTACAGAAACACGGGTTCAGCTACAGCGTTGACGCCGGCATGGAACCGGGCTTTATCCGGGCAACCTGCCGGGTCACTCACCGGTTGGGTCACAGTGAGATCAGCAGTTTTGCGGTGCCGATTGACCGGGACGCATTCATGAACCCGGCGCAAAAAGTGGCCTCGGCCCTCACGTTCGCCAAGCGGTATGCGTTCTGTAACGGGTTCGGGATTCTCACGGGTGACGAGGACGACGACAGTCGAGCCAGCCATGCCGAGCCGGCAGAGCAAAAAGCTCAAGCGCCAAAAGCGCCGGCCATACCAACGAGCAAAGTGGCCACGGAGAAAACACGTGATTGGTTTTTAAGGCAACTGTGTCAGGACTTTGAGATTGGCGACTTGGAAACATGGGCGCGAAAGCGCGGGTATTTGGATGGAGAAACATCGCTTGAGAACTGGCCATTGGCCAAGGTGCCGACCACAAGGGAGCTGGTCGCAAAGCTGAAGGCCGATTTAGCCGAGTTCATCAAAGCCAAGCAACAGCCGACCGACAAGCTTACCCCACAAGGTCAACTGGCGGCTTTCTGCACGGCGGCAGGGTTTACGTTCGAGGAATGGCTGGCTTGGGCTGTTGGGTCAGGGAACTTGGAGGAAGACACCAGCTACATTGATTTCGAGGCCGTGCCGGCTGAGGTGGCGGCACGGATTTACAAGAGCGCCAAAGCCATGCTCAAGGGGCTTCAAGCCGGCAGAGCGGCAGCCGAACACTCAGAAAGCGAACCACCAGAATGAAACAGACTGAATTGATCCAGACCAAATCCACGGGTCGGCCAAAGAGCGGGTACGTCAACAAAGCCGGCAAGAAAGTGCCTGGCGTCACCACGATTTTAGGCCGTTGGAAAGAGAGTGGCGGTTTGATCCAATGGGCTTGGCAATGCGGAAGAGACGGGATTGATCTCAACCAAGCGCGCGACCGAGCCGCCGACGCCGGGACCTGCACCCACGAAATGATCGATGCTCACCTGCACGGTCGCACTTTCGACCGGTCAACATGGCAAGCCAGCATTCTGACAAAAGCCGATCATTGCTTCCTTGGGTTTTTGGAATGGGCCGAACAAACCAAGCTTCAGATGAAAGCCGCTGAAATCAGTCTGGTCAGCGAAAAGCATCTCTTCGGGGGTACGTTTGATGCCTGCATGATGCAAGGTAACTCGCTGAGGCTGTTGGATTACAAGAGCAGTTCAGGGATATACACAGACATGCTCTTGCAGGTAGCTGGCGGTTACGCACTTCTTTGGCAAGAGCACTTCCCTACCGAACCTATTGGTGGAGTGGACATTCTGCGAATCTCCAAGCCAGACGCGCCAGATGATCCTGTCAGCTTCGAGCACAGGCATTGGAGCGCCGAGGTAATCCCGATTGCCCAGCAACAGTTCATCCTACTACGGCAAGCGTACGACTTGGATAAGCGCGTGAAAGGATTGCTGTGAACAAGCCAACCGAATTGATGACAAAAAATCACCAGATAGAAGCTTGCTACCGTCTATTCGGCGCGAAGATTGAGCAAACCAGAACGGTGCTTGGTTGGACACAGGAGGAACTGGGCAAAAAAGTCCATCTCACTCGCGCGAGCATTGCAAACATTGAAGCTGGCAAGCAACGGATTCTACTGCATGACGTTGAGAAGTTCTGTGCTGCTTTCGGAGTCCAGCCCAAAACCTTGCTTCGAGGACTATGGATATGATACTCGGAATCATCATTGGAATCGGTATCTGCGTTGTAATAGCTTTAATATTAGGCTGTTGGTTCGCAGACAAACTCCACTTCTAGTGACCACGACCGAATACAAGCAGGCGTTACGCTCGCAATACATGATCTTGAGCGATGCGGTTGCCGCTGAAGATTGGCAGAAGGTTTTCACCTGCGCCGAGAACATCGCTCAATACGCCAAGTTCCTGCTCTTGGACGAGGAACAATCCAAAGCCGAATAATGAAACACCGCTACATCACCCAAGAAATCGAGGACGTTGGCAATCGCGTCATCTGCGACGTGTGTTCCAAGGACTGGACCGGTTCACCCGTGAGCGGCGGCTTCCTTTTCGGCTCATACGCTTACTGTCCAGAATGCGCCAAGACCCGATTGGCCAGCATCAAACAATACCGGGAAGAGAGCCATATTCGGGCTTGGTGCCCGAAGAATCTGAGCTTTGCGGAATGGGTCCTGAAATTGCGGGCAGGCGACAATCGGATCATAACTACGCACTACGAAACGAAGGAAGAACGCTGATTTACAACCCAATAGGCTATAGGACTTTACGTTCATGTGGAATGTGAACAAGTTGTTGATAACTTTTGAAAAAAGGGCTTGCCAAGGCTAGGGTAGTTTTGGTTCAAGTTGGTCCGGCACCTCGTCGCGCTTTGAAAAGCGCCCCGGAGCATGGATCAACATCTAACATTTGCCGTCCGTTCTGTTGCGGGTTCGTCCCGGCGGGTGCTCCCCCGATTTTCAACGGCAGGGCGGACGGCTTCTTCATTTGTTCCTACCCCATGAAAAACACACCTGAAACCACGGAGATCAAAGCCCTGAAGAAAGTCCTCCAAGAAATCAGCAGCAATGTCAAAAACACCGTCGCCCAATACATCAAGGCTGGCGAATTACTGACGAAGATCAAGGCGAAGACAAAATACGGTGATTGGGATGACGTTCTCCAATCAATTGAACTGAGTTTCAAAACCGCCCAACGCTACATGTCGCTTTGGGAGAATCGAACGCAGGTGAATCTCAAGGAAGTTAAAACCCTATCCGACGCGGAAAATATCATTTCTCAAATTTGCGACAGAATTGGAAGACTTCCAATACCTACCACGCAAAATCAACCACTTACGCATGAAAAAAAAGCGACTTCACCCGGACCCGTTCGATCTGATGCGGCTCGTATTGTCGGTGGTGGACAAAGCACCCAAGGCACCCAAAACACCACCGCCCAAGGTCACAAGACGGCCTTCGACGCTGACAAAGTACCGAGGGATTATTCACGGGCCTATGTGAGCGGCAACGGAGAGCCTGTTCCACAAAGAACAAAGCCCCGTGTCTCTGCCAAAGCCGCC
>Ga0209690_1002046_pt1 | contig 11558 bp, 9 predicted proteins | sample GraSoiAngelo_150_FD_186164 | JGI IMG/M metagenome (GOLD analysis project Ga0209690, IMG submission 186164) | Grasslands soil microbial communities from the Angelo Coastal Reserve, California, USA - 14_1009_09_40cm (SPAdes) (version 2) | ecosystem: Environmental > Terrestrial > Soil > Grasslands ...
ACCTCCCCCCGCCTGGTGCTTCAGGCGCAAGCGGTGTTCTTCAACCTTGAGGAATCTTTTATAAAGTGGAAGGACTTCCGTCGGGCGTCTTGCATCCGTGGCGGCGAGCTGATTCGCCGCGTGCGCCAGGACTTGCTCGAGATGCCGGGATGTAGCCATTTCCGGTTTAGATTGCGTTTTGCAGACTGCTGTACCGCTCAATGTTAAGTCGAAAATTCAAAATCCAAAATGCGTCCTTTGCGATGCCGCGCGACCAACCCGCGACGACTTATTACATTTTGACCGAAAAGCGTTCTCCATCTCGCGGCGCTGAATTGTGTTCACACGACTTCGTTTTCTTCGTTTGCTTCTGCTCAGAATCTCTTTGCACCTCAACAGAAGGAAACGCAGGGAGCTGGCTGGACCGGCCGCTGCGTCCGGCGATGCTAAAACAAGTCTTGGCCCACATTATTTTAATATCGACCAAGAGACTGCTCGATCTAGCGCCGAAGCGCAGTATTAATGAGGATTGTGGGAATCAGAGTGATTTCAGAGGTGCCCACGAACCACGCAAAACCTCTTCCGAGCGGAGCCGAATGGATGCGTGCAAATGAATCGAGATCGAAGCTTTTTTCGCGTCAATTCTTGTGATCGCGGGGCACTTTCTTAGATCTCGATCGCGTAGCGCTTCATTTTGTTGTAGAGCGTGGGACGCTGGATACCAAGAAGCTCCGCCGTCTTCTTTTTGTTGCCATGGCATTGCGCGAGCGCCTGAAGAATCGTCTTGCGCTCGACATCATCAAGACTCTGCACGCCCGTTCGGGGCGGAGCGCCGCGTTCTGTCTGTTGCAGCACTGTCGGCAATTGAACTTCGGTGGGCAGCTCCTTCGCGCCGATCAAACCCTGCCGCGTCAGCACCACGGCGTATTCGATTGCGTTCTGCAATTCCCGGACATTTCCCGGCCAGGAATAATCGAGCAACTTTTGAAACGCATCTGGCGCAATGTCCGGCTCAGGTTTCCCGAGTTGTTGAGCAAACTGTTTTAGAAAAAGAGCGATCAAGGGCGGGATGTCTTGCCTGCGCTCCCGGAGCGGGGGCACCTCAATTTGAAAAGTGTTTAGCCGATAGTACAAATCGGAGCGCAACCGGTTCTCCGAGAGTGCCTGAGCGGTCGACCGATTAGTCGAAGCGATCAGGCGAAAATCGGCCTTCATGGTGCGCGTGCTTCCAAGCGGCCGGTACTCACGCTCCTGCAGCACGCGCAAAAAACGCGTCTGTAGATCCGGCGGCATGTCCGAAATTTCATCGAGAAAAAGCGTGCCGCCAGCGGCCGCGCCAATCATTCCTGGGAAGTCATTCATCGCGCCGGTAAATGCCCCCTTCACATAACCAAAAAGCTCTCCTTCAATCATCGTTTGCGGAAATGCGGCACAATTTAACTTCACCATTGCTTTTCCCGCGCGTCGGCTCCGCGCGTGAATCACGTTCGCGATGACTTCCTTGCCCACACCACTTTCCCCTACGATGAGCACGTTTGCGTCCGACGGCGCCATCGTATTTATCAATTCTTCGATCTCTTGCATCACCTTGCTTTTGAAAATCGGCGTGAGCCGTGTCTCAGCGATTTCCAGACGCTTCTCGAGTTGCTGGGTTTTTTCCCGAAGTTCTTCCGTCTCCTGTACGAGCGACTGTTTTTCCAAGGCTTTCTCGACCAAACTGAGCAATTCTTCAGGCGCGTATGGTTTGCTGATGAAATGGTAGGCACCGCGCTTGATCGATTCGATTGCATTGTGCAATGAGTCGTGCGCTGTCAAAATAATAATCTGGGTTCCGGGAAACTCCGTTTTAATCTGATCGAGCACTTCCAATCCGTCTGCATCCGGTAATTGGAGATCAAGCAAGAGGAGCGCCGGAGATTCGGATTTCAGCAGCGTTAATCCTTGAGACCATGTGGGAGCAGTGTCGACTTCATAATCATGCCGCTTTAAAAGCGCTTCGAGCGTCATGAGAATCGGCCGCTGGTCGTCAATGATCAGGATGCGGCGGTTCTCTGTTTTCATTTCAGGGATTCGCGTTGCTCATACTGCGCATCACCTGCCGGCCCCAGTTGACCAAAAAGCGAAAGAAACGCGACGCTTTAACTTTCCTCACGCTGTAGTGGTAAAATGAGTGTAGTAACGAGCTCCGAACCTGTTGCATCATATTGAGCGCGCATGTCGCCGCCGTGAGCTTCGATGATAGCGCGCACGCGATAAAGGCCAAGCCCGTAATGGCCACACGTAATGTGGCGCAGCGGCTCGCGTCCCCAATTGTGAGTAGATGATTTGAATCGGATTTTCGGCTCGCGAATCGTAAAAACGAGCCGATTTCTGTCGATCTTGCAGGCAATCCGCAATGCGCCTTTGCCGCGATCGTGCTGAAAAGCATTGGAGAACACTTCAATGAACGCCTGCTGCAAAAGTTCTGGATCGATTTGCAACATTGCCGGGCCTGTATCCATGGCCCAGTCAATCTCTCCGTTTTTGTCCTGGAATTCGCGTGCAATCGTCTTGCGCAAGTCTTCGACAAAATCAGAAGCCCGATAAGCGATTAGATTGGTTCCTAGCTCGCCTAGTTCCTCCGAAATTTTCTGTAGCGCCGATCTTAATCCGGATAGCATTTTACGAAGGCGATCGATCTCGGCCTTTGTTTCTGCAGTCGCCTCGCACTCGCTGATGTAAGCGCTCTGGAGCTCGATCGCATTCAAATGATTGCGAAGATCGTGGCTGAGTTGCCGAATGAAACGGACCGCATCCGTCCACGGTACGGCCAAGGCATCGGTTCGATTTAGAGGAGCGGCGGTTGCCATAAAGTTGCTATCTGTCGACTGAAAACCTCTCGTCGACGATTTCTCCGCCGGTTGTAATCCGGACGTGCGGATTATTGCTCGCCAGGTGCCGCAGCACATGAAACACGTCTTCGGGGTCCGCATCGATCGAGCGCGCAATTTCTTCGGCGGTCTTGCCGGCACCGGTCGTGAGTTTCTCGCGCACTTGCTTTTGAAGTTGCAACAATTTGGTCGCCGCTGTTTTCCCAGCCTCAACGCCAGGTTGATCATAGGCGTTGACATTGACCAGGGATGCATAGAAGCCCACCGCACGCTCATAGAGTGCGATTAACGCGCCAACGTTAAACGCATTCACCTCAGGGATGCTAATGGTGATTGATTCACGCCCGCTCTCATAAAGCGCACTCCGCGTCCCGCGCAAAAAGCCCTGAAGATAATCGCCGCTTGTAACTCCATCTTCGACCTCGAATCGCGCATCATGTCGATCCTTCTGCACTTCGATGAAGGTCACGAAAAAATTCAGGACGCCATCGCGCAACTGTTGCACGTACGCATGTTGATCGGTCGAGCCCTTGTTGCCGTAAACCGCAATGCCTTGGTGCACAATCTTCCCATCAAGGTCCTTTTCTTTTCCCAACGATTCCATCACGAGTTGTTGCAGATATTTGCTGAACAGCGTCAGCCGGTCCTTGTAGGGGAGGATCACCATATCCTTTTCACCTTTGCCATTGCCGGCGTAATACCACATTAGCGCCAGAAGCATTGCGGCGTTTTGCGCCACATCAGGGATGCGCGTCCGTTCATCCATTGCCGCTGCGCCAGCGAGGAAACTGTCGATGTCAAAGCCTTCCAGTGCCATCGGGAGAAGCCCGACCGCGCTCATCACCGAAGTTCGCCCGCCAACCCAATCATGCATCGGAAATCGGACGAGCCATTTATTTTTTTCCGCATATTTGTCTAATTCGCTCCCAACGCCGGTCACAGCGACAGCGTGCCTGTTGAATTGAAGCCCTTTTGCTTTGAATTTTGCTTCCGCCTCCAGCATTCCATTTCGTGTTTCCTTGGTCCCACCAGATTTGGAAACGACCACGACGAGCGTTTGCGAAAGGTGTTTATCGATCTTGTCGAAGACGCGATCGAAGCCATCCGGATCGGTGTTATCGAAGAAATCAATGTCCATCGGATCGTTCCATGATCCCAGCGCGTCTGCCAGGAATTGTGGCCCGAGCGCCGAGCCGCCGATCCCGATGAGAAGGATGTGTTCGAAGCGTTTTCCATTTTCGGCCCCGACCTTTCCGGCGTGAAGATCCGTCGCAAACTCTTTGATGCGTTTGTTCGTTTGTTCGATATCTGCGCGAAATTCCGCGCTCGGCGCCAGCGCGGGATTACGGAGCCAATAATGACCGACCATTCGCCCTTCGTCGGGATTGGCGATTGTTCCCGCCTCCAGCTCCCGCATCGCTGCGAACGCTTTGTCGACCTTCGGCTGCATTTTCTCGAAGAAATCGTCCGGAAATTTCATCCGGCTGATGTCGATGGAGAAACCGAGTTCGCCGTAGTGCAAAAAATATTGTTGAAAACGCTGCCAGCGCGAGGAGGACGACATTGCGTTAAGAATATCAAAAATCCCTAATATTAAACGACATTTGAGTATCGATCCTCGAATCCGCAAATCCAAATAAAACCAGATGGCCAATGCGGCCCTGTGGCACCGTCCGTGGTTGCCTGCGAAACCGTTCTCACGATCGTAGAGCTACCGCCCTACAGGAAATTCAATTGCAGCGCCAGGTCGCGGGAATAGCTTCGCGGTATCATGGCACGTGCCCATACCAGGCAAGGCATGCCACATTTGTTTTCGGGACTGATCGCTTCCGGCTTGGTGGCAGCCGTTTTGCTCAGCGCAGAAATGGTAGCGGTTCATCTCGAGCACACGACCATTCGCTCGAGCGCGCCCGAGTTGTTTGCGCTTAAAAACCAGGGCCTGGCGTTTCAACGCGCGGCCGCGCGTGCTCCCTACGTATTACCCCTTTATGCCAGCTCGGAATTGAAGGCCGTTCTGGTGCCGGAGAGGGCAAACATTTTCTTTCGGACTGCGCCAACGGGCTTCCAAGTTTCGCCCGTCGGCGCTGGAGGCGCGAACTCACTGATCATGTTGCAAAAAGTTGCCGCGCTCGGTTCCGACTTGCGCGCCAAAAAGCTTGCTTTCTCGCTTTCGCCTGGCTGGTTTTTAACGCCCAACCCCAGATGGGACGGCTACAGGGGAAATTTTTCGCTGATGGCAGCGAGCGAAATGGCATTCGGGACCGCGCTCGACTTCGAGCTGAAGCGGGACATCGCTTCACGCATGCTGAAGTGCCCGACCACACTCGAAAATAGCCCATTCCTTGAATTCGTGTTAAGGCGGCTCGCTTCTGGCCGTTGGCTCGACCGCGTCGTTTTCTGCGCGCTCTGGCCGCTGGGAAAAGTAGAAACTACTATACTGGAGTCGCAGGATCATTTTTCGGCGTTCAATCACATTCGGCATAAGATCAAGCCTGCTCCGCAGTGCCATCCAGAGCTGCCCGATTGGCCGAAGCTTATTGCAAGCGTAAGCGGAACCAAGACCACCGATGCAGGCAAGGTGACAAAGGCTTCGAGTCGGGACGAAGAAATAACCCCTAGTCGCCGTGACGTGGAACTTCAGGACCGCATAAATGCCTCTCCGGGCTGGACCGATTTGGAATTGCTCTTGCGCACGCTCACAAGGGTTCACGCTCGCCCACTGCTGCTTAGTATGCCACTCGCCGGCGACTTTTACGACCAGAAGGGGATGTCGCGTTCGGCTCGCGAAACTTATTACGTGAAGCTTCGCGCGCTCGTGCAACGATACCATTTTGCGTTAGTTGAATTTGAGGAGCATGATGAAGACCCGGATTTTCTTTACCGTCAGCAGAGTCACCTCACCGCGAAAGGCTGGATCTATTACAACCGCGCCATTGATGATTTCTTTCACGGCCGTGTCCCCCGGAGTTGATCAAAGCGACGCCTTAATGCACGATTGTTCGATGCTTTGTCAATGCCTCGCTGTAGGGTAGTGTCCTACACGATCCTAATACTTTGACTCACGTTGCGGGGCTTTTAATCCTGGGCATAATTTGCCGACGTTATGGGGTCCACTAGGGCAGGTACACCGCATTTGCTTTCCGGCGTTATCGCCGTTGGCCTCATTGCGGCCATTTTGTTCGTTGTCCGAATGATCGCCATTCATCTTGAGCACAAAACGCTCCACGCAGTCGTTCCCCAGGTATTTCAGCTCAAAAACCAGGGACTTGCCTTTCAACGCGCCGCCGCTCAAGCACGAGACGTGCTGCCGCTTTATGGCAGTTCGGAGTTGCTTACTCCTCTTCCGGATAGAGCGAGCGTTTTTTTTCGTGAAGCGCCAACAGGTTTCCAAGCTTCACCGGTAGGAAAAGTGGGCACGACTCCGCTGATTATGGTGCAAAAACTGGCAGCCCTCGGGCCTGACTTGCGTGGAAGAAAGATTGCGATTTCGCTTTCAGCGGTCTGGTTTGTGGCGCCGGATATCACCTCATACTCTTACGAAGGCAATTTTTCTGTGTTCGCCGCCAGTGAGTTCGTATTCGGCAGCGCCCTCGATTTCGACCTGAAGCGGGACATCGCTTCCAGAATGTTGCAGTTTCCAGGGACAATGGAAAAGAGTCCACTCCTCGAATTCGCACTGAAACGGCTAGCTTCTGGAGGGCCGCTTGACCGCATGATTTTCTGCGCGCTCTGGCCGCTCGGGAAAGTGCAGAATGCCATGATGGATTTACAAGACCACTTTGCCGCGTTAACTTACGCTCTGCATGCGCCCAAATCCGCTGGGTTGCTGCATCAGCAAGTGCTCGATTGGCCGAGCCTCATAGCAAAAGCCAGCGAAACGACGAGCGCCAGTGAGAAACAAAAAGTGACGGTCCCCGACACGGACAAGCAGATGGCCCCTCGTCGCAGCGACGCGTGGTTTCTCAAGCAGCTTAATCAGGCAAACCAATGGAGGGATTTAGAGCTGTTATTTCGCGTGATGACTGAGATTCATGCCCGGCCGCTTTTACTCAGTATGCCGATGGATGGCCAGTTTTACGATCAGGTCGGCATTTCGCGTTCGCTGCGCGAATGTTATTACCAAAAGATGCGCGCACTTGCCCAGCGATACAATTTTGGGCTAGTGGAGTTTGAGCAACATGACGAGGATCCGACCTTTCTTGACCATCGAGTGCCACAGCTCAAGCACATCCCGGCGCCTCACCTCACGGCTAAAGGCTGGATGCTTTACAATCGTGTTCTTGATGATTTCTTTCATGGGCGTGTCCCAAGGAGTTGATCGGGTGTCAACGTTCTATTCAAGCAATCCCCAGCGTGGCGCTGCCGCGTGTTATTGGCTATGAGTACGTCCTTTCAGGAGAAAGTGTTGCAACTTGTAGCCTCGGTCGCCGAAACCGACGAGGTTCGCACAAATCTCGATCTACCGCTTTATGATTCTCAGCTTTTCGACTCGATCAAGACGGTTGAGTTGATGGTAAGGATCGAGGAGGAATTCAGTCTCAAAATTTCCCCGGCGGAGTTCGAGCGCGAAAATTGGCTAACACCGCGCAAGATTATTGCTGACCTTGAGCGCCGGTTGCAGGTGAAGGTGTGAGCTGGATCCAGGCACATCCGGCGCTGTCGCGAACGCTGTTGATTCTGTATTACCTCGCTGTTATTGCGGGCTTGATCGTGATGTACGGTCGTGGTGACTTTTCCACGCCGCCATTTGTTTATCAGGGTTTTTGAGTGAATCTCCTCGAACAAATCGGTCACTGGGCTCTGGCGGCCCCGAATGCCATCGTACACGTCAGCGGCGATCAGACGCTAAGCTACGGCGAGCTCGGCTCGCGTTCAGATGCGCTCGCTGCCCACCTGACAGAACGCTTCGGCGATGATCGCGCTCCAATCGCCGTGCTGGGACATCGGGAGCCGGAGATGCTCATCGCATTTCTAGGAGCGGTAAAATCGCGCAGGCCCTATGTTCCGTTGGACACAGCATTGCCACAGCAGCGGATCGATAGGATTCTTGCAATCTCGCGCCCCGCGTTACTTCTCACGCCGGAAGATATCGCGCGACTTTCCATCTCCGCCGCGCGTCCTCCCGCCAACGGCATACAGCGCGACGACCCATTTTACATTTTGTTTACCAGCGGCAGCACCGGCGAGCCGAAAGGTGTTATCATAACGCTGGGGTGCCTGGAGCATTTCGTCACATGGATGCTCGAAGAGCACAGCTTCATAAGCCCTGGCGAGATGTTCTTGAACACGGCGCCATTCTCATTCGATCTGTCGGTCATGGATCTTTATTGCAGTCTTGCAACCGGAGGGACACTCTTCAGTATTAGTCGCGATCTGGTGGCAAATCCCAAAATGCTTTATCGCGCGCTTGCAAATTCCGGCGCCACCACGTGGGTCTCCACGCCGTCGTTTGCGCAGATGTGCCTGGTCGAAGAGAAATTTGCAGAAGCAATGCTTCCACGCATGCGGCGTTTTCTCTTTTGCGGTGAAACACTCGCCGTGCAGACCGCGGCACTTCTGCTGGAGCGCTTTCCGCGAGCGCAGGTCTGGAACATGTATGGTCCGACCGAGACGACAGTGGCCACCACCTCCGTACGTGTAGATCATTCGATTTTGGAAAAATATCCGGCCTTGCCGGTGGGACGTGCGATGCCGGGCACCGACGTTTTCGTTGTGAATGAAGCTGGCGAAACCCTCCCAGCAAACACGCGAGGTGAAATTGTCATCGCAGGGCCGAATGTTAGTCCTGGCTATCTTGGACATCCTGACCTGACAGCCGCCGCGTTTTTTGAACATCGCCATCGGCGCGCTTATCGAACTGGCGACCAGGGGCGATTTCGTGATGATATCCTTTTCTTCGAGGGTCGCATGGATTCGCAAATCAAGCTCAGTGGCTATCGCATCGAACTTGGCGATGTCGAAGCAAACCTTCTCGCCTTAGCGCGTGTAAGAGACGCAATAGTAATCCCAGTGATCAAAAACGGCGCGCCTCAATCGCTCGCCGCTTTTGTAGTGCTCAGCGAACGAGATGATGCGTCGCATTTTGAACTAACACAAGCGCTGCGACGGCAGCTGGGCAAGCGCCTTCCAGCGTACATGTTGCCGCGCAGATTCATTTTCCTCGATGCCTTGCCGCTGACGGCGAACGGCAAAGCCGACCGAGCCCGGCTGGCCGCGTCGCTGTGATTCCTTACGCCGATTTCACATATTTTGGGCTGCTGCTTTACGCGGCTGTTCCAACGCTGATTCTGGGTCTATTTGGCCGCGCGGGCTGGCGCTGGGCCTTCCTCGTGACTGCCGGGATGCTCATCGTGCAGTATCACGGGCTGTTAAACATTCGGCCAGATTTTCCAGTGCGCGAAATCTGGATCGTCATTGGTTTCGCGGCCTGGCAGTGGGCAACAGTGTGCGTATTCGCAAAAAGCGGGACACGAGCCGGCTGGCCGTTTTATGCTGCGATCGCGGTAAGCCTGCTTCCGCTTGCGGCGTCCAAATTTTTTCCGGTGATGTTGCCGAGAAGCCAGTTTGGCTTTCTCGGAATTTCCTACATCACGTTTCGTGCACTGGATGTTGTATTTTGCCTGCGGGATAACGTTATCGCTGCACCCCAGACGCTCGATTTCTTGATGTTTCTTTTTTTCTTCCCGACCATTTCAGCCGGCCCAATTGACCGCTACCAGCGCTTTGCAGGCGAGTGGAGAAAAACGCGAACACGTGCTGAATTCCTTGTTGATCTCGACGGCGCGGTGCATCGCATTTTTCGGGGGTTCTTTTACAAATTCATCCTCGCCGCTTTGATCAAACAATACTGGTTGGAGCGAGCAGCCAGCAGCGGCCGTTTCACTGCGTTGATTAGCTACATGTATGCTTACAGCTTCTATCTGTTTTTTGACTTTGCTGGCTACAGCGCTTTTGCCATTGCGCTGAGTTATCTTTTCGGCGTCCATACTCCGGAAAACTTCAATCGTCCGTTTCTCGCTCGCAATATCCGGGATTTCTGGAATCGCTGGCACATCACGCTTTCGTTTTGGTTTCGCGATCACGTTTACATGCGCTTCCTGTATGCAGCGATGCGCGGCAAATGGTTTGCGCATAAGGAAGCTGCCCCAATCGTAGGCTATTTTCTCGCCTTCGGACTGATGGGCCTCTGGCACGGGCTTGAGCCTCACTACATTGTTTACGGATTTTACCAGGCGGCGTTGCTCTCTGCGTTCCACATTTTTTCCCGCTGGAATAAGGTGCACCGCTATTGGCCTGACGGTCTGGTTTCACGGGCAGCGGCTGTGGTCATTACCTTCCAATTTGTTTGCTTTGGACTACTGATTTTTTCCGGGCGCATTGGTGCGCCACCACTGCCGCACCATGCCAGCGACGTTGAGCGGGCGTACTGCTATGAGATTTATGGATGGATTTGGGACAAACATCGACCAAATGCGACAGTTAATGTCGAACTTTGGGATGACGAACAGTATTTGATGACGTTCCCTGCCAAAGAATTTCGGCAGGACCTCGTGGATGCGGGTTATGGAAACGGCCGACATGGCTTTTACATTGTGACGCCGCCGCAACTCAGAGACCGCCGCTCACATGTGATCCATCTTCGCCTTGCTGGCACAAAGCAGGAGTTAACCCATTCGCCCAGCGTGATTCGATGTCCCTGAGCAGAACTCGTCGCTACTTCTCAGCTGCGATTGTGCGAACGAATTGGGTCGACGATTTGAAACCAAATGACGAAGCTCGAATGACGAATGACGAACGAAGTACAAATGCTCAAATGACAAGAACGGCGCCTGTCTTGTCTGGTCGTTCGAGTTTCGTCATTGTTTCGTCATTATGCATTCGTCATTCGGCATTTTCGGTGGCTCCATTGCCTTTCTTGATTGGCACTGCTTCTTGCGGCGCGACTTCGTATTCCGGCTTGAGCACGCCCATGAGCCAGTGGTCGAACCAGCCCACGATATTTTGCAAACGCTCAATGCGGTGCCATGGCTGACCAGAGCGCGAAAGTTCGTGAGATTCGTTGGGGAACCGCACCATCACCGCCGGTATCTTGCGGAATTTAAGCGCGCGAAACATCTGCTCACCCCCTGCACCGGGCGGCGTTCGGTAATCCGCTTCGCCGAGGACGAACATCATCGGCGTTTTCACATTCTTGATGTACGTAAGTGGCGAGCGCGCTTTGAACTCCTGCTCGTCATCGAACGGCGGCGCCTTGAACCAGTTCGGTTGAAATAACGTCAAGTCAGATGAGTACCACCAAGCTTCCCAAGTCGCGATGTCGCGCTGAGAGACAGCGGCTGCAAACCGGTTCGTTTGCCCCACAACCCAATTCGTGAGCAATCCGCCGCCGCTCCCGCCGGTCACACCGAGTTTTTTGTCGTCCACGTATCCGCGGCGAACCACGTCATCCACGCCGGCCATCAAATCTTTATAATCGTCGCCCGGATAATGATACTGAATGATGTTGCCAAAGTCCTGGCCGTACGTGGTGCTTCCGCGCGGATTCGGGTAAAGCACTAGGTAACCCTTGGCTGCCATCCACTGGAACTCGTGCTCGAAAATATAGCCGTAAGCCGCGTGCGGCCCGCCATGAATGTTCAGAATGAGCGGATATTTTTTAGTGGGATTGAAGTCGGGCGGTTTCTGCACCCACGCCTGGATGGTTTTGCC
>Ga0209690_1002050_pt1 | contig 11545 bp, 17 predicted proteins | sample GraSoiAngelo_150_FD_186164 | JGI IMG/M metagenome (GOLD analysis project Ga0209690, IMG submission 186164) | Grasslands soil microbial communities from the Angelo Coastal Reserve, California, USA - 14_1009_09_40cm (SPAdes) (version 2) | ecosystem: Environmental > Terrestrial > Soil > Grasslands ...
AGCTTGCCGTGGCACTGGATTTCACCCTCCACGCTACCATCGATCCTGGCAGCCCCTTGAAAGCTCAGTTGGCCGGACACCCGGCTTCCCTTATGGAGAGCCGCCACGAGTCTCGATTCAACGGGACGCGGCGGCTCTTTCACCGGTACGGGTTCAGACGGAACAGGCTGAGCAGCTGCAGCGACCTGACGCGGCTCAGGAGCAGCGGGTCGCTCTTCTTCAGGGCCCTTTTTTCCACCAGGGTTTCGATCAAACCATGCCATTGAAATTGGATCCCCCTATTTGGGCAGATTTTGCTATAGCATCCAGGAATCTCATTGTCAAAAGACAGAAGCCGACCGGCCGCTTAGATCTCATATCGAGTTGAGAAAAGTAGATTCCTTATTAGTTTTCTCCAAAACCCGACACCGTCAATACCCCTCGCTATCGACCTCTTCCTATCGCTTTGATACGGGCGGCATATCTATTTGCATACAAAATCTCGCAGACAGCCTGCTCGGGTGCAAGAACATTTTCTTCTAAAGTTGTGCTTGACCGCCCGCAAGGCTTTGTTTAGCTTATGGCCTAGCGCAGCCATGACTTATTCGCAATCGGTGCGGGCTGATGATGGTGGACAAAATTTCGACGATTTCGGTGAGGTCCCAGGTTTTGAGATCCACGATCTCGAAAGTCTGGATTATTCTTACCGGATCATGGTCGCGGACCTTCGGCCTGATCTCTTTCCCACTGAAGAGGCGATCGCCAACGTTCTCAAGACGATGAGCTACGAGGACCCGAGCTTTACATCCATCCCACTTCATAAATTTTTCGACCTTTCGTTTATACAGGAACTTAAGTCCGAATCTCGATGAGAGGAGCCAGTATGCGGCAGGTTGTGATCGCTCTCGTGTCCTGCACTATCCTTTGCAGCGGAAAGGCACTGGCGGAGCCGGTTCGCGCCGCCTATCCCTCCGCTAACGTTCAATTTCTCCCCGCCTTCGTCTCGCTGGAAAAAGATTTCTACAAACGCGAAGGGCTGGACGCGGAGCTTATTTCGGTGCGCTCGGCCGTTACTGCCGTTCAGGCCCTCGTCGGCAACCAGATCCATTTTATTTTCTCCGTTGGTCCGCAGATGCCGGCGATTTGGGAGGGAACAGATATCATCCTTCTCGCTCAGCAAGTGGGCCGGCCGACTTTCTCTCTGGTCGTGCGGCCCGAGATCCAGAAAGTCTCAGATCTCAAAGGAAAAAAGTTGGGGGTGAGCTTTGGCGGCTCTACCTCGGCCGGCATGAAGGCGCTGTTGGAACTTAACAAGATCAATCCGGACAAGGACGTAGAGTACGTCAATATCCCGGGCAACACGCCAAAGATCGCCGCCATGAAGCAAGGGATCGTCGTGGCGGGCCTGCTGGCGCCGCCCGCGGATTATATTGCCGTGCAATCGGGTCTCAAACGCCTGCTGAGTTTGGCCGATGTCTTCAAGGACACATCCTTTACCGGACTGGCGGCCACAGGTAAGACCGTCAGAGAGAATCCGCAATTTGCAAAAAGAATGGTGCGCGCCATCGTGCGCGGCGTCTATCACACTCGCGACAACCCGGAGGACGCGATCCAAGTCATGATGAAACATCTGCGCATGGAGCGCGAAGCAGCGGTGGACGCCTATCAATTGATCCGTGAATCGCTGAACCCCATCCCAACCGAAAAGGGCGTCGAGCTGATGGCACAGTGGCAAGCGATCGCTCTCAATACCAAGCCAAAGCGCAAACCTTCGGAATACATGGATTTGAGATTCGTCAACGAAGTGGTAGCAGAACTCGGACAAAAATGAGGAGAAGAGAGTGAAGAGAATAATTCTAATAGGTGCATCGCTCGCCGCGGCGTTGTTTGCAATGAGCGCGCCGGCCCAGGAAAAAAAGGGTCTAGTGTATGCGACCTTGAAAACCAGCATGGGCGACATCGTCATTCAATTATTTGACGACAAGGCGCCTAAGACGGTCGCTAACTTCGTTGGCTTGGCGAACGGGACTAAAGAGTGGACCGATCCCAAGACACGAGAGAAGACAAAACGGCCTCTCTACAACGGCACGATCTTTCATCGCGTCATTCCCGGCTTTATGATCCAAGGAGGCGATCCGTTAGGAAACGGCACCGGCGGTCCCGGCTATCAATTCGAGGATGAATTCCATCCCGATCTCAAACATTCCAAGCCCGGCATTCTCTCCATGGCCAACGCCGGACCCAACACCAATGGCAGTCAATTCTTCATCACCCTAGCCGCAACACCCTGGCTCGATGGCAAACACAGCGTCTTCGGCGAAGTTATCAAAGGGCAAACCGTGGTCGATGCGATCGGTAACGTCCCGCGTCATCTTCCTAATAACCGGCCCATGAAAGACGTGGTGCTGCAGGAAGTGACGATCTCGCGCGGCAGCTACTGAGCTCCTCATCAACTTCGCCGACACGGAGAGCTGATATGAGACTAGACTCTTTTAATGCAAGGATCCTTTTCGTCCTCGGTCTTCTATTCACATTTGCCGTCGACAAATCCGCCTACCCTGCCGATGTCACGGCTGTCTATGGCGTCATCGCCACCGACCCGGTCTATCTATGGGTGGCCCAGGAAAAAGGGTTCTTCAAAAAGAACGGTGTAGACGTCAATCTGACTCACATCCCGACGAATCAAGCGGTCCAAGCGCTGATCGGCGGGAAAGTGCAATTCGTCACGGCCGGCCCGCAGATACTCGAAGCCGCGCTGGCCGGCTCCGATACGGTTTACATCATGGGGCCGATCAATAGCTTCGTCCTTTCGCTTTACAGCAAACCGGAAATTAACGGAATCAGAGGACTCGCAGGAAAACCATCGGCGCCACGAACAAGGGGACTCCGAGCGATATCGCGGGTCACATGGTGCTGATACAAAACGGCTTGAAGCCCGACCTCGACGTGAAATTCGCTTACCTGAAAGAACTCCCCGCCCTAGTAGCGGCCCTCAAAGAGGGAGTCATCGATGCTGCGCTCATCGCGGCCCCCAGCACACTTACGGCGAGAGGGTTTGGGCTTAAAGAGTTGCTCAACATCACGGCACTCAAAATTCCTTTTGTGCAGCATTCGGTGGCGACAACCCGCTCCTATATCAGCGCCAATCCCGATGTCGTGCGCCGCTTCGTGCGCGCCGCAGCGGAAGCTTTAGACTACACGCGAAAAAACCGCGCCGAAGTTTTGCCAGTCATGTCCAAATACACGAAGATTACCGATACCGCACTATTGAACGAGGGTTTGGACGCCTACGAGAAGGCCTGGGAAAGGATTCCCATCCCGTCCCAGCCCGCTATAGAAGCCGTGCTGGCCGCATCGGAAAATCCCAAAGCCAAAGGGGCGAAGTGGGACCAGTTCGTCGATGATCGTTTTGTCAAGGAGCTCGTAACCTCAGGCGTGTTGAAATAACTTGCTTATTTATTCCAAATCGTAGGGAAGGCCCAACTGCTCGCTTACCGCCCGCAAGCCGTCAAGCACGGATCTGTGCAGCGGAATTCCCCGCGCGGCTCTTTCCTGTGTGGTTTCAAATTCAATTTCACCTGCCACGAAGACTCGTTGCTGTCCTTCCATCGGCGCCGTGGACTTCAACTCGCGGATAAGTCTGTCCATATCTGCCTTGAAATCCGCCACTGGGCGAAACGCATCGATCCGAATCGCGCCGAAGAAATGGCCGCGCGGCTCTTGGTTGGAATTGAGCGCCGTGATCGTGCCCGTCAACACACCGCAGAGAATCTCCACGACGATGGCCAGCCCATAGCCCTTGTGGCTTCCTCCTTCCCGAGTTCCGCCGAGAGGCAGAAGTCGTCGGGCTTTCTGCGCGACTTTGGGGTCCGTCGTCGGCTCGGCATTCTCATCAAGCGCCCAACCGAGCGGGATCGCGTCGCCATGGCGCACCGCGACTTCAAGCTTGCCAGCGGCCGCCGTTGTCGTCGCCATGTCCAGAACAAATGGAAGCTCTTTATCGGCGGGAACGGCAAAACATATGGGATTGGTGCCGAACTTTGCCTCGAGCCCGAAAGTCGGCACGACTTGCCGGCTCGCATTGGTCATGGCGATTCCGATCATGTCATGCGGCAAAGCCCTCATCGCGTAGTAGGCTGACATTCCGAAATGCCGGCTGTTGCGAGCGCCCACCATCGCGACGCCCGAACTCTTGGCCTTTTGAATCGCAAGCTCCATAGCGCGATGGCCAATGACCATTCCTATACCGGTGTCTCCATCTATGAGCGCTGTCGAGCCGTTCTCGGACACGACACGAATATTGGGCGTAGGATTCATGCTGCCTTCCTGCAGCCACTTCACGTACCAAGCGTTCGGGTTGAAGCGAATCACGCCGTGGGTGTCCACGCCGCGCAGATCGGCCGCGACGAGCACTTTCGCGGCGATCTCTGCGTCGTTTTCTGGAACTCCAAGTTTCTGAAACGCCTGGCTGACGAAGCGGGTGAGCTTTTGATGATCGACACGCGTGTCGCCTTTTGTGCGATGTTCCACGGAAACCTCCTGACTTTATTTTCGCTCATCTGATGCGCCTGTCCCGCCCCTTGTTCTCTACTATGGTCGCTCTCTTATTTCCATTGTTTTATCCTTTCGGATATTTGTCCCAGCCGTATTGCCACTCCCGCCACATTGGAAGTAATTGATCCAACAAATGCTTCCGCTTCTCTTCGTGCTCGCGATTGGCAAGCCATCTTACCTGTAGAATATCGCAAAGAGCGTCCGCCCCTAGGCCGGGACGAGATGAATCGTCAAAATATCCACTGCGGTATGCATCGGCGAACAGCTTAAAAATGTCACCTTTGTAGGGATCTCGCCCGATGTGGCCGCGAATCTCCTTCAGGTGCTGATCAAGATATTCAACGAGTGTGTCAATGATTTCGTTCTGAGTCATCTGTTCACCTCCCGTCTTTCTGTGCGACGTTCTACTTGGATTGATGTTTGTTAATCCAAATAATCAATATGACAAACGCAACGAAAAGAGCTCCGACAATCAAAAGACTGATATCAACCGATCCTCCAGTAAACATTTTTCCTCCAGTCCGCATGGTTTTGTGCACCGAGCCGGCGAGGCCAATTTGGCGCAAGCCTCTGTGGCTCGGAGCAATGACAAATTGTGAATTTAGCTGTAAGACAAAAAGCTAAATGCGAAGAACCGAAGGCGGAGCGCGAATAGAGAAGGTGCCGACAGGAAGATGCCGAGAGAAGTGTTGATTGCGACCGGTACCGAGGAAGGAGGCAATCTGAACCTCAACGTAGTCCAGAATGCCAATTGCTAAAAATCTCTCCTGACTCTGATTATCGTTGCCTTTGAAGACTCGACTATAAGCGACGCTCTGAATGACATCGCTGACCGAGATTAAGCTGCTTTCGTGAACAGGAAGCGTATCTGCGGGAACATTTTTTGGAACCGATGCCGAAAGAAAACTGGCGAGAACATAAGTATATAAGATCAGCAAGAGAAGTCGATTGTGGCGCGTGGGAAGAAATAACACTGCACCTTCTCTATTTCAGCTGATTTTCGATGTCAAACTTAAAAGCAGCGCGACTCCAAGATACCTCTGTCGCGACCGCTCGTACAAAAGAACACGCCAGCACGTGAAACGAAATGCCTAACGCGCTCACAGCCCGGGGTCTAGCTCAGAGAACGATCCAGCGAAGCTCGTGAAACACGAAACTGAAGATATCACCCCAATTCGGCTTTCGTCAGGCTTAACCGCTTGTGCGTTTAGATCAACGGCAATTTCGCGGAATTGTTCGAGAGCGCCTTCGAGATCTTCGACGATTCCTGAGCGAGGATATCGGGATTAGGGTGATTGTTGGATGCTTCGAGGGTTTCATTTTGAAGCCAGAAGATGTCGAGGCTGGCTTTGCCGCGGTTGATGAGTTGCTCCCAGGTTTAGGAGAAAATGTTCGCGTCCCCTTTTCTCCTACCCCAGCGGTATGATCAATCCAAAACGCTCCAAGGATATCCAAGAAGTTCTCGCGAAAAACGGCCTATCTCAATCCGGCATAGTTACCGAAATAATTATCCACAAAAACTGTGGATAACCTGTTAACAACTCAGCCAGTTACACCAATGTTAAGTCTAAATAAAGCAGCCCCGAGCAGACTGCCTAAATAATGGCTCTATAAATCATTTAGAAAACAATAAGTTTTGGCCTTTTCTATTTTAAGGTCTCTTTGTTCATACGAACCCTTGTTATGAAGCCGAGCTTCCCGTTTTATTATTCACGTAAGGACCGTTGGCGGTCTCTTTGCCCGCCGAGTAAGGTCGATTTGTCGCGAATTGCCACCCTGGTGTCCATGACATTACGTCGGCTCGACGAGCTTAAGCTTTTTCCGCTGAAACAGCGCGATTTTTTGACCTTTAGTCTCCCGGCGATCTCAGACTTAGAGGCTTTCGTCTCTAAGCCAAGAAGATGTTGCCACTTGGCCCGTCAGTAATCGCCTTTCCCGTGGATTTGGCGCTATGCGTTCATTGCCCGTCATTTCCGTCGCGCTCGCGTATGCTTGATTTTCTGCTCCAGCCACAGATTGACCAGAGCGTCAGAGGAAACCCCTTTTGCGTTCCAGCGAATGGATTTTCTCCGACAGATCCTTTCGACCGGGTAGTAGGACGCTTCAGGTTCGAGCACCACGTCGAATTTCACCTTCTTCGTCTTCTTCCAAAAATCACTTAAGCCGTGCTCATCCCAGAACTCGCCGATTTCCGCGTACGACCGCGCTTTGGAAATTGAACTTCTATCTTCTGTCATATCTATCCGGTGAGAGAACGTACGTGAAGAATCTCGTTTGCGGTGAGCTCCTCAAGGGCCGACTCCGGCACCGTAGTTACGGCTATCGTTTCGCCAAGGGCGTTGAAGATTTCTATCGAGTAACCTACCTCTCCGCCATTTGCTGGATGTATCTCCACAATGGTTGCTAAATCACCCCGACGCAGATTGTTCTCTGGAATATCCTTCGCCAGTGCTACTTGTTGGAATTCCTTAAATATCATGGAGCCTCTCCTTTATCAGGGTAAAAGGTTATGACTTTCGTAATTCCGGTTCTTAACCATACATCCAAACTGCTTTTACTTTCAAAGTGGTCTTGTTAGGTCCGGTTAGTGAGTCTCATATCCCGTAGAGCTCACCGTAAAATGTTTGGATAGCCACTGCATCCGGTCAAGATCTGCCTGCGAATGTCTCTCTCTAGACGTCGCGGATTGTCGAGAGTGTACCGTTTCAAAAACTCCTACTTATCACCCACAGATCGTTTGACGAGCACGTATCGGGTCAGTTTCTCTGGAGCAATCTCACCATCCGCAGGCAATTTCTCTAGTTTCTAGACGTAAAAATCAAAGCCCGCAATCTGGCCAGACTTAATTGAAGAAAAAATCAATCTAATCCGGCACGGAAAATAATGCTTTACCTTTCGCGAACAAGAGTACTTCCGAAATCCTACTCCTGAGACAAGTAAAAATCCTTGGGTTGCAACGTTGCGCGCTGGCTCGGACCCGTGGCCGAAAACAAATGATTTTGGGACAGAATCAGTAATACTCATAGGTTTTATGTAGTTAGTTAACTAATTATACTTATCTATCATCGAGTACGTAAAGACAAAACTTGACAAATAGACTTCAGTGACTACTGTTAAGGAAGCTAGGTATAGGGTTTCCTTCCACGGTTACCTGAAATTCTTCAAGTAAGCCCCCCATACTCAACCCTCTCACCAGTCCAACCAAGGAGGTTGAAATGTATACTCGCAACGTCAGTTTGAAGCTCAAGGCCAATTGCGCGCCCGAGTTTACCCGCACTCTTGAGAAGGAGATTATTCCCGTGCTCCGGAAACAAAAGGGATTTAAGGATGAGATCACCCTCGTTGCCCCAGAACGGAATGAGGCCGTAGCCATTAGTTTCTGGGATAAGAAAGAGGACGCGGAGGCTTACAACCGCGAGAAGTATCCTGAGATCTTGAAGACCCTGGCGAAGGTGGTTGAAGGCACTCCCAGAGTGGAGTTGTTTGAGGTCGCAAACTCGACTTCGCACCAGATCGCCGCTAAAGCGGCCTAAGCAGAGAGACCTGCGGTTCGGAGAGGGGATATCCCCTCTCCGGGTTGTAAAAAACAGGAGGCTCTTATGAACGGCATATTTTGGATTGTATTGGGCGGAATGACCGGTTGGTTGACAGGAACATTGATGGGGAAAGAGGGGTACGGGAAAAGATCACTAGGCGGTTATACTAGAAGCTTAGATATTTTCTTCGGGGTCGTCGGTGCCTCTATCGGCGGTTATCTATCTTTCTGGGCCGTCATCGGGGAGGGTAGCTCTTTTAGCGGTTATGCGGCCGCAGCCCTTGGCTCCATTGCTCTTGTGGGATTTGTCCGGCAAATCTCCGCAGGATACTCACCTTTTAGGGGTGGGAAGCGATTCATTTCGTTTTGAATGAGTGCAGATTCGCTTTATAGGAGATGGCAAAAGGTTCTTCGGAACCCATAAAGGAGAAAGAAGTGAATACTTTTTGGTTCTTTGCGATTCCATCGATGCTGGTCATCGTAGGGATGATATTGAATAATTTTCAAGTTGTATTTGATCGACCTCAATATTCATTAGAGGAAGATCCGGCTAAAAAACTTGCAGCCGAACGGCGTTTCTTCGATCTCCTGAGAGTTCGATTCTTGAAACGGCAGAAAAGGGTCGGTCAATATTCTTGGCTGGTTCTGGTGGCCTTTGTTGCGTTCTCCTGGTGGCTGTATTTGGATACAATCAATAAAACAACAGCTTCTAAACAAATAACTGCAATTCAAACCCTGCCAGTAGTTGAAAGTGAAGACAAGGTCTTATCTTTGACTCTTAGCGATGGGAACAATATTCAATACCTGATCAAACCACCAACCTTGACTCTAACGCTTAGCGACGAGACTAATACTCAGTACATTAAATTACCAAAGGCGGAGAGACCGAACGCGGCAGTTCAAGGCTGGCGGCTATCAAGTTTAGGAACAGCTTTGAGCCTTGGGGATGTTGGAGTGCCTCTTGGCATCGCTCTGAATATCTCGAAATAAGGGCGATATGCAAAGGTAAGCTCACCCGTGGATCAGCAAGTATTATCCCAATGGCGTCCATGAAAGGAAAAGCGACGAGCTTCTTTACTAGCACTCATTTGCCAGCTCCCTGTGGAATTGTACTCGCGGGCGGCGATGGCAAACGCCTTCAGCCATTTATCGATCGATTAGGGGGAGGTGGTCTTCCCAAGCAGTACATGAATTTCATCGGCACTCGCTCAATGCTGGAGCACACCTTCCAACGGGCAGAGACGCTGATCTCTCCGGACCATCTCTTCACCGTGGTCAACCAAGACCATCTGAGATTTCCCGATGTCAAACGGCAGCTTTCTAGCCGCCCACACGGAAACGTGGTCGTGCAGCCTGAAAACAAGGAGACTGGGCCTGGTCTACTCCTGCCACTAATTCATCTATACAAGCGCTATCCCGATTCCACGGTGGTTGTTTTTCCCTCAGACCATTTCATCGAGGACGCACGCCTTTTTATGGTGCATGTGGAGCTGGCATTCCTTGCGGTTGAGCGGGACCCTTCCGGTCTCATCCTGTTAGGAATGGAGCCGAGCGGAGCAGAGCCGGAGTACGGCTATATTCTGCCAGGCCGACGGGTGGAAAGCCTGCATCCGTCGGGCGTTTGCGAAGTCTCAAAGTTCATTGAGAAGCCGGAGCGTCCTTCCGCGAACGCGCTGATCCTAAAGGGAGGGTTGTGGAACACCATGGTCATGGTTTTCAAGGCCGAGATGCTGCTGGATTTAGTGCGCAGGGCTGCTCCGACGCTCTCCCGCTTTTTTGACCGGATCTCGAGAGCCGTAGGGACTGACGCTGAGACGGATGTGGCGGAAGAAGCTTACAGACAAATGGAGCCCGTGAATTTTTCGCAAGGGCTGCTGGAGCCTCTTTCGCTGCAGCGCCCATCGCCCTTATTGGTTCTGCCAGTGCGGGGAGTACATTGGAGCGACTGGGGATCCGAGCGCCGTATCATGAGCGCGCTCCAAAAGACTAGGCACGTGGGACAACTGAATGTCACAGCACATTCATCTGACTAAAACAGGACACTGCACATGCACCAACGAGACGAGTAATACCACCAAGTTCATCGACCATGCTATGAACTTTTCTTTGGAGACATATTCCCACCTAAGTCACTTGCGATTTCGCGGAATGGTTCGAGGGCGCCCCTCGACACGGTCCACGGCTTCGCCCGGGCCTGGCTCGGGGTCTCCCGAGCGAAGCCAGTCGAGGGACGACGATTTCCTGGGTGAGAACGCTAGGATCGGAGAAGGTTGTCGGACTCTTCGAGGCTTTCGCCTTTAAGCCGGTAGATGCTGAGGACGGATTTGTCCCGATCCAAAAAGTGCCTGTCCCTTCTTTATTCCCTATGATTCAGACGCCGCAGCTCACGGAGTAATAGTTGGTGGCGCGATCGCCGACGAGATCACCAGAGCAAATCCGATGATCACAGAAGCCATAACGATCGCGATCGCAAGGTTTCCCTTCTTTAATTCATCCCACTCATCCACAGGCGTGAGCCACGTGAAAATCCCTAGTAAGATCCAGAGGGAAACAGCCATCGTAAAAATGCCTACGGCGCCCCATCCGATTAGTGTCAGATAATCGATAAGAATACTCATCGGTCCGTTCTCCTTTTTAAAATTGCCCTGCAGCCTATTTTGTACATGGACCGCCGTCAAGTTCTTTCAAACGGAGCAGGGCTGGATTGAACGACGGCGTAGTGTATTTCGGGTCTCCGCTGAAGTCACTTCTAGAGCGTCTCAAGGTCGGAACTGTTTGAATCCAGGTTGTATTCGTTCACTCCGCACTATAAAGCATTGGGCGGAATGAAGAAGGGAGAAGTCAAATGACTATCGGAGTAGTATCGATCGGCATGCTGCTGTTGGCACTCTGGCTTATCGTGACTGGTCTGTCATCTCTCATACGTCTTCCAATACCCTCGCAAGTTATGGGAGTCCTGGCGCTACTGGCAGGGATCCTGTTGTTGGTCGGACGGTAAACGGATCGTGAAAAACGCCGGAGCCTGAATTGACACTTCTTCGCTCTGGACTCTCTGTCCTAAGTCCCGCGGAACTGTTCGAGGGCGCGTCGAGGTCTTCGACGATCTCCTGGGGAGAACGTCGGGGTCGGAAGGTTGTCGGACTCTTCCAGGCTTTCGTCTCTGAGCCCGAAGATGTCGAGGCTGGCCTTATCACACTGATGGTTCCTTTGATTTCCAATTATTTTGCTCTCTGACGTTACATCCGACCCAGCTCCTGCAGGACGCGGTTCACGAAGCGACGCTCGAAAAACTTGTCATAGGGCACCGGGGCCGTCATAAACCCTACTTTCTGGAGGAAATTCGCGGTGTAATTGTACGCCGCCTCCGAAATGTCGCCGTTCACGCCAAACACCAATCGCGGGTCCGCCAGATCGTAGGCCTTGCTCAAAATCTCCGGGCTCTCGTCCTTGATGACCTTGACGGCGATGGCCATAAAG
>Ga0209690_1002053_pt1 | contig 11535 bp, 10 predicted proteins | sample GraSoiAngelo_150_FD_186164 | JGI IMG/M metagenome (GOLD analysis project Ga0209690, IMG submission 186164) | Grasslands soil microbial communities from the Angelo Coastal Reserve, California, USA - 14_1009_09_40cm (SPAdes) (version 2) | ecosystem: Environmental > Terrestrial > Soil > Grasslands ...
TGAAAATGCTGCCTTCGATCTTCAGGGTTCGCCATTGCAATCCAGCAGTCGCAACTCCGAACGTTACATGGGTTGAGTCCTGCCAATGATGTCCGATCGGTGCGTCCGGATCGTCCATCGCTGAAGGCCGATGCATAAAAGTAGGGGGACCAATCGCCGGTTCGCCCGGGTAACCGAAATACAAGTAACCGCTCAAGTCGTCGCTGAGCTTTTGCGAAACCGAAAAGGACAATTCGTCGAACAAATCATGCGGATGCTGTCGATCGTGCAGTGGCCGGTCGTGCCACGATTCGCCGCTTTGGAACAGAACCGGATAACCGCGGCCGCCTTCGGTCAGCGGATCCAGACTCATCATGAGTCTCCCGCCAATTTGCGTTGTGTCGCTAAACGGATGCGAATACATCGCCATGATCCAATTGGGGGCGTCGATCCGATCGTCGCCTCGGCGCGTAGTCACGTTGGTGTAGCGCGGAAAAATTGCGCCGTGCAGCATCAACATGTCGTCACCGAACATGAACATCCGGCCGTACATCGGTGACGAATCCGGAATCCAACTCGTGCCTGAACTTTCGCGGTTCATCGGGTCGGCCACGTTGACCGACGATTGCATTTTCATTTCGCCTGCCGCGCCGGAGCTGTGCGAAGGCGGGTGTTCATGCTGCGGCATCGCCATGCCGTTTGCGTCATGTGACATGTGTTGATGCGTCGTGTGTTCTGACTTCGGCGTTGGACGTTTTCCGTTTTCTTTTATCGGCACCAATGTCATTCCGCATTTTGGGCATTGGCCTGGCTCAGCTCGCACGATTTCACGATGCATCGGGCAGGTGTATCGCTGTTTCTTCTCCTGCTCTTGCTCGTGATCTTGGCTCCGACTTGGGCGATTGGGGTCAATCGCCCCTACCTGGGCGACCGCGCCAATCGGGCCGAGGGCGATTGTCGCGATCAAAACTAAAATTCGTTTTGTCATTTCTGTTTGTAGGGCAGGCGCCTCGCCTGCCGGCTGGAAAAGCGACAAGTCCGACGCCGGACTGGCAGAAGCGGTTGCCCTACAAGCAGAACGCAGTGGTCGCGTGATTAGGCGAGCGACGGCGGAGCGTGGGCGCGAATACTCCCGATCAATTCAACGAATGACGTTCGGCCGGGCGGTCCGGTATCGAGCGTTAGTGGAGTGAACGAAATTTTTGGCGGCGCGAAAGGCGCAAACTTCACCAACGGAAGATCGACATGAATAAGACCGACGATTGCCGGCGCGAGGATCTTTGCCGGCGTTGTCGAGACGGCGCGAAGAATTTTACAACACTCGGTCCCGGCGGATTGCGGTTGAGGCTTCGCCGGTTTGGAGTGAAAGGGGCAACCGCTCTGGGCCGTATCGGTCTTTGTGGCAATCGCGCGAAACGCGCAGTGATTGGAGATCGCGATCCAGGAGCAGATCGTCAGCGCGACGATCAGGCCACGCGGAGTTGCTTTCACATTGCTTCAATCGCTGACTCGGACCAAATGCTCAAATGTTTTCTTTGGGCTCGATCATTGGCGCGACGGTGCCTGAAGTCACGCCTTCCGGAGGCACGACGTCAGGAACGTCGGGGGCCACCGTCGATGCCGCGGTAAATTGCGGTTGTTTGATACGCGTCGCCATGAACATCGCGGTGAACAGCAATGCGGCTGCGAGATAATACCCCGCGGCGGGCAATTGGAACGAATGTTTCGGATCGATGAACCAAGCAAACGTCCATGAGAATAGAAACGGTCCGATGACGAAAGCGATCGAGCGCAAGCTGCCGATGGCGCCTTGCAACTCGCCTTGTTCGCGCTCGCTCACATGGTGCGTCATGATTCCTTGGGCGGCGGGAAAGGAAATATTCCACATCGAAATGACCGGGATTGACGCCACGTAAACTGCGCCGCTTCTGGCGAGACCGGCGATGAGCATGCCGACGGCGCCAAAAAACTGGCCGATGTAAAGTGTGCGCTTCTCGCCCAACCAGGCCACAACTCGTCCCGTTAATCCGCCGGAAATTATCGCAGTGCAGACGCCGACGACGACAAGCGATTTCCCGATGCTTTTGGCATCCCAGCCAAAACGATAAATGGCGTAGAGCGCCCAGATGGCGAAAATTTCATGCGAGACGTAGGCAAGAAATTGAATGGTAGCGAGTTTCCACAAATCCGGATGTGAGCGTAGTAGAACGAGCGAGCCGACTGGATTGGCCCGGCCTAACGAGAATTCCTTTCGCTTCTCGGGCGCGAGTGATTCCGGGACGAAGAGAAATCCGTAGAGCCAGTTGGTCAGACTGAAACCTGCCGCCACCCAAAATGCCAGCCGCGGATTTGTGTTTCCCACCAATCCACCGATCGCCGGTCCCAGCGTGAAACCGATACCAAACGCTGCACCGATCATGCCGAAAGCGCCGGCACGCTTTTCTTTGGGAGTTACGTCGGCGATGTAAGCGAAGGCAGTGGGAATGCTGGAAGCGGTAATCCCGGAGATGATGCGACCGAGAAACAACCACCCGATGGTTGGGGCGACTGCCATGACGATGTAGTCGAGACCGAGGCCAAGACTGGAAAGCAGAAGGACCGGCCGGCGGCCAAATCGATCGGACAAAACGCCGATCACCGGTGAAAAGAGAAACTGCATCGCGGCGAATACAGTCAGAAAAATGCCATTCCAATTCGCCGCGCGTGTCATGTCGTTGTTCAGGAAACTCAGGACCAGCTTCGGCAACACCGGAGCGATCAAACCGAGCGCGAGCATGTCGAGCATCACGGTGATGAAAATAAAAACGACTGCGGCCGGGCGTGACTTCATTGGATAGTGACCAGTGACATGTGATGAGTGACGAGTAAGAAGAGCAACAATTTTTTCTCTTGTCACCCGCCAGTTATCACCCGTCACTTCTCTCGTGATACAACTGTCTTATCGCTCACTGAAAACGGAAGTCCGCGAGAGCAAAATCCATGGGCGCGGTTTATTTGCGAAAGCCGACATCGCCCAAGGCGAAATCGTCGTCGTGAAAGGCGGACACATTGTCGACCGTGAGACTTTGGGTCGCGAAATCACGCCGCACCTCGGGCCGGTCGAAATTCAGATCGACGACAATTTGTTCATTACGCCGGTGAATGCCGCCGAACGAGAACTGTCGATGTTGTATAGCAATCATTCCTGCGATCCGAACCTTGGTCTCCGCGGCGAGATCACGTTTGTCGCCATGCGTGAGATTCGCGCGGGCGAAGAACTGACCCACGATTGGGCGTTGACCGATGACGATGATTACTCGGCCGAATGCAATTGCGGCGCCAACAGTTGCCGGAAAGTCCTGACGGGCAAGGATTGGCAGAAGCCGGAATTGCAAAGGAAATACGCCGGCTATTTCTCGGCTTATCTCGCACGCAAGATCTCGAAGCAGTCTTGACCGGTTCGGTGCGACGGCGTTATCAAGGTGAGAACACCTCTGCCACCTATGAGCAAATCCTATTTTCCTGCGGACCGGGCCGGTCGCATCGACTGGTATAGCAATTTCGCCAAAGAGTTTCCGAGAGCCGGAAAGGATCTCGGATTCAGCGAAACCGAGATCACGAACGCGGTCAACGATTCGAACTACGCCGTGCACATTTTAACCACGCTCGGTCCCGACATCGATGCCGATCCCGGTCATGCCGCCAATGCGGTTCTGAGCGGACAATCTTCCGGCGATTATGTCGATCTTCCCGCGGGCGCGAGCGCGCCAACTCCGGTGCGGCCCGGAATTGACACCCGCCGGCAAGCGCGCGTGGAACGAATCAAAGCCCAGGCGAAATTCAGTGCCGACATCGGCCAGAAACTCAAAATAGACACCGGGAAATTCGAGGCCGCGAATTACAAGGCCGAGCTCGGTCGCGCGCGCCAGACCGGAAACTTTGTCACGATTCCGTTCCGCAAAGCCGGCGGCGGCGTTTCCGGGATCAATCTGTATCGCCAGGGCAAAGGCGACAAGTCTCCACAGAAAGTCGGGTTCTTTTTCCGCACGCCGGCGATCGACACCGCGCCCGGCAAAGGCGAACTCAAATACACCGCTCGTGCCGTGACGAATGGCAATGAAATCGGCCAGGCGAGCGACGCCGTGAGCGTGACAGCGAGTTGATAAGTTCGGCCACGATCCGCGGCTGATGCACAAAGTATCCCGAAGAGTTTTTCCGATCGGCGACAGGTGGAGTTCTGGCGAATACGAATCAAAATATGAAGACTTGCAATTTGAGCTGCCGCGACAAGGCCGCACGATTCTCGTCCGCAGTCAGAAGAGCGGGAAAGTCCTCCGCAAGTTCACCTGGAACGGCGAAAAGTTTGTCGAGCAGCGTGACGCTGCACCCAACTGACAGAATGAATTCGTGTCGCTATTCGGCGTTATTGTTTGCGTTCGGGTTGTTACTCGCAGGCTGCGGCGAACCGGAACGACCAAGGACCACCACAAACGTGACCGCGGCGCCGGTTGGTGCGTCATTCAATCAGGTCGGGAAAGTGACTTTGTATCCGGGCGAATCGTGCGCGTCGCAAATCATGTTCGTGTTTCACGGCGCAAGATCGAGATCGATCTCAATGGCCGCGCCGTTTCGCGTATCAAGAATTCTGACGGATGCGGCGCACGATCACAAAACCGTGCACGTCTGGGGAAAATGGCGGCGCGGCAATACGGCGGGCTGCTCTTACGTAGAGGCCACGCAGGTCGAATCGCAGAAGTCGTTCTGGTAATTGAATCGTCGCTAAGTCAGCGGAACGTTCAATACCGGTAATGTTCGGACTTGAACGGACCGTCCACCGGGATGCCGAGATAATCGGCTTGTGCTTTGCTGAGCTTGGTCAGTTTGACGCCGATCTTTTCGAGATGGAGGCGTGCAACTTCTTCATCCAGTTTCTTCGACAAAACGTAAACGCCGACTTTGTAGGTGTCGCGATTTTTCCAGAGATCCAATTGCGCGAGCACTTGGTTCGAGAACGAGTTCGACATGACGAAGCTCGGGTGACCGGTCGCGTTGCCGAGATTCACCAGCCGGCCCTCGGACAGTAGGAAAATTTCGTGGCCGTCCGGAAACGTGTACTTATCTACCTGCGGTTTGATATTGGTCCGCTTCACGCCTTTGCCCGTGTTTAAAGCGTCGACCTGAATTTCGTTGTCGAAGTGGCCGATGTTCGCGACGACGGCTTGATCTTTCATCCGCTGCATATGCTCGAACGTGATCACGTCGGTGTTGCCGGTTGCGCTGATGTAAATGTCGCCGCGGCCGAGCGTGTCTTCGATCGTAGCGACTTCGTAACCTTCCATCGCGGCCTGGAGCGCGTTGATCGGATCGATCTCGGTGATGACGACGCGCGCCCCCTGACCGCGGAGCGATTGGGCGCAGCCTTTGCCGACGTCGCCGTAACCGCAGACGACCGCGACTTTGCCGGCGACCATGACATCGAGCGCGCGATTCAACCCATCAATGAGCGAATGCCGACAGCCGTAGAGATTGTCGAACTTCGATTTGGTAACGGAATCGTTGACGTTGATCGCCGGAACGAGGAGCCGGTTTTCCTGATGCATTTTGTAAAGGCGATGCACGCCGGTGGTCGTTTCCTCCGAAACGCCGCGCCAATCTTTCGCAATTTCGTGCCAGCGATATGGGTTCTCGCGTTGGATTTCGAGCAGCAGATCTTTAATAACCTGCTCTTCCCTGTTCGCCGATTTGGTTTTTGCCCAATCGCTGCCCTCTTCGAGCTCATAACCTTTGTGGATCAGCAACGTCGCGTCACCGCCGTCGTCCACTATGAGCTGCGGACCTTTCCCGTCCGGATGCGAGATCGCCTGATAAGTCGACCACCAATATTCTTCGAGCGACTCGCCTTTCCACGCGAACACCGACACGCCGGCCTTCGCGATTGCCGCTGCGGCGTGATCTTGCGTTGAAAAAATATTACACGAGGCCCAGCGCACACTAGCGCCAAGATCGACCAGTGTTTCGATCAACACCGCCGTCTGAATCGTCATGTGGAGCGAACCGGTAATGCGGACACCAGCGAGCGGTTTTTGGGGTGCGTACTTTTCACGGATCGCCATCAATCCGGGCATTTCTTTTTCCGCGATCGAAATTTCCTTCCGGCCAAAGTCGGCCAGCGAGATGTCTTTAACTTTGAAATCCTGTTTCGTGTTTGTCTTCGTCCTGATCATAAATTTATTTCGCCGCCTTTTTCAGCGCGGCGGCCTTGTCAGTTTTTTCCCAAGTGATCTCTGGGTCATCGACTTTGCCGAAGTGACCGTAGTTCGTCGTCTTTGAGTAAATCGGGCGAAGCAGATCGAGCTGATCGATAATGTCGGCCGGTTTAAAGCTGAATGTCTGCAGCACCGCCTGCTCGATCGCTTCTTCCTCGACGCTGCCGGTGCAGAACGTGTCGACGTGAACGCTGAGCGGTTTGGGATGACCGATTGCGTAGGCGAATTGTACTTCGCATTTCTGGGCGAGTCCGGCCGCGACAACATTTTTCGCGACCCAACGTCCCATATAAGCCGCGCTGCGATCGACTTTGCTCGGATCTTTTCCGGAAAATGCGCCGCCGCCGTGGCGTCCCATGCCGCCGTAGCTATCGACAATAATCTTGCGGCCGGTCAGACCGGTGTCGCCTTGCGGTCCGCCAACCACGAAATTGCCGGTGGGATTGACGAGAAATTGCGTGCTCTCGCTTAACATTTCCTTCGGCAAAACTTTTTTGATCACTTCTTCGATCACGAAGCTCCGGATTTCGGAATGTTTGACGTCGCGGGAGTGTTGCGTTGAAACAACAACGCAGGAAATGCCGATCGGCCGGCCATTTTCGTAAATAACTGAGACCTGCGATTTCGCGTCCGGTCGGAGCCAGCCGACTTTTCCGCTCTTGCGAATGCGAGTGAGCTCGCGCCCGAGCCGATGGGCAAACATGATCGGAGCCGGCATCAGCTCCGGCGTTTCGTCGCAGGCGTAACCAAACATCAAACCCTGATCGCCCGCGCCCTGTTCGGCCGTGTCCTTGCCATCGGCTGCGCGTGCATCCACGCCTTGGGCGATGTCAGGCGATTGTTTGGTGATGATGTTCTGGATCTCGATCTTGTCCGCGTGAAAGACATCATCGTCGTTCACGTAACCGATCTCGCGCACGGTCTCACGGACGATTTTGTTGATTGGAAGAACCGCGCCGAGCGGTTTGTCCTCAGCCAGATTCGGAATCGTGATCTCCCCACCAACGACAACGATATTGCTCTTGGCGTAGGTCTCGCAGGCAACACGACTGCGTCGATCTTGTTTAATGCAGGCGTCGAGAACGGCATCCGAAATCGTGTCGCAAACTTTGTCGGGGTGACCTTCACCAACGGATTCGGAAGAAAAAACGTAGCGACGTGACATAACAGGAAGTGACGAGTGACTAGTGACGGGTGAGAAGAACAGTCAAGCTGCAAGCAACATATTGACCGATCATGATATGTAGATATATCGTCTCGGACCACGGATGACGTCAACCATTAATTTATTGCGGCTGCTGGCTGATCCGACCCGGCTGCGACTGCTGCTCTTGCTGGAAGAGGAAGAGCTTTCGGTGGCCGAGCTGCAGCAGATTCTTAACATGGGCCAATCGCGGATCTCCAGTCATCTCGCGCAATTGAAACGTGCCGGGGTGGTGGCAGGTCGGCGGGCGGGCAAGAATGTTTACTACGGCGCGACTAAAATCGCAGGACGCAATGGCGCGCGCGGCCGCGTCCAACAAGTGATCGAGACACTCGCGCGTGAAATTCCCGAGACCGGCCGCGATCGGACGGCGCTGAAACTCGCTTTGCGCAAGCGTCAGGACAAAGCGCGCGAATATTTCGATGAGCTGGCCGGGAAGTTCGGTCGCAGTTACGTCCCGGGACGATCGTGGAAAGCGCTTTCGCACGCGTTGATTTCGCTCGTTCCACGGCTGACGATTGTCGATCTTGGCGCCGGTGAAGGAACACTCTCCCAATTGCTGGCGAAGAGCGCGCGTAAAGTGATCGCGATCGACAACTCGCCCAAGATGGTCGAATTCGGGTCGAAGCTCGCCAAAAAACACGGCATCAAAAACCTCGAGTACCGGCTCGGCGATCTGGAAGATCCGCCGGTTGCAAAAGACAGTGTCGATCTCGTCCTTTTAAGTCAGGCTTTGCATCACGCGATCAAACCGGAGCGGGCGGTCCAGGCGGCCCACCGCATTTTAAAAAGGAACGGCCGGGTACTCGTGCTCGACTTGTTGAGTCATCGCTTCGAAAAAGCGCGGGAACTTTATGCCGACCGCTGGCTCGGTTTCAGTGAGGTGCGGTTGCATGAACTTCTGGAAAAAGGCGGCTTTCGCGAGATCGAAGTGAGCGTGGTCTCGCGTGAAGAACAGAATCCGCAATTTCAGACGGTCTTCGCCACCGGTGTTAAGTGAACGGGGCGTGGAATTTGTCTGTCTAACCGTTGGCGTTGAACGATAATCGGGCGAATCTTGTTCCTATGACCGGCTTCTTCGAGGAAGTGAAGCGGCGAAAAGTTTACCGGGTCGCGGTTGCTTACGTCATCGCCGCCGGCGGCATCATTCAGCTCGCCTCCGCCGCCTTTCCGGCCTGGGAATTGCCAAACTGGTCGCTGCGTTTGGTCATCGTTTTGTTACTGATCGGTTTTCCGATTGCCCTGATTCTGGCTTGGGCATTCGACGTCACTTCTCAGGGCATTAAAGCAACGCCCGAAGTTGCAGCGCCGGGCTCGCATCTCCGCCGCAACATCATCATGCTAGTTGCCACCGGCATCATTATTTCCGCCGCCGCCGGTTTCTTTCTCCTGCCGCGCGCGGCCGCCCGCAAGATCGACAAATCGATCGCGGTGCTTCCGTTTGAAAATTTGAGCGACGATAAGGAGAACGCTTACTTCGCCGACGGAATTCAGGACGATGTTTTGACGAACTTGTCGAAGATCGGCGACTTGAAAGTAATTTCGCGCACATCGGTCATGCCGTACCGCGGCAAGACGCAAAATCTGCGCGAGATCGGGAAGACGCTTGGTGTTTCCACCATTCTGGAAGGCAGCGTGCGCCGTTCCGGCAATCGTGTCCGCGTTAATGTGCAGTTGATCGACGCAACCACGGACGAACATCTTTGGGCCAGCGATTACGATCGTGATTTAACCGACGTCTTTGCGATTCAAACCGATCTCGCTCAGAAAATCGCTAACGAACTGCAAGCGAAGCTTTCGCCGGTAGAAAAATCGCGAATGGAACGCAGGCCAACCGAGAACGGCGAGGCCTATCTCGCTTTTGTCCAGGCGCATAATCTCCAGAGCGCCGTTGAGGACCTCGGGAAACTTAAGCAAAGCGAGCAACTTTATGCGCGGGCCATCGAACTCGATCCGAAATTTGCGCTCGCTGTCGCGCGCTACTCGCAGTTGGAAAGTTGGATCGTGCACACTTTCGAGCGCACTACCGAGCGTCGACAAAAAGCGCGCGCGTTGGCGCAGCGGGCTTTGCAATTGCAGCCCGACCTGCCGGAGGCGCATCTCGCGATGGGATTTTCGTTGTATTACGGCGACAACGATTTCGAGGGCGCGCTCAAAGAGTTCGAAATCGCACAGCGTGATTTGCCTAACGAGGCCGAAGGTTATCTCGCCTTGGGGTCGATCCAGCGCCGCCTGGGAAAATGGCCGGAATCCAACGCCAGTCTGGAGAAAGCAGCCAGTCTCGATCCGAAAGACAGTTGGGTGCTTCAAAATCTCGCTCTCAGTTACCAAACGCTGCGCGATTTCGATGCTGCTAACAAAACGATCGACCGCGGGCTGAAAGTAAATCCAGACGGCTTTGGACTTTGGGAGATCAAATCCAAGCTGGCCATCGCCGAAAAAGGCGATCTGAGCGTTGCGGAGCGAGCGTTTCAAGCGGCGAAATCGATCCCGATGAATAATGAGGAGAAACTCATGATTGCCGGCGGACGCGTGGACGTTCTTCTTCTGGAACGGAAATACCAGGAAGCATTGCACGAAGCGGAAAACCTGTCGGATGGTCTCCTCGCCGGGATTCCGGCAGCCTTGTGCGGCAAATATTATCTCCTCGGCTTCGCGCGAAAAGCGCTCCACGACGAAGCCGGCGCGCGCGCCGCCTTACTGAAAGCAAAAGACCTTCTCGAAGGGCAACTGAAACAGAGTTCCGACTCGCCGGACCTGCGTATCCAGCTCGCGAAAGTTCTGGCTTATCTTGGAGAAAAAGATGCCGCTCTGACTGAAGCGCGGCGCGCCACCGAAATACTTCCGGAGACCAAAGACGCCTTTGGTGGTCCGGAAATCACGGAGGGCGTGGCCGAAGTTTGTGCCGTCGTGGGCGAAAACGCGCGGGCACTTGAACTTTTGGACGGTTTGCTAAGTCGGCCAAGTCCCGTGACTGTGGCCCTTCTCAAGTTGAGTCCAGCGTGGGACCCCCTTCGCAAAGATCCACGCTTCCAGGCTTTGATCGACAAGTACGGTGCGAAAGCTTAGCGCCGCGATTTTTTTTCTTCTTCTTTTTTCCACCGCCAAAGCGCAGTGGACGCAAATCTCGTCTCAATCCGAGCCATCGCCCGTGCGCGGACTCGAACATCGCTACGTCGTAGCTGAACATTCCGCCAGCGGCGATCGCGCTTCGCTCGAGCTCGCTGTTTTTTCGACGAAATCGTGCCGCCTGCGAATCGTAGATCAAGCCAACGAGCCGCGGCTGGATTTGGAAGAAGTGGTGAGCCGCGGAAATTTTCTGGCCGCGGTCAATGGCGGTTATTTCAATCCGGATGACAAGCCGATCGGACTTCTGATTGTCGATGGAACGATGATCGCGCCACTGCAAAAAGCACGTTTGCTCAGCGGCGTGCTCAGCGCCTCAGCCAAGAAAGTGCAAATTTCGCGCGTCGCCGAATTTTCACTCGCGCAAAAACCGGACGCCGCAGTCGAGTCCGGTCCAATGGTTGTCGATCTTGGCAAATCCGTCCGCGGGTTGGAGGCAACCCGCGCCGCACGGCGCACATTTGCCGCCGTGGGAGCGGGGGACAAAGCGGCTTTGGGATTTTGTTCGGACGTGACCCTGGCGGACCTTTCGAACATCCTTGCGACCGTGTTAGCGCCCGACTTCAAGATTCAACGGGCGCTCAACCTCGATGGCGGTTCGTCCAGCGCCTTCTGGTTTAAGCGCGCGAACGGAAGCTCATTTTCCATCGCCGAAGAAAAACCGGTGCGCGACTTTGTGGCAATTGTGCCGCGGTAACGACCATGCGTACATTCGGTGGCTTCAAATCGGGCAGTGAATTCTTTTACGGCGAAGTCAGCGGCGAAGATGTCCATGTTCTGGCAAAGCCATTTTGGATCGACCTTCAACCAACAAGTGACGTCCGAAAGATCGCCCAGCTCGAGGTCCATCTTCCGGTCGCGCCGTCCAAGCTCCTCGCGGTCGGATTAAATTACGCCGATCACATTGCCGAAATGAAACGCACGCCGCTCGGAACCCCGTTGATTTGGTTCAAAGCGCCAAGCTCGCTCTTGCCGCACCAC
>Ga0209690_1002055_pt1 | contig 11533 bp, 11 predicted proteins | sample GraSoiAngelo_150_FD_186164 | JGI IMG/M metagenome (GOLD analysis project Ga0209690, IMG submission 186164) | Grasslands soil microbial communities from the Angelo Coastal Reserve, California, USA - 14_1009_09_40cm (SPAdes) (version 2) | ecosystem: Environmental > Terrestrial > Soil > Grasslands ...
GTGTCCTTCATATCGCGCGAGACGGTCGCGAAGATCTCCTCGTCCTTCAGGGTACTCATCTCGTCCTTGTTGGAAAGGTCCTTGGGCTTGGGATCGGGCATGAATTTCCAGTTGAAGCCCTCGCCGGGCCTGCCGTGCTCGCCGTGGCAATGGGAGCAGTAATAGGCATAGAGAGCGCGCCCCTTGGCGACGTGCTTGTTCTCGAACAGAGCATACCCGCCCAGCCCGACCAGCAGCGCCACCGCCGCGACCGCGACCGTCCCCAGGATGCGCTGCCTGCTCATGCCGGCGGCCCCTTCTTCACCTTGCGGACGATGACGTACTCCACCCCCGCCGCCACCACCACCGCGATGAGCCCGTAGAGGTAGATCGCATAGTTGGTCGGCGGCTCCGCGTTGAAATACCACCACGAGGTGACGGCTTTCTGCGAGCCCGACTCCTTCAGATCGCCGCTTCCCAGCTTCTTGCCGTCCCAGACCGCAAACGCGATGTTCGGGAACGTGCCGGGCTGGAACTGGGCGTCGTTCGGATCGCTCGTGGTGAGCGCCCGGATGAACACGACGCGCCACACGCCGGTGACGTCCTGCTCGACCACTTTCGTCTCCTCGTCGAAGAGCGGGTCTCCGGTCTTGGGGTCCTTCGCCGGCTCGCCGGTGACGTCCTGCTCGACCACTTTCGTCTCCTCATCGAAGAGCGGGTCGCCGGTCTTGGGGTCCTTCGCCGGCTCACCCTTGGCGTCCTTCCGGGGGATGAGCTTCCGTTCCTTGAACCGGACCTTGGTCTTTTCGTCCTTCCAGACCCCCTTCGCCTGCACATTCTGCTGGGCCTGTTTCTTCAGCGTGCCGAAGCCCTGGGCGTTCATGTCCGCGGCGCCGGGCGTATCGTTCCGCCAGTACCAGATGTTGACCGGCCCGCCTTGCACCTGCGCCATCGGCTGGCCGTGGGCGAAATGGGCCTTCTTGTCGCCAACCATGAACTCCAGCGCGGCGGCATCGGCGGGGTCCTGGGTCGGGTCGGCGTACTCCAGCAGGAAGGCGATCTGCTTGGTGTCGTGCACGCCGCGTACCTTGATCGATTTGACGGTGACCTGCAGAATGCGTTTCGGCCAGTGGACTTGCGGCGACATCGGAAACTCGGTCGCCGGGATCGTATTCCAGATCGGCGCCATCGGATCCGTCGGAATCTCGCCCTGGATCAGCTTCACCCGGACGACGACGGTCTCCTGCGCCAAGACGGGCGCCCACCAGAGAAAAGCGACCACCACAGCCAGGACGGCCAGCCGCGCGTGTTTAGACGGCATCCCCACCATCACTTACTCCCACGTCCGGGGCTTATGCCCCGAACCAGCAAATTCCGCCATGATGATCTTCCAGATCCACTCATCCGGCAGCTCCACTTCCCATCGTGGCATCGCTGATTTCCAAGGGTGACCTTCCACATTCAGCCCCACTCCACCCTTTTTGATGCGCCAGAACAGGTAGGATTCTTGCAGTTGAGCAATCGTGCCCGAATCAACAAAATTCGCCGGCGGCGGGTTGAACCCATCGGAGGCCTGGCCGTTGCCGTTGAACTTGGGGCCGTGGCACGGAGAACAGAAGGCGGCATAGAGGCCTTTTCCCATCATCACGTTTTCCGGCGTGTTCGGCACCGGGTTCGCCAGCCCGACGAATTCGCCCGGCGGGGCCGGATGGATGGTCCGGTTCTCGGCGGGTGGCTGCGAGCTGGGCACCAACTCGCTGTAGGTTTGCCACCCTACCAATAGGGGAACAAGCACCAGGACCGCGAGACGAGCGAATTTGGCTGCCCCATTCAACCCATCCCCGCCGAGAAACCGAAAAATGGGGCCCAGCAACTCCTGCGTGGTCTCACCGCTGAGCGTCCCGTACACGACAACGCCGACGGTGGTCAGAAACAGATACAGCCAGATGAGACTCATGGGCAAGGGCGCGGTAATCAGCGGGAGGCCAAATTTCAGGACCAAAAACACCGCCACCAACAGGATGGCCCCTTTCATGGCCAATGTCATAGCGTTCCCCTCCTGCTCGCCGAGCTTGCTGAGCCCGGCGCTTCGATCTCGGACAGCTCGACGGTCACTTCCTCGCCGGACATGTTCTGCAAAAACGCGATCACCGCCAGGATCTCGTTCTTGTTCAGTTCGATCGGCTTCTTGTTGATGTACGGCATCTTGGCCGGGAAGAACTTCGGTGGGCCGACGTGCTGGTAGTCCATGTAGACGTAGGCCTGTGGCTGGGTCAGGCTCTCATACATGAAGTCGCGGGTGAGCTTGGACCCGATTCCTTTGAGATCGGGGCACCGGCCCTCGCCAGTGCCGATGGTGTGGCACAGGGCGCACTGGCCTTTGCCGAAAAAGATCTTCTGGCCGATCGAGGCCAGTTCCTTCTTGTCCTTGATGGACGCCACGTCGAATTTCTCAACGGCGGGGGGCAACGAAGCCATTTGAGGAATACTTAAGGCGACCAAGGTAAAGCCCCCCAACACGATGGACACAAAGGCAACGACGCGGACAAAGCGGGCCTTCACAAAGAGGAGAATTGCTCCTCCCAGGCCCACGACGCTCAACCCGATCGTCTGCAGCAGCTGGACTTCAGTCACGAGATCGCCTGCCTCCCCTCTTCTTGAGCAGTCGCGGTCACCGGGCCCCTGCGACAGCCGGCCTCGCGGCTTCCTTCAGACGGGCCTTCCCAGGAGCGCCTCCCTTCTTCTCTCCGCCGAGGGAGGCGACCCAGAAGATGAACGCGACCATCAGACAGAACAGAAAGGTATTCAGCGCCATGAAGGCCGCAGCGTAGCCCAAAGCCGGTGAGTAGGCGTATGGCGAGGTGTCCTGCATCACCCCGTACACGTGCCAGTGGACCCTTGACGATGACCGCGCGTAACCCATGAGGGTCATGAGGAGGATGACCATGACCGCGTTTAACACGAGGGCGTACGCGGCCCGTGGGGGCATGATGCCCCAGACCATCTCCGTGGTCGTCTTGGCGCTTTTCAACACGAGCGCGGTCAAAGGCGTAATCGTCAACAGGACGAAGAGCATGACCAGCACCTGCGTCGTCGAGAAGTAGTTGATGCGGGTGATGGCCGGCACGAAATAGCCCCAGACCCCCAGCACGAGGATGACCACCGTCGCAATCCCCAGAATCACGCCTTGGCCTACTTTGGCCGCCTTGGCCCACGTGGCGGTCTCCTGCTTGCCGGCCCGCCAGTACATCACGAAACTCATGAACGTGACAAGAATCATGACATTCACCACGGTCATCTTGGCGGACATCACCCCAAGAACCCCCAGCATCGGATGGTGCGTGCCACCCATTTTCCGCGCCTCTTCTAGGCTCGCGACCAGGGAATGGGGAGTCATCCAGACACCGAGACAGATGAGCAAGATCACGAGCATCGTCAGGATCGGCTTCCGATACTTGGCTTCGGAGCCGGGGATGCGATACATGATGCCCAGCCAGAAGTAATAGTTAGCCCCCAGGAACAGAATGCCGATCAGCATCGCCTGGAGGATGAACAGCCAGGAGAGGAAGCCGCCCATCAGCGTGATCCCCATCTGCTGGTTGTACTGGTAGACCTCCCGCATCAGCCAATACCCGGCGAACGGCAGCGGCAACATCCCGAATACGCCGATGAAGTTCCCGACGTACCCCATCCAGTCGTAGTGGACGCGTTCCTCCTTACTCTGGGCCATGAGATACTTCAACCCGGCATAGGCGCCGCAGATGAAGCCCCCCAGCACGACGTTGGCGATCAACCGGTGCACATTCACCGGCCACCACGTGGGATTCCAGGTCGCCGCCCAGGCCTTAGCCCACATGCTCCCTTCCGTGATGACAACCGGGCTGGCCTGGAAGGTCGCCCAGGAGTTGGGCACGATCATGATGAAGAACGCGAACACGTTCAGCAGGAAACCCAGGAAGAGGTGGAGCCCCTTCGTGGCTCCCTGCATCGAATCCCATCCATACCAGTAGAGGTACAGCGTCACCGTCTCCAGCAGGAACAGCACGCAGTACACGAGGAACGACGGGAAGAAGACATCTGTCAGGTAGGACATGAGCTTGGGATACAGCCCAATCAGCAGGAACAAGAGGATGCCGCCGAAGAGGGCGGTGGTGGCATAGGCGGACGTCAACAACTTGGTAAACTCCTTGGCCAGCGTATCGTAACGCGGATCCCCGGTCCGCACCCCGACGATCTCACAGACCCAGGCGAAGATCGGCACCCCGAGCACGAAGCCCGCCAGGAGGAGGTGCTGTTGCGCGATGATCCAGACCAGGTTCCGGCTGCCGACCACACCGGGAAGGATGTCCCGATACTCCGTCGCCTGCCCCGCGGGGGCTTCCTGCGCCCAGGCCAGGCCCAGAGGGGCGGCCACCGTGAACAGCATGAAGACCAGCGCCGCGTATACCCACACGCGCGTCGCCGGGACGACTGCGCCGGCCTGTCGTGCCTGTCTGTTGTCCGAGCGCCGATGGCTCGTATGCGGTCCCATGGCGGTCTCTCCTTTTATTGGCTTTTGCCCTTTGTCGTTTCCCTGCTCTTTTCCTTCTCAAGGGCCGCCAGCACGGCCTCCGCTTTCTTCAGGGTCGCCTCGGTCTTCTTGATGAGCTCTTCCGGCTTGACCGGCTTTTTGACCTTCTCGACCTGCTGGAGCGGATAATCCGGGTGGGGGGTCGGCGTCGTGACCGGCAGCAGGACCCAGAACACGACCGTGAGCGTCACGATGACCCCAGCGAACGAGACCAGAACCAGTGTCGGATCGGCCGGCACGCGCGCGTAATCCCACTGACGGACGCGCTCCACGAAACTTGCCGCACTGGTCTGGCCCGAGGTGACGACGAACCGTTTCACCCGCCATCCGAAGAGTTGCAGCCAAAGCAAAACAACCATCAAAAGGACGATCGCGGTGGGAATGGTCCACAGCAGCAACTCGAGCGTGATCTGCTCGGCGATCGGAAGCTTCGGGTAGACTTTCTTGATGAGAGCAATAATAGCCGCTGCGATCTTCTGGCCGACGGCCACAGTGGTGCCGACCGCGTAATAGCCGCTGCCCAACACGAGAGCGCCCAGCACCGCCCCCTGCCACCACAAGCTCACCCCTACCGGGCCCTTGACTTCCATGCCCAGCCGCTCCAGGAAGACCGTCCTGGCCGTCAGCCCCACCGCCCAGATATCGATCGGGACCGACACCACGAGCAGCGTGACGAGCCCCGCGCCTTCCCACGGGTGAACCTGCCCCGCGAGCAGGAGGAGAGCGACGATCAGTTTGAACGGGAATCCCGTCCAGAAGGCCGACCATGACACGGCCCAGGCCAGCTTGATGGAGGAGATGCTTTCAACGGGATGGGCCATGCCCCTGGCTCACCTCATTCCAAGAATTCACGGTTGAGGATCGCGGAGACGGTCAGGACCAGGATTCCGATCATGACCACAGCCCAGGACAACAAGGCGAGCGGCCGCTTGAAGATATTGCGCTCAGGACTCCGGTCGATGAAGGGGAGCGCGGCCAAGAGCAACATGAACGCGCCCGGAATGGCCACCCCAGCCACGAACTGGCCGACCTCGCCGGAAAAGACCTTCAACCGCAGCATCTGAAACAGAAAGAGGAAATACCACTCCGGCTCCGGATGGTAATCGCCGGGATCCGGCGTCGCCTGCTCGAGCAATTGCACTGGTTCGATGAAGGCCAACGAGCAGATCGTGAGAAAGACGACGGCTATCGCCACGATGTCTTTCCAGACCTGGCGCGGGAAGAAGAAATCGGTCTTGGCCTTCAACTCCTCCGGTGTCCCGCGGAACGGACCGGCCGGCCCGGCCGAGCGGAAGAGGAAGAGATGAAGACCCGCCAGGCCCATCAGGGCAGCCGGCAGGATCATGACGTGGATGACGAAGAACCGGCTCAAAGTCATCTGCCCCGGCGTTGGCCCACCTTTTAAGAACCGGGCCAGGAAATCGCCCACAATGGGGGTCTTGTCCATAATCTCGACGCCGACCGTCGTGGCCCAGTAGGCCCGCTGGTCCCACGGCAGGAGATAGCCGGTAAAGCCGAAGGCCATCACGATCACAAACAAGACCAATCCGACCAGCCAGATCATTTCGCGTGGTTTCTTGTAGGCCCCCCACAGAAACACCTGGGACATGTGTGCGAAGACCATGACGACCATCGCCGACGAGCCCCAGAAGTGATAGCTCAAGATGAACCACCCGTAGTCTACCTCGTGGATGATGAACTGGGTGCTGGCGTAGGCATGGTCGGCGCTGGGGATATAGTAGAACATCAGGAGCATGCCCGTGATCGCCTGCATGATAAAAATGAACAGCAGACACGAGCCGAAGATATACGCCCAGCGCGAGCCGCCCTTGATCGGCTCGTTCATCATTTTCGCCTCGAGCGTCTTCAGATCGATCCGTTCGTCGACGAAGTCATACACTTTTTGGCTTAGCCCGTTCATCTAGGCAATCCGGACCTGTTCTTTCTTCCCCGCCTTGTATTCGACATCGATGACCTCGATGTCACCGGTCGGAGAGACCTTGCTCGGGATCACGTCCAGGGGGCGAGGGGCAGGTCCGTCCAGCACAATCCCGGCGGCATCGTAGATGCTGAGGTGACACGGACACAGAAAGACCTGGCCCCGCGTTTTGTGAGACCGCCATTTGTAGCCGCATCCGAGGTGGGGGCACTTGCCGGAGAAGACCACGTACGGGACCGTCTGCTTGTTGACCCAGACGACCTCGCCGTTTTCGTCGTAAAACGAAATGTCGCCGTGCGCGTAGATCTTCTTGAGCGTTTCGGGAGAGGCCCGGACCACCCAATGATTCTTGTCCTCTTCCCGCTGGAGCACCGAGTCCCTGAAGGCCTTCTTGAAGATGAACTGCACGCCCACATCTTCCGTTTTGATCTTGCTAATGTTCCCAATCTTGATCCAGTGGTCGTCGTACGGGGCATACATCGGCTTCATGATGAACCGGAGGACAGGCCAGACCAGGGGAAGGCCGATCAGCGCCCCAAGGACGTTGATGAAGCCGGCGAAGAACGACCGCCGCGCGCAGTTTTTCTCCAGCTCGGGGAACGGCACCAGCAACTCCCCAGGCTCCACGTGGATCCGGTTTTCCAGATGCGGGATCTCGACCTCTTTCGAGGAGACATAATCCTGGCGCTTGAGCTCGGGGAAACCTGAAAACTGCGCGGCGTTGCAGGTCAGCTCCACGGACTCGCCACGGACGGCGCCGATTGCGCTGACCGGGACTTGCCGCTCGGTCCCGTTCGCGCGCACGACGATGTGGCTGACCTCGAGCGAAAGCGGATCGGCAATGACGTGGACGATCTCCCCGACCTCCGCGTCCTCGCACCGAACCTTGGATTTGATCTTGGGTTGCAGACTGGCCATGGCGCTGGGATCCGGCGATCGCTTACTTCTTGACGGGTTTGGGTGTCTGGACCGACGTGTCCTTCAGCGTCGACAGATACGCCACGAGCATGTCGATCTCTTGGTCCGACATGAGCTCCTTGTACTTGTCGGGCATGAGCTTCTTATTGTATTCCTTCTCAAAGCCCTCGGCCATCCACGCCCGGGGGTTCAGGAGTTTTTCCTTCATCTCTTCGGGCTTCATCAGGTTACCGATGTTGTCCAGCACCGGCCCCCGCTTCTTGACCGACCCTTTCCCGCCGATCTTGTGGCAGTTATAGCACTCCTGCAGGTCGTACTGCTCCTTCCCCAGCGCGACCAGGTTCCCGCCACCTGCCCTCGGTGCTGCGCCAGCGGCCGTCCCACCGCCGATTGAGGCTTCGATCCTCTTCGCCCTCTCGCCCCCCAACGTTTCCAGCCGTTTGAGGATGGCTTGGCTCTCGGCATCGAGTTCTTTCGTGCGTTTCAGCAACTCATCAATTTTGCCTTTTTCGGTCGCCGCCAACTTGGGCTTGACAATCTTCTCGATCTTTCCTTTTTCGACCATGGGGTCGTACTGCGGGAGCGCGCTGGCACCGGCAATGAAGACCAGCGAGATCACCACGTAAAATCCTACCAGCAGGGCCACCGCCTTGATACCACTGACGGGAGAGAGGGACGGCGCGTCCAGCAAGATAAAGACGCCCGTCCCCACCGGCAATGAAGACCAGCGAGATCACCACGTAAAATCCTACCAGCAGGGCCACCGCCTTGATACCACTGACGGGAGAGAGGGACGGCGCGTCCAGCAAGATAAAGACGCCCGTCCCCAGGAAGGCGTACAAGACGAACATGACCTGAAACACCGGGGGGAAGTGGAAGACAAACCGGGCCGCTAGCCAAAGCACCACAGCCGCCACGATTCCCTGGAACCCTCTTTTGACAATCACCCCGATGAAACTTCTTTGCGCCGCCACAGTGACTCCACTACTCCGCCCCGGCCACGGCCGGCATCCCTTTCGCTGCCTCGGCGGTGGCTTTTTCCTTTCCGGTGCGAAGGGTGAGGACGATCGCGAAGCTGACGATGATGTAGAAGGTCAGCGTGACGCCGGTGAACACCCAACTGGAATAGGCCAGCGTGGGCGTGAAGGACTCAGGCGTGAAATCGTATTGGAGATTGAACACGTGGAAGTACTTGCGGGTCAGCTCGCGCACTGCGCCCATCAGCGTCATCGTCCAGATCGCGCTGAAGGCCAGGAAGACGAGGACGAACTGGGCCGCGAAGTCGATCTTGCCCCAGGCGATCCGTCCCTGACGCAGGGCCCGATTGTAAAGGATGTAGTTCACGACGGTGACGAAGACCAACGTGAACGCCGCGGCATTCTTGGCCGGCATCAGCGCCAAATCACCCCACGATATCGTCACAAAGCCCAGGCTGAGCTCCCCGTGAGGCAAGCTGAGCGAGCCGTCATCGGGGGCCAGTGCCTGGGTGGCCACGAAGGCATGGGGCGTCATCCAGATGGCATTGCCGATGATCACCATCAAGAACGCCACCTTGACCAGGGTCTGCGCCCCGACGGTCCACTTGAGGAATCGGCCGGCAATCACGAACAGCGCGACCCACAAAACCGGTAAAATGAGGGCGAACTTGTCCGGGATCGGAAACTTGGTCCAGATCAGCATGAAGACCACGGGGATGCTCGCCATGAGGACCAGGGTGGTGGTCCTCATCCGGATCTGTTCCAACCCTTCGATCCGCTTCATACTGAGCCAGATGTAGTAGTTGCTGGCGAGGAAGATCAACCCGACCATCGCCCCTTGCATCTCAAAGAACATGGACAACTGGTCGGCCATCATATAAGGACAGATGGAGGCGTCGTAGTCGCAGAGCTCGTAAGCCAGCAGGTAGCCGGCGAACGGCAGGGCCAACAGCGCGCCCACCCCGATCAGATTGCCCACAAAACCGAACCAGTCGTAGAAGGCCCGTTCTTCGTCATTCTTGGCAGCCAAATATAGGTAGGCCCCGATCAGGCCGGTGATGAACCCTCCGAAGACCACGTTTCCGACCGTGCGGTGAATGTTCAGCGGCCACCAACTGTAGTTGTTCATCTTGTCCCACAGCGTCGCGGTGGTCTCGATAAACGTCCTGAGGTCCATACCCCCCTCTGCAAACTTGGCGGGGGTGTTCATAAACGCCGTCGGGCCGTCGATCACGATGAGCGTGGCCAACCCGATAATGTTCAGGAGCACGCCGAGCGCGATGTGCCGGAGCTTCTTGGGTCCCTGCAAGGCGTCCCAGGTGTACCAGTAGAGATAGAGGACGATCGTCTCGAGGATAAAGAGCAGGGGATAGATCACGGCGAAGACGGCGAAGAAGTGATTGATCAGCCACGCCGTCAGTTGCGGGTAGGTGGCCAGCAGCACGAAGATGAACAGGCCACCGGTCAGCGCCGTCATGCTGTAGAGGATCACCGTGACCTTGGTGACCTCCTTGGCCAGTCGCTCGTACCGGACATCCTGGTTCTTCCAGCCAAGGATCTCACTCACGACCACGAAGATCGGCGCTCCAAGGATGAAGGCCGCAAACAAGATATGGAGCTGGGCCACGATCCAGACAGCCCCACGGTTTCCCAAATAGGGGAACTCGTGTGCCCTGGGCTCAGGGAGTTGGGCGTAAGCGACGACCGTTCCGACGAACAGGAGCCCCGCTACGACCAGGGCAATCTTTAGAACGCCGCGCATGGACCTGTTATTTCCCACCCTTCTTGGCGCCATCTTTGGCAGGTGCCGCTGCCGGAGCTTTGCCACCGCCGGCCACCGGGGTGGCCCCGCCGGCCGCGTGTGCTCCCGCAGGCGCTGGTTTCCCGAGTTCAGCCAACGGGACCCAATCCTTCCTGGCCACATCGTAGCCCATACCCTTGAGTCCGAACGTCCGTTCGTAGGCCATGGCCTTCCACCGGTCCTCCTCGGGGAGCTTGCTCTTCCAGGCCTTCATCTTGGTGTTGGGCACGCCTTCCGAAATCCGCCAGAACCACACACTGTCTGGGTAGAGCTTCATCCGCTCGGTCTTGCGGAAGTCCCTGGCGCCCGCCTTGACCGGCTTTCCGTCCTTGCCGTGACAGGACGAGCAATTGACGTCGATGTTTTTGACCCCTTCGAAAATCTCTTTGCCCTCGGCGATGATCTTTTCATCAGCCCACCACCCGGCCGGCATGTGCTTGTCGGCATACTCCGGAGGAGCAGGCGGAGGGGGCTGGATGGGGCCCTCCTCTGCCTCGCACCCCGTCAGGAGCACTCCAACACACCCGATCATTGCCAGCGCCATCAGACCGTTGATCTTCATAACCGCCCTCAAGCTCCTTTCTTATCTGCTCTTATCTGCACACCCCTCGCATAAAAAAGACGCTTGGCTTCAGGGCTTCACACCCCTGAAGCCAAGCGCCCGAGTCCACGTTCTCTTGTGCTCAACGTTTCTTTCCGCGTCGATTCGGAACGGCCCGGGCCTGCTGATGCCGGAACCAGGCAACCCCTGCACCGAGCGCTGCCAAGGCCAGGACTCCTCCCACTCCGTACAGCCAGTATGAGGACGCTTCATCCGTACCAACCAATCCTCCAAGCCCGCCCCCCGACGATCGCTCCGGCTCCGGTCCGAAGCTCACCGTCGCCCCCCGTTCGGTCCGCCGGTCGTTCGGATTAAACTCGGCCCGAATCTTTTTGACCTCATCGACTCCAGAGCGCTCGTCCTTGATCGAGACTTGGACGGGATCCCCTGCATTGGTGTTATGCAGGTGGAGGACCACCTTGTAAAATCCGCTTCCATCTGCGTAGGTGTTGACGGGATCAACGCTCTGGTCGCGCAGGTCCCGCACCTGCACCCGAACGTCCCTGACCGGCTTCCCCTCCTTGTCCCGCACGTAGCCTGAGATGATAAACCGGTGATCGATCTCGTGGGTGGCCCAAGCTGGGTATGGAACGATGAGTCCAACCAGAGCGAAAAAAGCCGCCGCGCCACTCCACGACGGTCCCGTACTCAGCACCTTGGAAATAGTCTGTCCAACTCTGCTAAAGTCCGGCCTATCTAACACAGGTGTCCACCTTTGTCAATAAATTCAGCCGCCAATACCTGCCCC
>Ga0209690_1002057_pt1 | contig 11531 bp, 10 predicted proteins | sample GraSoiAngelo_150_FD_186164 | JGI IMG/M metagenome (GOLD analysis project Ga0209690, IMG submission 186164) | Grasslands soil microbial communities from the Angelo Coastal Reserve, California, USA - 14_1009_09_40cm (SPAdes) (version 2) | ecosystem: Environmental > Terrestrial > Soil > Grasslands ...
CTCGCGCTCGGCGATGGGCTTTCGGAAGCGAGCAGCTGAACTGCGGGCGACCCGGAGCCCGAGGGGACGAGTATCAGGCCGACGATCAGGGCGGCCACGATGATGACGCCGCCCACGGCGCCGACGATGATCCGCGCGCCGGGCTTGGACAGGCTCTGCCTGATCGCTCTCATGTTGACTTGGAACGTGTCTCTCACACTTAGGTTAACGAACGACGTTTAAATCCGGCTCGCAGGGGCGCGTGTGGCACGTGGGCGGCGTTTGGTCGTTTGGGCGTTTCGGGCGGCGTTTTTTGGTCGCGTTTCGAGAAAATTTGCGTTTAGGGGGTGTTTAACGTTGGGCCACGGCGATTTTGTTTGGTCGTTTTGCGTTTGGTCGTTCTTCGATCGTTGGCGCGGCCGGCTGTATCTTGCGGCCAGCCTGGTTGCGCAGCGTATGATCAAGAAGTGCCTCTGCTATCAGGATAGCGGTTGGGTGCCGGAAGTCTAAGGGATTGGTGGCACTGCTGCTTCGAACCGCGGCCGCGATCGGGGCGTAGAGCGCTGCCCGAAGAGACCGGTCAGCACACCGATAGGGCCATCGCCGTGATATGATCGGGCCACCGGCCGGGCTAGAGGATTGTTCGAACCACAACTCCGGTGATGGAGCCTATTTCCAAGTTTCGCCGCCGCATCAGCGCGCCCATCGGCGAATGGCTGAACAGCGGCGGATTTGAGCAGGTCGCGATAGGGCTCGGCTGCCTGTTCCTAATCGCCGTTTCCACGACTGCGATCCTTCTTGTTGCTAACGACCTCTTTGGCCTGGGCATTTTGGGTAGTGAGACCGGCTGTTCGAACCCGGACCCCTATCACCCTTGCCGGCCAGTCGCCACTCGCTAAGAGAGCGCAGTTCCCCGCCGCTATCTGCGATAGCAGCGCGCGACAAACTGGTCGCGGTCGGCGCCGGCCTCCTCAAAGTAGAGGCTGAGGGCGCTGACGAGCGGCGGTTTTGGCAGGTGGACGTTGCCATTGATCTCCGCCAGCTCGACGCCGGCGATGATCGCCGCGACGTCGGCAGCGATCCGGCGAACAATGTGCAGCCTCGCGCGGCCTTCTTCTTCGGGAGATAAACCACTTGGCATCGGACTCAGAAAAAACGCAGAGCCAGGTCAAGGAGCTCGCCTGGCCCTGCTGCCCAAGGGAGGGTCTGGACTCTCCTAATATTGGCCCGAGCCGCAGCGCGTGCATGAAGCTACAGCAAACCCGAGATTAAAGGGCAATGAAATTTCCTTCGCGGAGACGCCTGTGGCGCTAGTTAGCGCCTACGATGAAGCGCTGGGACACGCGGCCGAAAGCGTTCGTGGCCGAGCCTCTCTATCCGATCGAAATCACCTAACTCGTGGAAGGGCAGGGTTCGAGCATCAGGTAGCGAAGGCGGGTCCATTTACGCCTGCCCGTCTCCGCTACGACGGTCCGTCACCATCGACGGGCGCCGGCTGGATGCGCTTCTTGGGCGCACTCGCATCGAATTCGGCTTTGCCGATCTCTGAAAGGAGCTTGCGGACCTCTTCGTCGTCCTTGCGAGCAAGCGCCGCTGCTAAGCGACCGTCAAGCTCATCAATTTCGCCGTCGTGAAGTTCCGCCATGTGTCCCCCAGGGAGCCCCAGTTCGGCTGACTCCAGAACAGGCAGAGGACAAGCGGGGCTTAGCGTCGGGGCGAAGCTAAATCCCAAAAGGCCCCAGCTGATTTAGCGACTCGCGAGTTTACGGATCGCAATCACCGACAGGCCATCAGTATAACAGGTTGCTGCTGGTCCAAAACGGCCCCCTGCTGCCTCATTTTGCCTGGCTGCAACGTCTGCGTAAACGAGCGCAGCACTGCTCGACGAGGCAGGGGGGCTCCCAAGATAGTGGATCGCGAAGATTCCAAGGGGCCGACGAGAGAACCGTAAACCGCCGGCGTCATCTTTCACTCGAATTTCGGAAGATTCTCACGCTAATTTCATTCCGAGCTTAACGGCCAATTGTTACTTTTAGCCGATGAGGTGCGGCGGACCGGGGCACAAGACTTTCCGCCATCTCCCAACTGATCGCTAGCCCACCAACGAGGAGACCTGAGCATGTTGCGCAGTGCGATAGCCAGCGCCACCGACTGGCGGACGAGGCCGATGCTGAACAAGGTGCCGGAAATCACTATCTACTTCTGGATCATCAAGGTCCTCTGCACCACAGTCGGCGAGACCTTCGCTGACTACTTGAACGTTGATCTGGGCTTCGGAAGCAACACGCTGTACTTCGTCGGCGCGTTACTTGTGGCCGCTTTGGCCGTCCAGTTCGCCACGAGAAGATACAACGCCGCCATCTACTGGGTCGCTGTCGTTCTGATTAGCGTCTTTGGGACCCTCATTACCGACAAACTCACGGACGACTTTGGAGTAGCCCTCGAAATAACCACCGCCATTTTCACGGTCGTGCTCGCCCTGGTCTTCCTGGTCTGGTACTTGGTTGAGCGGACGCTTTCCATCCATAGCATCTTTACCTTCCGACGTGAGGCATTTTACTGGCTGGCTATTCTGTTCACGTTTGCGCTGGGTACAGCGGCCGGCGATCTTGTCGCAGAAAAACTTAACCTTGGTTATCTGAACTCATTGATTCTCTTTGCCGGCATTATCTCGGTTATTGCAATCGCTCACTTCGGATTGGACCTGAACGCTGTAACAGCATTTTGGGGCGCCTACGTGATAACTCGCCCACTTGGGGCATCGATCGGCGACTATATGTCCCAGGACACAATCGATGGCGGTCTTGGATTGGGCACAGACCAGACGAGTTTCATCTTCCTTCTTGCCATCTTGGCTCTCGTCGTTTACCTGGTGATAACGAAGACGGACGAACCCGGTCATATAAGTGGGAAGGGCCCCCCCGCGAATCAAGACCTTCGCAGAGCCCGAATCAGCGGAGTGAACGATCCGACTATGACTTTCAAGGAGCGAAGTTGAATTGAAGAACCGCAAGCGCCTCCTCGGATGGGCCGGCATCGTGGTTGCTATTGCCGTGACCGGCTCCGCGATGGGCATAGCGTCCGCAACCGGCCTGGCAAAGACTCCGTCCGCGGCGTCTCTAGAGGAGGATTCCGGAGGAAACGCCGCCTCGGATAGCACAGACACCGTTCCTACGGGCCCTTCATCGGGAACCGTTGATGTGACGCTGGCCGAATGGTCTATCACCACGAGCGTGAAGAGCGCCAAAGCCGGGGCGGTCACGTTCAACATCGAGAATACCGGCCCGGCGCAAAGTCACGAGTTCATAATTCTGAAAACGGACATTGCGCCGGACTCTCTGCCGACGCTGAAGGACAATTCGCTCAATGAGGACGCCAGCGGGATCACATCGCCGGGCGAAAGCAAAGTGTTACCGGTGGGACAGAAGCAGACCGTCACGATCGCCATGACTGAGGGCAACTATGTCTTCGTGGACAACATCGTGGAAAAGAACCTGACGCACTGGGAGAAAAAGCCCTACGCCACTTTTACTGTGGAGCCGCCGGACAGCACCGGCACCAGCGGATCGCCAGGCGCGACGAGTATAGCCTCGCTCACGTCTCCGGTCTCGGCGGGCCAGAACGCCATTATCAAGGTGCAGACATCTCCTGGGGCGTCTTGCTCCATCGTCTACACCCACCCTTCGGGCAAGACAAGCACAGCGACCGGACTCGATCCTAAGACCGCAGATGCCAATGGAACGGTGACCTGGACTTGGCTAATTTCCCAGCAGACCCAACCACTGGGGAACGGTAAGGTGCTGGTGACATGCGGTGGCAAGTCGGCGGAGGCGACCATCGTGATCCAGTAAGTTGCGTTTCGTTCGAGATGCTCTATGACCACCCGCAGCCAAGGGGCCTGGTTCACTGGGAGAAGAAGGCGTACGCAACTTTTACTGTTCAACCGCGGAGAGCACATGCAGCGCAAGCAAGGCGTCGGGCAACAATGCAGAGTCTCGGTGACGTCCCCTGTCTCGTTAGGAGAGTCGCTCCAGCTAATCGGAATGTGAAGGGCCACGCCAGCCGAGAAGTTTGGCTGTCTCGCGCGCCCCGATTGACGAAGTCTAATCGTTCTTCAAATCCCCCTTAATCTTCGCCTCATAGTCTTGACCCAAGCAAACGGGTCGGAGATAGGGAGGTCGAATCGGTCCCTTTGCAACGAGCCTGTAAGCGCCGCCGCCATCGATAATGTATTGACGGGCTAGAATTCAGCACCAGGATGGAGACGATGCGTATGGACGAATTAGCACCCAATCACGACAGAGGTCTAGCGTTCGATCTAGCGACGCTGAGTGACCTTCGGCAGCGAATGACTCCGCTGGGGATCATCGAAGGGCGGCGATTAATGGACCGGCGGCGAGTGATCAAGCTTATCGGCTCTGCCGGCCTCGGGGCTGGGCTGTTGGCCGTGTTCGGCTGTGGCGACGACAACAAGCCGGCCGCCCAGCAAACCACGCAAGCAAGCAGCGCGACCCCAGGTACCCGTACGGCCACTGCGGTTCCCGCCACGGCGACCACCGCCGCAAACGCGACTTGCGACACCATCCCCGAGGAGACGGCCGGGCCTTTCCCGGGCGATGGGTCCAACGGGCCGAATGTCCTCGCTGAGAGCGGCATCGTCCGCAGTGACCTCCGCTCCAGCTTCGGCTCGGCGTCGGGCGTCGCAGAGGGCGTCCCGCTAACAATCAAGATGCTGGTAGAGGACAAGGCCAAGGGGTGCGCGCGACTGGCAGGCGCCGCGGTGTATGTCTGGCACTGTGACCGCGAGGGGAGGTACTCGCTCTACTCACAGGGAGTGACGAACGAGAACTACCTGCGCGGGGTCCAGGTGACCGATGGCGCGGGCTTAGTGACGTTCTCGAGTATCTTCCCGGCGTGCTACTCAGGCCGTTGGCCCCACATTCACTTCGAGGTCTATCCGAGCGTCGATACGGCGACCAACTCGGCGAACACCATCGCGACCTCGCAGATCGCTTTGCCCCAAGATGCCTGCGCCACGGTGTTCGAGACTGACGGCTACAGCCAGAGCGTCAGAAACCTAAGTCAGGTCTCACTAACCTCCGACAACGTCTTCGGCGACGACGGCGGGGTCCATCAGCTCGGCAAAGTGACGGGAAGCGTGGCACAGGGCTTCGTTGTCGAACTGACCGTCCCGGTCGAAGCCGCCTAGCGGAAGAGCCGGCCGTCTCCGCGCACCGTCCGGTTTGACCGAGTAGCCGCCGACCGGCGGCGCTGCCGCGAACGGGCGGACGTCGTTAGGAGCTGAGGGCCGCGATCAGGGCGGGCAGCGCTGGCCGAAGAGGCCGGTCAACTCCGTGATGTCGGTGATCTCGACGGAGGCGTCCGGGTGACGGCGTTCGATTTTGCCGTGGACGGCTGTACTAGTCCGGGCAGGTGGCCGCCGTGCTGCGGCTGGTTGTGCCGATTGACGATGTCATCGAATCGCCGGGGGTAAAGTTGATGGCGCCGGCGGAAATCGTGCCAGTCACGAGAGATGCGCGGCGGCTATAGCTTGAGATTACGTGGACGGTACAGTCGCCCGCGGGATAATCATCGGTACCGCTGTTGGACACGATTTCGCCGGTGCCTGTCCATTGCAGGTCCACGCGCAGATCAAAGCAGTCACGGAAGGCTCGCTGCTTGAGGCGGCCGTTATGCAATAGTTTCGCGCCGCAGACAGGAATCGTGACGTGGAGCGAAGCAGTCGACAAGTCGTCTTTTAGCTGAAAGCCTCCGGGCTGCGTGTCCACCCCGCCTGCTACGTCAACGATCCGGGTATCGCCGCGCCGCGAGTCGGCCTGAAGGATCTCGATGTTGGCGTGAAGGCCGCGCTCGGTGCCTTCGGCTGTCGTCAAATCGGTTTCCGCTACGGAGATCTCGACCGAATTGCGGATGCCATCCAGCTGCGTGTCGAACGTCGCCGACGCTTCCTTGGTCCCCTCAACCGTCGACGATGAGGATGCCTGCGCGCCTCGCGCATCAATGAGAGCGAGGCTAATAAGGAGAACTGCGAGCGCAACTTTCATGAACGGCGACGACGCCAATCCACGCGAAAGGCTCGACACTTAAAAGCGCCCGGGAGGAGACTGGAAGCCCTTGAAGATGGTCTTTCGCCCTGGCAGGCGTCTCCCCTTTAGTACGCTCGTCACCACGTCGACATCAAAGGCGCCCGGGCGACCGAGCACTCTGCTGATGATTTTCTGAAGACTCATTGCGCGAACTTCCTTCGGCTGCCTCCAGACTACTCACCGCGGGTGAACACGGCGGTTAACCACTTCTTAACGATGGTTAATAATTGGTAAAGAAGCCAAGTGCACGAGCGTGACGCAAGTCGGGGCTTGGAGCAGAGAAGCGTGAGTCGGCTTCGGCCGGCGGAACGGCGGCTAATCTCGCGATGTTTCCCTTAGGGGTAGAGACAGAAGACCCGTCCGGTGTGGTGCGGACGGGTCTTCTGGAACCTTAGGAAGGGCGTATCGGCAGTCAGAGGCGACCACCGTTGTCCCCTCAGTTATGTTTAACGCTCGACTGCTGTACTTTCGTCGCGCGCGGCCGTGTGCCGGACTGAGCGGCCGTCGCGGCGGCGCTGCAAAGAGAAAGCCCGCCCAGGGAGGCCGGGCGGGGCTTTCAGGGAAGCACAATGGAGTCGAGCAGTCAGTCGGCTGACTGCGCTTCTCTCAACCTGGACTAACGCTCGACTAGCCGGGGATTCGTCGAAATGCTATGCCCGAGGGATTACTCGATGAGCCGGCGCATCGCGATACTGCTCAGGGGATTGAAGGGACCGACCAGGTACGGCGATCCGGAGTAGACGGCGTCAACCATGGTCACCTGTACTTCCCAATGGCCCTTGCCGCCGGTGCAGTTGACAGCGCCAACGCAGCTGTAGCTCTTCAGATACGCGACCGCCCAACCCTTAATGGTGACGGTCTTCACCGGAACCTCGTTGGGCATAACGATCGGAACGATGATGTAACGTGGGCTCTGCGGGCAGAGAACGGCATATTGGGCGAAACCATTTTGCCCGGTCGCGAATACCTCGCCGAAGTCATCGATGCGGTTGCCATTGGTGTCACACTTGGGTTCATTGAGCAGACGTTGGTTGATGCCGTAATCGGTGCCGCCTACCTTGTTGCCGGGCAAGGCGTCTACCACGAACGATTGGCAGTCTGGGTCGGTTTGGCCAACTGAGCAGTACTTCGTAGCAGCCGTGCCGTCGATAATTCTTGACTGGTATTCGGTGCTGCCACCGCCGGCACCGTCCAAATCGAGAGCTCCGTACCAGCCGCCGATGGCGCTGGCGCCTGAGCCGAGCTTGACGGTGCAGTTCGCGCCCGAGATAGGGTTGTTGTTCGAATCAAGGCAGGCGGAATCGCCCATCATGATAGCCCAGGGCATAAGGTTGCTGGTTCCGCGCAGCGAGCGGATCTGCGCGGCGGCGCCGGCCGAGACGGGGTCGGTGCTCAAGCCTAGCGCACCTCCGAAGACCCAGCTGAACTGCTTCTCGAGTTCCACATAGAGGGTATCGTTCGGGACTTCGCTTGTCCGTATTTCGATCTTCTTTATCTGGGATGCCGGCACTCCGTTATTGGCAGCCCAGTCCTGCGCCTTCTGTTTGGCCGCTACAGGGTTAAGAGGGAGCTCGACCACCCCGGCGAGCGCGGCAGCATCAGCAGTGTTTTGTAGATGCCGCCTGTCCTCGTAAAAGAGTCCGAGGTCAACTGTCATGGCGACGAAGCCGAGAATTACCGTGAGAGCCAGTACAAAGACGACCAGCGCCTGCCCGCCATTGTCTACGTTCCGTTTGTCAATCAAACCCCATCCCCCCAGTTTTTCGGCCCGCGCAAATTGCTGGTAATGCCATCGCCGGCAATTCCGTTGAGTCCTTCGCGGAAGGCCAGTACCAGCGACTAGAATCGGTCCGGCGCCGGTATGTCTGTTCTCTTCCGCTTCGTTTTTGTGCCGCGCTTCTCTTTTGTGGCGGAGTTGTCGTTTGCAGCAGGCGGAGGCGCTTTCGCTACGGTGGTCGCATCGACCGGTGGAGAGTTGAAGCCTCGGAATATCTCCGTTTGCTTTGGCTGGCTTCTCCCTCTCAGCACGCTCGTCACTGCATCCACATCAAAGGCGCCCGGGCGCCCGAGCACCCTGTCGATGATTTTCCGAAAAGCCATTCCTCGAGCCTTGTCACTCCTGTTCCTTCCGGTTGCCCTCACACTACTCCTCATTCGGTGAATGGTTGGTTAACCGTTTCTTAACTTTGGTTAATAATCGGTAAAGAAAGCCGGCGGCAAACCAGCGCCTCACCCAGAGGGCGGGCGCTGACGCGCTGGCCGGGGCTGCTGCGGTAACAGGAGTGGTGGCGGTTAAGGCGTTGCGGACGCGCCGCCCGTGAACGCCGCCGCGGTCAGGGCGTGCAGCGTTGCCCGAAGAGGCCTGTCACCTTCGTGATGTCGGTGATGTCGACGAAGCCGTCCGCCGGGTCGGTGGCGACGTTGTAGCGGGCGGTGCGCGGCCCGTTTGACGTCGCTTTTGGGGGTCACCGTCTTCGGCGCCAGCGCTTAGCGGTTCGGGAAGCGCGGCTGCCCGGCTTAAAGCAGTGAGGATCGGGTGCCACCTCTGGAGGACCGGGAATAGTTATCGTCGTGTATCCCGATGTAGCGCTTGGCGCCGTAGGCACGTGTCCATCGTACGGGAGCTGAGAGACTTGATTATCCACCAGCCGTGTGAAATAGGCTGCCGATCAGGAAACCGATGGCTGCGGCGCCGAGGCCGATCACTAACATCTGCGCGCCGCTCTTGCGCCAATCCCCGACGAGCGTCTTCGCTGAATAGACACCCACGGCGAAGAGCGCAATCGCGCTCAAGGCAATCGCCACAACCATGGCGGGAGTCTGAGAGAGCACCGTAAACGGCGCAAGCGGTATCAAATGGCCGATCATGGTGGAGACGGTGACGACCGCCGCGCTCTGGAGCAGCGACCGCTGTTCGACGGACTGCAGGTGGAGCTCTTCGGCCATCATCGTCTCTACCCAGGTGTCGCGGTTCGCAGCGATCGTGCTGACTACATCTTCGAGAAGCTGGCCCTCGAATCCTTTCGCCGCATAGATATCGCGGATCTCCTGTCGCTCGACATCAGGCGCGGATTCAATCTCTTCTTCTTCGCGCCGGCGCTGCGCGAGGTAAAAGTCGCGGACAGACCCGAACGAAGTGTACGCGACGGCGCCCATGGAGATCGATTCGGTCACGGACGCTGCGAGCCCTGTGGCGATGAGAACGTGGGTTGACCCGCCGGCGGACACGACACCAAGAGCGATGCCGAGCATGTTCACGAGCCCGTCTTGTCCACCGAGGATGACGTCGCGCAGGGAGGTTCCGCCGCCGTGATCTTCTGCGTGCGACGGAGGCATTTGGCCGTAGTCAACCGAAGATTGCACAGCTCGACCGAGAGGGGTTCGACTCTCCATCCAAGGATCCCTTGGTCACGTATCTATTGCTGGGCCGACCCATTCGCCGTCAATCAGAAGACGGATAGGTGTAGCTGGCGGGGCGTATGTCCTGGTTGACGGCATGCGACACCTCGACCGTAAGAAGACGACGCTACGCGTCTACTTATGGATGCGGGTGCGCTTCGTGTCAAGGATGGTGCGCAGAGGCGCGGGGATCGGGGTGCAGCGCTGCCCGAGGAGGCCGCGCAGCTTCGTGATGTCGGTGATGTCGAGCGAAGCGGTGCGGCGGGTCCGCCGCGGCGTGCTAGCGGCGGGGCTTACCTTATACGCAGTGTTGTCGTGCCGCTCCCGGAGTTGTTCGACGTATTTTGCTCTACACCTTCCCCGGTATGTGTCACGGAGGCCGTGACGGTGAGGCCATAGTTCCCCGGCGCGACGAGGCCCGGCCCGCAGGTGATCGACACTCGAAGGTGATAAGTGCTTCTGCCAAGCCTGCGAATGGACGCGGACGTATCGCCGCCTCCGCTTGAGACTTCGCAGCCAGCCGGCACTCCGCTGACGTCGACATGCAGCGACAGAGTTTCGGGGTGGTTCACCAGGTTCGCGACGGTGATGTTGACTCCCATTGTTGCTGTCCCCACAGGCGTGAGGCGGAGGGTTACGTTGGAAGGATTGACGCCTTTGACGGCCAGGTCATGAATGGGCGTCGGATCGCAGACATCACCCTTGCCGTCCTGGTCACTGTCAAGTTGATCGGTGTTTGCCGTTGTAGGGCAGTTGTCGGCGAAATCCGGAACGTGATCGCCATCCGCATCGGGAGGCACTGACGGGTAGCTTCCGCTATTGGGAGCGCAATCGGTGGGCTCGGCGAGGGTGCCAAGCACCATGGCGAAGTTGAATGACGTATCGCCCCCAAGAGCCGAGACGGGAATGATCAACGTAAAGGATTTCTCGGCGAAGTTGACGGGTACCTGAATGCCGCCGGGGAAAATGGTCACGAAGCCGTTGGCGACACCAAACAGGCTCAGGGTTGCTTCGACGCCAAGGCCCGAGGGATTCGAGCAGTAGAAATCGAGAGCGCTCGGGAAGCCCGTCGCCGGATTCGCGTCAGTGTCGAAATCGATGAATCCCACGAGGCGCTGGGCTGAGACAACATCGGCGGGAGCAACAGGACCGGCGAAATCTACAGTGAGACAGAAAGTTGAAGCATTCCCTTGCCAGGACACGCGGGTGATATCGTGCTTCACCGATCCGTAGCCGAAGGCATCGCCCGTGGGGTCGGGAACGAGGAAGCTGAAGTCCGGGCTCGAAGGACAGGTGGGAGGTGTGTATACAGCGACATTGAAGACGAGATTGTTGCCCGCTGCTTGTGCCAAGGTGGCCGGTCCGGGTGGACCCCAGTTTCGCCCGGACTCGCGCGATTTACCCGGTGGAGGCAGAGGCACGGGGCCAAAGGCGTAGCGACTGATCTGGAAGTAGTAGGTACGGCCACCTGTCAGATTGAGGACAAGGCGAGACTGATTACCGCCCGCCTGGTCGTTGCAGCCAACGCTCTTCAGGTCTCCAAGACCGGTCCCGGTGAAGACGGCAAGGACCGTGTCGTAATCGCTGCCGAAGGTATCCGCGTCGACCCTTACATCTGCGGCGGGAGTGAAGGAATACCACACGCTGGAGACGACAGGAGCGCAGGTGAAGTTAGGCTCGAAGGGCTCCAGCGTCGCGCCGGTCGTGCTCTGGACCGCGTTGTACGGGAGATCGGGGATGGTGGAGGCGTCGACGAAATTATCGTTGTCCGGACCGGGCGGAGGTGGCGGCAGTGGTTGGCAGTCGCCGACGACTCCTGAGTTCGGGCCGCCGATCTGTACGGTAATGGTCCGCACGCAGGCGAGGCGAGGACCATCGGGAACGAAGGGGCCGTTACCCGCGACGCTGCGAGGCGGGATCGGGCGGCCAATGAAATCCGTGCCCGGGTCGGTCCCCGGCGTATCGCATGCGTCGCCGATGCCATCAGGGGTGGGCACGCCCAAATCGTTGCGCTCGGAGTCTTGCTGGCCGGGATTGTAGACGAGG